>Ga0209745_1002426_pt1 | contig 10655 bp, 15 predicted proteins | sample BarGraNGADG00312_FD_184495 | JGI IMG/M metagenome (GOLD analysis project Ga0209745, IMG submission 184495) | Arctic peat soil microbial communities from Barrow, Alaska - Barrow Graham LP Ref core NGADG0004-312 (SPAdes) (version 2) | ecosystem: Environmental > Terrestrial > Soil > Wetlands > Peat... | reverse complement strand
TCCGACAACCGACGATCCGACTCCGGCTCCTTCCAACCAGCACGAGGCATACCCCCCAACTACACCCACGTCACCTTAACTGAACGGTATTGGGTTTAGGGGTCGCCTACCTCAGCGCCGCCGGCAAGACGCCAGCTACGGCGGTCCCCACCGAACTGGGCGGTTCGACACTGAAGCCGGGCGTCTACAGCTCCGGCACCTTTGGGCTCAACAACACCCTCACGCTGGACGCTGGAGGTGACGCGAATGCCATATTCGTCTTCCAGTCCGCCGACACGCTCATCACGGCATCTGGCAGCCATGTCAACCTGATCAACGGTGCGACGGCATGCAACGTCTTCTGGCAGGTCTCGACGTCCGCGACGCTCGGAAGCGGTTCCAGCTTCAGCGGCAACACTCTGGCCTTGACGAGCATCAGCCTCGACACCGGCGCAACCGTCGACGGCCGAGCGCTGGCCCGCAACGGCTCAGTCACACTGCAAGCAAACACCATCACGAAGCCGACGTGCGCGCCGAGTCAGGTCGCGGCGGTCCCGACCGGGCCGATTTCGACCGGTGACGGCAGCACCAGCGCTGGCACGAGCACTGCTCCGTACGCGGCGATCGGCACGCTGATGATCAGTGGAATCGGTGCAGCAACCTTGGTCGCTGTGCGGCGCCGTCGCCTGGACATCTGAGTACACAGCACGACGCGCGCCACGACACTGAGTCCGAACGGCCGTATCCGGCCTGCTCTCGGGTGGTGGCGCGTGCGGCGCTGATCTCCGCGATCGCCATCGGAACCGCCGAGGGCCAGCCACACGGGCACTGATCCGGCGGCGATGTTCAGCATCACACCGAGCGTCGCTCCGCTGCACAGCGTCGAGTCGAGGTCGCGCCAGGCCGACCCCGTCGAATCCATGCATCGTTGAACTCGGGCTGCCGCCCGACACCAGCTGACGTCGGTGCACAGCCCAGCCTCGCGGCCGACGACCTCGGTGTTGCCGACACGGCCTTCCTGAGCGGTGCTCGCAGCCGAGACGGACTGGAGCGTCGCGCCGAGCGGACGCCTGTAGACGCACTCGGTACCCGCACCCAACCGTCGTTTCCCAGGTCGGGGTCGCGTAACGTCACTGGCGCACGTCTTCGCGCTCGAGCAACGTGGGTCTGACCTGGTCGAGCACCAACTCGGCGACACCGTCGAGCCGGGCGGTCTTGTCGACGGCCTGCCGATGGACCGATATCGGATCGCGACCAAGGCTCTGCCCGAAGCGTCTCATCGAGCCCCTCGACACCCGAGTGATGATCTCCCGCCTGGACCTGACCCCGAGCGACCATTCCGGACTTACTTGAACCGTAGACCTACGGATTTGACACCCCATGGACTTCGGCGTCTACTCGGAAGATGGTGGTGCAAACTATCGCCGTATGCTAGGCCGCGCTCACCACACGAAGATTCATGAAACCTCTTGGCTTCTGGCTTCTGGCTTCTGTTCGTCGGGCTCAAGACACAGCTAAGACTCTGTGATTGTCCTTGGTACTGTCCTGTTCATCATTGGCTGTGTCGTGCATATTCCCCTGCTGACGACCATCGGGATTATCTTGGCTGCCGTTGGAGCAGTCCTGTTCCTGCTCGGAAGCATGGGTCACGCCGTCGGTGGTCGACGCCACTGCCGTACGCACCGGACACGAACCGCCCGATTCGTCCGTCGGAATCAGTCCGCTCGCGGACTGAGCAGGTGATCGGTCTTTGAACGTCATCTTCATGCGGACTCTGATCTACAAGTCGAAAGGAATGTCATGGGCATTGGTTTCAGCATTTTCCTGCTGGCAGTGGGCGCAATTCTTGCGTTCGCCGTCAACGCCACCGTCGCCGGACTTGATATCCACATCATCGGCTGGATTCTGATGGCGGCCGGAGTCCTTGGGCTCGTCCTGACCATGGTCCTGCTCACCCCTCGACGCCGACGGACGGTGACGGAGACCCCGAGGGTCGTCGCCAGCGGACCGGTCGTCGTTGCGCCGCCCGTGATTCCGCCGCCCGTGACCCAACGCGAGATTCGCGACGAAACCATCTGACGGGATCCGGGCCGCACGAGATCCAGTGCAGACCGGCCACAACGAAGCGACCGCTGATCCTTTGCACGCGCCGCGTCTCACCCCACCCAGGTGCAAGCCCTTGCAGGATCCCGCGGCCTCCGGTCCGGCCGAGCTTCCGGGACCGCACGGCGTTCTCGCTTCGTGCCGTAGGCCGATCGTCCGCCGGTCAGGCAATGCCCGGCGCGCTCAGGACACCCGTTTCGCTAGCGGATCGGTCAGTTCTGGGAGGGCTGCCTATCTATGGGCACCGTCTTGCTGACCGCGGTGACGATCTCGGCGGCGACGACGAGGAGTGTGACGTCACGATTCAGCGAGGCGGTGCGGAGCACCGCCATGGCTGCATCCGCGTCGCACATCTTCTGGAACATGATGATCCCGATCGTCTGGTCGATCGTGGTCCGCAAGCTCAGGGAGGCACGTAGCTGTTCGGTGATCTCGACGTGATCGGCCAATCGCACAGCCAGGTTCAGTGCCAGCGATGCCTCGTCCGCGAAGCGCCTCGCATCGGCCTGCTCGCTCGGGCTGAACCCGTGCGTGCGCCCGGAGTACACGTTCAGTGCGCCGACGACACTGCCTCCGCCATCCAGCGGCAACGAAAGAGAGGACCTCACCCCCAGAGCCAGCGCATGGGGGCGGTACTGGCGGAACCGCTCGTCCAGCGCAAGGTCGCCGGTCTGGACGACCTCGCCGGTGCGCATCGCGGTCAGGCACGGTCCCCCGTCGTGGTGGTACTGCACCTCGTCGAACTTCGCGGCGCGCGCGTCGCTACTGGCTGCCGTGGCCGGGTGGCCGTGACGGGACACCGTGACGCTGGCGGAGACCTCACCACCAATCGCGGCCACCGCGAATTCGACGAGCTCCTGCAGGAACGACTCAACGACGTCGGTGGCCAGCATGAGGTTCTGCAGCTCGCGAACAGGGTTGCGGGTGGCCCCGTTGGAAGCAACTGCCGGGTCATGATCAGACATCGGTTGCCAAGCGGCCCCAGGGGTACGAGCCCCGCATTCGGCGCGCACCGGAAACGGCACGTCGCCATATGGCGCGCTCAAGAAGCCTCCGACATGACCAGCGTCCCACAAGCGGCCCGAAATGCTCCGGTATGTGCCGACACTCACGACCAGACCCCTCGCGGCTCGGCATGTCGCTGAGCGAACCAGGCAGGGTGCATACCCAGCGGTATCCCCACAGGCACAGCGCCACCAAGAGCGCACGCACCATCACGGGTCTGCAGCCCGCGGCACAGACGGATCGCTCAGTGCCGCTTCTTCGCGAGCGGTGGTGCCCTGAACCTCAAAGACCGAACGCCGCACCAAGCGAGGGCGCACCACGAGCGTCGCCAGGTGCGGGAGACCCGGCGAGGTCGCTCATCCAGCGCGTCCACGACTCGTGCGTGAGAGCGGCGTGGGCCACCACGCCGTGCAACCCCGGCGCGACTACCACGGTCAGCACCGTGTTGTCGGAGCTGGCTTCCGCCTCGTCGAACGTGACGAGCAGGGCCAGCCGGCCAGCCCGCCAGTCAGGTCCCTGGAGCACCCGCGAGACCCAACCGCTCACCCAGGCGTCGGCGGTCGACAGGGGGCAGTCGTGCGCGTCATTGCACAGGTCCGGCACGACCAAACCCACCACAGGCAACGTGCCGCCCGCGATGTCGTCGACAAGCGCGCCAGAAGTTGCGCTGCCCAGTGGGACGTCGTCGACGGCGCAGGCCTGGCGGGAGGTGTCGTCGCTGAAGTAAGCCCACGGGTTGTGCTTCACCGCGTACCGGCCCTGGTTCTGCCGAGCGCAGTTGGTCGGCATGGCTTCGGCGTATGTTCTGGCCGTTCGACCCCTCGCAAGCGCGAGGTCGAACACGGACGGCCCGTGCACCGCGTGAGCGGTGGGCGGTCCGTCGTCGGTCACGCCGGAGGTGGATCCACCGGCCAAGGCCAGATAGTTCGGCAGCGAGGGGTGCGTCATTGCGCGGTACTGCGAAGCCTGCCCGTAGGTGCGAGCGAGCCCGACGAGCTCCGGCATGCCAGCGGTCACGGCGGCGGCGCCGTGGTTCTCCAAGATGATCGTGAGCACCTTGGTGACTCCGCTCGGCACAGCAGGCTCGGGTTGCGTCGGACTACCCACAGTCGAGCTGGATGATCTGGTCTCGCTCGCCCGGGATGAGCCAGCAGCCGAGTTCTGCACGTCGCCGTGCACCCCCGGACCGCACGCGGTCAGCGTGGCCAACGCGGCGGCGACGAGCAGCAGACGGCACCGACCACTCGCTTGCGCACCGCGACCCGACCAGCCCCTGGGAGGATTGGCACGGTTCCCCGCACCGTCAGCGCCGGCAGGGTCCACGATCATGTCCGGTGCCCGAGCAGGGCGCGTCCCACGTGCCCGCCCGTCATCGCCCTGAGTCGCCGTCGAGAGACGCACGCCCACCTCCCTTCCGATGGCCTAGAAGATTAGCGCTCTATCTTGAGCCAGAAGTGAGCTCAAGCGCGTCGTGGCTTCGACCGAGCAGGGTCGGGGCGCCGCGGATAGGATGACGCACCAATCGTGAGAGGGATGGTCATGTTCGAGAACCTGAAAGCCCCCGAGGTTCTGCTGCTCTTGTTCGTGGTGCTTCTGCTCTTCGGCGCCAAGCGGCTGCCTGACCTGGCCAAAGCCGTGGGAAAGTCGGTGAAGATCCTCAAGAACGAGGTCAACGGCCACGGCGACGACGACCGGCCGGACGGCGCGGCGGCCGACATCCCGCCGGCCGCGGACAGCGTGCCGCCTCGACCGCAACCCGCCCGCAGTACTCCCGACCGCATGACAGACGCGCAGACGAAGAACGCAACCGAACGCACGGAACCGTGATCAGGTTGTGAGCACGCGGTTGTTCATCGGCGCCCCTGTCGGACCGACAGCGGTCTAGGCGACGGTGATCGTGAGGTCCATGCCCTTGTCTTTGTGGCCGGGCACCGAGCACCAGAGCTCATAGCTTCCGGCCTGCAACGTGACCGTGACGGTGCCGTTCTGCCCGGCTTGCAGCGTCGGGGAGGCCTGCGTGTCCACCCCTGGGCCCTTGACGGTGAGGTTGTGCGGGTACTTGCCCTGGTTCGACACCTTGAAGGTGTAGGCGCCGGGCGTGAACGTGGTCTGCGACAGGGTGATCGAGAACTCAGTTTCCGCAGCGGTCACGCTCGTCGCGGCCGACGACAAGGCGGTTGTCGCCGGGGCACTGGCGGCGTAGGGCCCGGCCGAAGACGCCCCCGCCGCGGTCCCCGCGCTGGTGGTACTGCTGCATCCCGCCATGATCAGCATCGAGCTGGCGAGCAGCCCGAAGGCGGCACTGTAGGTACGCATCGAACTCCGCATGGTTCCTCCTTGGAAGACCGAGCGATCTGCTCCCCCTAAGCACGGGCGTGACCTCGGGTGCGTTCAATCTGCGCGCCCGCTGTCGCGATGACCTTTCTGCGTGGATCCAGCCGATGGGCTCGGGGTCGGGTACCAACGTCGCGCGGACACGAGGCCACGTGACTGTTGACAGGCGTTCGCGCATGCCACATGCTACGTACCACGTACTACGTGAAGTGGTGTAGCGGCGATTGTAGGAGTGGTTGCGGTGGTTGGTGCAGAGCTCGAGGGTCTTGGTCGGTTCTCTGATCCGTCGTTGTTGATCTTGTCGAGCTTGTCGGCGGAGCCGAAGCACGGGTACGCGATCACGAAGGACATCGAGGCGTTCGGTGGTGTGTCGTTGGGTCCGGGCACGCTCTATGGGGCACTGTCCCGGCTGGAGTCGCGGGGGCTGATCGAGGCGCTGCCCGCTGAGGAGCGCCGGCGACCGTATCGGTTGACTTCCCGCGGCGCGCAGGTCTTGGCGGCGCAGCTGCGCGGGTTGCAGTCCTTCGCCGCGACGGGCCTAGCACGGTTGGGCACAGCGTGAGTGCGCACGCGCGCCCGCCGGTGAGCGACGAGCCCGGACCCGAGGCCGTGTCCCCCCTGCTGCGGCTCTACCCGGCAGTGTGGCGGGAGCGCTACGGCGACGAGCTCGCGGACCTGCTCGCCAACCGTCCCTTGTCACTGCGCGATGCGGTCGACCTGGTGCGGGGTGCCTGGGATGCGAACTGCAATCTCAGCGATCTGATGGGAGGGTGGTCGGCGATGACTTCACGGCTGCGTTCGACGGCGGTGACGACGTTCACGGCTTGGGTGGTGTTCTGCGTCGCGGTGGGCGGGCTGAGCAAGACCACCGAGGAGCCCGCATTCGGTCATGCCGCACTGGGCCACCCCGGGTTGGGGGTGAGCTACGCGGTCGTGCAGGGCGCGTTCGTCGTGGCTTTGTTGGCCGTCCTGGTCGGCGGTCTGCCACTGGCCTACGTCGCCCTTCGGCAGGCGTGGCGAAGAAGGGACGCCGCGGTGGGACGCCTGTTCCTGGTCCCGGTGCTTGCTGCGGCATCGGTGGCGGCGTATGTCCTGGTGGCCAAACGAGCGACCGACCTCACCTCGCCAGGAGTGCACAGCGGTCTCAACATCGCCATCTTCGTCGGTCTGGTGACCGTCGGCGGCGCCGCCACCGTAGGCACCGTGGTCGCCATCCGCGTCGCGGCCCACCGGACCGAACTGCCGCTCGAACTGCTCCGGCTAGCCGGTTGGGCAGCTGCGATCGCGGCCGGAGCAATCAGCATGGGAGTCGTTGCCCTCACTGGATATGGGTGGGCACTGAGCACCGACGATCCGGCGTTGTTCCACTCAGCGAATGGCATGCTCGCCACGCCGCTGCCAGCAAGCCTGCTGGCGATCCTGGCGATCGGGTTCGTCGCGGCAGGGACCGCGGACCGCGCAGCAGTCCGCGGTCTGCGGGTGCTTCGCGGTGGCTCGGACCAGCCGCAAGAGGCCCTCGGGTAGCCTCCCGTGACACGCGGTGGTGCGGTAGGTAGGCACCGCCAGTTTGTTGGGGAACGTTCGAAGTACGCCAAGACACCTCATACTGCGGAGAGTCCGATGATCGAGACCCACGAGCTTGCCAAACGGTACGGCGAGACGCTCGCCGTCGACCGACTCACGTTCCGAGCCGCCCCGGGCCAGGTCACCGGGTTCCTCGGCCCCAACGGAGCGGGCAAGTCGACCACGATGCGGATGATTCTCGGCCTGGATTCGCCAACGAGCGGATCAGTGACGGTCAACGGCACGCCGTACCGCGACCACCACTACCCGCTCCATGAGGTCGGTGCCCTGCTCGAGGCCAAGGCGATCCATCCCGGTCGCAGTTCCTACAACCACCTGCTCGCGGTCGCGCAGTCGAACGGGTTCGGTCGCCGGCGGGTGACACAGGTGCTCGAGCTCGTGGGTCTGGAGAACGTCGCCCGCAAGCGCGCCGGCCAGTACTCCCTGGGGATGGGCCAGCGCCTCGGCATCGCCACAGCGATGCTCGGGGACCCCGGCGTCCTGCTCCTGGACGAGCCCGTCAACGGCCTGGACCCGGAGGGCATCATCTGGGTCCGAAACCTCCTCAGATCTCTCGCTGCGGAGGGCCGGACGGTGTTCGTGTCCTCGCACCTCATGGCTGAGATGGCGCTGACCGCCGATCATCTGGTCGTGATCGGACGCGGGCGCCTCATCGCCGACACCACGGTCACCGAGTTCGTGGCGAGGGCATCGGGTGGGCGGGTACGCGTCTCGTCACCGGACGCGCCACGCCTGCACCAGCTCCTCGCCGAACGGTCCGGCGAGGTGAGCCTGATCGAGCCTGGGGTCGACGGTGAGGCACCAACCTTCACTGTGAGCGGACTCGAGCGGTCCACCATCGGTGACCTCGCACTGCACCATGGGATCGCGGTCCACGAGCTGACGAGCCAACAGGCGTCCCTCGAGCAAGCGTTCATGGAACTGACTGCCGACGACGTCGAGTTCCGCGCCCACGACCTGAGCCCGTCCACCCAACAAGAGGCCGAACCCGTCGCGGCACGCAGGAAGGGCTGACCCCGTGAGCACCGTCGCACCAATCTTCGCCTCGTCCGCACGACTGGAGCACCGGCCCGGTCTCATGGGCGTTGCTCGTTCGGAGTGGACCAAGATCCGGTCCCTGCGTTCGACCTTCTGGACCCTGTTCGTCACGGCCGGACTCACCATCGGGCTGGGCATGCTCTTCGCCCTGGGCCGCACGTCGGGCCGTGAGCCGATCCCGCCGAACTTCAACGCCGCCGGGTTCCCGCTCAATGGGCTCTTTCTGTCTCAGCTCGCTATCGGCGTGCTGGGCATACTGATCATCACCGCCGAGTACTCCTCGGGGATGATTCGCACCACCTTCACCGCGATCCCACAGCGAGGTTCCCTGCTCGCCATCAAAGCCACCGTCTTCGGCCTCGTGACGTTCGCCGTCACGGTGGTCACGACGTTCACGACGTTCTTCGCCTCCCAAGCCATCCTCAACCGGGACTCCCGACACCTCGGAGTGTCCATCACGAGCCCGCACGCGCTGCGCATCGTCGCGGGCGCTGCGCTCTACCTCACCCTGTGCGGCCTGCTCGGGGTAGCGCTGGGCGCACTCCTGCGCAGCACGCCCGCCGCCATCACGACGCTAGCCGGGCTGCTGTTCATCCTCCCGATCATGATGAACTTCCTGCCCGCGACCTGGCACCGCGACGCCATCGCGCAATGGCTGCCGTCCAATGCTGGATTCCAGATCATCGAAAAGACGACCCAGCCGCTGCAGTTCAGCCCGTGGGTCGGGCTCGCAGTCTTCGCCGGATGGGTCACGGTCGCCTTCGTTGCCGCGCTGGTGTTGCTGCGTCGACGGGACGTCTAGCAAGCCTGCCAAACCGGGACCGTGACGGACTCCATCTCCTAGGCTGGGAACCGTCGGGAAGTCGGCGAGCCCGCATGGCCTGAATGCCATCGACCCAGAGGTACAACACGTGGAGTACTGGATCCTCACGCTCGCGGCGTCGCCCCTGGTCTATCTCGGGATGTACCTGTTCGCCGCGATCGACGGGTTCTTCCCGCCCATCCCGAGCGAGTCGTTGGCGATCGCGCTGGCGGCCCTGGCCATGTCGAGCGGCAGGCCGAACCTCGCACTGATCCTCCTGGCCGCCGCCGCGGGGGCCTTCACGGGAGATCAGATCGCCTACGAGATCGGCAGACGGCTCAACGTGCGCCGGTTCCCGTTCTTGGGGAGCGCGCGGGGTCAGCGGACGCTCGACCGGGCAGAGCGGGCCCTCGCTCGCCGGGGGCCGTCGGTCATCCTCGCCGCGCGCTTCATCCCGGTCGGGCGGGTAGCGGTGAACATGACCGCAGGTGCGGTCGGCTACTCGCGGTGCCAGTTCGTCGGGCTTACCGCGATCGCCTCCGTCACCTGGTCGGTGTACTCCGCCACGATCGGGATCGGGGCCGGGGCATGGTTCAAGGGCCATCCCCTCGGCGCGATCGTCGTCGGGGTCGTGGCCGGCCTGCTCATCGGATCGTTGCTCAACTGGGCCCTCGGACGCCTCGCTCGCCGGAAACGCCGGGCCGCCGATCCGGCCGACCCGGGCACGCACTCTCGTGCCCATCCCACGGGCCCGGAGCAGCCAGGCGTCGCGCATGGCACGACCCTCAGGAGATCGTCGCCCCGCACGGCGGAACCGTGACCGTCGACCCGCGGTCAGCCGCCGTCTTCAGCGAGCCGGTACCCCATGCCGCGGATTGTCTTGATCGCATGTCGGCCGAACGGCACGTCGATCTTGCGGCGCAGGTAGCCCACATAGACCTCGACGATGTTCGGATCGCCGTCGTAGGCCGAGTCCCACACACCGGCGAGGATCTCGGTCTTCGTCACCACGTCGCCGCGGTGCCGGATCAAGAACTCCAGCAGCCCGAACTCGCGCGGGGTCAGGACGATCTCGACCGCTTCGCGCGTCACAAGCTTCCGGGCCGGGTCGAGCGTCAGGTCCCCGGCAGACATCACGACCGGACGTTCGGGGGCCCCCCGACGCAGGAGGGCCCGCAACCGCGCGACCAGGATGATGAATGAGAACGACTTGGTGAGGTAGTCGTCCGCGCCCAGGTCGAACGCGTCGACCTGGTCATGCTCCCCGTCCTTCGCCGCAAGCATCAGCACGGGGGTCCAGACGCCGCGTTCCCGCAAAGACTCGACGACCCGGTAGCCACTGAGACGGGGCAGCATGATGTCCAGGACGATCACGTCATAGGGGTTCTCCGATGCGGCCCACAGCCCATCGACCTCGTTGTGGACCACGTCCACGCTCATTCCTTCGGCCGCGAGCCCCCGCTGCACCGTCTCGGCCAGCCGGACCTCGTCCTCGACCACGAGAACCTTCATCGTTGTCGCCCTTTCGCTCGACGCATCGTGACCCACCCGCACTGAGAACCACCTGAGAACGGCAGGTCCTCTTCTCAGCACGTCCTCAGCATCGTGCGGGCAGGGTAAGTCTCAGAGACCTGTCAAGACCCCAAGTCGCCGCGCGTGAGGAGACCGACACATGAGCAGTGACCGCACGAGCACTGCCACGATCAATGGACCAGTGCCGGCGTCCACCGGCTCCTTCTCCGAGGTGGTCGCGCCGGAACCCGTGTCCAAGGCGAAGCGACGCTCGGTGCGGCGACGGTTGATCGGCGTC
>Ga0209745_1002424_pt1 | contig 10664 bp, 9 predicted proteins | sample BarGraNGADG00312_FD_184495 | JGI IMG/M metagenome (GOLD analysis project Ga0209745, IMG submission 184495) | Arctic peat soil microbial communities from Barrow, Alaska - Barrow Graham LP Ref core NGADG0004-312 (SPAdes) (version 2) | ecosystem: Environmental > Terrestrial > Soil > Wetlands > Peat ... | reverse complement strand
CTAGCCGCAACCGCCCCGTTCCATGCTTTCTTCGGTGTGGTCGTCATGATGTCCACCACCTTGCTGGTCAGGTTCTACTCCATGCCCATGCTGGCCTGGCAGACCTCGCCGCTGACAGACCAAGCCACCGGGGGAGGGATCGCCTGGACCTTCATGGAACTCCCCACCCTCTTGGTCCTCATGGTCCTGGTGATGAAATGGCTGAAGTCCGATGAGCGCCGCACCCGGGCCGCGGAACGGCGCCAGATCCGCGGGGGCGACACCGACCTGGTCGCCTACAACGCCTATCTACAGACTCTGAACCGGGCCGACAGGGCGCAGCGATGACATCTTGCCGCCGCACGACACCGATCTGTTCCTCGAAGACGCCTGGATCATCGCCAGGTCATCTCGGACCCAGGCCGTCGCCCAGGCCGTCGACAGCTCCGACGGGATTGTCCACGTCCGGCCCGCTGCCCGGATCGGTGGCAAGCCACCGCAGTCTGCTCCGCTCCATGGCCTGACCGGACCTGCCGCAAGCGCAACGAACCTTGACCTGCCGGTGGTGGGCGTCAAGGGACTTGTTCTCGGGGGTATCGGCGGTGCTGGCGACTCCCGCCCTGGCAGTGCAGGGGCTTCACCTTGCGCCGCACCCGACCGCTCCTCGGGCTTCGCGGGACTGCGTTACGCGTACCCTGCTGGATGCGTGTGCTCAAGTCGATCGGGGAGGCGCTGAACGTGTCCGCGGAGACGCTGTTCGAGCAGGCAGGCCTGGTCAATCCCGCCGAGAATCTGGACGAAGAAGCGACCGAGCACGCCATCCGGACCGACCGGCGCCTCACCGAGGCGCAACGCCACGCACTGCTCGGTGTCTATCGCAGCTATGTCGGCGACAGCGGCACAGAAACCTGATTCAATCGCCGGTGGGGCACCAAGACCTTTGTTCACAGGCCGATGAGGAGATCCGACATCATGAGTCCAGCCAATAGCTTGGAGTCAGCAGTGAGCAGTTTGGAGTCAGCGGGTCGATCGGTTCTCGACCGTCTGGGCGTTGCCGAAGACCCGATGGTGGGCGCCGATCCGGTGGCGTTGCTGCGCTCACTGGTGGCTGCGGGTGGGGCTCTGGTCAAGAACCCGGCTGGGACGGCCGCCGCAGGCGGCCGCCTGGCGATCGGCCTGGCTGCAGCGGTGCGCGCAGCGGGAGCACGTGCGGTGGGCTTCGAGGCGTCCGGTCCCGTGTCTCCCGCGCTGTCCGACAAACGGTTCGTCGATCCTGCGTACGCCGAGAACGCGCTGTACTACCTGCTGGTGCAGGAGTACCTGCTGAGCAGCCAGCTGGTGGATGAGCTCCTGGATGCCGCAGAGTTGGGCGCCACTGAGGAGACCAAAGCGCGCTTCGCTGCCAGGTTTATGGTCGACGCCCTCTCGCCCACCAACACGCTGCCGGGCAACCCGGCGGCACTGCGGCGTGCGTTCGACACTGGGGGACTGAGCGTGCTCAGGGGTGCGAAGAACATGCTGGGCGACCTCCTGCATAACGGAGGATGGCCCTCGCAGGTCGACAGCACGGGCTTCGAAGTTGGCGTCAACATGGCCGCGACCCCGGGTGCGGTGGTCTACCGGAGCGACCTGATCGAGCTGATCCAGTACGAGCCGGTGGGCAAGCAGGTGCACGCGGTGCCGCTGCTCTTCTGCCCGCCGTGGATCAACAAGTACTACATCATGGACCTGGCTCCGGGCAGGAGCCTGATCGAGTGGGCTGTCCAGCATGGGCACACCTGCTTCGCGATCAGCTACCGCAACCCTGATGCGAGCATGCGTGACCTGAACTTCGCGGATTACCTGCATCAGGGCGTCCTGGACGCGGTTAGGGTCGTTCGTGAGATCACCGGCGCGGAGGAGGTCAACACCCTCTCGGTCTGTCTCGGCGGGACCCTGACGGCGTTGGCGCTTGCTCACAACGCCGCAAGCGGCGATCACTCGATCAAGTCGGCCACCTTCCTGAACACCCTCACCGACTTCTCGACCCCGGGGGTGCTCGGCGTCTTCACCGACGAGCCCACAATCGCCGGCCTGGAGAAGCAGATGGCCAAGGCGGGCTTCCTTGACTCCAGCAACATGGCGCACACCTTCGACGCGCTGCGGGCCAACGACCTGATCTTCAGCTATGTCATCAACAACTGGCTGCTCGGCAAGAAGCCGCCGGCTTTCGACCTGCTGGTGTGGAACAAGGACAACACCCGGATGCCGGCCAAGATGCACTCGCAGTACCTGAGGTCCTGCTACCTGCACAACGAATTCGCGAGGGGGGAATTTGTTGTCGACGGACAGAAACTCAATCCGGCCAAGATCGACATCGACACCTACGTGCTGGCGGCGGTGGACGACCACATCGTCCCCTGGGTGTCGGGGTACAAGACCACTCAGCTGTTCGGTGGTGACAACCGGTTCGTGCTGAGCACCTCAGGGCATATCGCCGGGATCGTCAACCCTCCCGGTCCCAAGGCCAAGCACTGGACCAACGACGCCCACCCGGCCGACCCACAGGAGTGGAAAGAGAACGCGACATTGCAGAACGGCACCTGGTGGGAGGACTGGACCAAGTGGATCGCCAAGCAGGGCGGCCCCAAGACCGCTGCTCCCGCCAAGCTGGGTAGCAAGGATCACCCGGTGATCGAAAGCGCCCCGGGTAGTTATGTGCGCGTTCGCGCATGAGCCAACGATGCCGGACGCATCGGAGTTAAGCCTCGGTGCCCGTAGGACGATCCCGGAGTGACTCGGGCTCGCCCGTCTCGCCGCAGAAGCGTCGTCCTCACCGGAAGCGACGTCTCTCGCACCCGAGGGCCAAGCGGCCGCGAGGTTGCCTCGGTCCTTCAAGGGTGGCTGATTCGCTTCGTTGAGCTCAAGACGGTCCGGGCCGTCAATGAATCGGGCAGTATGACGTAGGTCCGGCTGGCGCACCGGGCGGCGGTTCTCCGAGGGTCTTGATAGGTCGGTCGGGCTGATGCTGGTCCTTCAGCCGGGTGCCGGTATCGCCGCGATCCGGGCGAATAGTTGCTGTGCCCTTGGCCGTTTGTGGGATTCGCAGCCTGGGCGGTGCATACGACCTGGTCCGGACCTCGTGGTGCCCGGTGCCGGCCACTGCCTCCGCCGCGACCAGCCCGCCAGGTACCTCCGAGCCGTCGACGCGTTCCTCGCCGAGGTCGCGTGGGCCCTGCAGGCCCGGCGCCAACGAATGAGACTCATACTCCGATGAGCTGACAGTCCATCCCGCATGGCTAATGGCACGCCTAATGGCACGAGTGCTGATTGTTGATGCCGACTGGCGCCGATCCAGACCGGGAGATGGCTCCCAATTCACATGTACGGCAACGTTTTTCGCGTCTAGAGCGGGTGACGGGAATCGAACCCGCACTGTCAGCTTGGGAAGCTGATGTTCTACCATTGAACTACACCCGCGGGCGCGCTGACCGGCATACGGCGCAGGCGCGGTCGGAAGTCTAACTGACGCGGGCGGAGCGCTGGAGCCCACCTCAGGCGACTACCGGGTACCGTGTCCGCGTGCTGCTTTCAGATCGTGACATCAAGGCCGAGATCGATGGCGGACGGGTTCTCCTCCAGCCGTATGACGAGGCTATGGTCCAACCGTCGAGTATCGACGTGCGCCTGGACAAGTACTTCCGGCTGTTCGACAACCACAAGTACCCCTTCATCGACCCGGCCGAGGAGCAGCCGGAGCTCACTCGACTGATTGAGGTAGAGCGTGGCCAGCCATTCATCCTGCATCCTGGCGAGTTCGTTCTGGGCTCCAGCTTTGAGATCGTGACGCTGCCCGACGACCTTGCTGCGCGGCTCGAGGGCAAGTCCTCGCTGGGTCGGCTCGGCCTTCTCACGCACTCCACAGCCGGCTTCGTCGACCCTGGGTTCAGCGGCCACGTCACGCTCGAGCTGTCGAATGCCGCTACCTTGCCGATCAAGCTCTGGCCCGGCATGAAGGTCGGCCAGCTCTGCTTCTTCAGGTTATCCAGCCCGGCCGAGAACCCTTACGGAAGCGCAAAGTCCGGTTCGCGTTATCAGGGGCAGCGCGGCCCGACGGCAAGTCGTTCCTTCCAGAACTTCCACCGCAGCGACGTCTAGCGCCGCTCAGTGGGGTCACAGGTCTGGCGGGTCGCTCAGCCACATCACAGGTCTGGCGCCTAGTTTGGCCTCCATGGACCGTGCTCCTCGCCTGAGCCTTACCGGTCATGCCGCGCAACCCGAGGCTGTCGTGCTGCTCCTGCATGGGGGCGAGGAAGACAGCTTCGCCTCGGTGCGAGCATTCGACCTCTCGGTCCTGCGCCTGATTCCCTTTGGTCGCAGTGTGGTTCGCGCCGGCGGTGGGCGTATCGCACTGGCAAGGCTTCGGTACGCCGTGCGTGGATGGAACGGTGAGCGGGAGTCTCCGCTGGCCGACGCGCGCTGGGCCCTTGACCGGATCGCCGAACGTTTCGGCCACCTGCCCATCGGCCTGGTCGGGCACTCCATGGGCGGCCGGGTGGCGCTGAGGGTGGCCGATCACGGGGGCGTCTTCGGAGGCACAGAACGGGGCGTTCACAACTGGGGAGTGCGCAGTGTGGCCGCGCTGGCGCCCTGGCTGCCCGACGGCGAGCCGACTCCATTGCTGGGTGACCGGTCGCTGCTTCTCGCGCACGGCACCGCTGATCGCATCACCGACCCTGCCAAGACCACCGAGCTCGCCGAGAAGCTCGCCGCGGAGGGCGCTGAGGTCGAGCTCGTGAAGTATGCCGGGGCCCGTCACTCCATGCTGTTCCCGGCAAGACCGTGGCACGACATGGTTGCCAGATTCATGATGAGGACGTTGCTGGCACCAGCGTCGGAACCTCTCACAGGTCCATCAGGTCCACCGCGGACCTGACGTCCACCTGAGCCGTCTCCATGAATTTGTGACGCGATCTCGGACTCGCTGTATCCACGGTTGCCCCATAGGTTTGTAGCCATGATCCGGTTTGACGCGGTCTCGAAACACTATCCGGGTGGCACCAAGGCCGTGGATGAGTTGACATTCGAGGCTCCGGCCGGACAGATCACGGTGCTGGTCGGCCCGTCCGGATGCGGCAAGACGACGTCGCTGAGGATGATCAACCGGATGATCGAGCCCACCGGTGGCCGAATCTGGATCGACGACCAGGACACCTCGACGATGGATGAGACCGAGCTTCGGCGGGGCATCGGCTATGTCATCCAGCACGCCGGCCTGTTTCCCCACCGCACTATCGTCGCCAACATCGCTACGGTCCCCAGGCTGCTCGGATGGGACAAATGCAAGGCCGAAACCCGGGCCCTTGAGCTGCTTGAGCGGGTGGGGCTGCCCGCCGGCTTCGCGAAGCGTTATCCCGCGCAGCTGTCCGGCGGCGAGCAACAACGCGTCGGCGTGGCCAGGGCACTGGCGGCTGACCCACCGGTGATGCTCATGGACGAGCCGTTCAGCGCCGTGGATCCCGTTGTGCGCGAACAGCTGCAGGATGAGTTCCTACGTCTGCAGGGTGATCTCGGCAAGACCATCGTCTTCGTCACCCACGACATCGACGAGGCCATCAAGCTAGGGGACCGGGTCGCAGTCCTGCGGGCCGGGGGCCACCTCGCCCAGCTGGCCGAACCGGCATACCTGCTGGCCCATCCCGTCGATGACTTCGTGGCCGACTTTGTTGGCAAGGATCGCGGCTACCGTGCGTTGAGCTTCCAGGCGTCACCGCACTTCTCGCTCACCCAGGAGCAGACCGTGCCGCTCGGGGCGACTCCGGCGCAGGCGGCCGACGCCGCGCGTGACGGTTGGATCCTGGTCGCCGATGCCAGCCGGCGCCCCCTCGGCTGGATAGAACCCGACCGGATCACAGCCCTGATCCAGCCCGAGATGTTGGCGCGTGGTGGCACCGTCGCCACCGTCGGCGGTCCGCTGCGCAACGTCCTTGACGCGGCACTGTCCTCGCCAAGTCGCCGCGGCGTCATCGTGGACGAACGGGGCGCGGTTCTCGGCACGATTCGCGCGCATGAGGTCCTGGCCGAGATCGAGGAGCGAGCGCGGCCAGAGCTCCATGACGAGGACAGCCAACCTGCCGAGGAAGCCCAACCTGCCGAGGAAGCCCCACCGGCCGAGGCGGCGCCACCGGCCGAGGAAGCCCCAGCGTGACCTGGCTTCGGGACCATTTCGGCGAGGTGCTGTCCCTGACCGTCCAGCACATCTACCTCGCCGGCGTACCGTTGATTCTGGGGCTGCTCATTGCGCTTCCGCTCGGCTGGTTGGCGCGGCGATACCGGGGGCTCTACCCCGTGCTGATCATCGGCACCGGGTTGCTCTACACGATCCCGTCCTTGGCGCTGTTCATCATGTTGCCGGTGCTGCTCGGCACCCATGTCCTCGACCGGACCAACGTCCTCATCGCGATGACCATTTACACCGTCGCGCTGCTGGTGCGCACGGTCGCCGACGGCCTGGGCGCGGTGCCCGATGCGGTCAACCAGTCAGCCACTGCCATGGGCTACAAGCGAGGTCGCCGTTTCGTATCGGTCGAGCTGCCCCTGGCCGTGCCGGTGATCTCGGCAGGGCTGCGGGTCGCCGCGGTCAGCAACGTGAGCATCGTCAGCGTGGCCGCGCTCATCGGCGTCCAGCAGCTCGGGTCGCTGTTCACCGACGGGTTCAGCCGGGCGTTCGTGGAGCCGATCTTGGTGGGCGTCGTGGCCTGTGTGCTCCTGGCGCTGCTCTTCGACGGGGTAATTCTTGGGGTCACCTTTCTGGCGACGCCCTGGTTGCGCGCAGGGAAGGCCTCAGGATGATCAACAACATCTTTGCCTGGCTCACCGATGGCGCCCATTGGCAGGGTTACGACGGCATCCCGCGCAGGCTCCTCGAGCACCTGGCGTACTCCTTTACGGCCCTGCTGATCGCCGCCCTGATCGCGATTCCACTGGGCCTCTACATCGGGCACACCGGCCGAGGCCGGTTCCTCGTCGTCAACGCTGTCGGCGCGGCCAGGGCGATCCCGTCATTGGGCCTGCTGTTCCTGGCGTTCTTCTGGCTCGGGCCCAGGTTGAGCGGTGACATCGCGTTCCTGGCGCCAGCCGGCCTGGTGCTGGTCGTGCTGGCCATTCCGCCGATCCTGTCCGGGGCCTACGCGGGCGTCGAGGGGGTCGACCCGGATGCCCGTGATGCGGCCAAGGGGATGGGTATGCGCGGCTCGCAGGTTCTGCGCCACGTCGAGTTCCCATGTGCCCTGCCGCTGATCATGTCCGGGGTCCGTTCGGGGATGTTGCAGGTCATCGCCACGGCCACGATCGCCGCCGTACTGGGTCTTGGCGGGCTTGGCCGGTTCCTGATCGACGGGCTCGCAACCCAGGACTTCTCGCAGACCGCCTCGGGCGCAATACTCGTCGCTGTCCTGGCCCTCGTCGTGGACCTGGCGCTTGCGCTGGTCCAGCGTTCAGTGGTCTCGCGGGGCCTGACTGGAAGGTATCGACCGGTTGAGACGTTTAACCCTGACGCCGGGGCGACACCTTCGGCGCCGGCCCTGCAGCAAAACGCTTAGACCCCAACAGGCCATGACTCCAACAGAAAGAGACCACGATGAAACGCACCAGAATCGCCCTCGCCGTGACTGCTGCGGCAACCCTGTTTGGCGTCGCAGCGTGTGGCTCCGGCTCTGGTGACCCCCTTGCTACCGGTGGGTCGGCCAGCAAGGCGAGCTCCGGCAGCATCGTGGTGGGGTCGGCCAACTTCCCGGAGAGCGCTCTGCTCGCCGAGATCTACGCCGGTGCCTTGAGCGCCAAGGGTGTCAAGGTCGACAAGAAGCTGAACATCGGCAGCCGCGAGACCTACATCCCGGCGCTCAAGGACGGCTCCATCGACCTGATTCCGGAATACACAGGTGTCCTCGACCAGTACTTCAACAAGAACGCCAAGGCCACGACCGCCGACGCTGTGTACGCCGAGCTCAAGGCAGCTGTCCCCGCGACGATGACCGTCCTCAACAAGTCCGCGGCCGAGGACAAGGACGCCGTGGTGGTCACCCAGCAGACGGCGGCCAAGTTTGGGTTGAAGTCCATTGCTGATCTCGGGCCCCAGGCCAAGAACCTGACCCTTGGCGGTCCGCCCGAGTGGAAGACCCGTCCGACCGGCGTTCCCGGCCTCAAAAAGGTCTACAACCTTGACTTCAAGACATTCCGACCCCTGGATGCCGGCGGCCCGCTGTCGGTCCAGGCGCTGAAGAACGGTCAGGTTGACGCGGTCAACCTCTTCACCACCGATCCTTCCATCGCCGACAACGGTTTCGTCATCCTGGACGACCCCAAGAGCCTGTTCGCCGCGCAGAACGTCGTGCCGCTAATCACCAAGTCCAAGGTCACCCCGACGATCTCGGCCACGTTGGACGCGATCTCGGCCAAGCTCGACACCGCGACGCTGGGCCAGCTGGTCAAGGAGGTCGTGGTCGACAAGAAGGACGCCGCTGTCGTGGCAAAGGAGTTCCTCGCCAAGAACGGTCTCGGCTGACGTTTGCCCCGGCCTTGGGTTCCCCTGCCAAACCTGGGGATCGTGCTCGAGTTCCTTGCCAAACCTAGGGACCTTGCGTATGCACCGTCCCTAGGTTTGGCGCCTGAATCACCGCACGGTCCCTAGGTTTGCGGGTTTCGGCGGACGGCGGCCAGGAGCATCTGCGCCACGTCCACCACCTCGACATCCTCGTGGGCACTCGTCTCCGACTGCTTCTCGGTGAGGCCGTCGGAGAGCATGACGTTGCAGAAGGGGCAGCCGACCGCGATACGACCTGCGCCGGTGGCAAGGGCCTCTTCAGTGCGGTTGTTGTTGACGCGGGTACCGAGCTTCTCCTCCATCCACATCTGCGCGCCGCCGGCGCCACAGCAGAACGACTTCCCGCCCGATCGCGGCATCTCGCGCAGCTCGACACCGGGCAGAGCGCCGAGGAGCTCACGCGGCGGGGCATAGACGCCGTTGTGGCGGCCGAGGTAGCAGGGGTCGTGGTAGGTGACGGTCTCTGCGGTCGAGGCCACGTTGGACGTGTCGGCCTGGTCCGGGCGGGACACCGGGATCAGCTTCTTGTCACGGACGAGCCGGTTGAGCAGCTGGGTGTGATGGACGACCTCGTACTGGCCGCCGACCTGCGGGTACTCGTTCTTGATCGTGTTGAAGCAGTGCGCGCAGGTGACGACGATCTTGGTCGCCCTGGCCTCGTTCAGCGCTTCGACGTTGCCCTGGGCGAGCGTCTGGAAGAGGAACTCGTTGCCGGCCCGGCGGGCCGGGTCGCCGGTGCAGGTCTCGCCGTCGCCAAGGACGGCAAACGTCACGCCGGCTGCGTTGAGCAGCTCGGCTACGGCCCTGGTGGTCTTCTTGGCGCGGTCCTCGTAGGCGCCGGCGCAGCCGACCCAGAACAGGTAGTCGACCTCGGAGGCGTCGGCTACGTCCTGGCCCAGGACCTTGACGTCGAAGGGCAGGTCCTTGGCCCAGTCCATGCGGGCCCTGGCGGACATGCCCCACGGGTTCTGCTTGTTCTCGAGGTTCTTGAACAGGCCGCCGAGCTCGGCGGGGAACGCCGACTCGATCAGGACCTGGTATCGGCGCATGTCGATGAAGTGGTCGATGTGCTCGATGTCGACCGGGCACTGCTCGACGCATGCGCCGCAGGTGGTGCACGACCACAGGGCGTCCTGGTCGATGATCGGCAGCTCCGCGCCGGTGGTGCGGTGTCCGTCGAAGGTGTAGCCGTCCTCGGCGGCGTGCTCGCTGCCCTCACGCGACCCGATGAATGGACGCTCGACCTGCTCGCGTACCTCGGCGCTCACGCTCGCCAGGGCCTCCTCGTGAAGCTCGCCGAGGCCGGGGTGCTCGCCGTTGGCGGCCAGCAGGTACGGGGCCTGGGTGAACATCGTGTCGCGCAGGTTCATGATCATCAGCTTCGGGCTCAGCGGCTTGCCGGTGTTCCACGCCGGGCACTGGTCCTGACAGCGACCGCACTCGGTGCAGGCCATCAGGTCGACGTAGCCCTTCCAACTGAACTCGGCGATGTGCCCCTTGCCGAACTGTGCGTCATCGGGCGGGTCCTCGAAGTTGACCGGCTCGCCGTCGTGGTAGATGGGCAGCAGCGGACCCAGGGCGTTCGGTCGCCGTGACGTGTAGACGTTGACCGGGGCCGCGCCGATGTGCAGGTGCTTGGAGTTCAGCACGATCACCAGGAACAGCAGCACCACGGCGATCTGACCCCAGATGCCGATGGTCTCCAGCCACAGGTTTGTGGCCTCGCCCAGCGGCGCGAGCAGCGAGCCGACCCATTCGGAGGCGAACGCGCCGCCGCCGGCGAAGGGGAACGCCCCGGTGTTGACCTGGGCCCCGCGGTACAGGAACAGGGTCGCGACCACCAGGAAGATCATGAACAGGATCAGCCAGGCGCCCCGGGTGTGCGAGCCGAAGAACCGGGACTCCCGGCCCTCCTTCGCCGGGTTGTTCGTGACCCGGATGACCGCGAAGATCACGATCCCGACCAGCACGAACACCGCGAACAGGTCCTCGGCGAAGCCCACCACCGGCCAGGTGCCCACGATCGGGATGTGGAAGTCAGCGACGAACAGCGCCCCGTACGTCTCCAGGATCGTCAGCATCAGCACCAGGAAGCCCCAGAACG
>Ga0209745_1002423_pt1 | contig 10668 bp, 8 predicted proteins | sample BarGraNGADG00312_FD_184495 | JGI IMG/M metagenome (GOLD analysis project Ga0209745, IMG submission 184495) | Arctic peat soil microbial communities from Barrow, Alaska - Barrow Graham LP Ref core NGADG0004-312 (SPAdes) (version 2) | ecosystem: Environmental > Terrestrial > Soil > Wetlands > Peat ... | reverse complement strand
CGTTGTGAGATAATTTTTGCGACGAAATAGAATTCATTTGATTGAAGATGGGATCTCTCCAATGCTTGCAGGGACAACGTTCGCACATTCTTCCGGGGTGCCGCGAGTCGGCCCTGAGGGCCTCCCGCGCTATGGTGGGGGCGCCTCTCAAGGCCGAGGCCGGCCGAGCGACGACGATGGTTAGACTGCAGACAATTCGTATGTCCCGATGTTTCGATGAGGTACGTCTTTCTGACGAGATCGATCTATAATACAAAGCTACAAGAAGTTTATACAATGACAAGGCATATGATCATCAGATTGCTATGGCAAATGAGGATCAGATCAGAATTCTTCGGCAGGGGGCAGAGGTCTGGAATAAGTGGAGGATGGATAATCCCGATGAGCATATAGAACTCAGCAGGGCAAATCTCAGCGAAGCGGACCTCAATGGTGCAAATCTCAGTAAGGTAAACCTCAGCGGTGCAAACCTCAGCGGAGGAAACCTCTACAAGGCGAACCTCAGTGAGGCAAGACTCCTCGGGACAAAACTCATCCAAGCAAACCTCATCGATGCAAAACTTATCCAGGCAAACCTTAGTGGGGCAGACCTCTTTGAGGCAAACCTCAGCTTGGCAAAACTTAATGAGGCGAATCTTAGCAGAGCAGACTTCTGTGGGGCAAACCTTAGTGAGGCAGACCTTAGCGGGGTAATCCTAGTCAAGGCAGACCTCTGCAGGGCAATCCTCGTAAGAGCAAACCTATGCGGGGCAAACCTCACTGAGGCAGTCCTCAATGGGGCTGTCTTGGTTGAAACAAATCTGGAGAGAGCTATCCTTACTGGCTGTAAAATATACGGGATCTCAGCTTGGGAACTAAAACTCGATGACGCCAAGCAGAATGATCTGGTCATTACCAAACCAGATCAAGCTGCCATTACTGTCGATAACCTAGAAGTCGCTCAGTTCATTTATCTCCTCTTACATAACGCGAAGATCCGTAGCGCAATTGATACCATAACCTCGAAGGTCGTTCTCATCCTGGGCCGATTCACAGACACACGAAAGCCCGTGCTTGACGCCATCAGAGAAGAACTCCGCAGGCGCGATTATTTGCCGGTTCTATTTGATTTCGAAAAACCAGCTAGCTGTGACATAGCCGAGACAGTTTCAACTCTTGCCCATATGGCCAGATTCATCATTGCCGACATCACTGATGCCAAGAGCATCCCCGCAGAGCTGGAGCTTATTGTTCCGCAGCTTCTATCTGTGCCGGTAATGCCTGTGATTCTTAAATCCGACTACGAGTATGCATTATTTGAGAGAATTACAAGATTCCCCAACGTTTTAGAGCCTTATCAATATGAGAATCAAGAAGCTCTGCTTGCATCTGTCGAAGAGAATGTCATTAAACCTGCTGAAGAAAAGGCTGATGAGCTAAAAAAGAAGCTAGAGAAAACGAGATGCAATCGTTGAATGTGTCGAAAGATGCTAAACGGAGCCTTGAAATCGGTGGTGCCGTTGAAGGCAGCTGATTACTTCCGAGTCTAACTATTCGTATTCAATATTCAATTAACGCAATTTAAATGCTTCGATTAGAAGCCCAAAAAGAGGATGCAACAGGAAATGACACCAAATTCCAATCCACTCCAGCTCGCACCAAGCCCTTGCACACCCAGCTTCTACTTGCATACGCTCACCAGCCGGCTCACCCCGTCGCTGGTTATCATGCCGATGACCTTCTGATCCTCGTCCACCACGGGCAGCGCGGATATGTTATGCTCAGTCATCCTCTTTGCCGCCCGCTCGATGGGCTCGTTCAGACCGGCTGTGACGACCTCTTTTGTCATTATCTCCTCCAGGTGGATCAGCTTCAGGGCCACAGCTTTGGAGACATCCCAGGCGGTGACAATTCCTGTCAGACTTCCATCCTCATTGATGACGGGCAGATGAGTGACCCCTTCCTTCATCATGATCATGGCCGCCTCCTCAATGCAGGAGCCATGTTTTATGGTCACGACCTCTTTGAGCATGATGTCGCCGACGGTTGTTCGGGAGAGGAAGTTGCCTATGATGTAGTTCATCTGGCCGGATTCCAGGAGAAAAGCGTCGTGGCCGTAGTTGGACTTGATCTCGCAATACCTGACGTCAATGTCGTTTGCAGTCAGAGCCTCGACGATCTCTCTTGATTGGTAGGACGGATAAAGCCAGTCCGAGCTGATGGATAGGACCAGGAGCTTTGCCTTCACCGGCCGGAAGGCCTCGGCCAGAGATAGCTCCCCGTTTCGTGTCAGGTCAAAGTAGTCAATGGCTTTGGTGATGTAGAGATACGAATTGGCATCGAATCGCTTGACAAAGGCTTCGCCATGGTAGCGAAGGTAGTTCTCCACCTGGAAGTCCTGGGATGCGAAGTCAAAGCCGTACTCGCTCTTGCTTTGCCGGCGCCGGCCGAACTTCTGGTGCATGGACCAGTCGCTCAGATAGGTGATGTGCCCTATCATCCTGGCCAGGGAGAGGCCCCGCCCTGGCATAATTTTGCCATAGTAGTCTCCTTCTCTCCAGTCGGGATCGGAGGTTATGGCCCTTCTGCCCACTTCATTGAAGGCTATCTGCTGCGGAGAAGAATAGGCGCTGGTGGCGATGGGCACTGCCAGACGAACCATATCCGGATAAGAGATCGTCCACTGCAGGACCTGCATTCCGCCAAACGAGCCGCCCACAACGGCAAAGAGCTTGTCTATGCCCAAATGATCGAGGAGCCTTTTTTGGACGTCAACCATATCCTTGATGGTAATAAAAGGAAAATCGAGACCGTAGGGCTTTCCCTTCTCCTTATTGGCGGAGGAGGGGCCTGTCGTGCCTTTGCAGCCTCCCAGGACGTTGGAGCAGATCACAAAATACTTATCCGTATCCAGGGCTTTGCCGGGACCAATGATGATATCCCACCAGCCGGGCTTCTCCTCGCCTTTATGCAAGCCACCGGCATGGGCGTCTCCGGAGAGGGCATGGCAGACCAGGATGGTGTTGCTCTTTTCCTGGTTTTGCCGGCCATAGGTCTCGTAGGCGACCACGACGTCTTCTAGCCGATCTCCATGTTCGAGTTTGATCGCGTCCGGAATTCTATAGCACTCTGTCCGGGCGAGGCCCACAGACTCCCGTTTCATGCCACCGCCCTGGCCAGAGCCTGATCCAGATCCGCGATTATGTCTTCGATATCCTCGATGCCGATGGAGAGGCGAATATAGTCCGGAGAGACTCCCGTTGCCGCTTGCTCCACAAGCGTAAGCTGCTGATGGGTGGTCGAGGCGGGATGAATCACCAGGCTCTTGGAGTCGCCGATGTTCGCCAGATGGGAGAAGAGCTGCACAGACTCGATAAACCTCTTGCCGGCCTCAAGACCACCTTTGATGCCAAAGCCGAGCAGACCCCCATATCCTCCTTTTAGGTACTTCTTGGCGGTGGCATGACTGGGATGATCCACCAGGCCGGGGTAGTTCACCCAGGCGACGCCGGGATGGCCCTGCAGATGCTCTGCTACCAGGAGAGCATTGCGGGAATGCTTCTCCATTCTCAAGCTCAGAGTCTCCAGCCCCTGCAGAAATAGGAACGCGTTGAAGGGAGAGAGGCAGGACCCCAGGTCTCGCAGCAGTTGCAGCCGGATCTTGGTCACGAATGCCACATTTCCCTGGGCAGGGGTGTTCCCGAAGGCCTCCCAGTACCTAAGACCATGGTAGCTGGGATCAGGATCTGTGAACTCGGGAAACTTTCCCTGGGACCAATCGAAGTGCCCGGAGTCCACCATCACGCCGCCAATGGAGTTGCCGTGGCCGTCGATGAACTTGGTGGCCGATTCCGCGATAATATCAGCTCCGTGGTCCAGCGGCCTGGCCAGTCCCACAGCGGCCGTATTGTCGACCACGAGCGGAATCTCATTCCGGTGGGCAATCTCTGCCAGGCGCCCGAAATCGGGTACGTCCAGCTTGGGGTTGCCTATAGTCTCGGCATAGATCGCCCTCGTTCGCCCCGTGATGGCCTTTTCGAATGCCTCAGGCCTAGTTGAGTCAACGAATAACACCTTCCGGCCAAGCTTCGGAAAGGTGTAGTGGAAGAGCTGGTATGTTCCGCCATAGAGGTTGTTGGCGGACACGATTTCATCACCCAGCTGAGTGATGCCCAACAAGGCCAGCGTAATGGCCGCCATCCCCGAAGATGTGGCCAGAGCCCCGCTGCCACCTTCTATTGCCGCCATGCGCCGCTCAAAGGCATCGTTTGTGGGGTTCATAATGCGGCTGTAGATATTGCCCGGCTCTTTCAGGGCAAACAGATTAGCAGCGTGCTCTGCACTCTTGAAGACGTACGAAGACGTCTGATAGATGGGGACGGCCCTTGATCCCGTGGCGGGATCCGGACTCTCCTGACCGGCATGGACAGCCATAGTGCCCAGGCCATATTTCTTATCGCTCATGTGATCCTCTAGTTTATATTCAACTTGTATTTGCCGGCAATTTCCAGGATCGAGTCCGCAGTGTACTTAACTTGCGCCCAGGTGAGGCCATAGGTGTTCAGCTTCCAGGTGCGTGTGGCCCCTGCGAACTCGCCTGCGATTCCCCTCTCTTTCAGCTCATCGCTGAAGAAGAAGCCCCGTCTCTTATGCGTCTTGGCAATGGTGTCAAAGCTTCCGGTGGTATCCACCTTGGTGAGGGTGTGCTTGCGAGGCGTCTCGCTTAAAATACGAGAGCCAGAAACCTGTCGGAACTGCTCCATGAAGTAGTTGGACTTCTGGACCTCTTCATCCCAGTGTTCTGTCCTCTCCTGCACGCGTGGGAAGGAGGCGATCATGGAGAGCAGCGTTGCTCCCATGAGGGTGCAGCCCATGTTCTCCACCTCTTTTACACCGAACTTTCTCTTGGTGAGGTCTCCGACCATCTCTGTGGTTCGAAATATCCTGGGAGCCCACTCATTGGTGGTGGCAAGGACACCGGATGGCGCCGCTGCCGCCATGCTCTTATGGCCCGAGCCGACGATGAAGTCCGCACCGATCTTTTTGCCGTCCACGGGCTTAATGCCGACGGTGTAAGCCCCGTTGTATAGGAAAGGAATATCATACTCCCGGGCAACCTTGGAGATGCCACGGACGTCGTGCTCATTGGCAAACTGATAATCGAAGTGGTCGATCATGATGAGTTTTGGCAGCTTCTCCGTCTCCTTGCGAACCGCCTCGATCTTCAAGGCTACAGCCTCGGCTGTGATGAGGTTGTTATCATCGAGGGGCACCTCTCTGACGATGCCTCCGGCCACCTCGACTGCCAGGAACTCTGTATAATGGGCGAGAGACGAGACGATCACGCTGTCTCCTTTCTCCAGGAGCGATTGGGTGACTGCCTGAAAGCCCCGACGGGCTCCAGGCACAACTCTTGCCTGATCCATGTTGAGGAATTTGGCCAGATCCTGGTGGAATTCCTCTATGGGGGGCCGGGTGATCTTATCCAGCCGGAAGGGCTTTCGGCAGTAATCGCAGGTGGAGTAGCCGTCGCCGTAGGAGATGATGGCTTTTCGGGCTTCAGGCGTAAGCCGTCCTGCTGCCTGTATGGGATGGATGTTTATGAACTCCTCTTCCCGTGTTCGGGCATCTAGCTTTCCGACCCTGGTGCAGGCAGGTTTACCCGAGCCGTTTTCCAGATCTGCTAAAATGCTTTTTATCCTGGCAACAGTTCCTGAGAACTTTTCCTGCTCTTCTTCGTCAAAACCCGCAGGCAGGGACTGCCGAAAGATCTCTCTGAGATCCTCTAAAGCGAAGAGGGCCTCATATGTTTTTTGAATTTGTAAACTCTTCTTGGACGTGCTCACTTATCGCCGCCTCCAAACGATTGGCCTCTTGAGTGGGTGGGGAATGCATTGATCCGCATAGCCGGGACTCACGACCGGGCAATTCACGATTGTGAAATAGCGATTAACAAGTGTTATGTATATAAGGTTTAGGATTTAGGATGACGGAATCGCATTGGTTGAAGTGATAAAATGGGCGGCAAAAAAAATCTTTCTCTTTATCATTTGAGTGGCTCTCCGCCATTTCCTGTGGCTAACCTCTGGTTACGGACATTGACCACAGAGGCAAAAAGCGCACGGAGGACTCACAGAGGTTTCTATTATTCTATTATCCACTCGATACAGCGAGAAACCATTTACATTTACTGCGATTCTTCGACGTTTCGGGGTCCGTCCAAGTCCTCTTTCCTATCAATTTCTTTTTGCCGAATCTAAGCCCGATATCCTATGCTGACTCGCCCGGTTTTGCTGTCCCTCTGCATAATACTGCTCTTCGCTGTATCCACAACAGTGACCCTGCCCCCCGTTACGGCCTTCTTTTCAACTATATCTTTCAGAGAGTTAGAAAATCTCGTGTTATTAATTGCATTAGTTGCGTTGGTCGCGGCCTTCTTTTTAGTTATATCTTTCAGAGAGTTGAAATTTCTCGTGATATTAATCGAGGATGCATTAGTCGCGTTGGTTGCGGCCATTTCTTTAGTTACATTTTTCAGAGGGTCGAAATTTCTCGTGATATTAGTCGAGGATGCGTTAGTTGCGTTGGTCGCGGCCTTCTTTTTAGTTATATCTTTCAGAGAGTTAGAAATTCTCGTATTATTAATCGAGGTTGTATTGGTTGCGTTAGTTGCGGCCATTTTTTTAGTTACATTTTTCAGAGAGTCAAAATTTCTCGTGATATTAATCGAGGATGCATTAGTTGCGTTGGTCGCAGCCTTCTTTTTAGTTATATCTTTCAGAGAGTTGAAATTTCTCGTGATATTAATCGAGGACGCATTAGTTGCGTTGGTTGGGGCCTTCATTTCAGGCATATCTTTCAGAGAGTCGAAATTTCTCGTGATATTAATCGAGGTTGTATTGGTTGCGTTGGTTACGGCCTTCTTATCAGGCATATCTATCAGAGAGTTAATATTTCTCGTGCTATTAATCGAAGACGCATTAGTTGCGTTGGTTGCGGCCTTCATTTCAGCCGTCTCTCGCGTCAGGTTTTCCTTCTCCCCTTCCGGGATGGTTGGCTCTTTCCACCATGTGCTGGGATCGAATTCATTTTTTTTATCGTCATCGACTTTGGCGTAGCCCATATCGACAATGATTCTGTTGACGGGCGGCCAGATCGGTCGGTATTCGGAATCCACCAGATAGACGACGCAGATCAATTGGCTCCATTCGTTCCGGCCGCTGGAGGTGCTGTCATCGATGTCGAGATACACCGTCTTATTCCATAGCAATGAACGGACATATTTTTGGGCGGCTTTCCCTTCCGGCGTTACCGTCGAGGGTGAGGCGATGTCTGCCAGCTTTATGCTGTCGACGTTATTCGTCCTCGGGTCTGGGATAAGCATTTGGACTCCCAGCGAGTTACCGCTGATGACGCTTACAACACGTCCGACTGCTTCCTCAGGCACGCCCGACGCCACGGGAATGACCGTTGCTTGAATCAATAGGAATGCTGATAATAACCCCGCTAATGATAACGCAATAGACCACTTCATACCAACCTTGCTCCGAATCTCTATTTTGTCCTATTTCGGGCATCCAGACGGGACACGCCCACTTTAGAAATCCTCTATCCAACTATGTTCTTAAAGAGAGTTCCGCCCCGAAAACGGTGTTATGCTCTCGCAGGGGGCGGACATTATCACTCAAGTATCTGCCAAACAGTACCTGCAGCTTGACTGATACGAACAGGAACTACATTTCCTCAACTGGTCGTGCCCTCTCGCGGGGCATCCTGATCTCATGGATCGCTTCATCTCTTTGACGACTCCAATCAAATCGGAGCGAAGTGATTCATCGAAAATTATTTTATGCTGCTTTCCGTCCGAGTACACGAGTATCCCATAGGGCACCGACTTGTGGTAGGTCTCCTCCACCAGAAGACAGTATGCCGCCAACTGCAGGACGTGGTTTCGATAAGGATTGGCGGCTCGTCCGCTCTTTATCTCAACGGGAACCAGGCCGCCATATCTTCTGTCGCTAATTACATAGTCAGGCTTGCCGCTGATACCCAATTTCTTGGAAAATAGAGCTTTTGCCGGGCGGTCCAGATCAGAGTAGATCACCCTTCCATATGGAATCCCATACTTCTCCCGAATCGATTTTGCGGCCCCTGACTCTCGATTGGAGAGAAAATGCGAGAATATTGCCAGGAGCAAAAGCGACAAAATCAGAAGCTCTGTCGTAATAACCACCCTACGAGCAAAATGGCGACCAGCACCGAAAAGTACTCCAGGACGCGAAATGTGCGTGAGGAATTCTCTCTTTTCTGAAGAAGGGATAGCCTCTTGCCGGCACCAATGTGCTCACGAATTCCTCTCGCGAGGTTTGGAGATCTCGGTGGCAATCCAACTCGCTTCAGGTACCAGGAAACCGGGCAGTACACGTATTGCGATATCTCGGATGCTGCGATTACCTCGCTCCTGTTAGGGCGCCCTATCATAATGATTTTTATGCAGACTCGATTCCAGATAAAGCTATTTCCGAATTTGTGCTTTTGGCGTCATTGAACCCCGGATTTGACCAATTCTCGTGAGACAATTTCGGGATAGACTTTTTCGAGATAGACTTTCAGGACAAACATTTTCAGGACAAATATCTTCGAGATGAACATCTCAGGATAGATGTATTAATGATTGGCTTCCATTGATCTTGCTGAGATTGAGATGCCGGACGATTCGTTAGGTTTAAAGGTCAAAAGATTTTATGGCGAGCGATTTCGACGGGCTCTGGTGGAGATGGAATTCTTCGATCGCTCCCGCAAGATAAGCTCGGACGAATCCCATGTTTATCTGCCCGTTCTGAAGATGGATGATCAATCGGCGGCAAAGCTCCGCCTGATGGCAGAGTTTGAAATCGTTCAATTGAATTTTGAGATGGAAGAACACCTTCAAACCGTTGAGGAGATGCTCGGCTTTCGCCCCAGTTTTGAGGTAGTAGGCGACATTGCCATGGTGGAGGATAATGATGCAGAAAAAGTTGCCTTCGCTCTCATGTCCACCAGCAAGAGCATAAAAACCGTCATTGCTCCCATCTCAGATGTGGAAGGGGAGTTTCGCACCCGCCGCTTCAGGCATGTGGCGGGAGAAGTAAGCACAGTTACCACCCATAAGGAACACGGCCTGCGCTACCGGGTAGACCTGGAGGGAGCCTATTTCACGCCCCGTCTGGGCACGGAGCGGCTCAGGATCGTCGGACTCGTGCGCCCCACAGATGTCGTGCTGGATATGTTCGCAGGAGTCGGGCCCTTTGCTTTACTACTCGCCAAGAGAGTTGCGAGAGTCATCGCTATTGATAAAAACCCCCTCGCAGTGAAGTACCTGCGCGAGAATTCCCTCCTGAATAAGATCGAAAATATAGAGATCCTGGAGGGAGATGCGAATGTGCTGGCCCCGCCCTACGAAAACATGGCAGATCATGTCATCATGAACCTTCCCCACAGCGCTTCTCTCTTCCTTCTTGCAGCCATGAAAGCGGCAAAGACGGGAGGCACAGTTCATTACTACAGCATAGCGCCTGAAGATGATCTCTACAAAGACGAGGCTCTGATAAGGGATGCGGCCCAGCAGATGGGTTATTCTGTCGAAGTGCTCTACAGGAGCATTGTGAGAAGCTATGCGCCCCACAGGCACAACGTGGTCATAGATTTCAGGGTCCAAAAGTTCCAATAAGATCTATGGATTTTTTGGTCTCAATCGTATTATCAAAATTTCCGAGAAGAAGTGATAAATGCCACTCCCTTCCCGAAAGACGCTTTTCTGCTCATGACCAGCGAGGTCCTGAATAATCTTGGGACTGCACTTTTCCGCCTATAACCGAAAGAACTAATTAGCTTAGTAGATAAATAATACGAATCTGGCGCATCAAATCGAGGCGCAAATAGGCGAGGGAGCGGTTGATTGTGGCATTACAAAGCATCGAATTTCCCAGAGCGAAGTCGGGCATTCCAGGGTATGACGGATTGGTAGATGGCGGTTTTCATAGGGGGACAGTCAATACCATAACCGGGTCATCGGGTACGGGCAAGACCGTGTTTGCCAGCCAGTTCATTCATTCTGGTATCAAGGCAGGAGAGAAGGGAATAATCATCACTCCCTCTGAGAGCGCAGAATATCTGAGGCGTGAGATGATGTCCTCCTTCGGTTGGGACTTCTCGGCCCTCGAAAAAGAAGGAAAATTGAGCATCGTCGATGTTACCGACCCCGTGCTCCGCCTGCAAAAGAGCATCGAGATAGATCCTGTTGATTTTCTCATAAACTTCAGAAAGCTCGTGGAGAGGAAGCTGGAGGAGACAAAGCCTGCGAGACTCTTCATAGACGACCTTACTGCCTTTTTCATGGCTGTGGAGGCGCCCTTCAAAATCAGGTCACTGACGGACGACCTCTTCGGCACCATTCGCTCCAGCGGCGTCACAACAGTGATTACCATTGGCACAGCTTTTGGCACCAATCAGTTCCTGGAGTACGGCGCAGATTCTGCCACAGTGCTCAACCGGGAGCGTATCGGCAACACACTCATCAGATCGATATATATTATGAAGATGCGCGGCTCGAAGATCGCTAACAGCATAAGGGTTCTGGACATCTCCGACGAGGGACTGACGGTGTCTGCACTCTCGCCCTATCCCTGAGGTTCGCATGATCGAAAGATG
>Ga0209745_1002420_pt1 | contig 10673 bp, 9 predicted proteins | sample BarGraNGADG00312_FD_184495 | JGI IMG/M metagenome (GOLD analysis project Ga0209745, IMG submission 184495) | Arctic peat soil microbial communities from Barrow, Alaska - Barrow Graham LP Ref core NGADG0004-312 (SPAdes) (version 2) | ecosystem: Environmental > Terrestrial > Soil > Wetlands > Peat ... | reverse complement strand
TCGTCCCAGGATCGTCTGAGGGATGAGCTCGCGCGTGGCAAAATCCTGCCGTATGGCGACGCGGCCCGTCCGCCGATCACCGAGGTTGAGGCGCGTCGACAGGACAACACTGGCCTGGACCCGCTCCCGCACCGTCTCGGGCAACAGTGTCTGCTGATCACGGAAGGACCATTGTCCGGCGCGTCCGCCGTCGGCCCAGGTCACCGTCAGGGTCGCCGTCACGGGCTCCCAGGCCCCGGCGTCAACGGAGAGCCAACGACGCTGAAGGATGCGCTCGGCGCCCGAGGTCACGGCGCCGGCCCCGCCGGCAGATGTCCTGCCGGCAGATGTGAACACGGCCAGAGCGTAGGTCGTGGCAACGACATATCCGCCGGTGTTGTCATCGACCGCGAACGCCAGGACCCGCTCCCCCTTGGCCAGCTCAAGGGCGTTCTCGATGGCTGGAGGCAGGTCGGGACGCGGTACCCGACGGGTGAGCCGTCCCATCAGTCCTGCCTCGAGCGCAGGTTGGCGAGCTCCCGTTGGAGATCCTGCAGGTGGACGCCGAGCTCACGGCTGGCGTCGGTGTCATCTGGCGGCACCCGGCGCATCGCGCTGATGGCATCACCGATCTGGCGGATGAGGGGGACCTCTTGCATGCGGATGAGCAGCCCCTCGACATAGCGATGCTCGGGCAGTCCTGTGGTCTTGTCGAAGCGGGCCGGTACCGAGGCCACGGCGAGCTCGCTGACCAGGGGTCGAACCGTCAGCGCTGCGGCTTCGCTGACCCGATCAGCCCAATGACCTGGCTGGCTGGCTGCTTGAATGCCGCCCGCTGCCCGGATCGCATCATGGACCGCCCGATGGGCCGGGGCGCTGAAGGACTCGGGAGCGATGGAATCGAAGTCAGCAGGGTCGATCAGGCTCGGGAACTGCAGCGCCGCCTGGAGCAGCTGACGCTCAGCCGAGACCACCGGGTCGCGCAGGTCCGGGCGGGGCATCTCGAAGGCGTGCTCATCATTGTGCTCGCCATGCCTGTCACCCTGCTCGTGCCCCTGGTCATGCCTTTGCTCGCTGCCGGGCTCGTAGCCCGGCTCGAGCCCCGGCTTGCTGCCGTGTTCCGAATCGACCGCCTTCGCCCGTGAGCCGGTCACGGATGCGGTCGCGCCGGGGGCGGCGGGGGCCGTGCGCGCCGCCATACGACTGGCTCGACCGACTTCGCTGGCAACCTGCTCGACCTCGACGCCCAACCATCCGGCCACGGTTCGGGTGTATTCCGGCCGCAGGGAACGATCGCGGATGCCGGCCACGATGGGGGCAACGGCCTCCAGAGCCCGGATCCGACCCTCGGCGTTCGCCAGGTCGAACCGGGCGAGGGTCGTGCGCACCGCGAACTCGAACATCGGCACCGCGTCTTCAATCAGTGCACGAATGGCGGCGTCTCCTCCGGACTGGCGCAGCTCGCAGGGGTCCTTGCCCGATGCCTCGACGGCCACGAAGGACTGTGAGGCCCAGCGCTGGTCCTCGCCGAACGCGCGCATGGCGGCCTTCTGCCCGGCCGCGTCGCCGTCGAACGTGAAGACCACCTTGGCCGGCGCCAGGTCGTTCTCGTCGCGCATGATGCGGCGCAGCACCTTGATGTGCTCAACGCCGAACGCGGTGCCACACGTGGCCACGGCGGTCTCGACACCGGCCAGGTGGCAGGCCATGACGTCGGTGTATCCCTCGACCACGACCGCCTGTCGATCCCTGGCGATCGCCTTCTTGGCGACGTCCAGGCCATAGAGCACGAACGACTTCTTGTAGATCGTGGTCTCGCTGGTGTTGAGGTACTTGGCCTCGATCCGGTCATCGTCGAATAGGCGGCGCGCACCAAAACCGACCACGCCACCGGTGATGTCGCGGATGGGCCACATCAGGCGACCACGGAAGCGGTCATAGAGGCCACGACCGCGGCCGGCCAGTCCGGCCCCAACGATCTCATCGTCGCTGAAACCCTTGTCCCGCAAGTGTCTTGTGAGCTCCTCGCCCCCGCGAGGTGAGAATCCGACACCGAACTTGTCGGCCGCCATGCGGTCAAAGCCGCGTTCGCGCAGGAAGTCCCGACCGGGGCGCGCTTCGGGCAGGTTGAGCAACGCAGCGCTGTAGAACTCCGCGGCCACGCGATGCGCCTCGACCAGCCGCGACCGCTTGCCCAGACCCTCACCGCTGCGGGGTCCGCCGCCCTCTTCGTAGTGCAGCTCCATGCCCAGCTTGCCGGCCAGACGTTCGACCGACTCGGCAAAGGTCAGGTGCTCGACCCTCTGCACGAAGGAGATGACGTCGCCACCCTCGCCACAGCCGAAGCAGTGCCACGCCCCGGTGGCCGGGCGGACGTTGAACGACGGGCTCTTCTCGTCATGGAACGGGCACAACCCCTTCAGAGAGCCCGGACCGGCCGAGCGCAGGGTGACGTGCTCGCGCACCACATCCTCGATCGACGAACGCTCCTTGACCTGAGCCACGTCTTCAGCCTTGATCAGACCCGCCACACTGCCTCCTCCACGCCGTGGTGATTCTAGGCGGTTCTAGCACCACGTCTGGTGCAACGCCATGGCCCGGGGATCCGACAACGAGGCCACCTGGTCGATGATCGCGCGCAGCGCCGACCCATCGTCGGCCGCGGCCAGGAAGTCGACACGGTGCAGGGGATCCAGGCGTGCTTCGGGCTGATCACTATATGCGGCCACGAGCTCGTGGACCTGTTCACGCTGATCGCCCAAAAACGACTTTCGTTCGTCGGTGAACATCACGAAGTGAGCGGCAGTGCCTTTCAGGACGGCACACTCGGCACGGACGTCGTTCGGTATGACCAGGTCGGCGGCATACCGGGTCAGCGGACCATCACCGTACTTGGCCCGGGTGGCCACACCCACCGACTGGACGAACCGTCCGATGAGCAGGCTTGTCATGTCTTTCAGCGCAGCCAGGTCGGTGCGAGAACCGTTGTGGGACTGAGGTATCCACCCAGTGGCGAGCAACCGGGCCAAGGCATCGGTCAGCTCCGTTTCATCCAGGTCGCTGGCATACAGCTCTCGCGTCACCGAGATGACGGCCGCCATCTCCGACGTCGAGCGCAATGCGCTCAGATCGACCCGCCCCGAGGCCACCGCGTCCTCGACGTCGTGGACCGAGTAGGCCACGTCGTCGGACCAGTCCATCGTCTGCGCCTCGAGACAGCGACGGCCGTCCGGCTCGGAACAGCGATACCAGCGGAACACCTCGAGATCGTCCGCATAGACGCCGAACTTACTTGTGCCCCAACGGTTCTCGTCCTTACCCCAAGGGTACTTCGTGGCTGCGTCCAGGCTCGCCCGCGTCAGGTTGAGTCCCGCGGACCGGCCGTCGGCATGTACCCGCTTGGCCTCGAGGCGGGTCAGGAGGCGCAGCGTCTGGGCGTTGCCCTCGAAGCCGCCGATGCCCGCGGCGATGTCGTTCAGGGCCGTCTCGCCGTTGTGCCCGAACGGCGGATGCCCGAGGTCGTGCGCCAGGCACGCGGTGTCGACCACGTCCGCGTCACACCCGAGCGCAGCGCCGAACTCTCGGCCGATCTGGGCAACCTCGAGCGAATGCGTGAGCCGGTTACGGACGAAGTCATCGCTGTCGGGCTGCACCACCTGGGTCTTGGCCGACAGCCGCCGAAGCGATGCCGAGTGCAGCACCCGCGCGCGGTCCCGGGCGAAGTCATCACGGTCGGCCTGTTTGTGCGCCGGGTCCTCACGGACCCAACGCTCGCGGTCGGCCACGGGATACGTGCTCACAACCACCCACTGTATGCCGGGTCCTCACCACCATGCACTGCATGCCCGGTGCTCACCGCCGTGCGGTTCAACCGGCCTTGGCCGTCACCATCGAGACACCCGTGTTGCCCTGGCAGCCAGTCATGGCCCGAATAGCCCACCGACCGATGACGCCGTTGCCGAAGAAGCTGGACTCAGCGTCCGCGGCCTCGACCTCTCCCTCGGACAGCTTCCAGCCGCCGGACGAGTACGTGGCCTGCATGTCCTTCAGAGTCTCCTTGAACGGCTTCGGCGAGACCGCCGACACCACGATGCGCCCACCATCACGTTTATCGATCACGTTGACGACATGGCCGTCCGGCAACGTGGCTGTAGCGGGGAATTCAGCAGGCAGGTCAACGGACTTGGCGTCCTTGGCGCAGGTCGTCTGCAACGTGGCCGCTTGGCCAACAGCCTCCTTGTCCGCGCTCTCGCAACCGCTCAGGGCCGCACTCGCAAGGAGCGTCAGTGCGGCGGCACCGGACAACCCAACCGACCCAACCTCGGCGGCGCATCATGCTGTCACCGCCGAGCTTCGGTTGTTGTCTGCCTCGTTGGACTCACGCACGGTGTTGCCAGGGTCGGCCACCACGGTGATCGTGTCCACACCTTTCGCCAGATTGAGACCGGCAAAGGTGATGATTCTGCTCTGACCGGCGCCAAGATCGGCCTCGCTCGAGGCGGCCACGACCTTGCCATCGACGATGAGCTGCGGGGTCGCTCCCAGAGCTTTCGCGGCACCTGTGTTGGCCAGTGTCGCCGTCAGGACGAACAGGCCCGCCTTCTTGGCCACACTCAGCCCGGTTGGCGTGAGGTTCGCCAGCGGGTCGTTGGCGGCATACAGCGTCCTGCCGCTCTGCTGACGCGCGATCGTCGCGTAGGCGTCAAAGTTCTGCACACCTCCGGGTGCGGCACATGTGCCGGTGCAGCCATCGGCATAACCGACGAGCACCCGACCGGCGGTGTCCACGCCGCGGCGATGGGGCGGGTCTGTTCGGACTCCCCCTGATGCTTAGGCTCGTCGGATGGAGTTCAGAAACCTTGGCAAGAGCGGACTACGAATCTCCGAGATCGCCTACGGCAACTGGCTGACCCACGGGTCACAGGTCGAGCAGGAGGCAGCGCTCGCGTGCGTGCGACAGGCTCTGGACGTCGGCATCACCACGTTCGACACCGCCGATACCTACGCCGACACCAAGGCCGAGTCCGTCCTGGGCGAGGCGTTGAAGGGTGAGCGCCGCGAAGGTCTGGAGATCTTCACCAAGGTCTACTTCCCGATGGGGCAACCCGGCCAGAACGACCACGGCCTGTCACGCAAGCACATCCACGAGTCGATCAACGGCTCGCTGCGCCGTCTTGGCACCGACTATGTGGACTTGTACCAGGCTCATCGATTCGACGACCAGACACCGTTGGAGGAGACGATGGAGGCGTTTGCCGACGTCGTCAGACAGGGCAAGGCGCTGTACATCGGCGTCTCGGAGTGGACCGCGGCTCAGCTGAGAGAGGGTCACCGCCTGGCCCGAGAGCTGCGGATCCCCTTTGTCTCCAACCAGCCTCAGTACAACATGCTCTGGCGAGTCATCGAGGGCGAAGTGGTCCCGACCTCGCAGGAGCTCGGAATCGGGCAGATCGTGTGGTCCCCCATCGCCCAAGGGGTGCTGACCGGCAAGTATCAACCGGGTCAGGCTCCACCGGCCGGGTCCCGCGCGACCGACCAGCGCGGCGGCGCCGACATGATCAGCGCGTGGCTCAAGGACCCGGTACTCGCCGCCGTCCAGCAGCTGGCCCCACTGGCGCAGCAAGCCGGGCTCACCATGGCCCAGTTGGCTGTCGCCTGGGTCCTTCAGAACCCCAACATCTCGGCCGCGATCATCGGCGCCTCGCGGCCCGAGCAGGTCATTGAGAATGCCAATGCCGCAGGGGTCAAGCTCGACGCCGGGTTGTTGACCGCCATTGACGACCTCCTGGCGCCGGTGATCCAGCGCGACCCGGCAATGACGAAGTCGCCCCAACGCAGCACCTTCAGCTGAGGATGCGATGAGCGCCTCTCCGCTGATCCAGGTCGACGAGCTGCAGAGACTGCTTGCTGGCCCAGCGGCCGAACGGCCGGTTGTCCTGGACGTTCGCTTCAAGTTGGGCGACTCCACCGGGCGTCAGGAGTTCGAGCGTGCCCATATCCCGGGCGCGTCCTACGTCGACATGGACACCGAACTGGCGACGATCCGTCCCGACGGAGCGGGTGGTCGTCATCCGATGCCCACATCCGAGACCTTCACCGCCGCTATGAGATCCGCCGGCGTCACCATGTCGCGTCAGGTTGTGGCGTATGACGATTGGGCCTCGCTGCCCGCCAGCCGGGTCTGGTGGATGCTCCGGCATCTTGGATTCCTCGATGTCCATGTGCTGGATGGAGGGATCGGGGCCTGGACCCCCGGCCATCCCACTGAGTCCGGTCCGCGCATCCCGGCAGTGGGCGACTTCTCGCCGTGGAGTCCAGGCATCGGCCGCCTGCTGGACGCCACCGATGCCGCGACGTACGCCGCTCGACACGTCCTGCTCGATGCTCGCGCCGCGGACCGGTTCCGCGGGGAGAGCGAGACCATCGACGCGGTCGCCGGCCACATCCCCGGCGCCATCAACGCACCTGCTCTCGACAACGTCGACCCGAACGGGCGGTTCCTCCCAGCCGGCCTGCTGGCAAGCCGCTTCCGAGAGCTTGGCATCGCGGCTGCAGCCGCCACATCACCAGAGGCTCACGCAGCTGATGCCGATGTAACCACTAAGACGAGGACCGTTGGCACGTATTGCGGCTCAGGTGTGCAGGCCACCCATCTGGCCCTGGCTCTGAGCATCGCCGGGATCACCGACGACGCCGACGTCTATATCGGCTCATGGAGCGACTGGATCACCGACCCGGACAGACCGATCGCTATCGGCTGAACAATTTCTGGCTCATGTGAGCCACAGGCCGCTTTCACGGGAGCCCTGTAATAACACGTGCTGCCAGACCGGTGCTGCCAGGCCGGTGCTGTCAGGCCGAGGCGTTGGCGCCATAGCGGATCGCATTGCGGGCTCGGGCTTTGGCGGCCTCGACCTCGCGGTTCTTTGGCGGCGCCGTGGTCACCAGCGCTTCGAGCAGATGCCGCGTCGTGTGCGCTACTGCCAAGACTGCCTCGTCAAACGCAGGCTGGTTGGCCGCCGATGGCTTGGTAGTCCCGCTGACCTTACGGACGTACTGGAGCGCCGCCGCATGCACCTCGTCCGGAGTCGCAGACGGCGAGTAGTTGTGGAGAGTCTTGATGTTGCGGCACATGCTTCTGAGCCTGCCACCATCCTGGCTCTCAAGACAGCACCGCCTCACCCAGCCGATAGCTGGGTGAGGCGGCGTCCGTGTGCTCCCGACGGGTTGCCGGATCGCGCTTCCGGCCTCGGCAAAGGTCAAGCCATTACGCAGACCAGCCCGCCTACTCCTTGACGGGAACGGACTCCGGAACGGTGACCGCGGTGTTCGAGACCTTCATCAGGGCGTAGCCGAGCAGGATGAACACGACGCCAAGCCCAATGACCAGAGCCGCGACGCCGAAAGCCACGACAGAGGTAAACAGTGAGGCCCTCAGGAACGAGCCGTTCATGGTGGTGGTCCGCGTGGCGGTCAGGGCTTTGACGTCTGCGTTGTCCGCGATCTCGGCGTCGCTCGCACCGCTCGCCTTCAGCTTGTCCTTGAGCGCCGTCAGGTCAGCCCCGAGCTGGGCGTAGGTCTTGCCGTTGGCACCGTCCAGCGCGTGGTGCTCGATCGCGCTGGCTTGCGCGTAGGCCGTGAACGGGCCGGCAACATCCTTGCCGGCGAGCCTGCCCGGGTTCTCGGGCGTCACCGCGGCGACGGTGATGTGCTCGTCCTTGAGCTGGGACTGCACGAGACCCCAGGTAACCCCGCCAGCGACGATCATGAGGAGGCCGGCAACCATCGTGAGAATTGCGACAAACTTGGCCGGTTTGTTACTCGTGGAGGACATGTCTGCTGTTCCCTTCAGGAACCAAGTATCTGAGGCAGGGAGACACCAGATCGGTGAACTCCTCAGGCTTACCTAAGCACATCGTGGCTGCTCTACCTACGCTATTGAAGAGGACATGGGTCCCGTAATAGAACCGCAACTCTCGCTGTCGAATTCTGCGCTGCTGCAAGGCGATCCGACGCCTTGACCAACGAATACGCCCCGAGACACCACCACCTCTCGCATCGATTGACATCCACGCATAGAAGCAACGAAGACTGTTGACACGTCAGTCGATTTACGGCGCAGACACCCAGGACACCTGGATCTGGAGCGATCAGCCGCCCGAGACCGACAGCTCGGCTTGCGCGACCACGGCGGCGGACGCCTCGTTGAGCTCCTGGGAGTCCAGCCATCCTTCGGGCAAAGCAACCCGCCGCGGCGAGCCGGCGCGCCCCCGCTGACCCTCTGCGGGTTCACCGGGCCACGGCGCATCCAGGTCGAGCCCGGCGATGAGGTCGTCAAGCGCGGCGAAGGAGTCAACCAGGGCAAGTCGATGACGAACGTCGCTGCCGGCCGGGAACCCCTTGAAGTACCAGGGGACGTGCTTGCGGATGTCACGACAGGCCTTCAGCTCGCTCCCAAGAAACTCGGCGAGGTACTCGGCGTGTCGACGCATGGTCTGGGCGACCTGTCCCAGATTGGGTTGGACCCTGGCCGACGTTCCTGCGAAAGCAGCGGCCAGGTCGGTGAACAACCATGGCCGGCCCAGGCAACCACGCCCCACGACGACACCGTCGCAGCCGGTCTGGTCAACCATCGCGAGCGCGTCCTGCGCCGACCAGATGTCGCCGTTCCCCAACACCGGAATGCTCTTGACAACATCCTTCAAAGCCTTGATGGCCGACCAGTCGGCCTCACCCGAGTAGGCCTGCGACGCGGTGCGCGCATGGAGTGCCACGGCCGCCACGCCCTCCCCCTCAGCAATCCGGCCGGCCTCCAGGAAGGTCAGGTGGTCGGAGTCGATGCCCTTGCGCATCTTGACGGTGACCGGCACGGCATACGGGGCGGCCTCCTTGACAGCGCTGCTGACGATGGCCCGGAACAGGTCGGTCTTCCATGGGAGGGCCGCGCCGCCGCCCTTGCGGGTGACCTTGGGAACCGGACAGCCGAAGTTAAGGTCGATGTGATCGGCACGGTCCTCGGTCACGAGCAGCCGCACCGCCGCGGCCACGGTGGCCGGGTCCACGCCATAGAGCTGGATGGAACGGGGATGTTCGTCCGGATCGTGCTCGATCAGCTGCATCGAGGTGGGTGTGCGCTCGACCAGGGCACGCGACGTGATCATCTCGCTGACATAGAGCGATGTCGCGCCGCTCGGGCCTTCGGCACCATGATCGCCGGACTGGCCCAGCCCCGCGTCGCCGTACTGCCGACACAACCGACGGAAGGCCCTGTTGGTGATGCCTGCCATCGGAGCGAGCACTACCGGGGAGCTGAAGGTGTGGCGACCGATATGAAGCGGAGGGAGTACTGGGGTCATGGTGCCCCGATTCTGGCTCAGCAGCCGAGCAGGCGCTTTGCCAGGTAGTCCTCGACCTGGTCCAGCGCCACCCGCTCCTGAACCATCGAGTCCCGTTCGCGCACCGTGACCGCGTGGTCGTCGAGGGTGTCGAAGTCGACGGTGACGCAGAACGGCGTGCCGATCTCGTCCTGGCGACGGTAGCGGCGACCGATGGCGCCCGCGTCGTCGAAGTCGACCATCCAGCTCTGACGGAGCTGGGCGGCCAGGTCCTTGGCCTTCGGGGTCAGGTCCGCGTTGCGTGACAGCGGCAAAACGGCGACCTTGATCGGCGCCAGCCGCTTGTCGAGCCTGAGCACGACCCGCTTGTCCACGCCCCCCTTGGTGTTGGGCGCCTCGTCCTCGGTGTAGGCATCGAGCAGGAACGTCATCAACGAACGGGACAGACCGGCCGCGGGCTCGATGACGTACGGCGTGAACCGTTCGCCCGAGGACTGGTCGAAGTAGGACAGGTCGGTGCCCGAGGCCTCGGAGTGGGTCTTGAGGTCGAAGTCGGTGCGGTTGGCGACGCCCTCGAGCTCGCCCCACTCACTGCCCTGGAAGCGGTAGCGGTACTCGATATCCACGGTGCGCTCGGAGTAGTGCGACCGCTTTTCCTGCGAGTGCTCGAAGTGGCGCAGGTTGTCCTTGTTGATGCCGAGGTCGACGTACCACTGGGTGCGCGCGTCGATCCAGTACTGATGCCACTCCTTGGCACTGCCGGGCACAACGAAGAACTCCATCTCCATCTGCTCGAACTCGCGCGTGCGGAAGATGAAGTTGCCGGGCGTGATCTCGTTGCGGAAGCTCTTGCCGATCTGGGCGATGCCGAACGGTGGCTTCTTGCGCGAGGAGTTCATCACGTTGGCGAAGTTGAGGAAGATGCCCTGGGCGGTCTCGGGGCGCAGGTAGTGCAGACCCGACTCGTCCTGGGTGACACCGAGGTAGGTCTTGAGCAGGCCGGAGAACTGTCTGGGCTCGGTCCAGGAACCGCGAGTACCGCAGTTGGGGCAGGCGATGGTCGCTAGGTCGATGGTGTCGGGATCGATGGGATCGGGCTCGGCCGCACCGTTCTTGCTGCCCTTGCTCTTCTTCTCCGCGACCGCCTCCTGCAGGTGATCGGCCCGGAAGCGATGGTGGCACGACTGGCATTCGGTGAGCGGGTCGGTGAACGTCGCGACGTGACCCGAGGCCTCCCACGTCTTGGTCGGCAGGATCACCGAGGAGTCCAGGCCCACGACGTCGTCGCGCTGCTGGACCATGGACTTCCACCACTGGCGCTTGATGTTGTCCTTGAGCTCCACGCCCAAGGGGCCGTAG
>Ga0209745_1002419_pt1 | contig 10674 bp, 9 predicted proteins | sample BarGraNGADG00312_FD_184495 | JGI IMG/M metagenome (GOLD analysis project Ga0209745, IMG submission 184495) | Arctic peat soil microbial communities from Barrow, Alaska - Barrow Graham LP Ref core NGADG0004-312 (SPAdes) (version 2) | ecosystem: Environmental > Terrestrial > Soil > Wetlands > Peat ... | reverse complement strand
GCAAACCTGTCAAGGGCGCCTGCGACCGAAAAAGGATTGAAGAGAGTCCCATGCGGGTTGGTCATCACATCGAGCTTCCCCGATGCCAGCCTGTAACCGATCTCGCTGGCAAAGCACGAACCCAGGAACATGACCGGTGTGCTGAAGGTAATCTTGCCGGGTGAAACAGGAAGGAGTACCTCGGTTCGCAGTTCCATTTCACATATTATAATAATGTGTCAATCCACTCGATGATGAACTCAAAGTGCTCCTCCCTGAGCAGATCATTATGAAGCTCATGATATCCTCCGTCCCACAGCTTCAGCGTCGCTCCGGGTGCTGCAGCAGCAACCTCCATCGTAGCTGCCGCTGAAGTGATCATGTCGTTCCTTCCATGGACAAGCAGCAGCGGCAGCGTGATCCCGGAGGCACCACTCAATATTTCTTTTGCGGCAATGGTTATTGACCCGAATATTCCTGCTGAGATAATGCCATGAACCAGTGGATCATTCCTGTAAGCTTCAACCACCTTGGGGTCACGTGACAGGTCCTCTGTTTTCAATCCTGATGACTGGGTCATCCCGGGCATGATCCTGCTCGCCACAGAGGCCAGCAATTGCTTGACCTTCGATGGTTCAAACGCCAGCCTGATCCACGGTGAGGTAGCAATGGCGCCTGTCAGGGCAGGTTTCCTCCGGACAAGATAGTCAAGTACGATGCCACCGCCCATGCTGTGACCGTAAATAAACTGCGGGATGCCTGGCAGCTCGGCAGCAATATCTTTAAGAATTATATCAATCGTGTCAAATAAGACATCGAATGACGGCATCACCCCGCGCCTGCCATCAGACTGGCCGTGACCGGGAAGGTCAAAAGCTCTCATCGAGACGCCCTTTTCATTGAACTTAGCCGCCCAATCCCTGTATCTGCCCGAATGCTCTCCAAAACCGTGAACAAGAAGTATGACCGCTTTCGGCGTACCGGCAGCATCAAACTTATATGTTGCTGTTTTTCCGCAAGGATATTCTTTTATCTCCATAAGATCTTTTTTGTAAAGATAAATAAAAGACAGAGGAAATAGTTTCAAAGCCAATCTGTTGTAACAAAAAGGTTTGAGGCTGTTAAAAGTATATTTACCACCCCGTCTCCCGGTATTATCAGTAGACACCTTCAAAAAAAATACATGCGTATCCTAATTTATACAAGTATCCACTAATAATCTCAATTCCAATTATATCCTGTTTAGAATGCCTGTCCAAACCACATTCAAACTTCACATTAAAGGATATTCGGATTTGTTTATCTTAATTTATTCGTTTAACTTTGTATCAACAAACAAATAAAAATGCTGAGAAATGACTGCAAATGAATTCACATCAAGCATAATAGGTCTGAAGGGTAATCTTCAGAAGTACGCTCTCAGTCTTACACTCGACCGTGACAACGCACTTGACCTCGTTCAGGACACATTCCTGAAAGCTATACAGAATCAGGATAAATTCGTGGATGCCACGAACCTCAAGGCCTGGATCTTCACAATAATGAAAAACACCTTCATTAATAATTACCGCAGGAAGATGAGGGAGAACACAATGATGGACGGCACGCAGGAGCTTTATTATATCAACCTTCCTTCTGACAAGGGAAGCATTTCACCCGACTCGTCTTATTCAGAGAATGAGATCGAGAAAGCCATTGAGGCCCTGCATGACGATTACCGTCAACCCTTCCGCATGCATCTTAACGGATATAAATATGAAGAAATAGCAGAGGGGCTCAATCTCAAGCTTGGAACGGTGAAGAGTCGCATCTTCTTCGCACGCCAGAAGCTGATGAGTGTTCTTAGAGATTACAATGGGTAGGTTTGAGTTTTAAATTTATATTAAGGGGAGGATCTCTGTGAGGTTCTCCCTGTTTTTTTATGTATTAATACTGGCAGGCTTTTTGCCGGTTTTCCGGGGTAATCTTCTTTTTAAATACCTTTATAGAAAAATAACAGAAATGAAAAAAATCTTATTTGCATCACTTTTGGCCCTGACACTTTCGGCATTCACGGCTGAAGGCCAGGAGAAGTATATGGCATCTGCCGTCAGCCAGGTCACTGTCTTCCGGCAGGGCGCACAGTTATATGGTGAACTGCCTTTTTCGGTACAGCCCGGTACCGTCGATATAGTGGCCGGAGGCCTTTCTCCGTACATTGACCCCAACAGCATACAGGTAAAAGGTGAGGGTGATTTCATGATCATGGGTGTCAATCACCGAAACAACTATCTTGAAAACCCCGCGGAAACAGAAGTCATAACCGCACTGCGTAAAAAGATTGAGGCATTATCGTATAAAATTGATGATGAAAAGACTGCCATTGACGTGCTTCTTGAGAAGGAACTTTTTCTTAAATCGAATTATGATGTGGTGACAAATAAATCGACAATCACTCCTGAGCAGCTTAAGGCTTTACTCGATATATATTCTACAAACATTGAATCTGTGAAGACAGCCATACTTAAAAAGACAAGGCTCATAAAAGATTTTGAAGAGGAGAAGAAGCAACTTGAGAACCAGCTTGCCACAACGGTTGACAAGTCGAAACTGCCCACAGGTGAGATAGTCGTGACCGTCACCGGCACCAAGGTCGCAAGCGGAAAGCTCAAACTTTCGTATGTGGTAATGAATGCGGGCTGGTACCCGGCTTATGACATCCGTGTTGATGATATCTCATCACCGGCATCAATAATTTACAGGGCAAATATCTGGCAGAACAGCGGCATCGACTGGAAGGATGTGAAAGTGAGCCTGTCAAACGCCTCGCCCATGACCGCCGGTGCATTGCCAACCCTGAATCCCTGGTTCGTTGACTTCTATCAGCCTGTTGCCTACCAGGAACTCAACGAGACGATCCGGATAAGAGGCGCTAAATCGATGCCTACAGCCCGTGACGCCAAAACTGAAGATGTTATAATGCTGGCTGAAGAGAGCGCTCCCCTTCCCGTCACTGTCAGTGAATCAACCATCAGCTTCAGCTTCGACGTAAATGTACCGCAGACCATCCTGTCAGACGGCAAGCCGGAAGTGGTAGAGCTGCAGCGACTGACGGTTCCTGCAACATACAGCTATGCAGCCACACCCAAGCTTGCTACGTCAGCCTATCTCATGGGATACATAACAGAATGGGACAAGTATAATCTTCTGCCGGGCGAATCAAATATATATTTCAACAACACCTTTACCGGTAAAGGCTATATCAACACGGCAGAACTGACTGATACCCTTCCCGTATCACTCGGGGCTGACAACAATATTACTATCAAGCGTGAGAAAAGAAAGGATTTCACATCTCAGAAGCTGATTGGCGCCAACAGGGTTGAGACAATGTCCTTCCTTATTTCGGTACGTAACAACAAGAGCCAGGCTGCTACTGTTAAGCTCCGTGATCAGATACCCTTGTCGCAGAACAGTGACATCACCGTTGAGGCTGTTGAACTCAGCGGCGGAAACCTCAACCGTGTCACCGGAGAGATTGTCTGGGATCTTAAGGTCGAGCCCCGCCAGACAAAGGAGGTTATTCTCACCTACAGCGTGAAACACCCCAAAGACAAGAAGGTGATACTTGAATAACAGACACTTAATCAGTACAAACACGCGAGGTTATTAACACTGGTTAATAACCTCGCTTTATTATAACTAAACACCTGATTGACAATGCATATCTATTGTTAATAAATCTGTGCATTTCCTGTTCTTTCTATTATTGCATTATTAGCACAAAATATTTGGAATGGGATGGACCTCTTCCTATCTTTGTCAGACCATGTGAGCGATAAAGAGTCGCTTTGAGGTTAGAAGGTTCTTTCAAATGGTTTAATTATCACTCTGAAATTACATCATACTTCAGAGTCTCACGCTGAAAGATCACGGTCTTTAAGCGTCCGTCACGGGTGCAGGCTGAGAGGCCTTCCCATCCTGGCGGTCTGACGGGGGCAATCTTCAAACGGTGTAACAATCGTGCGATGAGAGCAACACAAACGCAGGCTGAAAGCTAATAAAGCAGCGCAAGTGCCCGCTTAGAGAAAGGAACATCATGCCATCCAAACCGGCGAGGATCGGATGGAGATGGTCCGGGCAGGACAGCAGCTATCCCTTCGGGGAGTGTCCGGTCTCAGGGGTTCATGGCTCCGCGTTACAGTATGCGCTTCGTAAAAACCGCAAGGTGATGAAAAAGTACAGAAATGACACCGGAACAAAGTCCGCACTCCCTCCGGGGAGACCGACAGACTTCGGAAAGGCAGGAGCAAGAGAGATGAACCGGCTGTAATAACAGTAACATGGCGCAAGTGACGGTCATGGCCGTTACTCGTCGGAATGGGAACATATACGTAAGTATGGTTCCCATTCGTGTTTTATACCCCTGCCAAAAAAAAGGGCTTAACGCCCCCTTATGACTCCTCTTTCAGAAGTCCTGAAAAAATTAATTATGAGATCTCTTTCATCCGTTGGCGGAAAGGTCTCTTCAAGATACTTAAGAGACTGAGTCCGATTCTTCCCCGTATTGTAAATAACCCTGTATATCTCATGTATCTCGGTTATCTTCTCCTTGCTGAAACCCCTGCGCTCAAGTCCCACCGAATTAATACCCATGAAAGAAAGCGGATTCCTGCCTGCCCTGACATATGGCGGGATATCCATGACTGCAATTGACCCGCCTGCCATCATCACATGAGCCCCTATATGCACAAACTGATGCACCCCGCTGCCTCCTCCGATAATAGCCCAGTCATCTACCCTCACTTCACCTCCAGCCATTGTCTGAACAACCATGATCACATTATTACCTATAATACAGTCGTGTGCTACATGAGCATAAGCCATGAACAGGCAATCATTTCCGATAACCGTCTTCCCTTTCGCCACTGTGCCCCGGTTAAGCGTTGCAAATTCTCTTACAGTGGTGTTATTGCCAATTTCAATTGTGGTCTTTTCTCCACGGAACTTAAGGTCCTGGGGTATTGATGAGATCGAGGCCCCGTTAAAAATACGACAGTTGCTTCCTATACGTGCACCGTCATATATAACGGCATTGGATCCTACCCATGTATTATCGCCAATAATGACATCACCGGCAATAGAAGCGAAAGGCTCAACAGTTACATTTGCACCAAGCTGTGCCTTCGGATCAACATGTGCCAAAGAGGAAATCAAATTCATCATTTGTTTTTTATAACCTGAGCAGTCAGCTCGCCCTCGGCAACAATTTTTTCGCCCACAAAAGCCTGAGCGTACATGGTAACCATATTTCTGCGTATAGGTTCATTCATGTCACATCTGAGTACAAGAACATCTCCCGGTACAACTTTATTCCTGAACTTGAGCCTGTCTATCTTTACAAAATAGGTTGAATATTTCTCAGGTTCATCCACATTGTTCAGAACAAGTATGCCGCCGGCCTGCGCCATTGCTTCAACAACCAGAACCCCGGGAAAGATATGTTCATCGGGGAAATGGCCCTGGAAAAATGCTTCGTTGTATGTGACGTTCTTGATACCTATAATATGATTTAATGTCAGTTCCAGGATGCGGTCGACCAGCAGGAAGGGAAAGCGATGAGGGAGAAGTTTTTTCACCTGCTCAATGTCCATCACTGCCGGCTTCGTCGTATCAAGCAGCGGTATCTCCTTCTTTGTCGTCTGCCTCTTTATCTCCTGGCGGATCAGCCTGGCAAGCCTGGTGTTTGAATAATGACCCGGACGTGTTGCAACAACCTTGCCTTTAATGGGCTGGCCTACCAGTGCCAGGTCACCGATCAGGTCAAGCAGCTTATGCCTGGCGGGCTCATTGGGGTGTCTGAGTTTTGTGTTGTTCAGAACACCTTCATGATGTTCAGTGAAGGCTGGTTTTTTAAAAAGCCTTGCAATGCGGTCTATCTCATCCTGTTCCACTTCCTTTTCCAGTAGCACGACAGCATTATCAAGGTCTCCGCCTTTGATCATCCCTTTCAGGAATAATGGCTCCAGCTCATGAAAGAAGACAAAGGTGCGGTTTGAGCTGATCTCTTTCTCAAAATCACTGATATTATCAAGGATGGCGTACTGGTTTCCAAGGATCTTGGAATTATAGTCAATCAGCACATGAGCGCTGAAATGGTCATCAGGATAAACAATCAGGTCAACACCATGCTCTTCATCGGAAAAGGTGATTTTCTCCCTTATAACGTAATAGTTACGGTCTTCCTTCAACTCTTTGATACCGGCTTCTTTTATGGCTTCAACGAACATGTGCGAGCTGCCACCCATGATAGGCGCCTCCTGAGCATTTATCTCAAAAAATGCATTGTCAACCTGCATCCCTGAAAAAGCTGCCAGCACATGTTCTATAGTCGCCACTGAAGCCTCACCCTGCAACAGGGTTGTGCCTCTTAACGTCTCTGTCACATTGTCAGCTATGGCTTCTATAATTGGCTTGCCGGGCAGATCAACGCGGCAAAACTTATACCCGCTGTTTGCAGGGGCCGGTTTGAAAGTTATGGTGACATCAACTCCTGTATGCAACCCCTTGCCCCGGAGACTGATCTCTTTAGACAGGGTTGTCTGCTTTTCACTCATTGATAACTTTTTAGAAAACGGTACAAATAAAATGAAAATTTTCCGAATGCTCCAAATGAAAAGAAGATATCTGTATGAGATTCAAACGATTTCCTTTGGAACGCTTTGGAAAACTACTTGTTTTTCAGAGAATCAACTGTTTTTATAAGGTCGTCCAGTTTTTTATTAGTTTCAGGAAGCCTGGTGAAGCAGATAAAGCTTCGCATATACTTCTTGCTGTCAAAAGCGGGAGAGCCGAGGACGGTGGCGTTCTCCTCCTTAATGTTTCCGGCTATCCCGGATTGAGCAGCAATCTTGCATCCGTCAGCAATACTTAAATGGCCCGCTAATCCTACCTGTCCTCCCATCATGCAGTTCTTTCCCACTTTCGTCGAGCCTGCTATGCCCGACTGTGCTGCCATGACTGTGTTTTCACCGACCACCACATTATGCCCGATCTGCACCAGGTTATCAAGCTTAGCGCCCCTCTGTACCACTGTAGATCCCATGGTAGCCCTGTCAATGCAGGTGTTTGCTCCAATCTCCACATTGTCTTCCAGTATTACGTTTCCGATCTGCTGGATTTTAATATAATCCTTTCCCCCAGCCGGCGCAAAACCGAAACCGTCAGCGCCTATCACCGCGCCGGCATGCAATATACAGTTATTGCCTATGATACACTCTTTATAGATTTTCACACCGGCGTATAGTGTGCAGTTGCTGCCTATTTTCACATTGTCTCCGATGAAGACATGGGGATACAGGCTGCAGCCGTCACCTATTGCAACATTCTCCGATATCACAGCATAAGCTCCGACATAAATATCGCTTCCCACCCTTGCACTCTCCTCGATTACCGCCGTAGGGTGTATCCCCTTTTTCACAGGTTTTGACTGCTCATACATTGCAAGCAGACGTGCAAGGGCCTGATAAGGATCTTCCACCCTGACCATTGTCGCTTTTACGCTGCCGGCAGGCTTGAAATCCAATCCTACAAGCACAATTGATGAATCAGTCGTATAAATATAGTGTTCGTACTTTGGATTAGCCAGGAATGAGATGGCACCTTTGTGTCCCTCTTCAATCTTGGCGAAAGTATTAACCGTTATTTCCGGATCCCCTTCTACTGTTCCGTTCAGCGCCAGGGCTATCATTTTGGCCGTGAATTCCATTTAAGTATATTTTATTTCGATAATATTTCTTTCGGATAACAGAGGAAGTACTTCGTTACTTTCTCTGAAAGCGCATCCTTGTCAAAAAGATCGGATACGGCAGTAATATCTTTTATCGTACCGTTCTTAAGGCGGATGCGTACCTCCGGTGTACCGGGTGCATAGGTCTGGTTATAAACATCTCCCGTGTTGACGTAAAACCTTATCTCGTCATCGCGGAGATGCAGGATATCTTTTGCCTTTTTTGCCAGATCAGTCACCTTTTTTTCGTCAAACGGACTGTTTTGCAGTTCAATACCCAGAAGGTCCCTGGTTACAAAGCGCCGGCACAAGTCGGCAAGCACTTTGTCTCCTGAGGTCATCCACACCTTCGTCGATGCCATTATATCACTCTCATCCAGCTCCAGAAACCGGCTGGTCATTTCGGTGGTATTCTCACCGCTACCGGGACGGTGACGCTGCTGAAGGAAATAGGCCAGGGCGGGTGTGGCAAAGAGTGTTGTTCCCCTGGCGGTCACCTCACGCGCCCTTATCAGGAGGTCTGTAAGCAGGTTCTCAGCAGACACTACAGTACGGTGGTTATATACCTGCCAGTACATCATCCGCCTGGCTATCAGAAACTTTTCAACTGAGTAAATGCCTTTCTCATCCACCACCAGGCGGTCATCAGCCACATTAAGCATCCTGATAATCCTGTCAGACCCCACCGACCCTTCAATTACCCCGGTAAAGAAACTGTCGCGCCTGAGATAATCCATACGGTCCATATCCATCTGCCCCGTCACAAGATCATGGAAAAATTTCTTCGGATAGGTCCCGTTGAAGACAGCAATGGCATCAGTGAGTCTGCCATCAAACTGACTGTTAAGCTCCTCCATGATTAAAAGTGACATCGTCTCGTGAGGCATATCCTCAATCAGAGAGTGCTCAAGTGCATGTGAGAACGGTCCGTGCCCTATGTCATGCAACAGGATGGCTGCCAGAACTGCCTCCTCCTCTGCCGGAGTAATATCAATATTCTTTGTTCGAAGAGTGTGTACCGCCTGTGTGGTCAGATACATGGCCCCCAGGCTGTGCTGGAAGCGGCTGTGCACAGCACCCGGATATACATAGCTGGAAAGTCCCAGCTGCCTTATGTTTCTCAGCCGTTGAAACCACGGGTGGCTCACAAGGTCAAAAATGAGATCACTGGGCATAGAGATAAATCCATATACCGGATCGTTGATGATCTTGTTCTTGTTAGTCAAATGCCGCTGATTTACTTTTTTAAAATAATTACTTGTCCTCAAAATTACTTCAGAAAAGCTTTACATACAAAGCAATTGTTGAATATTCACACCCTGCTTCATTTGTTATTTAAAAAATGATGTTATCTTTACACCGGAATAGAAGGGGGTACGACTGGCCTAGGGGACAAAAGTCCCCTATTTTGTTATCAAAAAACAGACTATGATTACAAAAGATCATATAAGGAAGCTTGCAGAGAGCCACATCAGTGGCACCGGGATCTTTCTGGTTGATGTAAGGCTGAGCAGCACCGGCAGGATCACTGTCCTCATCGACAGGAATGAGGGGGTGACTATTGACGATTGTGCTTCGATGAGCAGATTTATCAGCAATGAGCTGGGAGAAGCCGTTGGAGATTTTGAACTCAATGTCTCATCACCGGGACTTGAAATGCCCTTTCTTGTAATTGAACAGTACCGCAAGAACGAGGGTCGCCTGGTCGAGGTGGTTTCAAACGACGGCTCCCTTGAAAAGGGTACGCTAATGAACATTACCCACGGAGGCTTTGACCTGAGAGTTGACACAAAAGAGAAGAAGAAGGAAGTCACCTCAGTGATCAAATCGTTTAATTATGAGGATGTTAAGTCAGTTAAAGTAATAATATCATTCAAATAACAGAATTCATTACCACAATGGAAAACGTTAATTTAATCGATACCTTTTCAGAATTCAAGGAGCTGAAGAATATTGACAGGCCCACCATGATGAGTGTGCTCGAGGATGTATTCAGGGGTATGCTCGCCAAAAAATATGGTGCGGCAGAAAACTTTGACATTATTGTCAACATCGATAAGGGTGACTTTGAGATCTGGCGTAACCGTGAGGTTATTGACGATGAGGCATTCACCGATCCCAACACCCAGATACCCCTTTCAGAGGCTCATAAGATAGATGAAGACTATGAGGTGGGGGAAGAGGTCTCTGACGAGGTTAAATTCCTGGACTTCGGCCGCAGAGCTATCCTGGCCCTCAGACAGAACCTTGTTGCGCGTATCCTTGACCTGGAAAAAAACAATATATATCTCAAATATAAAGACCGTATCGGAGATATCGTCACCGGCGAGGTGTACCAGGTATGGAAACGTGAAACCCTGGTCCTCGATGATGACGGTAACGAGCTGATCCTTCCGAAGGGAGAACAGATCCCCTCCGATCACTTCCGCAAGGGTGATACCATACGCGCTGTGGTCATCAGGGTGGAGATGAAGAATAATACTCCCAACATCATTCTCAGCCGCACCTCCTCTGTCTTCCTTGAAAGACTTTTCGAACTGGAGGTCCCGGAGATATTTGACGGACTGATCACCATCAAAAAGATCGTAAGGGTACCCGGCGAGAGAGCCAAGGTGGCAGTTGAATCTTATGACGAACGCATTGACCCTGTAGGAGCATGCGTGGGCATGAAAGGATCAAGGATACACGGTATCGTACGTGAGCTTCGCAATGAGAACATTGATGTCATAAACTTCACTTCAAACAATCAGCTTTTCATCACCAGGGCGCTCAACCCCGCAAAAATATCCTCGATCAAGCTTATCGAATCCGAGAAGAAAGCAGAGATTTACCTCAAACCCAGTGAGGTCTCCCTGGCCATAGGCAAGGGCGGGCTGAACATCAAGCTGGCAGGACAGCTTACAGGGTATGATATAGAGGTGTACCGC
>Ga0209745_1002418_pt1 | contig 10677 bp, 10 predicted proteins | sample BarGraNGADG00312_FD_184495 | JGI IMG/M metagenome (GOLD analysis project Ga0209745, IMG submission 184495) | Arctic peat soil microbial communities from Barrow, Alaska - Barrow Graham LP Ref core NGADG0004-312 (SPAdes) (version 2) | ecosystem: Environmental > Terrestrial > Soil > Wetlands > Peat... | reverse complement strand
GTCTTAGCGTGAACGCGTCTTAGCGTGAACGCGTCTTAGCGTGAACGCGTCTTAGCGTGAACGCGTCTTAGCGTGAACGCGTCTTAGCGTGAACGCGTCGATGAAAGGGTGTCAGATGGCTATCCAGCTTTGGCAGGTGCATGGCGATGGAAAGCACATTCCATCGACGGAGGTGGTGGCCCCTGACGAGCGCCTCGCGTGGCCGCAGACCATTGGCCTGGGAGTTCAGCACGTGTTCGCGATGTTCGGGGCAACGTTCCTCGTACCGGTTCTTATCGGTTTTCCGCCGAGCACCACGATCTTCTTTTCCGGCATCGGCACGATGATTTTTCTGCTAGTCACGATCGGGCGTGGCCAGCGGTTAGGCCTCCCCAGCTACTTAGGCAGCAGCTTCGCCTTCATCGCTCCGGTGCTCGTGGCCAAGCAGATCGGCGGCATCCCGTCCGCTCTCGCAGGCATCGTCGCCGCCGGCGCGATGTTGCTCATCGTCGGCATCTTGGTGAACCAATGGGGGACGCGGTTCATCGAGTGGCTGATGCCACCTGCGGTTACCGGCACCATCGTTGCCCTCATCGGGCTGAACCTCGCCGGAAGCGCCTTCACGAACATCGGCAAGGAGCCCTGGACCGGGGTCGTGACCCTTTTGGTGATCATCGGGGTGACCGTCGCGTTCCGCGGCTTCCTCGGTCGGCTCTCCATCCTGCTCGGGGTATTCGTCGGCTACATGGTCGGCTGGTCGCAGGGGCAGATCAGCTTTACCGCGGTCAAGTCGGCCGCCTGGCTCGGCCTTCCGACGTTCACCGCACCGCATTTCAGCGCGCGGCCGATCTACCTGGTCCTCCCGGTCGTGTTAGTTCTCATCGCCGAGAACACCGGCCACATCAAGGCCGTGGCGACCATGACCGGAAAGAACCTCGACAGGTCGCTGGGCCGCGGCTATATGGCGGACGGTATCGCGACCATGTTCGCCGGCTTTGGCGGCGGCAGCGGAACAACTACCTACGCCGAGAACATCGGTGTGATGGCCGCCAGCAAGGTGTACTCGACTGCCGCGTACTGGGTGGCGGGGGCGGTCGCCGTCGCGTTCGGTTGCATTCCGAAACTGGGAGCGTTGATCGCCACGACCCCGGTCGGGGTCCTAGGCGGTGCGGGCACCATCCTGTACGGCATGATCGCGGTGCTCGGCGGCCGGATCTGGGTCGAAAACCGGGTCAACTTCAATAACCCGGTCAACCTCTTCCCAGCCGCGATCGGCGTGATAGCCGGAGCTGGTAACTACACGTTCAGCGCCGATCACGGGAACTTTGTCCTCAACGGCATTGCCGTGGGTTCCTTCGCCGCCATCATCGTCTATCAGCTCATGAACTGGGTCAGCAAGTACGGCGTATTCCACGACGGACGGCCGCCGCTTTACGCCGGCACGGTCTCGGTTGCGCCAATCGAGGCGGTGCCGGTCCCGCGCGTCCAGGCCGACGGAGGAGAGCGCGGCGCCGATCGCGAACAGATAACCGGTTCGCCGTGAACGGCGGACGGCCCACTCGACAAACCGTTGCCGGGTGACAGTTACACTCAAGAAGACTCCCGAGAGGAGTTTCGGAATGCGCATCGACCCACCAACCAAGGTTTCCCACGACCACATTTCTGTTGACGTGCGGGAGATCGAACCCCTCCTCCAGGGCCCAGCGTTGCCGATGGCTCGCTGGCCCGGAGCCTCGATTGAGCTCAAAGACGGCCGGACCATGTACATCCGCGAGGCGACGCTCGAGGAGGCGCCAGACCTCATGAAATACATGCAACGGGTCATGCAGGCCGACAACGACTTCTACGACGTAGTCGGCGCACGGATCAACGCCGAGATCGCGGGCTGGTACCGCAAGCGCCTCAAGGACCCCTACCACCTGCTGGGGCTCATTGAGGGGGAGTGGGTCGGCTTCGCCAACGGCCGGTTGATGAGCGAGGACATCAACATCAGCTTGCACACGATGGCGCTGAGCCGCGGCAACCGGATCGGTGCTGTCATGTACTACGCGAAGGCGTACTACGCCTTCGAGATCCTTAAGAACAAGGAGTTCTGGGCGACTTACGAGAGTTACAACGGCTGGTACCGCTGGGGGCTCGGCATGGCCCAGCCCACCTACGCATGGCCAGAGGTCCAGCACGAGCTCGGCGGCGCGAAGGTCTACTACGTCCGCAAGAACTACTGGGATTCGACCGTCAAGAACTACGTCCAGCAGATGGTCGGCGCCGAGCTCAACTTCGACGTCCCCGAAAGCATCGTCGAAGCCAACGCCGAGTTGATCGTGCCCACCGAAGTTTTGGTCTGAGGGAGAGTTTTCAATGTCGGATCCAATCGAAGTACGCAAAGTGCCACTCGAGAGCGTCAGCGACGCCTCCGGGCTCGCGCAGTTGATCGACGACAAGGTCATGGAGGCCGACCGGGTCGTCGCTGTGATCGGCAAGACGGAAGGCAACGGCGGCGTCAACGACTACACGCGGATCATCGCCGACCATGCGTTCCGTGACCTGCTGGTAGACAGGGGCACGCGGACGGCGGCTGAGGTGAGCCAGATCCCCATCTTGTGGTCCGGTGGCACCGACGGCGTGCTCTCTCCCCACGCGACGATCTTTGCCACGGTCGCGCCCTTGAGTGTCGAGCCAACAGATGAGTACCGATTGGCTGTCGGCACCGCGATGAGCGAGGCCATCCTGCCGGAGGAAATCGGCCGGCTAGCGATGGTCGAGAAGGTGGCGGCCGGGGTGAAGGTGGCCATGGCGCAAGCCGGGATCACCGAGCCCCGCGACGTGCACTACGTCCAGACCAAGACCCCGCTGCTCACCCTGCCCACCATCCAGGAGGCAAAGGCGCGAGGCCACACGGTCTGGACCGAGGACACCCTGCATTCGATGGACCTGTCCAACGGCACCGCCGGTCTCGGCATTGCGGTTGCCCTCGGCGAGATCGAGATGCCGAGAGCGGAGCAGATCCTCACTGACCTTTCGCTGTATTCGTCAGTGGCGTCCTGCTCGTCCGGCGTGGAGCTGGACCAGGGGCAGATCGTCGTGGTGGGAAATGTCCGAGGCGTCGGCGGCAATTACCGCGCAGGGCATTCGGTTATGAGGGACGCGCTGGATGCGGACGGCGTCTGGGAGGCCATCCGCTCTGCTGGCCTCGAGCTGCCTTCCCGGCCGCACCCCGAGGACCTGAAGGGCAAGCTGGTCAACCTGTTCCTGAAGTGCGAGGCCGATCCGACAGGCCGCGTCCGTGGCCGACGCAACATCATGCTCGACGACTCCGACGTGCACTGGCACCGCCAGATCAAGGCCTGCGTCGGCGGAGTTGCCGCGGCCTGCTCCGGCGACCCGGCGATCTTCGTGTCGGTCTCGGCGGCGCATCAGGGTCCGCCCGGCGGCGGCCCGGTGGTGGCGGTCGTCGACCTGAGCTAGACATCGCCGGCTCGGTGACTCAGGTCGATGGGTCACCGAGCCGACCGTCGCTCGCACCTGTCTTGTACGAAGACGTTATGTGTTGTGAGGAGACGTTATGACGGCCGGTTTCAGCTACCGCTCTCCGGTGCTGCGGGAAGAGCTGCTCGACCTGCTGGCCGAGCACGGTGCGAGCGCGCGAGTGCTGGCGGGCGGCACCGATGTGATGATCGATATGCGTGCGGGATTCGCCCACCCGAAAGTAGTGGTGGACCTCAAGAAGGTCGAAGGGTTCTCTCGCATCTCTTGGAGCCCCTCCGACGGGCTGATCATCCGCCCTGCGGTTACCATCAACGATGTCATCAGCAACGCGAAGATTCGCCAGTCCTACCCGCTGCTCGTGGAGTGCGCGCGGGACCTTGCCTCCCATCAGATTCGAAACCGGGCCACCGTCATCGGCAATGTCGTGAATGCCTCGCCTTGCGCGGACATGTCACCGGCGCTCCTCTGTCTGGGGGCCAGTGCCGTGCTCTCGTCGAAGGAAGGCCAGCGCGTGGTGCCTTTCAGAGAGTTCTTCACCGGCGTGAAGAGGACGGTCCTTGGCGTCGGCGAAATCCTGGAGGAAATCGTCGTGCCGCCAGAGAGTGCAGATGCCCGCGGCGCCTACCGGAAGCTCAAACGGATCAAAGGCCATGACCTCGGGATCGTTGGTGTCGCGGCCATGAACAATGACGGCGTCCTGAGTCTTGGGATCAGTTCCTGCGGCCCCACCCCACTGCTTGTCGACGGACTGTCGGCAAGAGATCCCGTCGACGTCGCGGTGGCTGCGGCGCGTGACGCGATCCATCCTATCGATGACCTGCGTTGCAGCCGCGAGTACCGAGCGCACATGGTCGAGGTCTTCGTCCGCAGGGTGTTCCAGGAGGTGGCGTGATGAAGATCGAGGTGACCGTCAATGGTCATGTCTACGAGCGGGACATCGCCGAACACTGGACCCTGCTGCGCTTCCTCCGCGAGAGCGTGGGACTGACCGGCACCAAGGAAGGCTGCGCCGCCGGCGAGTGCGGCGCCTGCACCGTTTTCCTGAACGGAAAGACCGTCAACTCCTGCCTAGTCCTAGCCGCGGAAGCCGATCTCGGTTCGGTAGACACGATCGAGGGAGAGGCCAAGGGTGGCGAGCTGTCAACGATCCAGGCCGCCTTCTCGCGAAACCATGCCGTCCAATGCGGTTTTTGCACGGGCGGCATGATCCTTTCGGCCCGGGATCTGCTGAGCAGGGCTCCCAAGCCGAGCGTCGCCGAGATCAAGGTGGCCATCGAGGGCAACCTCTGTCGCTGCACCGGCTACCAGCAGATCATCGAGGCCGTGCTCGACGCCTCGGGGCAGCTCACCACCGCGAACAAAGGGGAGTTGAAGTATGTCTGAGCAGCCGAACGGCGCGCCAATGAAGTCCGTCGGCGTGAGCCACCCGCGGGTCGAGGTGATGGGCAAGCTCACCGGTGACGCCCTGTACACCGGTGATTTGACGATGCCCGGCATGCTCTACGCCAAGGTCAAGTCCAGCCCTCACGCGCGGGCCAACATTCTCAGCATCGACACCTCGAAGGCTGAGGGCCTTCCTGGAGTGCACGCGGTTCTGACCGGCCACGAGCTCGACTACCGGCTCGGCCTCTACGTCGTCGACAAGGATATCCTGGCCAAGGACGTCGTACGGCACTTCGGCGAGGCCGTTGCCGCGGTGGCGGCGGAAACCCTGGAGATCGCCATTCGTGCTGTCGAACTGATCGCCGTCGAGTACGAAGTACTGCCACCGATCCTCGACCCCATGGAGGCCATCAAACCTGAGGCCCCGCTGATCCATCCCGACCTCGGCAGCTACTCCTACGTCGAGGCAGCCTTCAGCCCGCAGCCGGGCACCAACATCGCCAACATCACCCGGATCCGCAAGGGTGACATCGAGCAGGGCTTCGCCGAAGCGGAGTGGATCATCGAGCGGGAATACACCAACCCCTCAGTTCAGCACGTCCCGCTGGAGACGCACGTCGCCATCGCGCAGTGGAAGATGGGCGACGAGGTGACCATCTGGACGAGCGCGCAATCGCCGTTCACGGTCCGCAACCTCTTCTGCACCGCCATGCGGCTGCCCCTCAACCAGGTCAGGGTCATCGTGCCCCACGTCGGCGGGGGCTTCGGCGGCAAGGCAGGCATCCACCTCGAACCGCTGGTCGCCTGCCTGTCGCGCAAAGCCGGCGGGCGGCCGGTGAGGTTGCAGGCCACCCGGGAAGAGGAGTTCAGCCTGCTCCCGTGTCGCAGCGCGCTCACCTACCGGATAAGGACGGGAGTCCACTCCAACGGGACGATCACGGCACAGCAGATGTCGATGTACTGGGATGCCGGCGCGTACGCGGACTACGCCGTCAACGTCACCCGCGCGTCGAGCTACTCGGCGGCCGGTCCCTACGAGATCCCCAACGCCTGGCTGGACGCCTACACGATCTACACCAACAAACCCTACGGCACCGCCTATCGCGGGTTCGGCCACGTGGAGTTCTTCTGGGGGCTCGAGCGGCACATGGAGCTCGTCGCCCAGGCCATCGGCATGGACCCGCTCGAGTTCCGCAAGATGAACCTCCTCAAGCCTGGCTCCACCACGCTGAGCGGGGAGAAGATCACTGAGCACACCGGCAACCCCCTCAAGTGCCTGGAGGAGGCAGCCAAGGCCATCGACTACAGCCGACTCACCCCCGAGGAGGAGGAGCACGAGGCGCGTACCGGCAGAAGGATCGGCAAGGGGCTGGCGACCCTGCACAAGGCGCCGGCGATGCCGTCCTTCACGGCGACCGCCTCGGTGGTCAAGATGAACTCCGACGGCTCGGTGGTCGTGAACATCGCGCTGACGGAGATCGGCCAGGGCTGCAACACGGCGATCGCCCAGATCGCGGCCGAACGACTGCGGTTCCCGATCGACAAGGTGAAGGTTGCCGTCGAGAAGGACACCGACAAGGAGCCCTACGACTGGCAGACCGTGGCGTCGAAAGGGCTGATCCTCTCGGGCAACGCCACGATCCTGGCCTGCGACGACCTCCTCCAGCAGGCGTATGGCGACGCGGGGCAGGTGCTGCACGCCGCGCCGGCGGACCTGGACCACGACGCGGAGAAGATCTTCGTCAAGCACCGTCCGGACGAGTCGGTGACCTTCGCCGCCCTCTCGATCGGGTACGCCTACCCGAATGGGAACGGCATCGGCGGACCGCTGATCGGAGTGGGCCGTTACGTCGCGCAGGGCCTGTCCAACCTCGATAAGGAGACGGGGCAGGGGCTGCCGGCTCTGGACTGGACGTACGGGGCACACGGCGTGGTCGTCGACGTGGACCCGGAGACGGGCGAGTTCGACGTCCTTGCGATCGCCTCGGTGTTCGACGTGGGCAGGGTGGTCAACCCCGCGATCGTGCGCGGTCAGTGCGTCGGCGGCATGGTCCAGGGTCTGGGGACCGCACTCTGCGAGGGCTACATCTACGACCAGCAGGGCCGCCTGCTCAACCCCTCGTTCACCGACAACAAGATCCCGACCGCGAAGGACATCCCCGATCGGATCGAGTGCATGGCCGTGGAAACGGCGCAGCTCGACGGACCGTTCGGCGCACGGGGAGTCGGCGAGCACCCGATGATCTCGGTCGCGCCGGCCATCGGGAACGCCATCCAGGCGGCGACGGGTGCCGAGCTCATGCACATGCCGATGCGCTTTGAGGATGTCTGGCGTGCCATGCGCGACCATAAACCGATCGACAACTGGATCACCGACTCGCCGGTCGGGTCCTGCCGCTCCGACCTGACGAGCAGCCGTCCCTGGCTCGAAGTCGCCGTTCCCTCTCAATCCGAGCCGGTTGAGGAGGAGGAGGGCGTGACCCGTTAAAGGCTGACTGATCCGCTGCCGGCCGACAGCTCGCAGTTACACGATCGGCTGCCGCATTCAGGTGTGCGACGGGGACCCGCTGGCCAGCCCAGGGGGTTTGAACAGCGCGCTGGGTGGGGATAACGGGGGGCCGGCATCGGCGGCAATCGTCAGGACGAAGTCGCCGAACCGCTGCCACCAGCCCGGGAAAACGCGCTCGGTGTCGGTCGTCACTGTCAGTTCCCGCCACCCGTCGATAAGGCCGCTGCCGAGGGTGACTTCCACGGAGCGAGTGTCTCGGCGCACCCGGTTCGCAGCACCTTGAGCGCGCTCTCCTTCGTCGACCAGATGAGATTCGCGGCCAGATCGCGGGCCGGCCCCGCGGGTTCGGCCAATACGAAGGCGGTCTCGGTTTCCGTCATGTAGTCGTGAACTAAGAGCTCGCTCCGTGGCTCCACCAACTCGAGGTCACAGCCCAGTCCCCGGCCCAAAGGTCCCGTCAGGCACACCGCCCACCCGGTCCGATCGGTCATGGAAATGCTGCGGGGGGCCGGCTGACCATCCACCCGTGGATCCGGTGCGCCATCGGACGCGTTGCCGATCTCGATCCGCCCCAAGGCCGTCAGGGTGTCGTCGGGGCCAAGGTCCAGAATGCGCGCCAATGCTGACTTGGCGGCCCACCGGCCAAGCAGGAAGTCGTTGCGTCGCTTCGCGAAACGCATCCGGCTTTCCCGCTCCCGCTCTCGCGGCGACAACCAGTCGGAGTTGGCGGGAATCTCATGCTCACGGGCGGAATGCCACTGCAACGAGCTCACAACGGTCTCCCGTTGCACCTCAGCTGCCGGATTCTCCGCCAGCTGGAGACGTCGCCGTGCTCGTTGGCGCTGCCACCGGCAGGCGGTGGTTGGGGTGACCCGCTGGAGCGACCGTATGACGAGGTCGAGCGCGACCTGAGCTGGGGCAAGTTCTCCTTCGACGGGGCCAGGGATGGTTACGGGGTCGTGGCGGCCGGCACCAAGGAGTCCGTCGTGATAGACGCTGCAGCATCCGACGCCCTGCGCGAGTCGCTGCGTTCACAGCGTTCCGGCCAGGAGCCGTTCTTCGACCGGGCCCGGGCTACGCCGAGCTGTCCGGGGGGAGCAACCTCGGCATCAGTCGACTGGTTGTGAGTGCTGTCAAGGATGGCCATCCAGATCCACTCGTGAAGGAAGTCCCCATGACGCCGGTCGGTCCGCTGCACGACATCGTGGTCATCGACCTGTCCAGAGCCCTGGCCGGCCCCCACACCGGGATGATGCTGGGCGACATGGGCGCGCGCGTCATCAAGGTGGAGAGCCCCGGTACCGGTGATGACACCCGCGGCTGGGGGCCTCCGTTCGTTGGCCCTGAGGACGACCCGATCTCGACGTACTTCCTGTCGTGCAACCGCAACAAGGAGTCGATCACCCTCGATCTCAAGAGCGAGGACGGCCCGATGTCCCTGACGGGCCCGGACCCGGAGCACCCGACCCGGGTGGGGGTCCCGATCGCTGACCTGCTCGCGGCGATGTACGGCGCATGCGGTGTCGTGGCCGCCCTGCACGAGCGCAACACGACCGGCGTCGGAAGAGTAGTGCGCACCAGCCTTTTGGCCGCGATCGTCGGGGTGCACGCCTTCCAGGGCACACGCTATACGGTCGCCGGCGAGGTGCCCCAACCGCAGGGCAACCACCATCCGTCGATCGTGCCGTACGGCCTTTTCAGCTGCGCCGACGGGACGCTGCAGATCGCTATCGGCAGCGACGGGCTCTGGCAGAGGTTTGCCTTGGCCGATCTGCTCCCGCGACTGGAGGCCAGCGGCATACCGGCGGGTGGGGTTCGCACGTTGGACCGCGTGTACGAGTGGGAGCAGACCCGGTCGCAGGGGCTGGTCATCGAGGTCGATCACCCGGTGCTCGGCAGGATCGAGCTGCCCGGGCCGCCCCTCCGGTTCGACGACCTCCCGTATGCCGGTGGGCGCTGCGAGCACCTGCCTCCGCCCGGCTTGGGTGCGCACAACGAGAGTGTCCGCGACTGGCTCGACGAGCGCGATCGGGTGGACGCGATACACGATGGTGGCGAATCGACAAACGAAGCGACAGGGGACCAGGAATGACACGCATGGAACGTCTTGGCGCTCGCGACCTGTTGGCCGCCGTGCTGGACCCGGGCAGCTGGCAGAGCTGGGACACCACACCGCAACAGGTGGCTGCACCCGGGAGCCCATATGCCGACGAGCTGGTTGCCGCCACGGCGAAGGCCGGCACCGACGAGGCCCTCATCACCGGGCAGGGAACCCTGCAGGGGCGCCCGGTGGCTGTAGTGGTCAGCGAGTTCCGGTTCCTGGCGGGCTCGATCGGTCACGCAGCCGCCGAGCGACTGGTCCTGGCGGTCGAACGCGCGACCCGCGAGGGGCTGCCGCTGATCGGCGCTCCCGCGTCCGGCGGCACCCGCATGCAGGAAGGCACCAACGCCTTCGTCGGCATGGTCAAGATCTCTGCTGCCGTCACCGCGCACAAGAACGCAGGCCTGCCCTATCTGGTCTATCTGCGCCACCCCACGACCGGCGGGGTCCTGGCGTCCTGGGGATCGCTGGGTCACGTGACCGTGGCCGAGCCGGGCGCGATGATCGGCTTCCTGGGGCCGCGCGTCTATGAGGCCCTTTACGGTGCGCCGTTCCCCGAGGGTGTGCAGGTTGCGGAGAACCTCTACGAGCACGGACTGGTCGACGCCGTGCTGGCGGTCGACGACCTCGCCGAGGTGGCCAACCGGGCGCTCAATGTGCTGATGGCTCCTCGCGAGGGGCTTCCCGAGATCCCCGAGCTGCCCAAGGAGACGTTGCCGGAGGTCCCGGCGTGGGAGTCGATCACCCGATCGCGCCGGCCCGAAAGACCAGGGGTGAGAATGCTGCTCAAGCTTGGAGCCACTGATGTGGTCCCCATGCACGGAACAGGGCAGGGGGAGCAGGACCAGGCCTTGTTGATTGCCCTGGCTCGCTTTGGTGGCGCGCCCTGCATCGTCCTGGGCCAGGATCGGCGCTACCAGACCCCGGAGCGTCCACTCGGCCCGGCCGGCCTGCGTGAGGCCCGGCGCGGGATGCGGCTCGCCCACGAGCTCAAGCTGCCGCTGCTCAGCATCATCGACACCGCGGGTGCGGCCCTGAGTAAGGAGGCCGAACAGGGTGGGCTGGCCGGTGAGATCGCCCGTTGCCTGTCCGAGCTGGTGATGCTCGATGCGCCCACCCTGTGTGTGCTGCTCGGCCAGGGCACCGGCGGAGGGGCGCTGGCGCTGATGCCCGCCGACCGTGTCATCTGTGCCCAGCACTCCTGGCTCTCGCCGATGCC
>Ga0209745_1002416_pt1 | contig 10679 bp, 8 predicted proteins | sample BarGraNGADG00312_FD_184495 | JGI IMG/M metagenome (GOLD analysis project Ga0209745, IMG submission 184495) | Arctic peat soil microbial communities from Barrow, Alaska - Barrow Graham LP Ref core NGADG0004-312 (SPAdes) (version 2) | ecosystem: Environmental > Terrestrial > Soil > Wetlands > Peat ... | reverse complement strand
CCCGTGTAGACGGCTTTGCAGGCCGTTGCCTCGCCTCTCGGCCACTCCACCGTGACGGTTTCCTGCCTTCACCGGGGCCGTCAGGGCCTTCGGTGAAGGCATGTTGCCTTCGAGCGGACAACCGGGCTCGAACCGGCGACCTCAACCTTGGCAAGGTTGCGCTCTACCAACTGAGCTATGTCCGCGGGGACGCCAGCGCCAAAACACCCGCTGTGCGTGCGTGCAGACATTAACCGATCCGAGGGATCGGAGTCCAACCGGCCTCACGTCGGGGGTCGAGGACCAGCCTCCTGGACCGGGGTCAGGGGCCTCTCGTGGGCCGGTTCACGACGCCGGGTGGCCTCGCCCTTGAGCCAGGTGACCAGCCGCGCCCGAGAGCTCATGCGCTCGTCGACCGGCCAGAGGCGGCGTGCTGCGGCATTGAGCGCAGCCCCGATGAGTATCGCGAGCGCCAGGAAGTACAACCAGATCAGGACGACGATCGGTGCGGCCCGCGGCCCGTAGATCGACGTACCTCCCACGGTCGCGCCCAGCGACTGACGCAGTCGGTCAGGAAGCGCAAGGCGTAGGTCTCGATGGCCACGGTGACCTGGTGCACCGTACCCGGACCCTGCAACGGACCGATGTAGCCGACCCCACCCGGTGACGCGGTAGCGCATGCAGACCCGAAAGGTCTCCGCGAGGAGTCGTGCCGTCGACAGCGCCCCCGGCACGCGCGACAGCTGGCGACGGACTCGAGACCTGACCATCACCGACATCCGACGATCATCGACTCGTTGGCCAGCCTGATCGGGGCTGGTCCGGGTCCATGTCTAATGTCACGCGTCTACGGTAGTGCGGGTGAGCACCCATGAGGTCACCAACCAAACCCCTCCGCTGTGCGGATACAACGTCGTCTCGGCCGATCCCGCGCTGCGCGAGGGGCTCGGGCGCTGGGGCAACGAGCAGGATCGGACCGGGCTCGAGGCGCTGGGTGACCTCGCCGGCAGCGTCGAGGCGCAGACATGGGGAGATCAGGCAGACCACAATCTCCCTGTCCTGCGTACGTACTCGCCGCAAGGCACCAGGATCGACGAGGTCGACTTCCACCCCGCGTGGCACCGGCTGCTGAAAACTGCGGTGTCCCACGGCCTGACCGCCGAGCCGTGGACGAAGCCTGCGCGCACCGGAGCACATATCCGCCGCGCCGCCGGCTTCGTCGCGTGGTCGCAGGTCGAGGCCGGTCATGGGTGTCCGCTGTCCATGACGTATGCCGCAGTGCCCGCCCTCAGGAACAGTCCTGAGCTCAGCGCCATCTGGACTCCGCTTCTGGCCTCCCGCGAGTACGACTTCGGTCTGCGCCGCCACGCGCTGAAGAACGGCGTACTGGCGGGCATGGCGCTGACCGAGAAGCAGGGCGGCTCGGACCTGCGAAGCAACACCACCGCGGCCGTGGCCGTGATTGGCGGCCCGATCGCCGCAGGTCAGACGTACCGACTCACCGGACACAAGTGGTTCTGTTCCGCCCCGATGAGCGACATGTTCCTGGTTCTTGCCCAAGCCCCGGCTGGGCCGACCTGTTTCCTGGTCCCCCGCATCCTGGATGACGGAACCCGAAACGCCTTTGCGCTGCAACGGCTCAAGGACAAGGCGGGCAACCGTTCCAACGCCTCGGCGGAGATCGAGCTGGACGACACCTGGGGAGTCCGTCTCGGCGAGGAGGGCCGCGGCATCCGGACCATCGTGGACATGGTCGCAGCCACCCGGCTCGACTGCGTCCTGGGTTCGTCAGCGACGATGCGCCAGGCTCTCGTGCGCGCGATCCATCACACCCGCCATCGCCGGGCCTTCGGCAGACCTCTGGTCGACCAGCCACTGATGCGCAACGTCCTGATGGACCTGGCGCTGGAGTCCGAAGCCGCCACCACGCTTGGTCTGCGGCTGGCGGCGGCAGTTGACGACGGCGATACCGCGTTCTCGCGTCTGGCGGTCGCGGTCGGCAAGTACTGGGTCTGCAAGCGCACTGCCCCGATGGTGGCCGAAGCGCTGGAATGCCTTGGTGGCAATGGACTTGTCGAGGAGAACGGCCTTGCCAGGCTGTATCGCGAGGCCCCGGTGAACTCCGTCTGGGAGGGCTCCGGCAACGTCGTGGCCCTCGACGTCCTCCGGGCGATCACTCGCGAGCCCGCCTCAGTGGCTGCCTTCACGACCGAGCTTGACCTGGCCCGCGGATCCGACCGCCAGCTCGACGCCGCCATCACGAGGACAGTCTCTGCCCTGCAGACCGCATCCGCTGCGTCGGACCACTCGGCCGCGCAGGTCAGCGCGCGCGCCTTCGTCGAGCAGCTTGCGACCACCTTGCAGGCATGCCTCCTGACGCGCTTCGCACCGGCATACGTCTCGGAGGCCTTCGTGGCGAGCCGTCTTGGCGGAGCCCACGGACACTCATTCGGCACGCTGTCCGTCAATCTGGTCAACGCTGCAGCAGGCGAAGTAGTCGAGAGGTCGTTTCCCGCCTGAACGCTCAGTTGTGCCTTGGGGCGGAAGGCAGGACAGAATGGGTGTCCACAAAGGCGCGATCCCCCACTGCTGACGAAGGACCTCATGAACCCCCTCTGGCCGGGACACCCCTACCCCCTCGGAGCCACGTTCAACGGAAGCGGAGTCAACTTCGCCCTCTTCTCCGAGGTTGCCGACAAGGTCGAGGTCGCGCTGATCGCCGACGACGGCACCGAGACACGCATCGAGCTGACCGAGGTCGACGGACACGTGTGGCACGGCTTCGTCCCCGGCATCGAGCCAGGTCAACGGTATGGATTCAGGGTTCACGGTCCGTACGATCCCCCCAACGGCCCTCGCTGCAACCCCGCGAAGCTGTTGCTCGACCCGTACGCGAAGGCCTTTGACGGCCAGATCGACGGCGACGGATCTCTCTACTCCTACTACCTCGGCGATCCCGCGAAGTTCAATGACGCGGACTCGCTGGGTCACACGATGCTGTCCGTGGTGGTCAACCCGTTCTTCGACTGGGGCCACGACCGACCGCCACGCCATGAGTACCACAACACCGTCATCTACGAGGCCCACGTCAAGGGCCTGACCATGACCCACCCCGACATCCCCGAAAGCATTCGCGGGACGTACGCCGCGATCGGTCACCAGGCGATCATCGACCACCTCACCGGCCTCGGCGTGACGGCCATCGAGCTGATGCCGGTGCACCAGTTCGTCCAGGACGCCACGCTGGCCGACAAGGGCCTGACGAACTACTGGGGCTACAACACCATCGGGTTCCTGGCTCCGCATGCCGCCTTCGCCTCGAGCGGATCGCGAGGTCAGCAGGTCACCGAGTTCAAGTCCATGGTGAAGGCCCTGCACGAGGCCAACATCGAGGTCATCCTCGACGTGGTCTACAACCACACTGCCGAGGGCAACGAGAAGGGCCCGACCGTCGCCTTCCGTGGCATCGACAACGCCGCGTACTACCGACTCACCGACGAGGACAAGTCTCGCTACTACGACACCACCGGCACCGGAAACAGCCTGCTGATGCGCAGCCCCCACGTCCTGCAGCTGATCATGGACTCGCTGCGCTACTGGGTCATCGAGATGCACGTCGATGGGTTCCGGTTCGACCTGGCAGCAACCCTGGCCCGCCAGTTCCATGAGGTCGACCGGCTCTCGGCGTTCTTCGACATCATCCAGCAGGATCCGCTGATCTCCCAGGTCAAGCTCATCGCCGAGCCCTGGGATCTCGGCGATGGCGGCTACCAGGTCGGCAACTTCCCGCCGCTGTGGACCGAGTGGAACGGCAAGTACCGCGACACCGTGCGCGACTTCTGGCGAGGCGAGGCCGCCTCCTTGGGTGAGTTCGCTTCTCGTATCACGGGATCCAGCGATCTGTACGAGCACTCGGCTCGGCGCCCGATCGCCTCGGTCAACTTCGTCATCGCACACGACGGGTTCACGCTGCGTGACCTCGTGACTTACAACGACAAGCGCAACGACGCCAACGGCGAGGGCAACAAGGACGGCGAGAGCCACAACCGCTCCTGGAACTGCGGGGTCGAGGGCGAGACCGACGACGAGGCCATCAACGCCCTGCGTAGGCAACAGCAGCGCAACTTCCTGACCACGCTCCTGCTCAGCCAGGGTGTCCCGATGATCGCCCACGGCGACGAGGTCGGGCGGACCCAACGCGGCAACAACAACGTCTACTGCCAGGACAACGAGCTGGCCTGGGTCGACTGGGAGATCGCGCAGGACGAGAGCCATCTGCTGGCGTTCACCAGCGCCGTGGTCTCACTTCGTAAGGAGCACGACGTCTTCCGCCGACGTCGCTTCTTCGCCGGCGACGCGGCCCATGGCGGCGAGAGCGACCTCGGGGACATCGAGTGGCTCTCCTCCGACGGCACCGAGATGGACGAGCTCGACTGGCGCAATGGTTACGCCCGAACGCTCATGGTCTTCCTGAACGGTCAGGCCATCCCCGAGCCTGATCCACACGGACAACGAATCGTGGACTCCGACTTCCTGTTGCTCTTCAACGCCCACAGCGCCCCGGTCGACTTTGCACTGCCGCCCGCGCAGTACGGCACGACGTGGCGCATTCGCCTGGACACTGCCGTGGCTGAGGCGCCCACCGCCGGCGAGCAGGACTGGCTGGCCGCGACCACGCATCCGGTCGTCGGCCGGTCCATGGTCGTGCTCGAGTCGGTCCCGACCCCCCCGGTGCCTGTCGCCAAGACCCCCAAGCGCAAGGCCTAGGTCGCAGCCAGCCGCGCCTTCTCTGCTTCGACATCAAAGGTTGCCGGGGGCCACCGCGGCGCCATCACCCGCAGGTGCTCAACGACCAGCTGCTGGACGGCCAGCCGGGCGTACCACTTTCGGTCCGCCGGAACGACGAACCACGGGGCCTGTTCGGTCGAGCACTTCTGGATGGCCACCTGGTACGCCTCCTGATAAGCGGGCCACCGCTCGCGCTCGTCCACGTCGCCAGGGTTGTACTTCCAGTTCTTCTTCGGCCGTTCGAGACGTGCGGTCAGGCGTGCCTTCTGCTCCTCACTGGAGATGTGCAGCATGACCTTGACGATGGTGGTTCCGGACTGCGTGACGGCCCGCTCGAACGTGTTGATCTGCCTGTAGCGTCGGCCCCAGGTTGCCGGCGGCACCAGGTTGTGGACCCTTGCGATCAGGACGTCCTCGTAGTGCGAGCGGTCGAAGACGCCGATCTGACCCGGCAACGGCAAGGCATTCCGGATCCGCCAGAGGAACGGGTGCTCCCCCTCTTCCCTGGTCGGCGCCTTGAACGCGGTGTAGCGAACACCCTGGGGATCGACCGAGCCCACGACGTGGCGCATGATGCCGCCCTTGCCCGAGGTGTCCATCCCCTGCACCACCAGAAGCACTGCCGCTGTCCCGCCGGCCCAGGACTCGGCATACAGCCGCTCCTGCAGGTCAGCGAGCTCGGGGACGGTGGCGGCCAGGAGCTCGGCACCCGCCGCTTTGTCCCCGTCGTAACCTGGTGTCGAACGCGAGTCACACTCTGCCAGAGCGAATCCCGGGTCTGCCCGCAGCGCTCGGGTGAATGTCCCCGGCCTGTCCCCCAACTTCCCGGTGGAATTCGCCTGCTCGCTGCTCTTCGCCTGCTTCTTGCTCTTGGCCATGCCCACGATGGTGGCACCAACCCCGTCCCCGGCGCGACCTCTCCCAGCGGTTGATGGCACTGCAGTGGAAGGATGGCGCCCATGCGCGTGCTCCTGTCCGATGATGACCTCGGCCGCTGGTCCCCGGGCCATGAGGGGTTGATGGACTTCGAGGCGCTGGCACTCGCCTACGCCTACCCCGAGCTCTCCGGGACACAGTCCTGGGTCAGGGCCAACTTCATCTCGACGTTGGATGGCGCCGCAGCCGGCGACGACGGCCGCTCAGGTTCCATCAACACCGGTGCCGACCGCGATGTCTTCGGGCTCCTGAGGGCGCTGTCCGATGTGATCCTCGTTGGTGCGGGAACGGCCCGGGTCGAGGGCTATCGCCGAGCCACCATCCGGGCCCCGTGGCTGGACCTGCGCGAAGGCCGAACCCCGCATCCCACAATGGCGGTCGTCAGCCGCGCGGGTCATCTCCCAGCCGAGCTGAGCGACGCCCGCAAGGACGCCGGTGAGGTCCTGCTGATCACCTGCGCGCGGGCCGGCGCTGAGGCGATCGGTCTCGCTCGGGGGACGCTGGGTGAGGACAACGTGATCGTCGAGGGAACAGCCGAGGTCGACCTGTCAGCAGCGCTGGACGCCCTGGCTGCTCAAGGACTATGCCGCATCCTGTGCGAGGGCGGCCCTCATCTCATGCGCGACCTGACGGCAGCGGGACGGCTCGACGAGCTCTGCCTGACCATCGCCCCCACCCTGGTCGCCGGAGACCACCCGCGCATTATGGCCGGAGCCGCCGTCACCGCAAACCTGTTGCCCCGACTACTGATCGAGTCGCGGGGAACGATCCTCGGGCGTTGGTCCCGCGTCCGATAGCTGCCCTGACAAGAAGTCACGCACGACGGCATCCCATCGTTCGGGATCCACATTCCATTCCTTCGTATGCCGTGCCTCGCGCCATGGCTCGAAGCGAACAAGGTCAGGGCGTTTGGCAGCCAGGGCGACCGAGGGCCCGGCAGGAACGAACTCGTCTTCAAGGGAGTGAATGAGCAGGGTGCGGTGTGTCAGCTCGTCTGCCCGGTGCTCCCAGTTGGTCAGGGCCACGTCGATGGGTTCATGCACGCCGACGAGCCGACGCGCCCACCGACGACCGATCAGTGAGCGGCTCAGGCTCTCGATCGGGCCGGGGATCTTGTTGAGTGCACCGTGGTGACGCAGCACGTCAGCCCAGTCGATGACGGGCGCGTCGAGGACCACCGCCGTGACGCGATCGGAGAGCGACGAACGGTCCAGGGTCTGCAGGACGATGGCGCCACCCATGGACCAGCCGAACAGGACGATCTCCCGTGCGCCCGCGTCGACGGCATACCGCATTGCCGCCTCGAGGTCACGCCACTCAGAAAGCCCAAGGCTGTACCTGCCGTCAGAGCTTGATGGCGCCCCGATGTCGTTGCGGTACATGGGGATCAGGGCGGTGAAGCCAAGCTCGTGAAGCACTGGCACAGCGCGCAGGCACTCCTCGCGCCGCGCTCCCCTGCCATGAACCAGAATCGCCCAACGATTCGCTGTGCTGACCGACGGAGGCACCTCCCAGGCCGCAAGCATCCCGATCTCTGCTGCGATCTCGACGTCGCGCGACGGCAGCCCCAACGCGTCCTGGGGGCTACCCGCGAAGTAGTACTGGTTCCAACGGGCGGGGCCGACGCGAAGCTCGCCAGCATCAACGCCCTCGAGAACCCGCCGGACGCAGCCGGACTCCACGTCGACCCCAAGCACCGCACCCACCCTGGCGTGGCCATGACCGCCATCAAGCCAGAGCCCGTAGCGCCCGGGCTGACCCGAATCCGAGGTGAGGCGCAACGTCACGCTGTCGTCCTCGACCACGAGAATCTGGATGTCGTCCGGCATGAGCCGGTCAGGCGTCAGCACCCTGCGGGCGAGATACGTTGCCGCACCAACGGTTCCGGCCGCTGACAGGGCTGCCGCCGCAGCGCCTGCTGCGGCAGCCACCATGAGGCTTTTTCGGCCAAGCTGACGATTCGGCGACACCCTCGCATGGTCGCAGGTCCACAATGCAGTCGTGGACCTGCCCATCACCCTTCCGGTGTCGCCCATGCTCGCCAAGGCCGTCACCGGTGTGCCCGCGCCCGACTCCGTCGCAGGAGGCCTGGCCTATGAGCCGAAATGGGACGGCTTCCGCTGCATCGTGCTACGCGACGGCGACCAGGTTGAGCTCGCCAGCCGAGGCTCCAAACCGTTGACGCGTTACTTCCCGGAACTGGTCGAGGCGGTCCTCGAACACCTGCCGAAGCGATGTGCGATCGACGCCGAGATCGTTGTGCGCGCAGGCCGGTCGGGCGCGCAACGACTCGACTGGGAGAGCCTGTCCCAGCGCATCCATCCAGCGGACTCGCGGGTCCAGCGGCTCGCTCGGGAGACTCCCGCCGAGCTGATCTGCTTCGACATCCTTGCCCTCGACAACGACGACCTGACCACTATGCCGTTCGGCGACCGCCGCAAGCGGCTCGAGTCCGTGCTTTCCATGCTGCCCGTCGACGCACCTGTTCACCTGACCAGGACCACCACCGACGCCGCCACCGCCCGTGACTGGTTCGAGCGGTTCGAGGGTGCCGGCCTCGACGGCGTGGTCGCGAAGGATCTGGCTGCGCCGTACCAACAAGGCAAACGCGTCATGCTCAAGATCAAGCACTCCAGAACGGCCGAAGCAGTGGTCGTCGGCTACCGAATCCACAAGTCCGGCAACGGTGTTGGTTCACTTCTTCTCGGTCTGTACGACGAGCACGGCACCCTCTACAACGTGGGTGGGATCTCGGCGTTCACCAACGCCCGACGCCTCGAGCTGGTCGACGAGCTCGCGCCGCTGCTGGTCATCGACGAACAAGGCGATGCAGTCAAGGGCTCAACCGACCGCTCCCGGTTCAGCAGCAACAAGGATGTGAGCTTCGTCAGGTTGCGTCCGGAGCGGGTGGTCGAGGTGAAGTTCGACCAGATGGAGGGCTCACGCTTTCGCCATTCCGTGACCTTCCTGCGCTGGCGCCCCGATCGCGACCCTGACTCCTGCACCGCTAGTCAGGTGGACCGGCCAATCGCCTACGACCTTGAGGCCGTTCTCCAGCACTGAGCGCACCCGCTGACAAGCAGCCACACGCTCTCTTTGCCGTCGCCGCCGTTTGCTGCGGGGAGCGGGCGGGAAGGCAGATCTTGACCACTTCGTTGACCACGCCTATGACAAATGTCACGATCTTTCCTATAGCCTCCGGAAAGTAATCCCAAGACGTCATCCAACTCGGGAAATCGTTCGTCCCACCAGGAAGCAGGTTCATTCATGCGCCATCGCGCGCTTCTCGCGGTTACCGCCGCAACCCTCGCCGGCTTCACCTCAATGGTAGGTACCACTACTGCCGGCGCCGTCCCCTCCCCGAGCGGGCAGCTGCACTCGGCCAAGGTCTGCGCCACAGCGGCTCCTGGCAACGCCGCATGCATGTCGGTCGTGCGTACCGACGCAGCCGGCAAGCCCCTGGTGACCGCCGCCCCGAGGGGCCTGGGCCCGGCCGACATCCAGTCCGCCTACAAGCTCGCTGGCCTGACGTCCGGGGGCCGAACCGTCGCCATCGTCGACGCTTACGACGACCCGACCGCCGAGGCTGACCTGGCGACCTACCGCACTGCATACGGGCTGCCGGCGTGCACGACCGCCAACGGTTGCTTCCGTAAGATGGACCAGCGTGGCGGCACGTCTTACCCGCGCACGAACGGCGGCTGGGCGCAGGAGATCTCACTCGACCTCGACATGGTCTCGGCCACATGCCCCGACTGCCACATCCTGCTGGTCGAGGCCGACAGCAACTCCTTCGCGAACCTCGGCGCCGCTGTCAACGCCGCGGCCAAGATCGCCGGGGTCGTTGCCATCTCCAACAGCTACGGCGGTGGAGATGCGCCCGACACCACCTACGGTTCGTACTACAACCACCCCGGCATCGCCGTGACCGCGTCCACCGGTGACAGCGGGTACGTGGGTGGGTCCTACCCGGCCTCGTCGTCCTACGTCACCGCGGTCGGTGGCACCAGCCTCAGGAATGCCGCCAACCCCCGCGGCTGGACCGAGACCGTCTGGTCCGGCGCCGGCTCCGGCTGTTCCGTCTACAACACCGCTCTGGCTGCCGCTGCATCCTCCGGCACCGGCTGCGCCAAGCGCGCGATGGCCGACGTCTCTGCCGTGGCCGACCCGAACACCGGTGTGGCCGTCTACGACTCGACCGCCAACCACGGTTCGAAGGGTTGGATGGTCTTCGGAGGCACCAGCGCGTCTGCGCCGATCATCGGCTCGGTGTACGCGCTGTCCGGCAACACGACCGGCTACCCGAACGCCCTGCCGTACACCCACACGTCATCCCTCTTCGACGTCATCTCCGGATCGAACGGCACCTGCCCGACGACCCAGTGGTGCACCGCCCGCGGCGGCTGGGACGGTCCGTCCGGCCTGGGCACGCCCAACGGCGTGAGCGCGTTCTGATCTCGCGCTGACACCAACGAAGACCCGGTCGCTCGTGCGACCGGGTCGTGTTGTCGGGTGGCGCGCTGAGGGCATCCGTTCGATTGCTCTGCTACCAAGGAGGCGGCCTCACCAGGTCACGTCGGGGGGCCGCACCGTTCCGCAGTGCGTGCAGAAGACGACCCACCTCCCGTTCCTCTGTTCGCAGGTCAGGGTCCATGGGGTGTTACATGCGAAGCAGAAGTCGCTCACTGTCCTCGTTCATTGTCGCAGCAGGTCGGGCCGTGGATGAACGGGCCGTGGATGAACGAACAGTGACTGGTCGGACTGCGACTGAATGCTCATCTGGCCATGCTCGTCCAACGATCCGACAAGCGCTTCGGCAAATTGACGTATTCTCGCCATCCGGCACACCCCGATGGATGGGCACCGTGATCACTATGGCCGGTCTCGAGCCCCTCAGGATCGGGGAATGTCGGGCTCACGACGTTGTCGGCTGGGCTGGACCCTTGGCGGCTCGCCGGGCATCTTCGGGTATTCCG
>Ga0209745_1002415_pt1 | contig 10679 bp, 9 predicted proteins | sample BarGraNGADG00312_FD_184495 | JGI IMG/M metagenome (GOLD analysis project Ga0209745, IMG submission 184495) | Arctic peat soil microbial communities from Barrow, Alaska - Barrow Graham LP Ref core NGADG0004-312 (SPAdes) (version 2) | ecosystem: Environmental > Terrestrial > Soil > Wetlands > Peat ... | reverse complement strand
CACGGGCGACGAGCTGCGAGCCGCGATCGCCGAGACCAGGCGCCTCACGGACAGGCCCTTCTGCGTCAACATCACCCTGCTCCCGTCGGTGCGTATCACCCGTGAGCTACACCAGGAGTACCTGGACGTCTGCTGCGAGGAGAGCGTGGCCGCTCTGGAGATATCGGGCGCGCCGCTGGACAGGTATCTCGGCGAGGCCGCGGTGGAAAAGGCGAAGAAGGCGGGCGTGAAGCTGATACACAAGCTGGGGTCGGTGCGCCACGCGCTGCACGCGGAGTCGGCCGGCTACGACGCCGTGATCGCGGCGGGCATCGAGGAAGGCGGCCACCCGCTGGACGACGACGTCACCACCATGGTCCTGACCCCCAGGATCAGCGAGTCCATCGGCATACCGGTCATAACTGCCGGCGGCATCGCCGACGGACGGGGCCTGGCCGCGGCCATGGTGCTGGGCGGCTCGGGGGTGATGATGGCGTCGCGCTTTATCGCCACCGAGGAATGCGAGGCGAACGACCTGATCAAGCAGGAGCTGGTCAAGCGGCAGGAGTTCGACACTACTCTCATATGCCGCTCGATAAAGCTGCAGATGCGCTGCCTCAAGAACGAGATAGCGGCAAAGGTCCTGGAGGTCGAGGCGGGGAACGGCACGCTGGAGGACATACTGCCGTACATGATCGGCTCCAAGTCCAAGGAGGCGTGGAACACAGGCGACGTGGAGATGGCGCCGCTTGCCGTCGGACAATCGATCGGCCTGATCAAGGACGTGGCCCCGTGCGGCGAGCTGCTGAGCCGGATGGTCGCACAGGCCGAGTCGGTGCTCTCCGGCGCCGCCGGCGGTAATCGTTAGTCGGTATTAGCGCGTGGCGGCAAGCTGCCCGCGAAGGACAGCCCCCACTTCGGGCGAAATGAGTGGGTAGTGATCTTCGGGAAGGCGGCTTATGCCTCTGATCGATTCTTTGAGGACCGGGCTCAAGTGGACCGGCGCGATCGGATCCTACCTCGCCTGGGCGCGAGGTGCGACCGCGAGGGGGTCCGGCCGCGTGCAGGCCGGTGACATAAACATCTACTACAAGTGGTTCGGGTACGGCGAGCCGCTGCTCTTGATGCACGGCGGCTTCACGGTCATCGAGGGCTGGGTCGCCCAGATCCCCCTTCTGTCGCGCTCCAACCTGCTGATCGCGATGGACTCGCGCGGGCATGGCCGCACCACCCTGGGGACCGCCGGGCTCACCTACCGGCAGATGGGGCGTGACGCGGCGCTGCTGCTGGACATCCTCCACTCGGGTCCCGTGACCGTCGTGGGCTCGAGCGACGGCGGCAATGCCGCGCTCGGTCTCGCCGTCGAGCGGCCGGACCTGGTCAAGGGTCTGGTCCTGATGGGGACCTCCCTCAACCTGGAGAACTGCATCGCGGACAAGCGGGCCACCACGGAAGAGTTTCTCAGCCCCTGGTCACCCGAGCTGTTGGGCCTCACCTCGATAAGGGAGCTCATCAATCCGGAGCCGAACTCGCGCAAGCGTTTCGTCGAGCAGATGAGGAAACTGTGGACCGAACCCTCCGACGTCAGGCTCGAAGATCTCTCCGCGGTGCAGGCGCCCACGCTGATCATCGCCGGGGACAGCGACGAGTTCCTCGCGCTGCCCGGAGATCCGCTGGCTGTGTTTGAGGAGCTGCGAGGCGCCATACCCGGGGCGCAGATGACCGTCATCCCCGGCGGAAGCCACGGCCTGAACATCGATCAGGCGCCCACGGTCAACCGTCTCATAAAGGAATTCGTGTCCGATCCCTACGGGGAGGTAGCTCCGCTGGTCGTTCCGCCTCCACGATCGTCCCGTTCGATCGTCGCGAGGTTCGCCAGCCTGATGTCCACCTTAGCCCGCGAGACGAACAGGTAGTCCGGGTAGGACGCCCCGGGTGGGAACGGCGCCGGCTCCCGCGTGTAGAGTTCATCCAGGATCTCAATGGTCTCCCTGAGCGCCGCGGGGTTGTAAGTGAGCCGCGATGCCACCGTGTCGGCCAGCACGTCGTCGTTGCGCTGGAGCCTCCGGCCGGCCGGCAGCGCCCAGAACAGGCAGACGAACGTCCAGGCGAATGCCGCGAGCCCCAGGTACCAGCTGAAGCCGAACATGAACGACCACAGCAGGAACGGCCCTACTATCAACAAGCCGAACATGAGGGCCACCAGCGACCTCGTGCGAAACTCCGGGACCGCGAACCCTTCCCTCAGCAGCAGGTGCGACAGCTCATGCGCGGTCAGCGCCTCCACTTGTTGCTGTGTGAGCCCCGCCTCCAGCGCGGCCTCGGTTATCCCGATGGACCACTTCCTGCCGGACCTGAAGGCGAGCGCGTTGGCAGTCGGGAGCGAGAGTGCGACGACCTCGGGCGCCGGGACTCCCGCCGCGATGCTGAGCGAGACCGCCGCGTCAATGTAGTTGGATATAGCGGGTGCCGGCGCCGCCGCGATCGGAATCCTCTCTGTCCAGGCGGACAGCAGTAAGGCGAGGGGTATCACGGCAAGAGCGATGAATACCGACCAGGCGACCCAGTCAGCCCCCGTGCCCGGTTCGAGCCCGGTGAAGAACGTTCCTCTGTGAACCTGGGCCCATACGATCGGAATGAGCGCCAGGGCGATGGTCTCGAGCAGCACCGGGCCGACCAGGAGCAGCAGCCGCGCCTTCCTGCGCCTCCGGTAGCGGGCGATCCGCTGAAGGATCTCGGGGTCGAGCGCGACCTCAGCCACTGTCTCCGGCCTTCTGCCGCCCGGTCTGACGGGCGAGCCGGCGAACATCCGACATGGCCTTCTCCTCGTCGATGGTCGCGAGCCGCCGGCCGTCCATGACCACGCGGCCCTCGATTATCACGGTGGAGACGTCGGCCGCTTTCATCACGTAGGTGATGTGCGAGCACGGGTCGTAGCAGGGGACGGCGTGAGGCGCGTCGGTATCGAGGATGATCACGTCCGCGCGCTTTCCTGTCTCCAATGAGCCGATCTCGTCGCCCATGCCCAGCGAGCGCGCCGCCTCGATCGTGGCCATCCTGACCACGGTGTTCGCGTCGAGGACGGTGGGGTCGGACGCGACGACCTTGTGCAGCAGCGCTGTCGCCTTGGCTTCCTCCAGGATGTCCAGCACGTTGTTGCTGGCGGCTCCGTCGGTGCCAAGCCCGACCGCGATCCCCGCTTCGAGCATCGCGGGCACCCGGGCGATCCCGGAGGCCAGCTTCATCTCGCTCTGCGGGGTGTGCGAGACCCCGGCCCCCCGCCGGGCTATCAGGTCTATCTCGTCGTCGTTCAGGTGGATGCAGTGCGCGGCGATTGTGCGTGAATGCAGCAGGCCCAGGCTGTCGGCATACGCCGGTGGCCTCATGCCGGTCCGGTCGAGGCTGTCCTGCACCTCGCCGGCCGTCTCCGAGAGGTGGACGTGGAGTGGAAGCCCGTACCGCTCGGAGAGCCGGGCCATCTCCGCCAGCTGCTCTTCGGCCACCGCGTACAGGCTGTGCGGCGCAACCGTCGGCCTGATGAGAGGGTCGGAGGCGAAAGTGCTCACCAGCTCGGCCGTGCCGGCGAGCGTGTAGTCGAAGTCGTGCGGGCCGCCCTCGGCGTACGCCTCGGCGACCACTGCCCTTACGCCGGCCTCCCGCGCCACCAACGCCGTCGACATCGCATAGAAATACATGTCGTTGAAAGTGGTGATGCCCGCGCGGACCATCTCCGCGATCGCCAGCTGCGAGCCCGCCGCGACGGTGTCGGGGTTGACGTGCTCGTGCTCCCACGGCCACATGTAATTCTCGAGCCACTCGTTAAGGGACAGGTCGTCTCTGTACCCGCGCACGATGGTCATGGGAGTGTGGGTGTGGGTGTTGATGAGGCCGGGCATGACTATCTTGCCCGAAGCGTCTATGACGGTCGCGCAGCGGTAGGATTGCTCCAGCGCCGCTCGCTCACCCACGGCGACGATCCGACCATCACGTATCGCGAGGCCGCCGTCGGAGATGTCGCGCATGGATTCGTCGACGAGCACGTGGGTGCCGCCGAGGATGAGCAGGTCGCAGGGAGCCTGTGGGTCCACGGGCGCTTCTCCTTACCTCTGAATCCTCGTCGGCAGTTCCCTCAACCTGCCGGAGAAGTCCCCGTACTCGCAGAAACCGGCGCCGGCGAACGAGGTCTTTCGGGCGCCGCCGGACGTCCAGGTGCACTCGAAGTCGAAGCCCAGCATCGAGCCGCCGGGAAGGATGCCCGCGACCGGGGTCGCCGCCTTCGCCTCGTAGCGGAGCGTGCCCTTGCGGCTGCGCATCAGGCCCTCCCAGCGCAGCGGGACCATGATGGTGTTGCCGAACGAGTCCTCGTCGAGGTCGACCTCGCGGTACGTCACCCACAGGCCACGCATGCCTGAAGGGCGCGAGCCGGGAAGGCAGGCGGCCGCCTTCAGGGGTATCACAGTGCCGCCGCCCACGCCGATGGAGAGGCCGGCGGCGGAGTCGAAGGGGGAGGTGGCGTCGTCGAACGACAGCACGTCCCAGTGGTAGCTCACGGGCGCGCGCCTCACGTCGAACGGGACCGCCGCGCCGGTCACGTGCTCCATCACACCGAAGGAGTCGAGCAGCTTGAGCGAGCCTTCGTCGGCAAGTTCCAGCGACACCCTGGAGTGAAGCCCGACGTAGGAGAGCATCCGGCCGAACCTGGACCACCAGATCGGCCACCCCGCCTCGAAACGGAAGTTCGCCGAGTGGCGCTTGCCGGGCAGAGCGAAGGACATCTCGTAGCCCCCGGCGGCTCCCTCCAGCAGGAAGTTGTCCTCGTAGGTCACGGCCAGCGGCGAGGAGAAGCACGTCAGAGCGCCGTCGGACAGCCCCACGTTGTGGACCGCCACCTCTTCCTCGGTCGCCCAGGCGATCATGATCTCCGTCTCTGCCCCCAGCGCTTCCACGAGCGAGAAGGGATACTGGTCCGGGGGACAGGAGCGGTGGTAGAAATGGGCCTTGCACCAGCGCAGCCCGGAATCGCGCTGCGGGATCGTGATGGCGAACCACCCGTCCCAGGCGGCCGGAGGGCTGAACGGCAGCAGGTGCTTGTTTTCCACCGACCATATTGGAGCGATCAAGCAGACACCTCGCTGGTCTCGAACGGCATGTTCAGGTAGTATACGCCGGAATCCACGGTCTTACGCACGTCGAGCAGCTTCTCGAACACGTGGAGCATGGGCTGGTTCTCGACCAGGACTTCGGCGGTGAACCCCAGCAGGCCCTGGCGCTTGGCGAGCTGGGTGAGATAGGCAAGCAGCTCGGTGCCGATACCCTTGTTCTGGTGCTCGTCCCTCACCACGAAGGCGACGTCCCCGGTGTGCTCGTCCTTGTTGATCGTGTACTGCCCCAGGCCGGCTATCACTTCCTGCTCGCCGTCCTGCACCACCGCCAGGATCACCGTCTCCCTGGTGTAGTCGATGATCACGAACTCCTGCAACCTCTCGTGGGGCATGTCCTTGCGGAAGGAGATGAAGCGAGTGTACATGCTGTTGTCGGAAAGCGAGTAGAAGAAGTCCTTGAGCGCGGGCTCGTCCGAGATCCTCACCGGGCGGAAGAGTATCTCCACGCCGTCCTTGGTGGTGCGGTATGTCTCCAGCTCCTCGGGGTACTCGCCCTTCTTGCCCGGGATGAACGCCTGGTCGGCATAGATGAGGTTGAGCTTCTTAGCCTCCTCGATCAGCCAGGAGCGGAACTTGGGGTGGGCTATGGAGATGAGCTCCATCGCCCGCTCCCGGATGTTCTTGCCGTGAAGGAAGGCGATGCCGTATTCGGTCACGACGTAGTGGATGTCGCCCCTGGTCAGCGTGACGCCCGCTCCCTGCGACATGCAGGGGATGATCCTGGAGTGCTGCCCCTCGGCCCCGGCGGTGGAGGGGAGCGCGAGGATGGTCTTGCCGCCCGGCGACAGCACGGCGCCCCGCATGAAGTCCGCCTGCCCGCCGATTCCGCTGTAGAACAGCTTGCCGATGGACTCGGCGGTGGCCTGGCCGGTCAGGTCGATCTCCAGAGCCATGTTGATCGCGGTCATGTTGCGGTTGCGCGCGATGTTGAGCGGGTTGTTGGTGTAGTCGATGGGCCTGAAGTCGATGGAGGGGTTGTCGTTGATGTAGTCGTAGGTCTCGGCGCTTCCCATGCAGAATGTGGCGACTGTCTTGCCGCGGTTCAGCGTCTTGCGCGTGTTGTCGATAACGCCCTTCCTGATGAGGTTGACGATACCGTCGCTCAAGAGCTCGGTGTGCACTCCCAGGTGCTTCTTGTCCTCGAGGTTGGACAGGATGGCGATGGGGATGCTGCCGTATCCGACCTGGATGGTGTCGCCGTCCTCGACGATCCGCGCGACGTACTTGCCTATCTGCCGCACCAGCACGTCCGGCGCTGTGGGGTTGTAACCGAGCAGCGGCTCGTCGAAGGGGACCAGGAAGTCGACGTCCCTCACGTGGATGAACGTGTCCCCGTGGACGCGCGGCATCAGGTTGTTGACCTGCGCTATGACCGTCGAGGCCATCTCAACGGCGGCCTTGGTGATGTCGACGCTGACCCCCAGGCTCATGAAACCGTTGCTGTCGGGCGGCGAGGTCTGGATGAGCGCGATATCGATCGGAATGAACTTGCGGTAGAACAGCGCAGGCACCTGCGAGAGGAAGACGGGCGTGTAGTCGGCCAGCCCCTCGTTCACCGCCTCCCGGGTGTTGTCCCCGATGAAGAACGAGTTGTGGCGGAAGTTCTGCTTGAGCTTCTCGTCGGCGTACGGCGCTACCCCCAGGGTCCAGACGTGAAGGACCTCGGTGTCGAAGAAGGCCTTGGGGTGCGAGTGGACATAGTCGGCCAGCGACTTGACCAGGTGCTGCGGCTCCCCACAGCCGGTGCCGATGAAGAGGTGGTCCCCCCGGCGGATCACGTCGAAAGCCTTGTCCGACGAGACGAACTTCTCGGGGTAGGTCCGCCTCATGTCCTCGATATTATCCGGTGTCTGGACCGCGTCCATCTTTCGCTCCTTAGGGTTCGGTGCCCGCCTGTCCCACAGCGTCGCTATATACTAACCTGCCCCCCGTGGGCCGTCATTACGGCCTGGCGCCAAATAAAGGCGCATGGTTCCCTTCAGATGCCCGGGCGGCCCGTGTCCGCGCGGCGCACCATGATACGCTGAAAGTCGGTGAAGCCGATGGTGCGCCAGAACGCCAGCCCGGGCCCGTTCGTCTCCGCGACCTCCAGCTCGATCCTGTCGATGCCCCGCTGCTCGAACCACTCGATGGTCCAGGAGACGAGCAGCGTCCCGGCTCCGCGGCGCCTGAAAGCCTCGTCGACGACCAGGTCGTCGATGTGGCCGAACATGCGGCACTCCACCACCGGGGGGTGCTGTTCCAAGCTCGACAGCGCGTAACCGACGACCGTGCCTTCGGAGATACACGCCAGGACCAGGAAGTCCTCGGCGGCGATCGCCTGCCTCAGGTGGGTCTCGAAGTTGCCTGCCGCCCCTTCGCAGGTGGCATAGAACGGGTCCAGCGCAGCGTGCAATCCGGCAAGCTGCTCCCAGAGCCTGACTATGCCTTCGACGTGCTGCTCCCCCGCGGGGACCGCTTTCAAGTCTCGCTCCCTTCATCGGAGGCGACCGGGACAGTGGCCCCGGCCCCCGAACACTTGATATCTTATTACCCGTCTAAGGTTGATGACAGAGCGGCACGGGAGAGCAGTTGCAGCGTCACCGCGACGGCAGGTTTCCACAATGTCCCTGGTAGACTCGATAAAGCGCAGAATCGGCAAGGCCCGTTTGCAGGAGGATGAGCCCGACGCGGAACCGCGCCCGGCCGCGGAGCCGCGGCCCTCCGAGCCACTCCCGGAGAAAGCCGAAACCCGGAAGAGACGCCTTTTCAGATTCAAGCTATCTCCCCCCCGGCGCCCCGGGTGGGCCAGGATCCCCAGGCTGCCCAGGGCGGTGCGTGTGGCCTTCGCCTGGACCGTGCTGGTGCTTGCCGTGGTTTTCGTGGTCGGGGCCGGGATGGAGCTCGTCTCCAGCGGCAAGATCAACCCGGGGGTCAAGGTCGACGGAGTCCCGGTCGGGGGCAAGACCCGGGCCCAGGCGCAGCAGGCCCTGGAGAACAAGATCAAGCCGCTCGACGCCAACGTCCAGCTCGTCTTCGAGGGCAAGCAGTACCCGGTGGACCTCAAGGCGATCCGCTTCAGGATCGATATGGACGGCATGGTCCAGGAGGCGTTCGAGTCGGGCAAGCGCAGCCCGGGGCTGCTGCGGGTCGCCAGGCGCCTGCTGGGGGCGAAGACTAACGCCGACATTCCCATGATGATCTCCTGCGACAGAGCCCAGCTCAAGTCCATTGTCAACGCGATCGCGGCCAAGGTGGACAGGCACCCGACCAGCGCGAGCATCAGCATAGCCTCCGGCGAGCCCGATATAATCCCATCGACGAACGGCGTAAAAGTCCGCGTGGACGATACTATCCAGGCGGTCCTCAAGGCGCTGCCCACCGAGAAGCGGCAGGTCGACCTCGTCGCGGACCTGATCACGCCGGAGCTGGTGGACTCGGACATCGCCAAGGTGATCGTGATCCACCAGAAGACGTTCAGGCTCTACCTCTACAACCGCGAGGAGGAGGTCAACAGTTTCATGGTAGCCGTGGGCATGCCCCAGTACCCGACCCCCAACGGCCACTTCCATATCACCTACAAGGAGAGGAATCCCACCTGGCTTCCCACCTCCGAGTGGGCCAAGGACAAGCAGGGCATACCCCAGCCTCCCGGTCCCAACAACCCCCTGGGAGGCTACTGGATGGACATCGGTGGGGGCATAGGCATCCACGCCACGCCGTTCCCCAAGTCGCTGGGGGAGCAGGCGTCCCACGGCTGCATCAGGATGGCCGAGGACGACGCCGCGATCCTGTTCAACGCGATCAAGGTCGGCACGCCGGTCTTCATCACCGACTGAATACAAAACGCAACAAAGGGGTCAGACCACTTTGTTGCGTTTCGGCGGACCTTGAGATTCATCAGCCGGCCCTGCGCCTTCACACGTTATAATCGGAACAGGTCAAGCGCGGGTACGTTTATCAAAGGCGGCAATTGAAGAGCAGGCACTTCTACATACCGGTGAAGCTCGCGGCATGATCGAGGGCTTCAAGTACCACGGGGACCTGGTCTGGAAGCGGCCGCATCTTCCGGCGTTCTTCGTGGCGGTCGACTTCCTCTTCCCCCTGCTCGACACCTTCTTCACCTTCGCCTACATCCCGGGGTTGATCCTCGCGTTCACCGGGCGCTTCTACATCGTCGGGCCCCTCAGCGTGCTGGTGCTTCCGCTGGCGTTCCTGGTCGTCATCGTGATGTACTACAAGGAGAGGCATATCTTCGATTTGCTGGGCCTGCGGGTCCGCAGGAACCGCTTTGCAGTTATCCTGTACGTGCTGGGCTACCAGTTCATCATGTCTCCCATATGCATGATCGGCTACTGTCAGGAGATAGCCGGGTCCGCCAAGCGCTGGTGATGGAAGGAAAGCCACATGGCGAAGTTCACTTTTGATCCGCAGATCAAGGAAGCGCTGGACTCGTTCCTGCTCGACAATCCCGAGGTCGAGCCCGGCAAAGCCTTCGGGATGCCGGCCTATTACGTGAACGGCAAGATGTTCGCCGGGGTGTTCGCCGACGGCGCGACCATCAAGGTCCCGCCGGAGACGGCCGCCGAGCTCCTACAGAGCGAAGGCATCGACGAGTTCCAGCCGATGGCGGGGCGCACGATGAAGAACTGGGTCCTCATCAGGCGCGAGGACCCCGCCGACTACGCCCGTGACAAGGAGCTCTTCAATGCCGCCTTTGACTACGTTTACGCGTTGACGAAGGAGAAGAAATAGGGCTTCCGCTCAATCCGAGAAGCCGCCGATGGTGTTGGTGCCCGCTCCGCGCGAGTTCCAGTACATAGAGCGTTCCACGACGATCCCGCCGCCAGCCGTCTTGCTCCTTACCAGCACGGCCGCGCGCCCCTGAGGAATCCTGTCGGACATGTTGTAGGTCCTCCTCGAGTACGCCGGAACTCTGTCCCCGAAGACCACGTCTCCCGTGCCGGACGGGGTGAGGTACGAGACCTCCACGTCAACGGGCTGCGGGTTGGGGTTCTCAACCAGGGTCCAGGTCTCGCGGCCGTTCGAGGTCTCCCCATCGGGTAGGTAGTAGTTGGTGTGCGGGCCGGCGGTTCCGATCGAGTCGTGAGTGGCTTCACCGGTCGCGCTCTCCCAGTACATGCTCCTCTCGGCGATGATGCCCTGCGGCGAGTGGACCCTGATCGAGCAGTCTGCTGCCGCCAGCAGGTCGTTCAGCCTCACGGTCTTCCTCGAGTCGGCAGGCATGGTGAAGGGTGCCTCCTTCACCAGGCCTCCGGGGGTCATGCAGGTGATCGTTATGTCCGCCGGCTGGCTGTTGGGGTTTTGCACCAGCAGGTAGGTGGTGAAACCCCAACCGGTCGTGCCCTCTGCGAGGTAGTAGTCGGTGGCCGGAGCGGTGGCGCCGATTGAGTCGTGGCCCTCGCGCCTGTTGTTGCGGAACATGGAGCGCTCTGGCACCACGTCCACGTCGGAGGTGACCTCGATCGACGCGTCGCGCGCGCCCACGTCAGAGGCCATCGAGAACGAGGCGCGGCTCAGGGGCGGCACGTCATGCTC
>Ga0209745_1002414_pt1 | contig 10679 bp, 14 predicted proteins | sample BarGraNGADG00312_FD_184495 | JGI IMG/M metagenome (GOLD analysis project Ga0209745, IMG submission 184495) | Arctic peat soil microbial communities from Barrow, Alaska - Barrow Graham LP Ref core NGADG0004-312 (SPAdes) (version 2) | ecosystem: Environmental > Terrestrial > Soil > Wetlands > Peat... | reverse complement strand
TATGCGCTGCTGGGACCAACCCCATTACGGCTATGCAGGGACTGACGACGGACGAGGCACCGACCAAAGGCTTGACACTAAACGCCTTACGCTGATGAGCGCGCACACCAGAAACGCGAGCAAGACGGACCAATCTGCGGCGGCGATGTTGAGCAGCACTCGCAGCGCGGACAGGTCGCCATCGGTGGCGGGTCTGGGAAGTGGTGCCGTGAGCGCGGTCCGGCGGTGCAGGACGGGAGCTTCGGCCACAATGATCCAACCCTCGGGCGTGATCTTCACGAGCTCGCCTGTGTCGTCGCCAAGGTCGAGCCACAGCGCCCCGTGAGAGTCGGCGACACGCAGCGCCAACACCTTGGGTGGCGCTGCCAGTGCAATACCCTCCAACGCGATGAGCGTGTCTGCCAGGGCCTGCTGTGGCGCCGGCGTGCCGTTCTCTGACAGGAATACTGAGGCGATTTCGGCGCGTAGCGAGCCGGCGCCCCTGAGCATCTTCACGATGCGCGGCCCATCGAGCGGCAGCGCATATGGTTCGCCCGTGTCGGACACGCCGAACGTGTAGCGTCCCTGGGCGATGCGAGCGAGTCTCGTTGCAGCGGAAGGGCCTTCGTATTTCTTACCGGTCATCGGACTCACCACCCGCAACCATCGCGGCCCATGCGGGACCCTTGACCCGGGCGAGGCGCCGCGCCATGCCCAACGCTTCGAGCGCCTGGGCGTGCAGCAGCTCGCGGGCGCGTTCCTCGATGTCGGCCTCGACACGCTGCGCATAGCCAAGATCGAAACCTGCCAGCCATGCGCTGTGGCGATCTTCGAAAGTCAGGTCAGACTCGGATCGGCGTGCTTCCAGCGCGATGTCCGGGCCAGCAGGTAGGCTAGACACCAAGAGGCCGCCCGCCTTGTGATTTCCTGATCCGACCCAGTTGCCCGCTGGGTCGTTTCTGTTCTCAGGCAACCTGATCGCCACCGCGCAGCAGCAGGGCGAGACGGTCGCGCTGGGCAGGGGCGAGCGGGGGTGCCGCGTCGACGACGCGAGCGATGTAGTCGGCGAGCTTGGCGGCTGCGAGGTCGCGGGCGGTCTCGCCCTGATTGGGTTTGTCCCACCGAACAGCGGCGGCGTGTTTGGCCTGTAGGGATCTACGTTCTGCCTCGATAGCGGGCATGCGGGAACCTCTCGGTTCCGGCGCCCTGCACGATTCCGATGCCTCCACCGAGGCGGGCAGTTACACGAGGCGGGAAGCTACGTGATGCGGACAACCCTAGCACCCAGCATCCACGAATAGTGGTGCAAGCTACAGGCGTGTCGGCGCGCCGGGGTGTCCCGGCCTCACGCCATCCACGGCGGCCAGAACGTCCGACGCCAACACCTTCCCGTGATGGTGGGAGCAGATCATGTCGTCCATGCTGGCGTTAGGCCCGGAGGCGGCCAGTTGGCGCACGTCGTACACGTGGCCCGGCCAGTGCCCGCGCCCGTCGAGCGTGTTCCGTGCCCTACCCGCCTCGGTGGACTCCGAGAGGTTCAGTTCGGGCGAGAGCTTGTAGTCCTCCACCGCGCACGCCACCACGTCACCGATTTGGAACACGGTGGCGATGAGCTTGCAACCCCGCTGGCACACGTACTTGTGAGTCGTGACCTTGGGGAGAGCGCCGGCATCTCTGAGCCACTGGTGGGCGGAGTCGAGCGCGGCCTGCCTGTCCTTGCTTTTGGCCTCCAACGCAATCCACCACAGGGCAAGGTCGGCGTCAGTGTTGCTCATGACTTCCTCCACTCGATCCGGACCGTCTCGGGGTCGAACTTGTGGCCCCGTGGGGCGGTCAGCAGGGTAACTGTCGCCAGGGCTGCCAGGACGGCGCGCTGCACGCCCAGAGGTGCCCTGGTGAACGCCCCAGCAGGGTCAGGTGAGGCGAGCACCGACCCGAGCCCTTCACCACCGGCCGTGCGGGCTCGGGTCGTCTCAGCGGCCGTCAGCTCGGCCTGAACCTTCTCGTTTGCGACGGCGAAGCGGCGACCGTCGATCAGCCCGGCGTCATAGTCGGCCTCGATCGTGGCGAGCCGGGCGCGCAAGCCCTTGATCTGGGCGCTCAGGGCCTTGGCGGCGTCAGTGTTCGGGGGCGTGAGCAGGTCGGCCAGGTCTGGGCGGGCCAGGCGGGCGCGGATCACATCGTTGACCAAAGCGTCGATGCGCTCGGCCATACGGGTGATGTGTCCGGCTGGGCAGTGGTATCCACCGCGGCCGTGGGCGCGCAACGGCCCGGAGCAGACGCCGCACAAGTAAAGCCCGGAGCCCAAGTGCTTCCGGTCGGTGCCAGTCCGGTTGGTTTTGCGTCGCGGGTCGGACAGTTTGGCCTGCACGGCGTCAAACGTGGCTTCGTCCACGATCGCCTCCCAGTCTCCGGGCTTCCCTGTGACCTTCGCACGGTAGACCGCCCGGCCCGCATACCGGGGGTTGGTCAGGATCGAGCGGACGGCGGTGGGCGACCACGGCTTGCCGTACCGGGTCGGCACTCCCTGCTCGGTCAGCCATAGGACGATGCCGCGCAGCGAGTCGCCAGCGGTGAACCGGGTGAAGATCGAGCGGACCACGATCGCCTCGTCAGCGAGCACCTTGCCGTCGTCGGTGTACCCGCGCAACCGGACCCCGCTCGGTGGGCGACCACGGTCGGCGCGCTGGGCCGCTGCACGTTTCTGCCGGGCGCTCTTGCGTTCCACCTCGGCGCGGGCCACCGATGCCTTGATGCGGGCGAACAGTCGGCCACCGTCGGTGCTCAGGTCCGCCTCCCCGTTGGCCGTGGTCAGCAGTAGCCCGCGCTCCTCGGCTGCGTCGATCCAGTCCTCGAGCTGGCGGGGCTGGCGGGTGAGCCGGTCGAGGTCCCAGCAGACCAGTGCACCGAACCGCCCGGCCGCGTGGTCGGCAACCATCCGGTCATAGGCGGGTCGTTTCGTGGCCCGCTTGCTCGCGCTGATCGAGTTGTCGATGTACTCCTGGGTGATGGTCCAGCCTCGCTCTGTGGCGATTCGCCGGCAGTCTTCACGCTGGCGGTCGACGGCCAGGTGCTCCCCGGTTGAGTCGAGGCTGATCCTCAGGTACACCGCTGCGTTGGTCATGGACTAAGTATTGCACGACGACACAACCTGCACCGGCTGTTCTCCCAGATCACCTTGAACTGGCGAGGACGGCCGCTGACCAGCCACCAAGTCATCGTCGATTTGATCGCCAACACCAGCACCGCAACCGGCCTGAGCGTGCGCGCCGTTCTGGACACCGGCCAATACCCCACCGGCATCAGCTACAGCGACAAAGACATCGCCGCGTTACCCCTAGTCCGACACGACTTCCACGGCGACTGGAACTACACCCTGCTCCCCGGCAACACACCGTAGCGACCGGATATTATTTCTTCGCGGGCCCCAAGAGTCTTCCTCTGGACACGCCAGCATCCTGGTGGACTTGGGTCAGGATGCGATGGGTACGCCGGATACTGACGCTGGCCCAGATGAGAGCGACCCCTGGAAGGAAGAGCCAAACGCTATAGGTCACAGTCTGATTCATCTCGCCGCCCCCAGCTGGTCCTGGTTCACGTCAATCGTCGGCGCAGTTGGATGCGTCCTGACGGATGCACCACCCCACCACATTATTATCCGCTGGTTCGGTGCCCGTGCACCCGAAATACATCCTGCTCTCACCATGTGAGACGACGATCGAGGCAACGCTTCACGGTGTCCCTGACGTCGTTGCCGGTGTTGATGGTGATGACCAGGACCAGACGCTCGCCTTCGTCGATCCGCGAGCAGACCCGATAGCTGCCGGCCCTGATCCGCATGCCGGAGCAATCCTTGCGCTGTTGGGGGTTGGCGCACGTCCGTCGCAGCGGAACAGGACGTGGACTTGGCTGGCAGCGGCAAGAACACGCTGCTCGGATTGGCCTAGAAGAGCTGGACCGCGAAGAAGATGATGGTGCCGATAAGAGCGGCCAGGAGCCCGAAGTCGACGAGCCTAAAGTCGACGGTGGCAGCGCGATCCGGGTTCTGAATTCCCACGCGTTCCGGGTTGAGAAGTCCAACCTGGGACTGGATGGCTTGAGAGGACATTTGCGACACCTCGAGACCGGAACCTAGCGGACATGGCCTGCCGCGCCTGCTGTCAAGTGTCTTCTGGCGGATTGGCACTGGCATCGGCCGTTCGGTCAGTGCTCATTGGAAAGCGGATGAGAATCGGATCTGTCCACGCGAGCAGGACCGGATGGGGCGTGATGGGCAGGTGAGCAGAAGCGCTCCGGCCAAGTGAGTTCATTACGGCGTTGCTGGCAGCGACCGAAGCCAGGTTTCACCTGTCCGGATCGCGACGGTCCGGTCGTGCGCAACGGCACTGGCCCGTGCGCACGCCCGGTGGGGGGTACCGGATCGCGATCGCGTCCTACCTAGGCAAGGGCGACTCCTTCGGCACGTCGATCCTCGATTTCTCCGTCGCCTACGCCGACCAGAACGAGCGGGACTACGAATCCCCGGTCAAGGCCGTGAAGTCGCGGCGACTTCTCGCGCGAACCGGTCTACAAGGCGTTTCTGTGGCGGTTGCGCAGGCTCCGAACCCAAGGCTTGATGATCTGCTCTGCGAACGGCAGCGGGCCCGCCTCGAGCTCATCGGGGATCGACTGGGTTGCTGCCAGCACGTCCGCAAGGGTTCGCTCGGCCGCACGCGCCGGGACACCGGTCGCGTCTGCGAAGGCGAGCAGCGACTTGCGGGAGAGGCCATCATGCCTGCCGAGCATTGACAGCGCGAGGGTGTGATCGCGATATGGCAGCGTGGACGGGAGGTCGTAGGCAGGGGAGACGCGCCATTCGCCTGCGGGTGTGGCCAGGATGGAGATGTTCTTGGCGTGGACATCGCCGTTTCCAGTGAGCCATGCGAAGCAGAGCTGTCGGAAGATGTCCCGGGCGGCGAGCGCGCGGGCGGCGCAGGCGCAGCTGAGCGCGGCGACGACGTCTTCGGCGGGGACGCGGTACTTGTCGCTGGGGTACAGGCCCAGGACCTGGGCGCCGTCCTCGACCGCCAGGGCGACGGGCTGGCCGTCGGGGCCGATCACGCGGTCGAACCGCTCCACCAGCAGGCCGGGGCGCCCTGTTCTGTCGTGGACGGTGCGCGCGCCGACCACCGGGAAGTGGGCGACGGCTGCGCGCCTGATGAAGTAGGCCTCGTTCTCCACCACATGCGGGAACTCCGGCGGGTCGACCTTGAGGATGTAGCGTTTGTCGGCCTGTCCGACAGGAACCGATATCATCCGCGCCGAGGCCTTGTCCTGCACCCCCGCCAGGGCAACCGGGTCGATGACCCCCGCAGCGTGCAAGATCTCGGAGAAGGTCACCTCCTCGAACGCTGCGTCCACCTCGATGAGGGGCTCCGCCGGTGTCGGGTGCAATCCGGCCGGGACGATTTGGACGTCGCCGACCGGGTCAAGGCCGACGGCCAGCAGCAGGGTGAGGTCGTCGTCGGCCGACGTCTTGACCGCTCTTCGCAGACCGCTCAGCCGGCGGCCTTCGGGTAGCAGTCCGGCGAAGTACGTCGGCACTGCTCCCCGCGCGGTCACGACCGGCTCCTGGGTCAGGGGCAGTGTCGTTGCGACGGCCGGCCCGCCGTCCGAGAGGTACTGGGGGTCGTACTCGAAGCGGACCGTCCCCTTGTCGCGCACGAGCCGCGCGGCCAGGCGTCCCTTCTTAAAGACGTCGGCGCTCGCGACCTTGGTCAGCGCGGCGACGTCGGGCGTCCGGCCTGCTGGGCTGGTCAATGCCGCACCTCGGCCCGCAGGGTCAGGCCCATCGCGTCCAGCACGGCGGTGAGCTTGTCCAGTCGGACGGTGGGCTTGCCCTGTTCGAGCTCCATCACGAATCTGGCGGAGACGCCGGCCAGCTCGGCAACCTCGACCTGTGTCAGCCCCAGGTCTTTGCGGCGGGCCCGCACGTCGACGCCAAGATCGCTGCGTCCGGTGGCGTGCTGGACCATGTGTTCCTCCCCTGTTCCGGCCTGAGTGATCGCTCAGTTCGCGACAGATCTGTTCCTCTTCCGAAGCTCAGAGTCGAGGAAACTGAGCGATCGATCAGTTCTCATCACGATAGACGAACTTGGACCGCCGGTGAAGCCCAAATCTGAGCGATCGTGCGGCCGGCGAACACTCACCGGTGCGCAGGTCGCCGCGCGAGCAGTCCAGCGCAGCCGGTTCCAGGCATCAGTGCCCAGCGCGTCGAGCTCGACGCGCTGGGCAAATGAGCTCTGGGCCAACCGTTGCCCCCCGCTGACCTCTGGGCAATGCCGCCTGCGGCCCAGACCTTCAGGTAGCCACTGTGGCCATCCTGGCCGTCGTTATCTCTTGTTCAGTAGTCTGTTCGGCCTCCCATTCTGTTCATTAGCCTCTCCTCCGTGCCCATGGCGCTCGAACAGTGACACCTGTGTCGTTCGCCACCACGAGCGACGCCGCGCGGGTCAGGGCTCAGCAGGCTCACGGGTGCCTGTTTGCATCCGCCCCCTGTAAGGCCTAGATCGGCCTCGTCCGAATGGTCAGAGAATCCTCGAATGCTCATGCCCGGCGTTCGCACCTGCCTACGGTGAAGGAAGGTGCGGGATCGGGGTCTTTTTCGGACCCGCGTTGAGCCTGCCCAACCGATGATGAGGGATAGAGGGTTTCTGGTGCGCACAAATCGTCGCCAGCCGCTGGTGTCGGCTGCTGTGGTCTTTGCTCTGTTCGTGCCGGCTGTGCTGGCTGTGCTGGGGGTGCCATCGGCCTCGGCCTCGAGCGTTCCAGGATCGTCTGCTCAATACTGGTGACGAGCACATCGCCCAAGACGGTGGTGATCAGATCGGCGTCCAGGTCATCGACCGGACGTTTGACGAAACGGATCTCGAGCCGGGTGCCGTCAAGGGTGATCGGGCGCCGTTGAACGCGGGTGGCAACGGTGGCCCGTCCCAGACCACGAGGCACTGCGCCGTGCAGGCGAGCCGCGGACATCCCCATCAGCACTGCACCTTCGAGTCCTGACCGGGCTGCTTCGAGTCCGACAGCGGCCGCTTCCAGTGGCGGAGTCTAAGGGCGGCCAATGTGTTCGGTAGGAACGATGGCGAAGATACCGCTGTGCAGTCGGCGCAGGAGTCCCGCATCGGCAAGTCGTTTGAGCTGAGGGCGGGGACTGGCGTATGCCGCCTTGGCATCCCGTGTGGTGAACACGCGTAGCTGCCGATGTGTGAGAGTGATGGGGAGGCCAACTGCGTGCCCTCGCTTCGGTGTTGCGCGCTGCATCTTGGTCGCAAACATAGGCAAATCGCTTCACAAGAGAGTACGATTCGCAAGAGTCACGTCTGGGAAGCGGTTTGCATGAGCCCGTCGAATGCCGTCGCACCACGGCCTCGACCCTTGTCGTAGGCGCCGCGCGTCGTCGCCTCCGCCCCACCCATCCCGACCCTGAGGTCGCGCGATTGAGGTCCCCCGCAAGTCCGCCGTTGGTCAGGCGTTCAACAGTTGGGAGACCCGCTGGGGCGAGACGGCGAGCACAACTGCGATGTCCGCTCCGGATAGGCCGGACTCGGCTAGGTCCTTCGCTGCGGCGCGCGAGAGCGCAGCCACCTCGCGCTGCCGTTTGCCGAGCTCGTGAACGGCCTTGCGCGCTGCGATCACCTCCTCGCTCAGTGCGTTGTCGATCTGGGGCCGGATCTCCACGTCGATTGTGGACTCATCGCTGATGCCTTCAATGAGGCTGATGTATTCGCGGGCCATCCTTGCGGCCGAGTGCAGGCTCCTGGACTGAGTGACGCCCAAAGCCTCGACGTGGAGCTCCCAGCCGTGCTCCCAGCGCTTGGCGTCGACCGTGTAGGTCCTGCTCATTGCAGCCATCCTTCCTTGAGGCATGCCAATCGTATTTCTAGCCCCCCTAGAGAGTCAATATCAAGAGGGACTAGAGAAGCTGTGGGATAACAGCTACATCGGGGAAGCGATGTGCAATACCGGCCAGGGAGTGCGCGCGGCCAGGCAATGCGTTGTCAATCTGGAGCGTTGCATATATGCTACATACATGAGTACGGCATCCGTCCTGCTTCGGCAGGCCCGCGCCAACGCGGGCCTGTCATGCACCGCATTGGCCGCACGGGCTGGCGTTCCGACCTCGACGGTGTCCCGAATCGAGGCCGACGCCATGGACCCAACTGTCGTGATGCTCACCCGGGTGATGGCGGCGGCTGGTTGTCGTCTGGAACTGAACTTCGCTCGCGTGGCACCTGCACCCAACTTGGCCGACCTGACCAGCGCATGGATTGAGGGCTCACCGGACTGGACTCGGTTTCGGGCCCTGATCGACTGGACAGCGCAGCACCCCGAGCGGATCACGGAGGTGATCGCCGACCGGCCCGCCCGGTGCGGCAGCCCGATGCTATCTGCTCTGATGGCATCGGTCGCGGACAAACTGGCCGACGATCATGGACTGCGTCGTTCCCGGTGGACCGCGGCGGTTCCCCCTCTGGACAGGGAGTGGACGCCGCCTGGAACCCCACGCATGATCGGCAAGGCCCGCGCCAACACCCCGGCACAGCTGCGTGCCCGTAACATCGTCCTGGCCGAACACGACCTGTGGCGGCACGTTGCCTGACATCTTTTTCTCCCGCCAGGACATCATCAGCAACCTCCACGCGGTCGCCGAGATCCTCGCAGCGGGCAGCCACCCACAGGCCCGGCTCATCGTGGTCGGCGGTTCTTACCTGGCGTTTCACGGTTTGCGGGATGCTACGCGTGACGTCGATACCATTACCGCACTGGACGAGGCGGTCCGCGATGCCGTCCACGAAGTGGCCACCCGCCGCGGGCTGGTATCACATTGGCTGAACGCGCATGCTCGGCCCTGGGCACCAACCGGGCTTCGCGAGCAGGACTGCCACGTTCTGTTCGAACACCCCAACTTGCTCGTCCTGGGCCCGCCCGCAGATCAGGTGTTCCTCATGAAGCTCTCCGCCTCCAGAGCCCCCGACGTCACTGACATGGTTGCACTGTGGCCGCTCTGCGGCTTCGCAGACGCGGACGATGTGGTGAACCAGTTCTATGTCGCCTATCCCCACGAAGAACCCGACCCGTTCATGACCGACTACGTCCAGAGGATCATCACCGCCGCTGAGGCACACTGAGCGACCCGCCGCGCTGGGACGCCGGTGAACTTGCTGATCGCGTCGAAGCCCGAGCCACAGTGCAAGAGGTGATTCGATGCTGTAGCTACGCAAACGCGGCACTGTGGCCGGCGGTGTCAGCCGGGCCAGGAGCTGTATCGACGTCGGGGTCGGTGGTCAAAACCGGCGATTTGCGAAGCAGCAAGACCCATGTCAGGACTGTGGACGAGTCCAGGTCGAAGGCGGTGATTCCTGCTCGGTCGAGACGAGGATCTTCTTCGGGGTCAACCCCAGTGGCTCTCCGCGCTACGAGTTGTCCTCGCGGGGGGAGCTGACCTGAACAGTTTGTGGGTCAATCTCCATGTCCTCACTCGCGTCCGACCGGGACGACGACCGGCGTGTGCCGGTGCGTGAGGCGCGCCGCTGCGTTGGGCCAGACGTCCCCCCGCGCGTGCGCCTGCTCTTGGCTCCGGTCCCCGAAGCAGGTGTGTAGTAGTCGTAGTACGAGTAGGCGTCGGTCTGCTTGTGCGCGAGGCGGTTGAGGACCACCCCGAGCACCCGGGCGCCCACGTCGTCGAGGGCGCCGAGGCCATCTGCGAGCTGCTGCCGGTGCAGGTTGTCGGCTGCGGCGACCACTAGTGCGCCGCCGGTGATCTTTGCGAGGATCGCGGCGTCGGTCACCGGGAGCAGGGGAGGGGTGTCGATGAGCACGATGTCGTACGCGCTGGTCAGCTGCTCGAGCAGGTTCGCCATGGATCGAGAGCCGAGCAGCTCGCTTGGGTTCGGGGGGACCTGCCCCGAAGGCAGCACATGCAGGCTGCCATTGCCCCAGGGCTGTATGGCGTCCTGCAGGTCCGCCTGCCCGATCAGCACGGTCGTCAGGCCTACCTCGCCCTCCAGGCCCATGTACTCGGCTATCGAGGGTCGGCGCAGATCGGCGTCGACCAGGGCCACTCGCGAGCCGGCGTCGGCCATGGTGATGGCGAGGTTGATCGCGGTCGTCGTCTTGCTCTCGCCGGACAGCGACGACGTCACGACGATTGTCTTCGGCCGGTCATCGAGGTCGAGAAACTGCAAGTTGGTCCGCAGCCGGCGGAAGGCCTCGGAGCGGTGGCTGTGCGGGCTACTTTGCACGATGAGCGGGTGTTGGGGCGCGTCCTCGTCATGGCCGATGCGGGCGATCACGGACGCGTCGGTGACCTTCTGGACGTCGGCCTCCGACCGCACCTTGGTGTCGAGCACCTCGCGCAGGACAGCCACCCCAAACCCGACTATCAGGCCCAGCAGGACCCCAAGCGCGAGGTTGCGCTTGGGGTTTGGCGAGGTCGGCACGGTCGGCACGGTTGCCGTGCGCAAAGTGCTGATGCGGACCGGGACCCTTGGCTGCCGGATGGCTTCTCCAGCGCGGTCACCTGGGTTCCCAGGCTCTCGGCAGTTGCGTTGGCGACGTCACTAGCGGTCCTTGTGCGTCTTGGCCTGCTCGTTCGTCCGAAAGTGGTGACCTCATGACCACAGACACAATCGCATTGGACATCGCGCCCCAGCCCATCG
>Ga0209745_1002413_pt1 | contig 10680 bp, 8 predicted proteins | sample BarGraNGADG00312_FD_184495 | JGI IMG/M metagenome (GOLD analysis project Ga0209745, IMG submission 184495) | Arctic peat soil microbial communities from Barrow, Alaska - Barrow Graham LP Ref core NGADG0004-312 (SPAdes) (version 2) | ecosystem: Environmental > Terrestrial > Soil > Wetlands > Peat ... | reverse complement strand
GGGCTGTTTCGTTCTCGGTTGGTCGGCGCGCCTCGGGCGACATGCCGGTGATGGTGGTCTGCGGGCGGGCGAAGAGCCGGTTCACACGGCAGCGTGTGGGTTGTTGAGATCCGTAACTGCCTGGTGGAGGCCGTCATGCCCGCACTCGTATCGTCTCTCGTTCGGGTCGTTGAGGGAACCAGAACGGCTACCGATGTGGGCGGGCAGGGGCTGTGCGACCTAGTTCAGGTGTTGTCGGTCCTGCCTGATCCGCGGCGCCGGCAGGGGCGCCGGTTCGAGCTAGAGGCCGTGCTGGGGCTAGCCCTCGCGGCGGTGATCGGCGGCGCCCGGTCGTGTCGCGCAATCGCCGAATGGGTCGCTGACTGGATCAACACATGCGCAGAAGGTTCGGTCCCGGCCGATGTGCGCCTTCGGCGGCCACGATCCGGCGGGTCGTACTCGGGGTGGATCCCGACCTGCTGGACACGGTGCTGGCCGCGTGGGTAAGGACCCGAGCACCCGATCGCGACCAGCGCGAGGGACTGGTGTGCGTCGCTGTGGACGGCAAGAGCGCCCGAGGGGCACGCCGCGCCGATGGTCGCGCGGTGCACCTGGTCGCAGCGGTCGACCACACCACCGGAGTAGTCCAGGGGCAGGTCGCGGTGGATGCCAAGTCCAACGAGATCACCGCGGTCGTGCCTCTGCTCGAGCCCCTCGATCTGACCGGTGTGGTCGTGACCGCCGACGCGATGCACACCCAGGACGCCCACGCGAAGTACCTGCACCGGCGTGGGGCGCACTACGTGCTGATCGCGAAGCAGAACCGGCCCACCCTGGCCCGCCAGCTCGCCGCGTTGGCGTGGAAGGACGTGAACGTGGCTTTCACCTGCACGGACGCCGGGCACGGGCGGGTAGAGACCCGCTCGATCAAGGTGGTGCGCCCGCCGCGACGGCTGTCCTTCCCCCACGCCCGGCAGGCCATCTGCCTGCGGCGATGGCGCCGGGGGCGCGACGGGAAGGTCCAGACCGAGACCGTCTACGCGGTCACCGACCTCGACTTCGACCAGGTCACACCAGCCCAGCTCGCCCAGATCATCCGCGGGCACTGGACCATCGAGAACAAGGTCCACCACGTGCGCGACGTCACCTTCGACGAGGACCGGTCCCAGACCCGCACCGGCACGTCCGCGCAGGTCATGACTACCTTCGCCGAACACCGCGATCAGCCTGCACCGCCTAGCCGGGGCCACCATCGCCCAGGCCACCCGCACGATCATGCACCGACCCGAACGCGTCCTGCCCCTCGTCACGTAAAGAGCAAGTCAAGACCCCTAAGCGACAGTCAAGAACATCACGACAAGATCAAGAATGAAACCGCCCTGCGGTGTAGGCGTTGGTTGGGGTTCATTCGGATGTCGGTGACCTTGTTGCTTGGTGTGAGCCTAATCCGGGTCGGATGGATTATGCGGACTCGCTCGTGGTTGGGCGCCGGCCGGGTGCGGTCGTTCCGGTGCGGTATGGGCCCCAGGACCTCGAGCGGCACCTGTGCCCGTCACCTCTGCACTCAACCGCTTGTTGGGTCTTTCTGGGAACACGGTGCTTGACGTGTCGTTCGTCGGGGCCACCGTGCTCACTGTTCACGTGGCGCTGCGATGACGACGGCGGGTTCCTGAGAAGTGAGCAACTCAGAGATTCCTTGAGAGTCTCGCCGGGGCGTGCGAATCTTCCTGCCAGACACCTCGACCGAGGTGTCTGGCTCGGCAATGGCCCTGTCCGACCGTGCCAGATACCTGCGGTGAGGACGACGGTTCACGCGGCGCGATGAATGAGGCCACCGTCATGGCCGGGTCGGAGCACACTGAGAACGTGGAAGGCGTGCACGCCGCGCTCTGACGAGCAGGGCGGGTCATCGGAACGTGACCGGCCCCGCCTAGCAGATCGCCGAGCGGCAGAGGAAGGAGCCTTCCATGTCTATCTCACGCGCAACGCTCATCGACCCGAAGGTGGACGTGTTCCCGTGCGCCTGCCTGTCGCTCGCGGACCCGTGCAGTGGACCGACCGCCGTCATTGAACACCAGTGCGGTCATGGTGTGCCGCTGTGCGAGCGCCACGACTACGGCACAGGCAAGGCCGTCGATCTGCTGTGCCCGCTGTGCCGGTAGCCACCTTGCCGGTGCGTCATTGAACGTTGATCTCGGCACCAGATGATCCAGACGATCGGGACTTCACGGGCCAGAACTGATGCGACGCCGATACAGCACTAGGCCGAGGCGAGCGCGGCCAGTACATCGCTCGTAGAGGCGAGCCGACCGATCTTGGGGAAGATGCGCGTGATCGCGAAGGTGTGGTCGTCGGCGGTGCGGGCGCTCATCGCGTCCTCGATCAGTACGAGGTTGTAGCCATGCTCGTGGGCGGCGCGGGCGGTCGACTCCACGCCCATGTTGGTGGATATCCCACCGAGGACGATCGTGGTGATGTGGCGACGGCGCAGCTGCAGGTCGAGGTCGGTGCCGTAGAAGGCGCCCCACTGCTTCTTCGTCACCACGATGTCGCGCGCGTCGCGGATCTGCGGGACGATCTCGGTGAAGTCGGCTGACATCTGTTGTGGCTGGCGGGGTTCGTCGACGTCGGTGCGTAAGGCGTCGCCCCCGTCCGCGCTCGGCGCTACACGCACGGTGATCACCGGCGCGGCCGCAGCGCGGAACGCCGTCGCGAGCTTGGCGGCGTTCGCGATCACTTCGCTGGTGGGGTGCGGTTGTGTCGGCATCGCCGTGATGCCGCGCTGCAGGTCGATCAGCACGAGCGCGGTGGCGGTGGGGTTCAGTGCGGTGATGGGCATGGGCGTCGGCTTTTCTTGATGGCGCACCGTTCCTGGTGTTCAGGGCGTGCGGGGAAACGGGGGTTGGGCGAGTCGTCGAGGATGGAATTGAGAACGAGCAGCGCGGTCAACGGTCGTTCGTAGGTGTCCACGTCGAGCCGGTCGATGCGTTGGATGAGCAGCGTAGTGCGGGCCCGCCGCTGATCAGCATCGTTGTCACGACGCTGTGCAAGCCTGTGAAGCCGATCGGTGCCGGGAGTAGCCCCGTGCGGTGCTTCGCCACGGTAGCCGCGGACGGCTGTCAGCTGCTGGCGGACGTGGGGGCGCCTCGGTGCGGCGCGTGGGAATGGTAATTCTGCAGGTACTCAGTGCGGCCTGGGCCTGGGGGTTCGCGAACTCGCTTCCGCCGAAGCCGCCGGCCCGTCCGCTGGGCCTGTCGGTAGGTCCGTAGGTGGGTCTGCCGCTGGGGGCACCGCTGATCGGGACCGCGTCGGCGTGCACCGCTGCGGGCCGTGCGCGGGCCACGCACTACCGCCGGCACTGCATCAGCCCAGCGCCCGAGCGCCCAGCCTCGCTTGCGCACGTCGAGCGGGCCCAGCCTTCAGCGCTGTCACCGGACGAGCGCGCGGAGATCTCGGCGGTGGCAGGACGGCCGCGCGCAGGCCACCCGCCCGGCGAGGGTCAAGCCCGAGCCGATCGCCACCAAGGCGAACGCAGTCTGGAACTCGGACATCACCAAGCTGCACGGCCCCGCTCTCCGTCTTCCTGAAAGCTTGGGATCAGCGTCAGAGTTCGGAGCACCCTGTGGCGCTAGCCGCCACCCGTGTTCTGCCGGGCGCCGGTGCTGGGTGCGGCGGTGGCAGCCGGCGCAGCGGCCGGACCACCACCGGTGAGCCCGGTGCTGCCGGGATCGGTGAACCCGACGACGGGCATGCCCACGCTTGCTTGGGTCATGAACCGCTTCCAGGTCGGTCCCGCGATCGTGGCGCCGTAGGCGTAGGTGACGTATGTCCCGTTGATGCGCAGGTGCTGGACCGGGGTGAAGGACTGGGCATAGCCGACCCAGACGGCGGCGGTGAGCTGGGGGGTGTAGCCGACGAACCAGGTGTCTTCGTTTCGTGACGTGGTGCCGGTCTTGCCGGCGGAGGGCCGGTCCAGTGCGCCGATCGTCTTCCCGGTGCCCTCAAAGACGTGGCTCAGCGTGAAGTTGACAGTCGCCGCGATGTGCGGATCGAGGGCCTGGCGGCAGTTGCTCGCTGGCACGGGGAGCTCCTTCCCGGCGGGGTTGACGACTTTGGTGATCGCAATCGGCTCGCAGTAGGTCCCGTTCGCGGCGAATGACGCGAACGCGGCACCCATCGTCAGTGGGGCGATCGCGTCGCTCCCGATCACGTTGGCCACCAGTGTCTTGTAGTTGCTGCCGTCGGGCGAATGGACGCCGAGGGACTTGGCCGTGTCGAAGATCCCGCAGAGGTTGAGCATGCTGGCCATCTTGATGTAGCCGGAGTTGACCGAGTTCTTCGTCGCGTCGAGCACGGTCATCCGGCCCGCTTGTCCTTCGGAGTTGCCGAAGTTGTACTGCTCCGCTCCGAGGTTGGTGCACGGTGCATGGAACTCGCGCAGGTTGTACGACAGCCGCGTCGCGTCGATGACCTCGTAGATGCTGTGACCTTCCTTGAGCCACTCCGTGAGGGTGAATGGCTTGAAGGTCGAGCCTGGTGCGAATCCCTTCGAGGAGCCGTAGGCGCTGTCGGTGTTGTAGTTGACTGCGGTCTCGCGCGGGCCCGCCTTCGAGGTGCTGTTGTAGATCCGGTTCTGGGCCATGGCGAGGATCTTCCCGGTGCCGGGCTCGACGACCGAGATCGCGGAGGCGACCCCGGACGGGTCGTCGACCGGGACGCCAGCCTTGACCTCGTTGTCGGCGATCTGCTGCATGCGCGGATCGAGTGTCGTGGTGATGGTCAGGCCGCCGCGGTAGAGGAGCTGCTTGCGGTCGTCCAGCGTCTTGCCGAAGGTGGTGTCGTTGGTGATCACCTTGGTGACGTAGTCACAGAAGTAGCCGGAGCTGGCGACGGGGTTCGCCGCCATGCACCCGAGGCCCGTGGCCTTGATGTCGAGGTATCCGCCGTCCGCCCTGGTGGCCACTTTCATGGCGATCCCGGCCTTGTACTGGGCCGCCGTGATGTATCCCTGGTTCTTCATCAACCCCAGCACGATGTCGCGCCGGTGCTGGGAGTCCTTGGGGTTGACGACCGGATCCCATCTGGTGGGGCTCTGGGTCACGCCGGCGAGCGTCGCGGCCTCGAGATAGTTCAGGTCCTTGGCGCTCTTGCTGAAGTAGTACTGGGCTGCGGCCTCGACCCCGTACACCGAGGCACCGAACTGGGCGATGTTGAGATAGCGGGACAAGATCTCTTTCTTGCTGTACTTCTTCTCGAGCGCGATGGCGAGCTTGGCCTCCCGCAGCTTGCGGGCGATGCCCGCCGTGCCGCTCGCATCGCGCGCCGCCGCGATCGCCGCGGTGTCGCCCGCGCGGGTACCGGCCTCGATCAGAACGTTCTTCACATACTGCTGGGTGAGCGTGGAGGCCCCCTCGACGTTCGAGGTGAGCGCGTCCTTCGCCGCGGCGCGCAGCATGCCAGTCGGGTCGATCCCGCCGTGGGAGTAGAAGCGCTTGTCCTCGGTGGCGATCACCGCGTCCTGCATGATGGGCGCGACCTGGCCGAGTGGCACGGCGATCCGGTTCTCGAGATAGAACGTCGCCAGAACGGTGGTGCCGTCGTTGGCGAGGACGGTGGACTTCTCCGAGAGTGGTTGCTCCTTCAGCGCTGTCGGCAGGTCGGTGAAGAACTCCGTCGTGGCGTTCGCGGCCACGCCGGCACCGGCCACTGCAGGCATCACGAGGCCGGCGGACAACACGCCGCCGATGCCAGCGATGAGCAGGAAGGCGAGGAGCAGGGCGAGCGCCTGGCCCAGGTTGACCTGGCGACCGGGAGCACGGACAGGGGAGGCCATGATCCGCAATCTACGGAGCGGCTCTGTGGGCAACCTGGGTATCGGCCAGCGACCAAGACCGACGCTGCAACACGACGGGTCGGCCATCGCCGGTTGCCACTGCGGGCTCGCCGAGGCGGTCTCTGGCGCGCGTATTGACCGTCCACACCTCGAAAGTGGTGCTCGAAGAACTGCGCGCCGTCGACACCCTCGTGGTCTGGCGGCTGGACCGCCTCGGCGCCGCTCGACTTCCCGACTTGTCGAGCCCACGGCAACGGCCGCTACGCCTTCGCCGCACCGCTGGCGCACCCACTCGCCGTCGTCGTTCAGCAACCGGATCGGTCTACCGGAACTGCACGGACGATTGGCGGGCGCAGGGACCTTAGGCAGGTCGGGCCCACCGGGAACGCTTGATGTCGGGTATGCCAGAACGCGCCCGAAAGAGAGACATGGGTAATGGCAACAAGAGGAGACGGCGTCATGGTAGGGCTCATCCAGCGCTGCCTGCGCACGGAGTCGAGGCAGGCGCCCGATCCGGCAATCGGCAGCAGCACGCTCCCAGCCGCAAGCAGTCCGTTTGGGAGGTTGTCATGATAGTTGGAGGAATACCGTGGCCACGCTCGGGGTGGCCGCTCTCGTCGTCGTACCGAACGCGTCCGCGGCGTACGCCGGCACCGATTAGCCCGCGCTCGCCAAGCTGATCAGTGCTACCGCCGAGGTCGAACTGCGCGAGCACTTCGCCGGGGAAGTCGTGCTCGCCGGGTTGGTCGGCACCACCGTGGCCGACCTCCGGGATGCCATCACCAGCGAGACCTGCGTGGCCACGACGATGTGCCCGGACTTCGCCGTGCAGGCGACCGCGGATAGCTGCGCCGTCGCGGCGGACCGGCTCACCGAGATCGCCGGGGACGAGGCCGGGCACGCGGCCGCGTACACGATTGCTCTGCGGTCCCTCACCGACTCGAAGGTAGGAGTTCCGAGACCGCCGACGGTTGACCCCGTGGTGATCACCGCCCGCACCCCGGCCTGCATCGGACCGACGCAGGTCAACCTCATGGCCGCCATGCATGGCGAGGCCTGCGCCTACGCCTACGCCAAGTACACGGCGTGCTCCGCCCAGGCGGCCCGCCACGCGGTCCGCCACTGATCAGAACTCAGCTGATTAGGCACCTGGACCGCCGGTAGGCTGGCGAGATCGCCACCTCCCGGCGGTCCAGGGCCTCTGACGGGTACCGAGTCCAGTCACCGGCTCCTGCCGTCGGCTGTCGGCCAGGCGGAGGTCACCTACTGGGGCATCTGCCCGCAGTGTCAGCAGACAGCCAAGCCATTCGAAGTAACGAAGGGGAATCATGACTCACCAGAACGGCTCCGCCACAGCCACGGGCGCGCCAGCAGCCAGCGACCGCAACTCTCTGACGCTCGGCACTGACGGTCCGATCCTGTTGCATGACACGCACTTCATTGAGCAGATGGCGCACTTCAACCGTGAGCGCATCCCCGAGCGCGTGGTGCATGCCAAGGGCACCGGCGCGTTCGGCGTCTTCGAGACCACCGGTGACGTCTCTCAGTACACCAAGGCGGCGCTGTTCCAGCGCGGCGTGCGCACTGACATGCTCGCCCGGTTCTCGCAGGTGGCCGGCGAGCTCGGCTCTCCAGATACCTGGCGTGACCCGCGCGGATTTGCGCTGAAGTTCTACACGACCGAGGGCAACTACGACCTCGTCGGCAACAACACCCCGATCTTCTTCCTGCGTGACGCGATGAAGTTTCCCCACTTCATTCGTAGCCAGAAGCGGTTGGCTGGCTCCGGTCTGCGCAGCAACCAGATGCAGTGGGACTTCTGGACGCTCAACCCGGAGTCGGCCCACCAGGTCACGTACCTCATGGGTGACCGCGGCATCCCGAAGACCCTGCGTCACATGAATGGTTACGGGTCTCACACCTTCATGTGGGTCAACGCGGCCGGTGCGAAGGTCTGGGTGAAGTACCACTTCCACTCCGACCAGGGGGTGGAGGGCCTGACCGGTGCGGACGCGACCAGGATTGCTGGTGAGGACGCCGACTTCCACCGCCGCGACCTGCACGACGCCATCGAACGCGGCGAGCACCCGAGCTGGACCCTCTCGGTCCAGGTGATGCCGTATGAGGCCGCCAAGAGTTATCACTTCAATCCGTTCGACCTGACCAAGATCTGGCCGCACCGCGACTACCCGCTGATCGAGGTCGGCAGAATGACGCTCAACAAGAACCCGCAGAACTTCTTCGCCCAGATCGAGCAGGCGGCGTTCGAGCCGTCGGCGATCGTGCCGGGCATCGGCTTCTCACCGGACAAGATGCTGCTCGGGCGGACCTTCGCCTACACCGACACCCACCGCTACCGGATCGGCCCGAACTACCTACAGCTGCCGGTCAACCGTCCGATCGTGGAGACCAACACCTACACCTTCGACGGGCCGATGGCCTACGAGCACAGCGGTGACGCCCCGGTTTACGCCCCCAACAGTGTGGGCCGTTCCTACGCCGATGAGACCGGACCGGACCCGTACGGCTGGGAGGCCGACGGCGAGATGCTGCGCAGTGCCTACACGCTGCGTGAGGACGACGACGACTGGGGCCAGCCCGGCACCCTCGTGCGCGACGTGTGGACTGACGCGCAGCGCGCCGGGTTCGTCGAGTCGGTGGCCGGCCACCTGCTCGACGGCGTCCATGGTGACGTTCTTGAGCGGGCGTTTGAGTACTGGACGAACGTCGACGCTGAGTGCGGCAAGAAGATTAGGGAGAAGGTACGCGCCGGCAACGGGACCCGGCCCAACCCAGCTGATGGCCTGCACCGATAGGTCGTGGCGCCGGGGCCGGGTGTCCCAGCGGTTGAGGAACCAGACGCACCGGATGAGGCGGTGGACCACGATGATGGTGCTAGCCAGGGCGATACGGAAGTCGGCGACGGTTCGGCGCATCGGGCGAGCCGGTAGTCACTGTTGTCAGGAGCGGATCCGTTGGTCTGTCGCCAGCACTTGAGGTGGCGGTAGGCGCTGGGTGAACGCCTCGCTGACGACCTGATTCGTGCTGGTCGGCGTGTTGAGCGACTGTCTGCGAACGGTCGCGGTCAGGTGCAGATTCGCCCGGGCTGCTACACCTGTTGCTACCCGACTTGGCACGCTGCGACCGCGGCGGGATGCGGTGCGCGCCATGCATCGGTAGTGCACGATCAATGACAGCGCTCATGAGCGGAGCGGGCCAGTCACCTTCTGTTGGGTGACCCGCCACAAGCGTCGGGGCAAGTCACCTTCTTCGAACGGAATGACCTGGGCGCTCGAAAAGCCTTCGGCGAGCCGGTCGACGAGGGGCTGGTCGAAGAAGTGCACGATGAACCCGCCGTGTTCGGTCATGTTGTCCCCGCGCGGGATCCCGGTGCCGTGGTGCGCGTCCCCGGTGTGACGCACGGTGTAGACGTGCCACCCGCCCCGGCGCAGAACGCGGTGCACCTCTCGGGCGAGGCTTTCGAGTTCGCTGGTTGTCAGCGCCATGTTGAACAACATGTGGCTGTAGACGCCGTCCACCGATTCGTCCGGCAGCGGAAGCCGCTGACGGGCGTCGTGAACGAGCGCAGTGAGCCGTTCGGTGAGCCCGGCGTCGGTAGCGGTCCGGGTGAGCTCGGTGAGTGCTCCGGGTGCGTACTCGAGCGCGGTGACGCTCAGGCCGGCGCGCAGGAACGCGAGGGTGTCTCGGCCTTGGCCGGCTCCTAGTTCGAGCACGTCGTGGCAGTGCTCGTGGGCGAACAGCTCGAGGGTCTGAAGAGCCGGTGAGCTCGGGTTGGTCCCATACATGGCCTGGTTCGCCCTGAACACTTCCTGCCAGTGCCGGCGTTGGGCGTCGAGAACAGCGTGATCCACGGTCATCAAAGACTCACTCGGTGACCGCAACACCGCCACAAGTTGTGCCACCGTGGGCGATCCGGCCAGGCCGCTCTCTGTCCGGTACAGCCGACAGGCCAGCCCGACCGGCGTGTGAGCATCAGCGAAGGGGTCCAGCCCGTCCACCAGCACGGTCGGAGAGCCGTGGAAGCTGATCGCCTCGGCCTCCTGCGGTGTGGACACTTGTACGTACTCAACTTCCGTTGCGGCGCGACCCACCGCGGCGAGCGCTTCGCGCAGCCGTTCATCTGCCACACGCCAGTTCGGGCAGCCATCGACGTACAGTAGCGAAACCGTCATGTTCACCATCGTCTCCTGCGCCGTCAGACTTCACCATCGCGTGCTCCAGCAACGCCGGCACGGTCGTGAACGCGAGCAGAGTCTGCGGGCCTGCCGTTGCGTGGCGCGTCCACGAGCAGGCGGCACGTCGACGACGTCGACGAGGCGACTTGGCCCAGATCCTTAAGCATGTTCCGGACCGTCCCGGGGGTATAGCCCCGATGAGTCAACCAAGCCCGGTAGCCCTCGACCTCCGGCCTCAAAAGGCCGGCCTTCCTCCGCGTGCCCGACATGGCGTTCGCCTCCCTCACGGGAGCCGAGTGCCCCCACGAAGACGAGGCTGCTCTCAGCCCGCAACTATGCCGAGCCGTGCGGAACCCTCATGCCGCAGAAAGCCTGACGTCCCGTCGCTTCCCGAACCGCGCGGCAGCGTCCTCGGCATAGTCGCGGTCTCGGCACAGGTCGAGGCAGAGCAGGTCGAGGCGGGCGTAGCGGCCGACGAGGTGGACAGGACGCGGTCGTCGGCGGCTTCGACGAGTACGTTGACGAGGTGGGCGGTGGTGACGTAGCGGACCCGGCGGTCTTGTTCGCAGCCGGCTAAACCCAATACCGTTCAGTTAAGGTGACGTGGGTGTAGTTGGGGGGTATGCCTCGTGCTGGTTGGAAGGAGCCGGAGTCGGATCGTCGGTTGTCGGA
>Ga0209745_1002411_pt1 | contig 10683 bp, 10 predicted proteins | sample BarGraNGADG00312_FD_184495 | JGI IMG/M metagenome (GOLD analysis project Ga0209745, IMG submission 184495) | Arctic peat soil microbial communities from Barrow, Alaska - Barrow Graham LP Ref core NGADG0004-312 (SPAdes) (version 2) | ecosystem: Environmental > Terrestrial > Soil > Wetlands > Peat... | reverse complement strand
CGGGCCTGATGGTGACGTTGCTGGCCGGGTCGGTGAGGGGCACGCCGTGGGCGGGCTCGACTGCGCCGTGGACAGGCTGGACAGGCTGGACGGGGCTGGCGGTGTCCACGGCGTCTCTCGTGTCGGGTTCGGTGGACAGCACCCTGATGATCTTGCGAGCCGCGATGTGGGCTCGGGTGGCCCGATCGGCGAACTCGGTCGCGGTGCGCAGCGGCATGACCAGGAACGCGGCGTAGCCATAGAACTGGACGAGGTCGCCCGGCGTGATGGTCCGGGCGAGCGCGAACCGTGCGCCGAGCCAGGTCACCAGGACCACGAACACTCCCGGCAGGAGCACCTGGGCGGCGTCGAGGCAGGCCTGGACGCCGGCGACGTGCACGCCGACCATGCGGACCCGCTGAGACTGTTCCTGGTAGCGACGCAGGAAGGCCTGCTCGCCGCCGATGCCGCGCAGGACACGCAGGCCGGCGACCGTGTCTGCGCCGAGGGTGGTGAGCTTGCCCGACTGTTCCCGCTGCTCCGCCTGTCGCTTCTGCAGAGGGCGCAGGATGAGCGAGAGGGACGAGACCAGGACGGGAACGCCGATCAGGACCACCAGACCCAGCGGGCGGGACTTGCTGAGCAGGATGACGGCCACCACGACGTAGCTCACGATCGCGCCCGCGAAACGCGCGGACACGTCATACAGGCCACCCAGGCGCATGGAGTCGGAGGCGACCGTCGCGACGACCTCGCCCGTGGGCATTCGGCGGGGAAGTGCCTCGCCGGTGTCAGCCGCCTTGTAGCCGATCAGCTGCATGCAGCGGAACGAGGCGCGCAGCCAGTTCTCGACGGCGAACCGGTGGCGCATCGTGCCGGCGAGCGCACTGACCGCTCCCAGGGCGACCAGGACGCCGCCCCAGGTCAGCAGCGCCCCGCGGTTGTTCGCGATGATGCCGAGGTCGATCGCCTGACCGACGGCGGCGGGAAAGAGTGCCTGGCTGACCATCCAGATGACACCGAAGAAGACGCCGTACACCAGGGTGCGCCACTGACCCCGGGCGACCCAGCCAAGGAACCTCAGGGGGGTGCGTAGGTCAGGAGTTCCGGGATCCGGATAAGGCAGTCTTTGCATCGCATCTCTCACGGTATGGGTGCGGCAGGTGTGAACCAAGCGAATATCGGCCCGCGCGGGCGGGTGCGGGAGAGTCGACCCGGGTGAAATAGCCTGAGCCCGTGCTGCGGACCGCTGTGAAACCCCGATGGTTGGGGCTGTTCGCGTTGGTCGTCGCGGTGATGGTCAGCTTCGGGGCGCTCGGGCTCTGGCAGCTCAGCGTCGCCCGCGACAAGGGGCGCGCGGAGCAGGTCCGTGCCGCGCCGACGCTGCCGGTCGCCGATGTCGCTGCGGTCCTCAGGCCACACACCACTTTTCCCATCAACGGCGAAGGCCGCCGGATCACCGCGACGGGCCGGTATGACGGGTCCGCGCAGGTGCTCGTGACGCCCCGGCTGCTTCGGGGCGAGCGCGGATACTGGGTCGTGACGCCCCTGGTCGTGCGGTCCACCGGTGCCCGCATCGCCGTCGTTCGAGGCTTCGTCACCGATCCCGCGCAGGCCACCGCGCCAGACATCGCCACCGATGTCACCGTGTCCGGGACGCTGGCGCCGGGGGAGTCGCCCGCTCACGGCACTGCTTCGGCGATCGCAGCCTTGCCCCTCGGGCAGATGGCCACCTTGGACCTGTCCCTGCTGGTCAACCGCTGGCCCGGAGCCATGTACAACGCCTTTGTCTTTGCCACCGCGGAGCAGCCGGACCTGACGTCGGTCGCTTCCCCGGCGGTGCAGCGAGTGCCTCCACCTGCGTTGGCCGGCGGCGGGCTGTCGTGGCGCAACGCGGCATACGCCCTGCAGTGGTGGGTGTTCGCGCTCTTCGCCGCGTACATGTGGTGGAGGATGGTCCGCGATGACTACGAAACAGGAAAGGCAACGAATGTCTGAGCAGGTTCGTCCGGTACGCGATGTGGCCGCTGCCCGCAAGGCCCTGGGCTACTTCAAGGTCATGGCGATCATGGCGGGCTGCGCGCTGTTCGTTTTCGTGGTGATCATCGTGATCAACGGGGGATTCGGCAAGGGCGGGGCGTCCAGGGTGTGGGGGCCGATCCACGGCACCATCTACTTCGTGTTCGTCCTCTCCATCGCCAACCTCGGCTTCAAGGTGGGGTGGACCCTGCCGCGGATGATCAAGATCATGCTGTCCGGCTTCGTGCCCCTGCTGCCGTTCATCGTCGAGCGAAAGGTCGCCGGCGAGGTCGAGGCTCAGCTGGCCGGTAGCCTCGCGCCGTGACTGACGCCCTCGCTCAGCGCTCTGCCCGGCCGGTTCTCGTCGTCGACTACGGGGCGCAGTATGCCCAGCTGATCGCACGGCGGGTGCGTGAGGCGAAGGTCTACAGCGAGGTCGTGCCGCACACCATGTCCGTGGCGGAGATGCTGGCCAAGGACCCGGCCGCGGTCGTGCTCTCCGGTGGGCCGTCGTCGGTCTATGCCGAGGGCGCGCCGGCTCTGGATGTCGCGCTGCTGACCGCAGGGGTGCCGGTGTTCGGCATGTGTTACGGGTTCCAGGCGATGGTCCAGGCCCTGGGGGGCACGGTCGCACACACGGGTCTCGGTGAGTATGGCTCGACCCGTGCGACGGTCTCCGATACCTCCTCGACGCTCTTCAACGGTCAGGTTGCCGAACAGTCGGTCTGGATGTCCCATGGTGACTCGGTCACCGAGGCGCCTGCCGGGATGAAGGTCACCGCCTCGAGCTCGGGCGCGCCGGTTGCGGCCTTCGAGGACGACGTGCGCAAGCTGTATGGCGTGCAGTGGCACCCCGAGGTGGTTCACTCCACCTTTGGCCAGCGGGTGCTGGAGAACTTCCTGATCCGCGGGGCCGGTCTGGCCGCGGACTGGACGGCGTCCAACGTCGTCGAGGACCAGGTGGCTGCGATTCGTGAGCAGGTCGGCTCCGGTCGGGTGCTCTGTGCGCTCTCCGGTGGTGTCGACTCCTCGGTTGCCGCGGCTCTCGTGCAGCGCGCGGTGGGCGACCAGCTGACCTGCGTGTTCGTCGACCACGGGCTGCTGCGCTCCGGCGAGGCCGAGCAGGTCGAGCGGGAGTTTGCCACGGCCACCGGCGTCTCGTTGGTCGTCGTCGATGCCCGCGAGCAGTTCCTGGCCGCTCTTGCGGGGGTCTCGGACCCTGAGCAGAAGCGCAAGATCATCGGCCGTGAGTTCATCCGCTGCTTCGAGCAGGCGGCCCGCGATCTGGTCGGGTCGGCCGATGGGTCGGGTCATCCGGTCGAGTGGCTGGTTCAGGGCACGCTCTATCCCGATGTCGTGGAGTCCGGCGGTGGCACCGGCACGGCCAACATCAAGTCGCATCACAACGTGGGTGGGCTGCCCGATGACCTGCAGTTCAAGCTCATCGAGCCGCTGCGGATGCTGTTCAAGGACGAGGTCCGCCTGGTCGGTCTCGAGCTGGGCGTGCCGGAGGCGATCGTATGGCGCCAGCCGTTCCCGGGCCCCGGCCTGGCCATCCGCATCGTCGGCGAGGTGACGGTCGAGCGGCTCTCGATCCTGCGCGCGGCCGATGGGATCGCCCGCGAGGAGCTCACCGCCGCAGGCCTTGACCGCGACGTCTGGCAGTGCCCCGTTGTGCTGCTGGCCGACGTGCGATCCGTTGGTGTGCAAGGCGATGGCCGCTCCTACGGTCACCCGATCGTGCTGCGGCCTGTGTCCTCCGAGGACGCGATGACCGCCGACTGGACCCGCGTCCCGTATGACGTGCTGGCCAAAATCTCGACCCGCATCACCAACGAGGTGCCTGAGGTCAACCGTGTGGTGCTCGACGTGACGAGCAAGCCGCCGGGGACGATCGAGTGGGAGTAAGCCACCACGTGACGTAGGCAGTCGGGCGCGTAGACGATCGGGCGCGTGGGCTGTTCCGGCCATGAGATTCCGCAAAAGCGCACCGGATCCGGTGGGTGCCGGGGTAAGTCGTGGGTCCCTCGGATCCTGTCGGTCACTGGATGCCGTCGACGGGAGCGGTTGTCCACATCGGCACTGGCCCTGGTCCCGTCGTCCACAGCCTGAGGCCTCCGCCTGTCGAATGCTCGCTCGCCGGGCGACCCTGCGTAGGTGAACGAGCTCCTGCGTCTTCGTCTGGTCGCTCAGCACGGTGTCGCACTCACCCGTGACCTGTATGGCTGCGGTTACGACCGCCACGGGGTGACCGCCTTGGTCAGAGCCCAACATGTGGTCCGGGTTCGTGCGGGCGCCTTCGTCGAGGGCGCCCGGCACCGGGACTCGGACGCGGTCAACCGCCATCTTCTCGAGGCTCGTGCGGTTGCCCGTTCGCTGGGAGAGGGGTATGCCGTCAGCCACCTCTCGGCTGTGGCGACGCTCGGGCTGCCCGTGGTCACCAGCGACATCGGCCGGGTGCACGTCAGTCACGTGGGCAAGGGCAAGTCTCGCCAGGATCGGCGGCGTCACGTACATCCGACCGTTTCGTTTCAGGAGGTGAGCGCCTACGGCGGCGTGCTCGTCGTGAATCCAGCCTTGGCCGTCATCCAGATGGCGTCGTGCGACGGACTACGGGCAGGCATCATCGCCGCCGACGCCGCGTTGGCTCGGAGATTGGTGACCGCAGGGGACTTGGCCCACGCCCTGGCTTCCTCTGGTCTGACCGGGGAGTCAGCTCGGGCGGTCGAGAAGGCCGATGGCAGGTCCGAGTCCCCCGGCGAGTCGTGGTCTCGACTGGTGTTCGCCGGGCTGGGACTACCCGCTCCTGAGCTGCAGGCCGAGATCCGCGATGTCGGTGGCAGGCTCGTGGGTCGGGTCGACTTCCTCTTTCGCGAGCAGCGGCTGATCGTCGAGTTCGACGGTTTGGTCAAGTACGACGGAGCCGGCGGCCGTCAGGCGCTGATCGCCGAGAAGCGTCGTGAGGACGCGTTGCGGGCGTTGGGCTACCAGGTGGTGCGGCTGACCTGGCGGGACCTGCACGACCCCGCGCTGGTGGGGCGCATGGTCAGGGAGGCGTTCTCGCGCAAACGGTGAGGCAAACCAGCCAACGCGTCGGACTAACGTAGCTGTGGTGGTGGCGGAATTGAGTGTCCAGGAGAGGCTGACCCGGCCGCGCTTCCTGGCGGGGCTGGGCGCACTCGCACTGGCCGGTGCGCTCGGGCTGGCCGCGACGGCATACGTGGCGCTGCACACCTCACGAGGACTGCGCTGGGACTCTGAAGCGATGGACGCCGTCAGCAGCCCGGAGGTGGCGCTCCATCGCTTCCTTGAGGGGCTGAGATGGGTGTCGGTCGGCTCGGTCGGCCTGTCGTTGCTGGCCTGCGTCACGCTCGCTCTGGTGCGACGTAGGTTCGACCTGGCATTGGGCGCCGTGACCCTCATCGGGGGCGCGAACGTCACCACCCAACTCCTCAAGTACGACCTGTTCACCCGCCCCGACCTGAGCTCTGGGCCGAACAGCCTGCCAAGCGGACACACAACGGTCGCGCTCTCGATCGCGCTCGCGGCAGTCATCGTCGCCCCATCGGCCTTGCGCTCGACCGTGGCGATCGGCGGGTCTGCGGCCGCCGCCCTCGTCGGGGTGGCGACGGTCCTGGGCCGGTGGCACCGACCCTCCGACGTCATCGCGGCCACCTTTGTCTGCGTGATGTGGGCCGCGGCTGGGCTGCTGGCCGCGGCGCTGGTCAGGCATCGTCCGCCCGGTCCCTCGCGCAGCGTCTCGGTCCATGTGGGGGCGCTCATCGGTGCCTCGGCGGTGGGCGGGCTGCTGGTGTCGTGGGGAGTCCGTCCGCAACCGGGTATGCGCGACCTCGGGCTCGGTGTCGTCTCGCTCGGGGCCATCGGGGTGGCCTGCGCCGTCAGTGTTGGTGCGGTCGCCCACATGGTCGACCGACACCTGGGGTGAGACCGCGATGTCACGCCGCCTGGTTAGGGTGATCGGGTGTTGAGGACCTCTCTGGCAGTGGCGGCAGGCAAGGCGGCACGCGTCGCGTCGAGGCTGAGAGGTGGGGGCTCCGCGTTGCCGGGGCTGGTGGTCGAGCGGGTCGACCCGGCTTTCCTCACTCACGCCCTCGCCGACCTGGCGCACGGCATCGTCGTCGTCACCGGCACCAACGGCAAGACGACGACGACCAAGATGCTGGTGGCCATCCTGCGCGAACACGGCCGCACGGTGTTCACGAACCCCACCGGCAGCAACTTCACCCGCGGTGTCATCTCCTCGATGCTGGCCGAGATCCCGCTTTCGGGAAGGCTCGAGGCAGACATGGCGGTCCTCGAGCTCGACGAGGCGCACGCGCTGAAGTTCGCTGCGGCGGTCAAGCCGACACACTCGTTGCTGCTCAATGTCGCTCGCGACCAGCTCGACCGTTTCGCTGAGATCGACCACACCGCCAAGCTGCTCGCCGAGCTCGCCGAGCGGACGACCATCGGGGTGGTTCTCAACATCGACGACTCATTCGTCTCTCGGATCGCCGGACGCGTCCGCGACGGTGTCAAGGTCACCTATTTCGGGGTCGACCCGTCGATCGCCGATCGTCTCCCGGAGCTGCAGGAGGCCGACGTCCGGTTCGCGGACGACTTCACACCGCCGGCTCCCACCGCGGCGGACGGTCTGCTCAAGCCCAAGGACGATCGCACGTTCGAGGTGCGCTTCGGCGGCGGGGCCGACGGCGCCGACGACGTGGGTCCGCTCGAGCTCAAGCAGCGTGGCCTCGCCGCCATGATCAACGCCACCGCGGCCACGACCACGGCAAGACTATTGCTGGGTAACGACTTCCGGGCGGACTGGGCCGTCACTGCGCTGCGAAGGGTCGCACCACCGTTTGGTCGCGGCGAGGTCATCGACGCCGACGGACAGCCGCTCGAGCTGGTCCTGGTCAAGAACCCGGTTGGCTTCACCGTCGCGCTCGGCACCTACGGCAACACGCCGGTCACCACGATGGTCGCCATCAACGACAACTACGCGGACGGCCGCGACGTCTCATGGCTCTACGACGTCAGCTTCGAGTCGTTGCGGGACAAGGGAGTTGCGCTCACCAGCGGTGTGCGCGCCTACGACATGGCGCTGCGGCTGAAGTACGACGACGTGGCCGTGGCCGCCATCGAGCCCGACCTGGACGTCGCGTTGGAACGGTTCCTCGGGGCCTACGAGGACGAGCCCAAACGCATCTTCTGCACCTACACCGCGATGATGGCCCTGCGCCGCGACCTGGCCGCGCGATACGGCCTGGCGAACTTTGGCGAGGAGCCGGCGTGAGCACCATGGACGCGCCCAGCAAGGGTCAGATCAAGCTCGTTCACATCTACCCGCGCGAGATGAGCATCTACGGCGACCTGGGCAACACGCGGGCCCTGGCCAGCCGACTGCGTTGGCACGGTTACGAACCCGTCATCCATCGGCACCATCCCGGCAACGACTTCCCGACGGACGCGCACCTGGTCCTGGGGGGTGGCGGCCAGGACAGCGGGCAGGCACGGGTCGAGGACGATCTGGCCCACAATGCTGAGGTCCTGAGCGCCTTGGCGGCTGACGGCATTCCGATGCTGATGATCTGCGGCATGTACCAGCTCTTCGGCAACGCGTTCATCACGGTCGAGGGAGACCGGCTCCCGGGCATCGGCATCCTCGACGTGACGACCCAGGGCAACGCCAAGCGGATGGTCGGTCCGGTCGTCCTGCAGACGGCGTACGGCGACGTGGTTGGCTACGAGAACCATTCCGGCTCAACGCAGCTCGCACCGGGACAGCAGCCCTTCGGCGCGGTCAGGTCAGGCATGGGCAACAACGGCATCGACGCGACGGAGGGAGCCGTCACGGGCAACGTGTTCGGGTCCTACCTGCACGGTCCCCTGCTGCCGGCCAACCCTCGCTTCGCTGACGCCCTCATCAAGCTGGCTGTCGAGCATGCCTTGGGAGAGCCCTTCGTGCCTGGCCGGATCGATGATGAGATCGCCGACCAGGCGCGGACGCGTCAGGTACGCAGGCTAGTTCGTCGGTAGCGGCGCGGCGGGAGGATCATCGCCCGTCGCTGCGAGAGATGGAGCAGCCGCGGGTGACTTCTTGCGGGACACGCCCCAGACGACCCAGCCGATCGCTCCCAGCGGGATCTCGAGCAGGTGGATGTAGATCGAGAACAGCACCACCCCCGCAGCGGCGGCAGCAGGGTTGGCGCCAAAAGCGATGAGCACGGCGGTCGATCCGATCTCGGTGATGCCGACGCCACCCGGTGTGATGCCCACCGTGGAAAGGAGCCGGCCCACGGCGTAGGCGGCAAACGTGTGCGCGAAGGTCACCTGCACGTTCTGGGAGTCGAGGCAGAACCAGAAGAGCACGTAGTAGACGCCGAAGAAGCCGAAAAGGCCGAACGTCATGCTGGGCCAACCGGTCCGGACGACAGAGTTGAGCCGACCCCGCAGGTCACGCACCAGCTCGTCGATGCTCATCTCCCTGCCGGCCCTGGACCTGTGCCACAGCGCGCCCAGGACCTTGTCGAGGCCGCGCCCGATGACCGTGGCAGCCCGTTCGGAGACGATCACGGCGATGAACAGGGCGAGCAGTGCAAGGCCGGCAAGGGCACCGCCGGCACCAGCGCGCACCACCGGCTCGGGGAGGCTCGAGGCATCGGTCAGCAGGACGCCCGTGCCGACGACGGGCAGAGCCACTCGCCCAAGCACGTTCCAGACACCAGTCACGATCACGGAGGTCGAGATGTCCCGCCGGGAGAAGCCCCAGGAACGACACATGCCGTATGTCGCGACCACGCCTGCCGCTCCACCACCGGGCAGCAGGTTGCCCACCGAGGAGCCGCACACGTTGAGGATCAAGGCCTTCGGATGCGACAGGCCGGGGAGCGACCCGGTGAGCATGAACGTGTAGAGCCACAGTCCAGCGATCATGAGGGCCAGTAGCTGCAGGGCCGTCCCGGGACCGATCTGTTGCAGCCTGTCGAAGACCTCGTCCCACGTGGTGCCGACGAAATGGGGAAGTCCCCACACGAGCAGGCCCACGGCGACGCCGAGACCAAGCAGCCCCTGGATCACCTGGCGCAGACTCGGCCGCCAGCGCCGGATGACCGAGTCGCTGTGGGCAGCCGAGGTGATCATGGGATTCGGCGCGCTCATGGCAACCCCGAAAAGACGTCGCGGGAGATCGGGGCGCCCGGTGGGTGGGCTGGGTCGACGAACCACTCGCGGCCGAAGACCACGTCATACAGCGGTCGGGGGATCCGCAGGAAGGCGGCGAGGGTACGGTCCGCCCCGCCGTCGGCGCTGGCCTGGGAGGCGTGGGCCCGCATCGAGGCCCGCTTGGCCGTGGCGTAGCGGCTGACGTTGACCCTGTGGGTGATCTCGGCCCGCGGGCTGAAGGAGCGTTGGAAGGTCGTCGGGTCGAAGTCTGGGGGGAACCGGTAGACCTTGGTGGCCAGGGCCACCGCACGGCAGATCGCGTCGCGTGGCACGGTCGCCTGCAGCACCCGCGGAGTGTGCGCCAGCTCCGCCGCCCGCGCTCCGACCTGGTGAACCTTCACGTGATCACGATGGCCGTATCCGCCGTTGGCGTCGTACGTCAAGAGGACGTCCACGGACTCTGCGAGCAGAATGTCGGCGAGCAGCCCCGCGGCCTCCTCGACATCCGCCCGGATGAACCGTGTCTGCCCTGGCGGATCAGGCCAGGTCTGTGGCCCCAACCCACTGTCGGCGTAGCCAAGATGCTCCACGCGCGCCACCCCCAACGCCCGTGCGCTCTCGCGCAGCTCGTCCAGCCGCCGTTCACCCAGCCGACCGTCCGAAGCGAAATCGCTGGAGGCCAGCCCCTCGTTGCCGTCGGTTGCCACCACCACGATGACCCGGTTGCCCTCCGCGGCGGCGCGCGCCATCGTCCCGGCGGTGAGCAGTGCCTCGTCGTCGGGGTGGGCATGAAAAGCCAGGAGGGTGTGCACCATCAGGTGCCATCCTGTCTCATGCGAGGGTGGCTGTCGTGAAGATTGCGCTGCTGACGGACTGTTACCTGCCCCGCCTGGGCGGCATCGAGGTGCAGGTTCATGACCTCGCCACCCGCCTGATCGGCCGCGGGCACCAGGTCGTCGTCTTCACGGCCACGCCTGGCAACCATGGTGAACGGGGCGGGTTCGTCGACCAGGTCGACGGCGTTCCGGTCCACAGGCTGGCGCTCAAGCTGCCATTCGAGCTGCCCGTGAACCCTTTGGCCCCAAGGCTGCTGCGCCAAAGGCTCGCCGATGGTGGGTTCGATGTCGCCCACGTCCACATGGGCGTGGTGAGCCCCTTCGCCGTCGACTGCGCCCGTGTCGCCACGGACTTGGGCGTGCCGACCGCCATGACGTGGCACTGCATGCTGGGTCCGCTCGAGCCGGTATTCCGTGCGGCGAGATATGTGCGCACGTGGGCAGCTCGCGGCGTTGCCATGAGTGCGGTCTCGGCCGTGGCCGCCGAACCGTTGCAGCGCATCGTGGGCTCATCAGGCTTGGTCAACGTCCTGCCCAACGGAATCGACGTCGACCGCTGGGCCACCCCGGCAGACCAAATGCCAAAGCGCGAGGCAGGGGGCGGCATACGGGTGGTCTCGGCGATGCGGCTGGCGGCGCGCAAGCGGCCAATGCCGTTGCTGCGCACCATGGCTCGCGTGCG
>Ga0209745_1002410_pt1 | contig 10689 bp, 9 predicted proteins | sample BarGraNGADG00312_FD_184495 | JGI IMG/M metagenome (GOLD analysis project Ga0209745, IMG submission 184495) | Arctic peat soil microbial communities from Barrow, Alaska - Barrow Graham LP Ref core NGADG0004-312 (SPAdes) (version 2) | ecosystem: Environmental > Terrestrial > Soil > Wetlands > Peat ... | reverse complement strand
AAATCAAGACCACTTTGGCGAGGCCGTAGCTGACCCTATCGTTCGGCGAAAAGAATACGTGGTCCAAAAGGCAACGCCTGTGGTTGACGCAGTCAGACGTAAACGGCGCAGGCACGCCACACCTGCTGAAAGGGCACAGATTATCGTGTTGGCTTCGGGCAATTTGGGTCTCGTCTATCTAACAGATTGGCGGGAGCGTGTGAGCTACGAAGAGATTAGTGGCACATTTCCCTTGCTAATTCCGGGACTCGTCAGCCAAGAATGGATAGGTTTCGTCATGGTGCGATCGCAGGCTCACGGACCAATCGTCTTCGGCGCAAAAGGCACGTATTTTCTGCGCGACGACCGTTGTGAAGGAGAGAGTCCGCTCGTCAGTTTCGGACCACGCGCTGCGGATCATCTAAGACGCACTGACGGATTTCGTTACGCACCAGATATTCTAGTCAACAGTGTCTACGACCCTGACAGCGACGAAGTCGCCGCGTTCGAGGAGTTGATCGGGAGTCACGGGGGGTTAGGTGGCACCCAGTGTCAACCATTTGTCATGTATCCTGCTGAATGGGATCTAGCCCAGACCGAAATTGTCGGCGCAGAACAACTACACGAGTTGTTAAAGCGCAATTGTAGCCTGCCGACAAAGCAATACAAGCGGTGAGCTACTGGCAGTGCCGAAGCTACTGCAGCTCGTTATTTATTAAAACAACCCGTACTTCCCAGCGACTTCGTTAAAGGCATCTGCGACGTAGCGTGTCTGGTCCCAGCTCAAGCCATATGTATTGAACTTCCACGCGCGCGTTGCCCCAGCAAAAGCCCCGACAATGCCTCGCTGCTTCAATTCGTCACTTAAGAAGAAACCTCTTCGTTTGTGTGTCCGCGCGACGGTGTCAAAGCTTCCGGTCGTGTCCACCTTAGTTAAAGTATGCTTGCGCGGGTATTCACTGACGCACGTGTTTCCGGTTATGCCGAGGAGCGTGTCTACAACATAATTTGACTTCGTGACGTACTCATCCCATTCCTCAACGCGATGCTTCACTGTCGGAAAAGACGCCATCATAGCAAGGATGTTGCCCCCCATAAGTGTACAGCCGAGCATCTGAACCTCTTTGACGCCAAACTGCCTTCCAGTCACGTCACCGATCATCTGTGTCGTGCTGAACACCGTGTCGGCGTACTCACTCGTCGTTGCCAACACGCCACTTGGCGCGGACGACGCCATCGACTTGTGTCCGCTTCCTACGACGAAGTCTACGTTGAGCGCTTTTCCATTAACAGGTTTTATGCCAACCGTATACGCGCCGTTATACAGAATCGGAATATCATACTGATGAGCTGCCTTCGCTGCCCCAGCAATATCGTGCTCGTTTGCGAGTGTATAGTCGAAGTGATCGAGCATGACGAGTGCTGGCGGGTGACCGTTTTCACGTATGACCTCTTCGATTTTTTGCGCAATAGCATCGCCCGTGACGACATTCGCATCATTTGTGGGGACTTCGCGCACCGTTGCCTTAGCGTTTTCGACGGCGAGAAACTCGGTGTAGTGTCCGAGAGCAGAGACCAAAACCGTGTCACCTTTGTTAACAAGTGCTAGACAAACGGCTTGAAACGCACGTCGCGCCCCCGGCGTAACACGCGCTTCATCCATGCTGAGGAACCGAGCGAGATCGTTGTGGAACTCTGCGATGGGTGGCTTGGTGATTTTATCGAGTCTAAATGGCTTACGACATTGATCACATGTCGAGTAACCGTCGCCGTAGACGATAAGCGCCTTCATCGCCTCCGCAGTCAAACGGCCTGCGGCTTGGATCGGCTGGATGTTGATGTAGCGCTCCTCGACTTCTCGGATCGGTATGTTCCCAGCGATTTTCATTTTTGAAGCTCCTCGTCAAGGTCTTCCAGGGCGTTTTTTGCTCTTGCGAGAGCTTCGCGGGCCTGCGACAGCTGCTCCTCATTGAACTTATGCAAAGGGGCGGTCTCGCGAAGCAACACTCGTAAGTCGGTAAGAGCGAAAAGTGCCTCAAATACGATATCTACTGCGTCATCCATGCATATACCTGAATAATCCAGACGCTTAATGCTATTAATTTTTATTCACAAAAATAGGCTTCTTGACGGTTAAGAGAGGCCGCCATTATAACTGAACTACATTCGCAGAGCGCCTTAATTCAAAACTGAGCGCACACGTGTTCTTAGCTCCTAAGCACTGGCTTGTCGCCATTAAACTCCGCTCCGCACACGATAAGCTTAATAAACTCCTAACGTTTACGCATAATTGCCATCTTCGTTCCCAGAAGTGCGAGAGTATGCGTGAGCTTGAAAATGAAAATTTGACGCGATCCAACTCGGATGACGCTACCACATCTGTAGGCGATTCAGAGCCCGCTGCGTATGCACTCCTAAACGCACTGTTTGACTCTGTATTGGTTCTAAATGAGGGTGGTGCGATTCTCGCTCTTAACCAAGCAGCGGCACTCTGGCTCGGTACAACCTTCTCTGAAGCGGTGGGGAGGCCGGTGGAAAACGTCATTTCGAGTGAACTAGCGAGGCAAATTGCGTCGTGGAAACAAGAAGCGATTTCTTCGAACGCGCCTATTCGAACCGAAGCAGTTATTGACACCAAGCGCAAGGTTTTCTCGATCTACCCCGTTCGCGAAAAGCTGCGCGTAACACATATTATTATCGTTATCCGTGATGTCACTGATGAACAACGTATACGCGATGAACGAGAGCTGCTTGCTGGAAAGGTGGCAAAACAGACGCGCACTCTCGAGGGCTTTCTGTCGGCGTCAAGCGATCTAATCTATGTATTTGACCGAAAAACCCGCTACATATACGTCAATCGGTCAGGAGCCGACGCGCTTGGGTTTAAGCCACATCAGATGGTTGACAAGACGATAGAAGAGCTCGGCTTGCCAGCACAAACGCTGAAGCGCATGACTGCTCTTGGAGACATTGTGTTCGCAACCGGTCGCCCGGTAACCGACGAGTTGCACTGGGTCGATCCTAAGGGCGAGAAGGATTATGAATACGTTCTTACGCCGATTTACAGCGAACAAGGCGTAGTCGAGGCGGTTATTTCAACAGCGAGAGACGTCACAGAACGCAAGCGGATTGAAGAAAGCGTTCGATGCGAACGAGATCAAGCACAACAGTATCTCGACACTGCAGAAGTGTTGATGGTTGTGCTTGATCCATCAGGACGGATTACCCGTCTGAATCGCAAAGGGTGCGAAATCCTCGGCGTCCAACAAGAACAGATCCTAGGTCTAGATTGGTTTGAACAATTTGTACCCTATCACGCGCAACAAAAGGCACGCGAAGGGTTTGTTCGGATTATCGCTGGTGAGATAGGGCCCTTCAGACGGCATCAAAATCCCGTTCTCACAGCGCGCGGCGAAGAGCGTGACATGGAGTGGCACAACGCTCTTTTGACGGATGCGACAGGCACTATAATCGGAACGTTGAGTTCTGGAACTGACGTTACTGAGCGTAACAGAATCGGAGCGGCGCTTGAGCGAAGTGAGCGCAAATATCGCGAGTTGGTTCAAGGCGTTAACAACGTCATCCTGCAGACGGATTTGCAAGGTACTATCACCTTCGCAAACAAATATGGACTACAGCTCTTCGGGTATGCAGACGCCGAGCTTGTCGGGCGTAAATTTATTGATACACTCCTGCCGGCGATGGATCGTGCCGATGCCGCGTTCGCCAGCTTCATAAATGAACTACAGGACGCTCCGAGAGGCTACATTCAAACGGTCAGTGAGAATGTCACAAAGGAAGGACGCGGTTTGTGGATTGAGTGGATGTGCACGGCGCTTTTTGACGCTAAAGGCAATTTCGCTGGCGTGCTCGGTGCCGGTATCGATATTACGTCCCGGCTCGAAGCAGAAAAAGCGCTTAAAAGTGTGGAACGCTTCGCTGCGATAGGCGAAACCGCCGCTATGGTCGGTCACGATTTACGTAATCCGCTCCAAGCGATTCGTTTTGCGATTGATTTGCAGAAGAAGAAAGGCGAGCTCAACCCCAGCGAACTGCGAGGGGATACAGATTGGGCTAACGTCGACCGGCTCTGCAATCTTATTGATGAACAAGTCCGCTACATGGATAAGATCGTAGGCGACTTGCAGGCCTTTGCACAGCCGCTTGAACCGGAGCACATGACGATCCGAGCGGTCGACCTCATCACTCTAACGCTCGCATCAATGCACGTACCTGAAAAGGTGCACGTGACGACTAGTATCCCTGACAACTTATCGCTTTACCTCGATCCACAGCTCATGCAACGCGTTTTTATTAACCTCATCCTTAACGCAATTCAAGCAATGCCCGAGGGTGGAACTCTTGCGATCACCGCAGCTACCTCTGACGGAGCGGTATTTATTACCGTGGAAGACTCAGGCGTCGGCATTCGCGACGATATTAAAGATAAGCTTTTCAGCCCCCTTTTTACGAATAAAGCAAAAGGCACTGGCCTTGGCCTTGCCGTCTGCAAGCGTATTGTCGAGTTGCACGATGGCACGATCATAGTGGAGAGCAACGAAGGACGTGGCGCCCGGTTTGTTTTGAAATTGCCCGTGTGAATAATACGTCCTCTTTCGAAATCCCTAAATAGATTTCAAACGCACTAGCACACATTCAGTTAGGGGTGGCGAGAATGCGGGCAGCATACGTGTTGACAGTAGTACTAACAGGCGCGATTCTCATTAGCGGGTGCGTTCAGACCGTCACAAACCAAAGCAAAGGATCTGGGACAATGGCTACAGAAACAAGGAACGTCGCTACGTTTACAAGTATCAACTTTGCTGTTCCGGGCACGCTACACGTAACCCAAAATGATACGCAATCGGTGAAAGTTGAGGCAGAAAGCGACGTTATTTCGCGCATTGGAACGGAGGTCTCTAACGGCATCTTAACGGTGGACGCTGCGGAGCCGATAGTTACGACCGAACCTATCAACGTCTACGTGTCGCTCTCAGCTATCGATGGGATAAGCAATGACGGGGCAGGAACCGTAATAAGCGACTCTATGCTGACCACAAACGCGTTGAGCCTTACACTGCAAGGTGCAGGTACATTCAATATCTATCTTAATACAACGCAACTCACAACGCGAATTTCGGGCGCAGGTACCGCAAACTTGCGTGGCAACGCAACTAATCACACCGTAGTATTAACCGGCGTGGGAAGTCTAAGAAGTTCCGAACTCGCAACCGAAACGACTTCAATTACAATAACAGGAGCTGGTTCAGCTGAAGCGACGGTGACGAAAAGCTTAGATGTCAGCATAACAGGTACTGGTTCCGTGAAGTACCACGGTAGCCCTGAAGTACATAAGCAAATCACGGGTGTTGGGACAGTACAAAAAACCGGATAAGCTCTTCAATGTGCTAATTGAGCTATATAGACGCTAAACGCAATTTAAGATACTAAACAAGGCTTTAAAGGGCAGCCATTAGAACTTCTTTCGTCAACACGGAGCGGGGTCCGCCGCATGTATTTAAAAGACGGTTCGAGGTAGGGCCACGCAGCGGGCCCTCGCTCTCCAGCATCGACGAATTAAACACTGCAAGAGTTATATTTAACGATTTCGGTTCCATTTTGACTTCCGTTTGGAAATCTGGACTAGAAATGAAGGTTTTCTATAGGTCGGATGCCTTTCTTTTTACAAATGCGCGAAGTCCAGCGCGTATCTACGTATGCTTCCCCAAGTCGCTAATGTTCCATTGGAAACGCCTTCCAACGGGCGCCGCGGCGACGTTTTAAATAGTTTCTAGCTCGATTTCGACTGCTATAGCACATATGTCCAGCGAGCGATTCTAAAAAAAGCCATAATGAACCCGATTTGACCTAAATGGCTCAAAAAAACCATAGAATACTGAAATGACCTTATTTATTTGCTATTTTTACGATTAGGGTTCTTTAAAACACTATTTTTGTCTCTTCCTACCAAGCCGTTGCACAGGAAATGATGGAAACCTTTTAGTGGAAGGCTGCGTAAGCTTTGGAAATGCCCAAGTGAGCATTGAACCCGATTTAGTATGACAGAAGCGACCTATTGTCGTTAATAAGTCATACCCAAGTAGGAAGCAACTTACATTAGTATGACCTAATCATGTGTTAACCCATAATAGTTCATACTGCATTGCTCAGTAGAGTCCTGCAGAATCTAAAAAGCTAGAAACGATTAATTCATTTTTAAACGCTTTCTTAGCCTTCTATGGAATGCTTATCTAGCGAGTTCATCTACGACAAGATACGATGCCTCAACCGTTACCTCGCCAAGGCTCCATACGATTTAAACTGCTCCGAGTGTCTCTTCATGGTATGAAAATAGTAAAATCACTTGTATTTTCTATACTAGAACGTGGACGACCTTGAAAATAGGATAAACTCCCGCAAACCTACTTTAGTACGATAGTGAAGAGGTTACCGAACAAGAAACAACAAAAACACAAGTTTGCTTATCTCTTTGCTACGGGGAAGCGCACTTCTGTTAGTAATTCGCTTTCCGCCACTTCCATAGGATTCGTTAGCCACAGTTCCATAGGTGGGCCGGTTACCTCGTATCCATTTTTCGTTGCATATTCCATTAAAGCCGCATAAACAGACGCTATTTGGCTATACGGTCCTTTGTGGATCGCTGAGAGTACATTTTGCGCTGGGAAAGTTTTAATCTGGATATTGCCCTCCTCTTGGGCCTCTCCGACAAAGGCGATACCCACTTCAAACTGCATTTCGCCTCGCGACATCTCATCAGGGCTGCTGTAATAGACCGCGAATGGGGGCCCTGCCATTTTCACACCGCGCTTCATCACCCATCCCATCAGCTCATCTATAAGACGCCCCATATCATCGCCAATCGCTGCAACAGCACCGTTGTGGAATATACAAGCTGCTCGCATTTCTTCAACCATTTTCACTTCTGTTTGAACCATCGAAATCACCTTGCTTCTTTATATTCTAAACACCATATAATTAAGATAACCTATACTGAAAAGGTGATCGTTTGACTATATGGAAATACAGCGGAAAAGAGGTTTCCTTTGACCAGGTGAGTGGCGCACTCGACGCTTTAGAGCACGCTTGTCTTCACTGTGGAGAGAAACACTCTTCTGAGTGCCCTATCGGCAAGGCTAAAGCAGAATTGTACGATATAAAGTGCTCAGATAAGCATCACATTCCCGACGTGCAACTATAACTGCTTGAGGAGCCTTCGTCACGCCATCAAAACGTCGTAAAAATCACTAAGGGCGTGTTGGGGGTCTTTCCCGCCAAAATATGATCGCAACGTCTCTTTCTTCTCTATCAACCCGCTGTAAGCGACTTCAACTTCCCTTTGCGAGCATACCGATGTGATATCCTCAATGATGTGGTTCGCGATAGATTCGTGATTGGAATTATAGAAACTCCCTAAGATGAAAAATTGCATAATCGAAAACATCGCGTGTGTGTTTCGATCTTTTTCTTTTGCAGATAATATCAACTCGCTGAAAAGGTGAGACACGGACAACAACAGTTGGGAGTGGACGATCCCTTTAGAGAGATCAAGCGCGAGCATGCCAATATCCCTCAAATATTTGAAGCCACCGAGATATTGACTGTCCACCCCTATGGTAGCCTCACAGAAAACGCGCATCGCTTCAACGACCTCATTCGACGTATTTGTATCGTCGATTCTGATTGCGGTCCGTGAAATTTCGAACAGCTGTTCTAGCACAACATCATTGAAACCCTCTCGGCCATTCTTAAAGTTGTAGACCGAGACGTCTTCAAGCGCCGTTAGCGCGTCGCTTGCCACATCAATATTTCCCTGCAGCGCTTCTTTTCTGATGATGTCTCCTAAGATCTCGACAAGTTCTGCATTTTCCTTTGGTCGGTGCTCGTTGAATGCCTTCGTCTTAACGTTATTTACGATGTCCTCTGGATTAAAGAAACGCGGAACACGCCGAAATAGGTTTACAGTCAACAAAAAGCAACACGCAGTTAAAGCCATGCTAAGCGACGTCATAACCCTGATTTGATTAGAGATGTTGACCCCGCTTATATGGGCTAAAGTTATGAAACTGACAAACATTGTCACAATGAAAAACACGATAACGCCCATAATCTGAAAATCTGTGAAAATTGAGGCAAGGAGAAAATGCAACACTTTTGGCGTATATTTAGAAGCTGAAAATTCAATAGCGATGATCAAAATGGAGAACGTTATACCAAAAAGCGCGGCAAGGCTTTGAGGGAACGAACTCAACAAGAAACTTGCAGCGTTCTCGTCGCCGTAAAACAAGATTCTGGCGCCTAATAGGTCAAGAACAAAAAACAGAAAAATGATGGCACCGAGTGCTAAGAAGATAAGGTCGATGCGATTGAGCTTCATTTTTTTCAACCCCACGCTTTCACTAGAAAGTGCACTATGTCGCCTATTCCACATATTTTTTTACTAAAGTCTTCATTTTCCTCGACTAACCAGAGGAGAGAGAGGTTTGAAAATGAAAAGGGCATGTGCTAAGGTAATTCAGCAACGGCGGTACATTAAAACTTCCTATTCACCAAAGGACCACGAATGATAAGCACCCCAGAAGAAGATATCAGGAAGATGCTCGCTTAAGGAAAGCGAAGAAGTAATTGCATCAAACCGGATATGATGCCCAATAGATTAGGAAAAAGAGTTCCGGAGAGAACCTATGCCACCACATTGCGATACAAGAGACGGCCCAGTCGTCAATGCCGCACAAATAGCTCTAGAAACAGGAAATGTGAATTTTGTCCTCATCTGGGTGCCTGAAAGTGCAGATAATGAGCTGAAAGAAGCGTTCGAAAAGACGCTCCGCGTGAGAAAGACAGGCGCAGAGGCGCAAGCTCTAGCTGATGAATGGTTTTTCGAAAGCGTCGTACGTTTGCATAGAGCAGGCGAGGGGGCGCCGTTCACTGGCCTCAAACCGGCTGGGCTTGATTGGGGCCCTGTCGTGCCAAGGGCTGAAAAGGCTATCGAAACAAATGATGCAACTGACGCAATTGACTTTGTTCTGCGGACTATCGAAGACGACCTGCAGCAACGATTCAAACGGGCCATTTCAACAAAGAACTATGGGGTAAACGACGTCAGAGCAGGACGAGAATTCGTCGAGGCGTACATCAACTTCGTTGTTTACTCTCACCACCTTTACGCTCGTGTGAAGCAAGAACAAAGTGGCGGCGACGAACAAAAACACCGATGCGCATAGGGGGTTGTTAAACGCAACAACAATTTCTAAAACAGAGCTTAACTAAGAACGGTTTAAATGGTTAGCATATTGGAGGTATAAACTTGAGCGAAATTGAAATGTACAAAGGGAAAGCGGTTGACACAAAAACACTTGTCGAATATTCGGCTGATTCTATAGTAAGCAAGACCCTAGTCGACACGAAAGTGGGCACAATCACGCTGTTTGCGTTCGATGCGGGGCAGGGCTTGAGCGAGCATGCCGCGCCGTACGATGCGGTTGTACAGATCATCGATGGCGATGCAGAAATTACAATCGGAGGCAACGCTGTCCATGCCAATGAGGGAAACATGGTCGTCATCCCCGCAAACATCCCTCACGCGCTTCAAGCCATAAACCGTTTTAAGATGCTTCTGACAATGATTCGCGCCTAGGGTGCGCAAATACAAATAACGAGGTATTACTCATGAAAAACGAAACGACGGGGGACCCCTACACAGGGGATGAGACCCCAGAAAGTCAGGAATTAATAGATAAAGTGCGACGACTAAGTCCAGGCGCTCAAAGCGTCTTATACGCAATGCTCATCGAAGAGGGAGAAGAAGAACCAGCACAACGCGAAGGGTTCACCTCCGCCGAGATACATCAAGCCTGTGCTGCTTGTAGCTTGGACGATGCACCTACGCCACAAACCCTAATCGAAGCTGGCATATCTGAGCTTAAAGAGCAGAAATTCATCGAAGAACGAAACGGACGGCTATATCTCATCACGCTCACAGAGCATGTGCGTACCTTTGAGAAGTCGGTCGATAGTAGTATGTACGTGGTTCGCCGGTAAGAGTTATTTCGCCCGCTTGCTGAGTTTTTCATCTACGTTCGGAGGAAAAAAATGGCTGTCTATGGCAAACGAAAAAAGCAGATTCAAGAGCTTATGAGAGCAAAGGGCGTCGATGCGATGCTCATTGCGGGGGCTGAGAACTACTACTACATCACCGGGGATTATCGGCGGCAGGCTCGCATGTTGTTCTATAAAGACGCCGATCCTACCATCATCGTCTTCCAGCCAGAGGTGGAGCAGGTTCGTGCGAGCACGTGGGTGAGCGACGTCCGCGGCTGGAGCAGCGTCAATGAGCTCATGCAAAACTTCTTTAACGCGATGCGGGAGGGTGACCTTCGTAAAGCGACTGTGGGTTTTGATACGCACACCGCTCCTGGATTTGAGGTATTTCGGTTCAGAAAGCTCAATCCCGAGATCAATATGGTCGAGAACGACGAGATCATGAGCGAGCTTCGTATGGTCAAGTCGGCTGACGAAATTGCGCGTATGAAAAAGACCGCTCACGCCGCAGAGCTCGGGATGATGGCGGCGGCAGATGCGCTCGTCGCCGGCGCAACGGAGAACGACGTTGCCCGAGAGGCTGAATACGCCTTGCGAAAGGCGGGTTCGGAGCGTCTGGGGTTTCTCACCTTTGTTAACTCAGGTGAGCGC
>Ga0209745_1002409_pt1 | contig 10691 bp, 9 predicted proteins | sample BarGraNGADG00312_FD_184495 | JGI IMG/M metagenome (GOLD analysis project Ga0209745, IMG submission 184495) | Arctic peat soil microbial communities from Barrow, Alaska - Barrow Graham LP Ref core NGADG0004-312 (SPAdes) (version 2) | ecosystem: Environmental > Terrestrial > Soil > Wetlands > Peat ... | reverse complement strand
AGCTCTCCGACATGACCGTCGAGCACGCGATGGACTTCATCGCCGCTCTCGGGCTGGACGCCAGGCAAAAGACGATCGCCGGGCGCCTCCTCAAGGAGGTCCGTGCCAGGCTGCAGTTCCTCATCGACGTCGGGCTCGACTACCTTACGCTCTCGAGGCAGGCGAGTACGCTGGCCGGCGGCGAGTCCCAGAGGATAAGGCTGGCCACGCAGATCGGATCGGGGCTGGTGGGCGTCCTCTACATCCTGGACGAGCCCAGCGTGGGTCTGCACAAGCGCGACAACAACAGGCTGATCGAGACGCTCAAGAGGCTGCGTGACCTGGGCAACACCGTCATCGTGGTGGAGCACGACGAGGACACTATCCGGGCGGCGGACCACATCGTCGACATCGGCCCGGGGGCCGGGATACACGGTGGGCACATAGTGGCCACCGGCACGGTGGCCGACCTGATCGCCAGCAAGAAGTCCATAACCGGCAAGTATCTCTCGGGCGAGCTCGAGATACCGGTCCCGCACACACGCAGGCCGCAGAGCGGGCGGGCGCTGGTGGTTCGTGGAGCGACCGAGCACAACCTCAAGGACATCGACGTCTCCTTCCCGCTGGGCCTGTTCACCTGCGTGACCGGCGTGAGCGGCTCGGGCAAGAGCACGCTGGTGAGCGAGGTGCTCTACCGCGGGCTGCGCCGCAAGCTTTCCTCCAGCCGCACGCCTCCCGGGACCCACAAGGGCATCGACGGGGTCGAAGAGATAGACAAGGTCGTCAACATCGACCAGTCACCGATAGGCCGGACGCCGCGGTCGAACGCAGCCACCTACACCAAGGTGTTCGACGGTGTTCGCACGCTCTTCGCCGCCACACCGCAGGCGAAGGTGCGCGGCTACAAGCCGGGGCGCTTCAGCTTCAACGTCGCCGGCGGGCGCTGCGAGGCCTGCAAGGGCGAGGGCATGGTGAAGATAGAGATGCACTTCCTTCCCGACGTGTACGTCGCCTGCGATGTCTGCAAGGGGAAGAGGTACAACCGCGAGACGCTGGAGATCCACTACAAGGGCAAGAACATCCACGAGGTCCTGGAGATGACGGTGGAGGAGGCGTTGGGGATGTTCGCCAACATCCCCACGATCGCGCGCCAGCTGCAGATCCTCTCCGACGTCGGCCTCGGATACATCCGCCTGGGACAACCGGCGCCGACGCTGTCGGGAGGCGAGGCCCAGCGGGTCAAGCTCGCGCGGGAGCTTGCCAAGCGCGCCACCGGACGCACCCTGTACCTGCTGGACGAGCCGACCACCGGGCTCCACTTCGACGACATCAGCAAGCTCATCGATGTGCTCGACCGGCTGGTCGAGGGCGGCAACACCGTGGTGGTGGTGGAGCACAACATGGACGTGGTGAAGGTCGCCGATCACATAATCGACCTGGGTCCGGAGGGCGGGGACAAGGGAGGCGAGCTCATCGTGTCGGGCACTCCCGAGCAGGTGGCGGCCACCAGGCGCTCCTACACCGGCTCGTACCTGCGAGAGGTGCTGGGCGGACGTGCCGACCGCCGCAAGCCGAAGGCGGCGAAGGTCAGGTGAAACCGGCGCTGAGGGACAAGCTGCGCACCCTGCCGGCGCGGCCCGGCGTCTACGTCTTCTCCAACGCCGCGGGCCGGGTCATCTACGTAGGCAAGGCCAAGGAGCTCTCCAACCGCGTCAGCTCCTACTTCCGGGCGCCAGCCGCCGGGGACTACAAGGGCGAGGCGCTGCGAGGGGAGATAGCCGAGCTCGAGGTGACCGTGTGCGAGACGGAGGTCGACGCGCTCATCCTCGAGGCGACCCTCATCAAGAAGTACCTGCCCAGGTACAACATCATCCTGCGCGACGACAAAAGCTACCCGTACATCGCGGTATACATGAGAGACTCCTACCCGCGGATCATGCTGACGCGGGGGAAGCGGGTCAAGGGCGTGAAGTACTACGGCCCTTACGTCAATGCGCGCGCCGCCAGGAACACCATCAGGCTGCTCAAGAAAGTGTTCCCGTTACGCCACTGCATCGGGGTCGAGCCGGGAAGTGCGGGACACTCGCCCTGCCTCTACTTCGAGATGGACATGTGCCTGGGACCGTGCCGCGGCAACGTGGAGGAAGCCGAGTACATGAAACAGGTGAAGCAGTTCTGCGACTTCCTGGAGGGCAGGTACGCCGAGGTCCTGCTGGAGCTGGACACCCGGATGCGGGCCGCGTCCCGCGAGGAGGAGTACGAGCAGGCAGCGCGCATCCGCAACCAGATAGAGTCGGCGCGCCAGGTCCTGCGCCATCACCGCTCTCTTTCGTCCACCACCCAGGACTACGACGTGGTGGGATTCTTCTCAGACGGCATGCAGGCGTGCTTCTCGGTGGCGCAGAACAGGGCCGGTCTCCACCTGGGGAACCTCGTCTTCTTCACCGATCTGGCGGTCGCCGGGGAACCGGCCGAGCTGGTGGGGGAGTTCCTCAAGCGATACTACGACCAGGCCGGCTCGATTCCCGAGATCGTCATCGTGCCGGCGATGCCTCCGGACGACGCGGGCTTGAGCGAGTGGCTGGGAGCGCAGAGAGGCGCGGGCGTGGAGATCAGGGTCCCGATGAAAGGGAAGAAGAAGCACGAGCTGACTCTGGCCGCGGCCAACGCCAAGCTCGCCCTGGAGGGAGCCAAGGTCGCGAGGGCGCGGGACAAGGGCCGGGTGGAGGCCGCGCTTGCCGAGATCTCGCGCGACCTGGAGCTGACCAGGTTCCCGCTCAGGATAGAGTGCTACGACATCTCAACGTTCGCGGGAACGGCGTCGGTGGGCTCGATGGTGGTCTTTCAGGACGGCTACCCCTCCAGGCGCGAGTACCGGAAGTTCTCCATCAAGTTCACCCCGGGCGTCGATGACGTGGGCATGATGCGCGAGGTGCTCTACCGCCGCTTCAGGCGAGCCAGAGGCGAAGCGGCCCTGCAGGGCTCGCAGAAACCGACCGGCTGGGCGAAGATGCCGGACCTGGTGGTGCTGGACGGTGGCAAGGGCCAGCTCAACGCGGCCCTGGAGGTGATGAAGGTGATGGACATCACCGGCATCGAGGTCGCCGCGCTGGCAAAGCGCCTGGAGGAGGTATACCGGCCGGGACGCAAGGAGCCGGCGCGGCTGCCCCGCGACTCCGAGGCGCTGTTCCTGCTGCAGAGGATGAGGGACGAGGCGCACCGCGTGGCCGTCTCCTACAACAGGTCACTGATGGAGCGAGCCACCTCCAGCTCCTGGCTCGACCAGGTAACAGGCGTCGGGCCCGGCAGGAAGAAGGTGCTTTTGAAATATTTTGGATCACCCAGGAGGGTCGCCGCGGCGTCGCTGGCGGACCTCGAATCCGTGCCGGGAGTGCCACGCGCGGTCGCGGAAGCCGTCCACCAGGCGGCCCTGGCGATCAAGGAGAGCGAGCAAATATGAAGAGAGAATACCCGACTTGCCGGATCGAGATAGGGGACGCGAGCTTCACGGCCTCGGCAACGCCCGTGGGTGTCGTCAGCCTGGAGCTCCCGCCGCTGGACCAGGCTGTGAGGTCGCTGGCCGGAAGGCCCCCGGTGGCCGCGAAAGTTTCGCCGGTGCCCGAGGATAGTCGCGCGGCGGCGAACCTGCAGGCGCTCGGCCGCTTTCTCTCCCAGCTCCTGGCGGGCGGCACGCCCGAAGAGGTACCCGAGGTCGACATCGGCCAGGCGAGCCCGTTCACCCGGCAGGTGCTCGAGGTGGTGTATCGCATCCCCTGGGGAGCGGTCTCCAGCTACGGGCAGGTCGCCACGATGGCGGGGAGGCCCGGTGCCGCGCGCGCGGTGGGGGGCGCGGTGGGGCGCAACCCGGTGGCGCTGGTGATTCCGTGCCATCGCGTGCTCGCCGCGGACGGCCGCATCGGCGGCTGGAGCGGCCGGCCGGGCTGGAAAGAATGGCTGCTGCGGCTGGAGTCGCCGGCGGCTGAATTGCCGCCGCGATAGGACTATCATTAGACGAGAGTCTTTAAGGCCGCCACAGCACGGAGGAACGTTTGGAGATTCTGGTCATAACAGGGATGTCCGGGGCGGGGAAGACGCAGGCGCTCAAGTGCCTCGAGGATATGGGGTACTACGCGATTGACAACCTGCCCGCCTCGCTCCTTCCCAACGTGATAGAGCTGGCGCCCGTCGCCGGTGAGAAGCTATCGAAGATCGCCGCGGTGATGGATGTCAGGGGCGGCACGGACTTCGTCGAGCTACTGGCCGCGCTGGAGGGGCTCGAGTCCATCCCCTACACCATAGTGTTCCTGGACGCCTCCAACGAGGTGCTTCTGCGTCGTTTCTCCGAGACCCGCCGCATCCACCCGCTTGAGAGCAAGGGCCTGGGCGTTGCCGGGCTGATCGAGGAGGAGCGCAAGCTGCTGGACCCGCTGCGCGAGCGCGCCGACGTGGTCATCGACACGGGGGGACTGAACGTGTACGAGCTGCGCGACACCCTGCGTAGCATAGTGCCGGTGCTGGACGACGCCCGCACAACCAAGATCACCTTGACGTCATTCGGCTACAAGTACGGCCACCCGCTGGACGCCGACATCATCTTCGACGTCAGGTTCATGCCCAACCCCTATTGGATGCCCGAGCTCAGGGACCGCAAAGGCACCGACAAGCGGGTGAAGGATTTTATCCTCCAGCGCGATGACTCGCAGGAGTTCCTGACGAAGTTCATGGACCTGATAGAGTTCATCCTCCCGGGATACATCCGCGAGCGCAGGCCTTACCTGTCCATCGGCATCGGCTGCACGGGCGGCCGGCATCGCTCCGTGGTCATCGCCAACGAGCTGGCGAAGCGCTTCAAGAAGGCCGGCCAGCCGGTCAACGCCTCGCACCGCGACATCAACAAGTAATGACAAGCAGCGTACACCGGGTCAAGGAAGAGCTGGGCCACCTCAAGCCCAGCAGGCACTGTTGCCAGGTCGCCGAGCTCTCGGCGCTCCTCCACATGGACGGCAGCTACACCATCCGGGGGTCGGAGGGCCACGTGCTGGTCACGGAGTCCTCCGGGGTCTACACTGCGCGCAAGATCTACGGCCTGGTGCACACGCTCTTCACGCTGGAGACTCCGGTCATCAAAGTGACCCGCTCGACGCCCAGGCGCGGCGCCGTCTATCGCCTGGAGATCCCGGACCAGCCCGGCTTCCAGCAGGCGCTCAACGAGCTGGGAGTGCTGGACGCGCACCTCTCTGTCGAGCCGGTGGTGCCGCGAAGGCTGACCAGGAGCGATTGCTGCGCCGGCTCGGCTCTGCGGGGGGCGTTCCTGGGAGGGGGCTACCTGAGCGAGCCTTATGGACAGGCCGACTTCGAGATCTCGCTGGCGACCGAGGCGACGGCCGGCGCCTTCGAGGAGCTGTTCCGCCGCAAAGGGCTTGCCCCGGGCAAGAGGCAGAGGCGGAGCCAGTGGGTGCTCTACCTGAAGAAGAGGCAGCAGATCTCATCTTTCCTGGCGGTGGTGGGCGCGCACGCGGCGCACCTGGAGTGGGAGAGCCGCACGATAATGAACAGCACCCGCAACGACGTCAACCGGCTGGTCAACTGCGACGCCGCCAACGCCAGGCGCCTGGCCGAGGCATCCCTGCTCCAGCGCGAGCTCGCCGGCAGGCTTCTGGCCAGCGGGGCTCTCATCGACGCCCCCGGGGAGCTGGCCGAGCTGGCCGAGGCGCGGCTGGCGAATCCGCAAGCCTCGCTCGCCGAGCTTGGCGCCCTGCTCGACCCTCCCGTCTCCAAATCCGTGGTGCAGTCGAGGATGAGGAAGCTCGAGTCCCTCACCGCGGATGAAAAAGCCGATTTCCGGCGGGAATAGGCGCCGGAACAGCGAACCTCTTTGCCGGTACTGCTATAATGGCCAAAGGTGGATAACGGGGCGAAAGGGGTGTAGGAGATGGCAATCAGAGTAGGAATCAACGGGTTCGGAAGGATCGGCAGGTTAGTCACCCGCGCGGGGATATCGGACCCTGAGATCGAGTTCGTAGCGATAAACGACCTGACCGACGTCAAGACGCTCAGGCATCTCTTCAAGTACGATTCGGTGCATGGCACCTGGTGCGGCACGGTCGAGCCGGGGCCGGTCGAGGGCGTGCTGGTGATCGACGGCAAGGAGATCCGGGTCCTCTCCGAGCGCGACCCGGAGAAGCTTCCCTGGAAAGAGCTCGAGGTGGATGTCGTGGTCGAGTCAACCGGACTCTTCACCCACAGGGACAAGGCGGCCAAGCACATCACCGCCGGAGCCAAGAAGGTCATAATCTCCGCCCCCGCCACCGAGCCGGACCTGACGATGGTGCTGGGCGTCAACGATGACGCCTACGACAAGTCCAAGCACGACGTGGTGTCGAACGCGTCCTGCACCACCAACGCACTGGTGCCGCTGGTGAAGGTCCTCCTCGACAACTTCGGCATCGAGCAGGCATTCATGACCACCATCCACGCCTACACCAACGACCAGGTCATACTGGACGCCCCGCACAAGGACCTCAGGCGCGCGCGTGCCGCCGCCATGTCGATAATACCGACCACCACCGGGGCCGCCAGGGCCACCGCGCTGGTGATCCCCGAGATGAAAGGCAAGATCGACGGAGTCGCCATGAGGGTCCCGACCTTCGACGCCTCGATAGTCGACCTGGTCGCCACCCTGGGACGCGAGGTGACGGTGGCGGAGGTCAACAACGCGGTCGAGGCCGCGGCGGACAAGGGGCGCTTCGAGGGCATACTCGCCTACACCGAGGACCCGATCGTCTCGATAGACGTGGTGGGCACCTCGTACTCATCGGTCTTCGACGCGCTGTCGACCATGGTCATGGGCAAAACGGTGAAGGTCATGACCTGGTACGACAACGAGTGGGGGTACTCCAACAGGGTCGTCGACCTCATCAAGTTCATGATGGCGTAGGGGGTCTGATGCTGCAGCCCCCCAAGAAGACGCTGGATGACATCGACGTATCGGGCAAGAAAGCGCTGGTGCGGGTCGACTTCAACGTTCCCCTCGACATCGAGCGCAACGTGGCCGACGACACCCGCATCAGGGGGGCGCTCCCGACGATCAAGTACCTGCTCGACCACGGCGCCAGGCCGATTCTCATGTCACACCTGGGCAGGCCCAAGGGCCAGGTGGTAGAGAGCCTCCGCATGGGCCCGGTGGGAAAGCGCCTGTCGGAGCTGATCAACTACCCTGTGGTAAGTCTCAAGGAGAGCGTGGGGCCGCGGGTCGCCGACGCCATCGAGGCCAACCCGGACGCGATAATCCTGCTGGAGAACCTGCGGTTCTACCCCGGCGAGCGCGAGAACCTTCCCGACTTCTCCAGGCAACTGGCCGAGCTCGCCGACATATACGTCGATGACGCCTTCGGCACCAGCCACCGCGCTCACGCCTCGACCGTGGGCGTGACCCGCTACCTTCCGTCGGTGATGGGCCTGCTGATGGAGAAGGAACTGGAGACGCTGGGCGCCCTGATGGAGGAGCCGGAGAGGCCTTTCACTGTGGTGCTGGGCGGCAACAAGATATCCGACAAGCTCGGGGTCATCGACAGCTTCCTGGAGATAGCGGACTGTATCCTCACCGGTGGAGGGATGTGCTTCACGGTCATCAAGAGCATGGGCCTGGACATCGGGCAGTCGGTGATAGAGGAGGACCAGATACCGCAGATCGCCGGGACGATGAAGAAAGCCCGTAAGAAGGGCGTCAAGGTGATGGTCCCCATCGACTTCGTCGTAGCCGACCGGTTCGACAAGAACGCCAGCCACAAGGTAGTGCCGACCGAAGCGATACCACAGGGCTGGATGGGGCTCGACATAGGCCCGGCCACGGTGGAGAAGTTCTGCATGATCCTGAACGAGGCCAAGACCATATTCTGGAACGGCCCCATGGGCGTCTTCGAGTGGCCGGCCTTCGCCAACGGCACCAAGAGCATTGCCGAATGCATCGCCGGGGCCGGCGCCAAGACGATCGTCGGCGGCGGCGACTCCGATGCGGCGCTGCGGCAGTTCGGCCTCGAGGAGAAGATGGATTTCGTGTCCACCGGTGGCGGGGCGGCGATGCGCCTGCTGGAGGGCAAGAAGCTGCCGGCGGTCGAAGCGTTGAACGACAAGTAGCGCATGGAGGCACAGTTGAGAAAGCCGATAATCGCGGGAAACTGGAAGATGAACCTGACGCCCGACGAGGGCGCCGCGCTGGTCGAGGTCATCTGGAAGGAGATCGCGGGCTACGACGCTGTGGAAGCGGTGGTCTGTCCTCCTTTCGTGGACATCCCCGCCGTCGCGGCGGCGATCGAGAAAGGCTCGATGTCCATCGGGCTGGGCGCTCAGAACATGCACTGGTCCGACTCCGGGGCCTTCACCGGCGAGATATCGCCTGCGATGCTGCTGGCGCTGGGCGTGGGATACGTCATCATCGGGCACTCGGAGAGGAGGCAGCTCTTTGGTGAGACCGACCAGGGGGTGAACCGCAAGGTAGGCGCGGCGATCGAGGCCGGACTCGTTCCCATCATGTGTTGCGGCGAGACCCTCAAGCAGCGCGAGGCGGGCCAGACCGAGGACGTTGTGACCAACCAGGTCAAGTGCGGCTTCTTTGAGCTACCGGGCGAGAAGGCCGCACACGCCGTCATTGCCTACGAGCCGATATGGGCGATAGGGACCGGGAAGGCCGCGACCCCCGCCGACGCCGATGAGGTATGTGGGCTGGTCCGCCGCACGGTCGGCGAGCTGTACGGCGACGAACTCGCCGAGGGAATGCGCGTGCAGTACGGAGGCAGCGTGAGCCCGGCCAACGTGGACGAGCTCATGTCGATGCCCAACATCGACGGCGCACTGGTTGGAGGCGCGAGCCTCAAGGCCGCGGACTTCGCCCGGCTGGTGAAATATTCTTGACGGTCCCTCGCCCGTTTATCCTTATCATCCTCGATGGCTGGGGCCTCGGGCCGCACGACGACACCAACGCGATCGAGCTCGCCAGCACGCCCGTTATAGACCGCCTGATGAGCGGATACCCCTGGACCGCCCTGGGCGCATCGGGTGAAGCGGTGGGGCTTCCCCCCGGCCAGATGGGCAACTCCGAGGTGGGCCACCTCAACATCGGCGCCGGGCGCATAGTCCCGCAGGACTACCAGCGGATCAACCACTCCATCGCCGACGGCTCCTTCTATGAAAACGAAGTGCTGCTGGGCGCGATCGAGCACGCGCTGGAAACCTGCGGCACGCTGCACCTGATGGGTCTGCTGTCGGACGGCGGCGTGCACAGCCACCAGAAACACCTCTTCGCGCTGCTGGAGATGGCGCGAAAAGCGGGGCTGAAGCGGGTCGTCACGCACGCGTTCCTGGACGGGCGCGATACGCCCCCCCGCAGCGCGCTGACTTACATCAGGGAGCTCGAGCAGGAGACGGCGGATGGCGTTGGCCGGATACGGACGGTCGAGGGACGCTACTACGCGATGGACCGCGATAACCGCTGGGATCGCACCAGGGCCGCCTACGACGCGATCGTCCACGCCTCGGGAGAGAGCGCCGCTTCCGCCTCCGAGGCGGTAGAGGCCTCTTACCTGAATGGGATCAACGACGAGTTCGTGCTGCCCCACGTGGTGGGCGAGGGCGAGCTGATGCGGCGCCAGGACTCGGTGATATTCTTCAACTTCCGCCCCGACAGGCCGCGACAGCTCACCGAGGCTCTGATCTGGAAGAAGTTCGACAGGTTCGACAGGTCGGGCCCGGTCTTTCCATACCTGGTGACGATGACTGAGTACGACGACAAGTTCGACGTGCCTGCGGCGTTCCGACCGGAGGAGATCAAGGAGACGCTGGCCGACGTGCTGGCCGAGCACGGAAAGAGGCAGCTCCACATCGCGGAGACCGAGAAGTACGCGCACGTCACCTACTTCCTCAACGGTGGGGTGGAGGAGCCCAAGGTCGGTGAGGACCGGGTCCTCATACCCTCGCCCAGGGTCGCGACCTACGACCTGCAGCCGGAGATGAGCGCGCCGGAGGTGGCCGACGAGGCCGTCCGCAGGGTGAACAGCCTCGACTACGACTTCATCGTGTTGAACTTCGCCAACGGCGACATGGTGGGCCACACCGGCTTCATGAAGGCGACCATCGAGGCCGTCGAGACCGTTGACAAGTGCGTGGGGAAGGTGCTCGACGCGGTCTTCTCGGCCGGAGGCGCGGGCTTCGTTACGGCCGACCACGGCAAGGCCGACAGCATGCGCCAGGGAGACCACGCCTGCACCGCGCATTCTCTCGCGGAGGTGCCGTTCATCAACGCCACCCCTCAGAAGCGCGCCCTTCGCCAGGGGGGCACGCTGGGTGATATCGCGCCCACCGTCCTCGAGGTTATCGAGCTGCCGAAACCCGCCCAGATGACCGGCCGGTCGTTGTTCGATACGGTTGCAAAGACCAACAGGTGACCCTACAATGGCCTGGATATGGGTATATTCAAGATAATCGTAGTGGTGATTCACATAACCGTCTCGGCGGCGCTGATAATCTCGGTGCTGCTTCACTCCGGCAAGGGTGGGGGGCTGGCCAGCGTGCTGGGCGGAGCCAGCGCGAGCCTGTTCTCCGGCACCTCGATCGTGGAGAAGAACCTCGACCGTATAACCATCGTGCTGGGCCTCGTATTCGCGACCACCACGCTGCTTCTGGTGTGGTTGATGGCGCCCAAATAGGGGCGCCGGGCC
>Ga0209745_1002408_pt1 | contig 10692 bp, 10 predicted proteins | sample BarGraNGADG00312_FD_184495 | JGI IMG/M metagenome (GOLD analysis project Ga0209745, IMG submission 184495) | Arctic peat soil microbial communities from Barrow, Alaska - Barrow Graham LP Ref core NGADG0004-312 (SPAdes) (version 2) | ecosystem: Environmental > Terrestrial > Soil > Wetlands > Peat... | reverse complement strand
GGGTGTCGAACCGGTTGAACCGGGGGTCGACCAAGGTGGCGTCGTGGTACTCCCAGCCGGGCTGGTGCTCCTCCGAGCCAAGGTGGTGATCGACGGTGACCACAGTGCCGCCGACGAGCGAGGCGGCCGCGCCCAGATAGATCGCCGACTTGCCGCAGTAGGTCCCGATCTCGAGAACGGGCCCCTGGGGCAGAGCCGTGCATGCCTGGTCGAACAGCGCGGTCCCCTCATCGGGCGGCATGAACCCAGCCGCCTTGTCGGCGGCCTGCAGGAGTGCGGCAGGCATACTGAAGGTGGAGGGCATGGAGGCGTTCCTGACATCGGCGGACCAAGTCGGCTTACCGTATCCGCTGCGATCAACCGCGATTTCCGTCGCTTCAAAAAGTCTTATATGTCTCATCCAAGTGACTGGCTGACTCGAGTTGCGGACGAGTGGCAGGATGGCGCGCATGGCGATGACGGCGAAGGTCAAGGACGAGCTGAGTCGGTTCACGATAACCAAGCCCTGCTGTCGCAAGGCCGAAGTGGCGGCGACATTGCGGTTCGCCGGGGGGTTGCACATCGTCGGGGGCCGGATCGTGGTCGAGGCCGAGCTCGATACCGCTTCGGCGGCACGCAGGCTGCGCAAGGACATCGCCGACATCTACGGCCACCGCAGTGAGATCCTTGTGCTGGCCGCCGGGGGACTTCGACGCGGCAGTCGCTACGTCGTGCGGGTCGTGCTGGATGGTGAGGCGCTGGCCCGCCAGACCGGGCTGATCGACGGCCGCGGTCGCCCGGTGCGTGGTCTGCCCCCACGGGTGGTCAGCGGTTCGGTCTGCGACGCCGAGTCCGCCTGGCGCGGTGCGTTTCTCGCGCACGGGTCCCTGACCGAGCCCGGACGATCCTCCGCCCTGGAGATCACCTGCCCCGGTCCTGAGGCCGCGCTCGCGCTGGTGGGCGCTGCACGGCGGATGGGTATCCAGGGCAAGGCCCGCGAGGTGCGCGGTGTGGACCGCGTCGTCATCCGCGATGGGGACGCCATCGGCGCCATGCTGACCAGACTCGGCGCCCATGACGCGGTGATGGCATGGGAGGAACGCCGGATGCGGCGCGAGGTGCGGGCGACCGCCAACCGACTGGCCAACTTCGACGACGCCAACCTGCGCCGTTCCGCGCGCGCAGCCGTTGCCGCCGGTTCCCGGGTCGAGCGTGCGCTGGAGATCCTGGGTGATGGCGTCCCGGACCACCTGCTCGAGGCCGGCAGACTGCGGCTGAAGCACAAGGAGGCCAGCCTCGAGGAGCTCGGCCAGCTCGCTGAGCCCCAGATGACCAAGGACGCCGTGGCCGGCCGCATCCGTCGGTTGCTGGCCATGGCGGACAAGCGGGCGAGCGGCCTGGGCATCGCCGGCACGGATGCCAACCTCACCGCCGACATGCTCGACGCATAGGCTTACGCCGAGGTACCCCGGCGTGCGGTCAGGCCGCACCGACAATCCTGTTCAGGCAGGCTAGACAGTGCTGCTTCGGCAGACTCAAGAAAGGCAAGCCCATGACTGTTCGCGTTGGTATCAATGGCTTTGGTCGCATCGGCCGCAACTTCTACCGTGCTGTGCAGGCTTCCGGCGCGGACATCGAGATCGTCGGCGTCAACGACCTCACCGACACCAAGACGCTTGCGCACCTGCTCAAGTACGACAGCATCCTCGGTCGCCTCGGCAAGGACGTCGTGGCCGGCGATGGCGAGATCATCATCGTCGACACGGGCAGCTTCCCGGTCTTCACGGAACGCGACCCGGCCAACCTGCCGTGGGCCAAGCTCGGCGCCGACGTCGTCCTCGAGTCGACCGGCTTCTTCAAGGATGCCGAGAGCTGCGGCAAGCACATCACCGCAGGCGCCAAGAAGGTCATCATCTCCGCGCCGGCCAAGGGCGAGGACATCACCATCGTCATGGGCGTGAACCACGAGGACTACGACCCGGCGACCGACCACATCATCTCCAACGCCTCGTGCACGACGAACTGCCTTGCGCCGATGGCCAAGGTCATCGATGACGCGTTCGGTATCGAGCGTGGCCTGATGACGACCATCCACGCCTACACCAATGACCAGAACGTCCTCGACTACCCGCACAAGGACCTGCGACGCGCTCGCGCCGCCGCCCTGAACATGATCCCGACCACCACCGGTGCCGCCAAGGCGATCGCCCTTGTCATGCCGCAGCTCAAGGGCAAGCTCGACGGCTACGCCATGCGCGTGCCACTGCCGACAGGCTCAGCCACCGACCTGACCGTCCAGCTGAAGACCGCGGCCACCAAGGAAGAGATCAACGCCGCGATCAAGGCCGCAGCCGAGGGCCCGTTGAAGGGGATCCTGTCCTACACCGAGGACCCGATCGTCTCGACCGACATCGTCACCGACCCGGCATCGTGCATCTTCGACTCGGGTCTTACCTACGTCAACGGCAACATGGCCAAGGTCGTCGGCTGGTACGACAACGAGTGGGGCTACTCCTGCCGCCTCGTCGACCTGATCGCCTACGTCGGCAAGACGCTCTGAGGGCACGATGAAGACCGCACTCGACCTGATCGCGGACGGTGACCTACGCGGCAAGCGGGTCCTGGTTCGCTCCGACCTGAACGTTCCTCAGGATGCCGACACGACCATCACCGACGACGGTCGGGTGCGGGCTTCGTTGCCCACGATCAAGGCTCTGACCGAAGCGGGCGCGCGCGTTGTCGTGTGCGCTCACCTCGGCCGGCCCAAGGGGGTACCGGAGGCCAGATACTCCCTGGCGCCCGTCGCCCAGCGGCTCCAGGATCTGCTCGGCGCACCCGTCGCCTTCGCCACCGACACGGTGGGGGAGTCCGCCCGGGCCGTTGTCGCCGCGCTGGCGGACGGGCAGGTCGCGCTTCTCGAGAACCTGCGCTTCAACGTCGGCGAGACGTCCAAGGACGAAACCGTGCGAGGCGCCTTCGCTGACGAGCTTGCTTCTCTGGCAGACGTTTTCGTCAGCGACGGGTTCGGTGTCGTGCACCGCAAGCATGCCAGCGTGTATGACGTAGCGCAGCGACTCCCGCACGCCATCGGCGGGCTCGTCCAGGCCGAGGTCGAGGTGCTCAAGCGCCTCACCGAGTCGCCCGAACGGCCGTTTGTGGTGGTGCTCGGTGGGGCCAAGGTCAGTGACAAGCTGGGCGTGATCGAGAGTTTGCTCAAGATCGCCGACAGCCTGCTCATCGGCGGCGGGATGAGCTACACGTTCCTGGCGGCCCAGGGCAACGAGGTAGGCAAGAGCCTCCTCGACATCGATCGCCTGGACATGGTCAAGGGCTATCTCCAGCAGGCGAAGGAACGCGGGGTCGAGATCGTCCTGCCGACCGACGTCGTGGTCGCGACGGACTTCTCCGCGGATGCTGAGCACAGGGTCGTGCCTGCCGACCAGATCCCCCCCGACATGGAGGGCATGGACATCGGCCCGGTGACGCGCGAGACCTTCGCGGCCAAGATCGCCGGCGCGCGCACGGTGTTCTGGAACGGGCCGGTGGGCGTGTTCGAGATGGCACCGTTTGCCGAGGGCAACCTGGCCGTCGCGCAAGCGGTGGTCGCGGTCACCAAGACAGGTGCGCTGACGGTTATCGGTGGCGGCGACTCGGCCGCGGCGGTGCGTCAGTTCGGCTTCACCGACGATCAGTTCGGGCACATCTCGACCGGTGGGGGTGCCAGCCTGGAGTACGTCGAGGGCAAGCAGCTTCCCGGTCTGACAGTTCTGGAGGACTAAGACCCATGGCAACCAGCAACCGCACGCCGCTGATGGCGGGCAACTGGAAGATGAACCTCGACCATCTCCAGGCCACGCACCTGGTCCAGAAGCTTGACTGGACCCTGCGCGATGCCAAGCACGACTACGACGCGGTCGAGGTTGCCGTCCTGGTGCCGTTCACCGACCTGCGCAGCGTGCAGACGCTGATCGAGGGCGACAAGCTGTTCCTCAAGCACGGGGCGCAGGATCTGTCGGTGTACGACGCCGGCGCCTACACGGGCGAGATCTCGGGTGCGTTCCTGTCCAAGCTCGGCTGCACCTATGTCGCGGTCGGCCACAGCGAACGCCGGCAGCACCACGCCGAGGACGACGCCGTGGTGGCCGCCAAGGTCAAGGCGGCATACAGGCATGGTCTGACCCCGATCCTGTGCTGTGGCGAGGGTCTCGAGGTGCGACAGGAGGGCCGTCAGGTCGAGCACGTGCTGGCGCAGATCGACGCGGCACTCGACGGTGTCACGCCCGCGCAGGTCCGTTCGATCGTCATCGCCTACGAGCCGATCTGGGCCATCGGCACCGGCGAGGTGGCGACGCCGGCCGACGCACAGGAGGTCTGTTCGGCGATTCGCACGAGGCTGGCCGAGCTCTTCTCCGGCGACACAGCGGATGGCATCCGGATTCTCTACGGCGGTTCGGTCAAGGCAGGCAACGTGGCCGCGATCATGGCCCAGACCGACGTCGACGGGGCTCTGGTCGGTGGCGCCTCGATCGTGGTGGAAGACTTCGTGTCGATCTGCCGCTACCGCGACCACATCACCGCAAGCTGAACACGGTACCGACCGGAGCCGCGCGCCGCTGATGGTGACTCGGGGCGCCGTGTCGGAGTCCGTCAGGTAGTGTTTGTCCTTGGCCGTGCTAGGTGCGACCGACTGACGCCGAACGAGATTGGGTTTACTTCGTGGATGCCGTAAAGATCGGGCTGAATGTCCTCTTGGTCGTGAGTGGACTGATCCTGACCCTGTTGGTCTTGCTGCACAAAGGCAAGGGTGGCGGCCTCTCCGAGATGTTCGGCGGGGGCATGTCCAGCACGATGAGCGGTTCGTCGGTCGCCGAACGCAACCTCGACCGGTTCACCGTTGCCGTGGGCATGATCTGGGGCGCAGCGATCGTCGGACTGCAGCTCATCGAGCGATTCAACGCCTAGTACACCGCCCGCCCGCATGGCCGGGCTGACCTGAGGTCCAAGGAGCATCATCGTGGCAAGTGGCAACGCGATCAGGGGCAGCCGAGTCGGCGCCGGGCCAATGGGCGAGGCTGAGCGTGGCGACGCCGCTCCTCGAGTCCACATCTCGTACTGGTGCGGCAATGGTCACGAGACGTCCCCTAGCTTTGCCGAGGAACCCGGCCTGGCCGTTCCCGAGACATGGGACTGCCCCCGCTGCGGTCTGCCCGCCGGTCAGGACGAGGACAACCCACCGGCGGCGAACCGCAACGCGCCCTACAAGACCCATCTGGCCTATGTGAAGGAACGCCGCAGCGAGATCGACGGCCAGGCCATCCTGGACGAGGCACTGCAGTCTCTGCGCGACCGCGGCCTGATCCGCTAGAGGCCAAACCAGCGAAGTCCCCAGTCCCGATACGTTCGGGGTTGGGGACTTCGTCGTTGTTGTGGCCGGATCAGCGGCTGGACGGTCGGGTCAGGGGCTGGGCGGTCGGGTCAGCGGCTGGACAGCCGGATCAGCGGCTTGGGCACGTGGGTGGCGGCATCCCGGTCCAGGAGCCACGTGGTGGACCGTATGCCGGTCACTCCAGCCGCTGGCGCCTGGAGCTGTCCGGCCCCCGACAGGGCGAGGCCGACCGCGCCGGCCTTGTTCGCGCCCGAGACCAGGAACCACACGTCGCGCCCAGCGCACAGGCTGGGGAACGTCATGGACACCCGGGTGGATGGCGGTTTGGGTGCCCCACGAACGCCGATCGTCGACGCGTCGCGCTCATGCAGGGCAGGGTGTTCGGGGAACAGGGAGGCCACATGGGCATCCGGACCGACCCCGAGCATCACGACGTCGAACTCCGGCACATCGCGTCCGCGGGGCGCGGCTGCGGCGAGCTGCAAGCCGTATCGGGCAGCCGCCGCGTCAACGTCGCCTCCGTCCGGTCCGTCGGAGGTGGGCATCCCGTGCACCCGCGCCGGGTCCAGTGGGACGGCATCGAGCAGCGCCATGCGCGCCTGCGTCTCGTTGCGGTCGGGGTCGCCGGCCGGCAGGAAGCGCTCGTCACCCCACCAGATGTTCAGACGCCGCCAGTCGATGGCGTCCCTGGCTGCGGAATGCCCCAGCGAGGCCAAGAGCGCAGAACCCATGGATCCGCCGGTCAGGACGATGTCGGCCTCTCCGCGAGAGGACTGCGCGTCAACGATGGCGGTGACCAGTCGAGCCGCCGCCGCGTCGGCAAGGAGCTGCGCGTCGCGATGGACGACGACCATGGGTGCCCGGCTCATGAGGGTCTGCTTCCTTTTCGGGTCTTCGTGCCACGGTCCAGCCTGGGCAGACCCTTGGTCAACGCCTCCGCATAGATCTCGTCGGGGTCCAGCCGGCGCAGCTCGTCGGCCAGGCACTCGGCCAGCTCTCGGCGCCCCAGGCTGATCCGGCGGACCGGTTGGCCGGGCTGGGCCATGGTCGCCACGGCACCATCAGGACGCGCGATGTCGATGTTGCCGCCGCGGCGCTCGAGCCGGACGCTCGCCATACCGGTGCCGGCGCGGGTGCGGCCACGAGTCACCGGACATCTGAGAGCCTCGGCCAGCCAGGCGGCCAGGAGGTCGACGGAGGGCGAGTCGCTACCGCCGGTGACTGTTGCCGCGATGACGGGCTCGTATGGCGGCTCGTCCAGTGCCGCGGCCAGCAGACCACGCCACAGCGTGATGCGGGTCCAGGCAAGATCGGTGTCACCGGGCTGGTAGCTGTCTGCCCGAAGCGCCATCTCAGCCCAAGAGTTGCGGACCTCAGCGGCATCGGTGATCCGTCGCTGCGCCATCTGCCCGATCGCCGACGCCGAGACGTCAGGGGGAGCCGCCTTGGGCCACCAGGCAACCACCGGGGAGTCAGGGAGCAGCAAAGGGACCACGACGCTGTTGCCGTGAGCAGCGAGCGGGCCATGCGTCCGAAGGACGATCACCTCGCTGGCCCCGGCGTCACCGCCGACCCGGATCTGGGCGTCCAGCCGGCTGGCGCCGCGCTTGTTGCCGCTGAGCAGGGCGATGATGCGGCAGGGGTGTTGGCGGCTGGCGTCGTTGGCCGCCTCGATCGCCTCGTCGGCCGCCTCAGCCTCGTCGGCCACGATGATCAGGGTGAGCACCCGTCCGAGAGCGACGGCGCCAACGTCGTTGCGCAGCTCGACCAGCTTCCTGCCGACAGCCGCAGTCGTGGTGCTGGGAAGGTCGACGATCAAGGCTTCCTCCAGGTGCGTCCGTCGCGGCGCATCATGTCGTCGGCGGAGTCCGGGCCCCAGCCGCCGGCGGGGTAGGGGTCGGGCCGTCCGCGCTTGGCCCAGAAGGCCTCGACCGGGTCAAGGATCTGCCAGGCCAGCTCCACCTCTTCGTGGCGGGGGAAGAGCGGGGGATCGCCGAGCAGAACATCGAGGATCAGCCGCTCGTAGGCCTCGGGGCTGGACTCGGTGAAGGAGCTGCCGTAGCCGAAGTCCATGTTGACGTCGCGGACCTCCATCGCGGAGCCGGGCACTTTGGAGCCGAATCGCATGGTGACGCCCTCGTCGGGCTGGATGCGGATCACGATCGCGTTCTGGCCGAGCTCCTCGGTGGCCGTTTCGGTGAACGGCAGGTGCGGCGCGCGCTTGAAGACCACTGCGATCTCGGTGACGCGCTTGCCCAACCGTTTGCCGGTGCGCAGGTAGAACGGCACTCCGGCCCAGCGACGCGTGTCGATCTCGATCTTCAGCGCCGCGTAGGTCTCGGTGGTGGAGCTCGCCGTGATGCCGTCCTCGTCGAGATAGCCGACGACCTGCTCGCCGCCCTGCCATCCCTCGACATACTGACCGCGCGCAGTGGACTTTGCCAGATCCGTGGGCAACCGCATCGCCGAGAGGACCTTTTCCTTCTCGGCGCGCAGGTCCTGTGCCTTGAAGGAGACCGGCTCTTCCATGGCGGTCAGTGCCAGCAGCTGAAGCAGGTGGTTCTGGATGACGTCGCGCGCCGCGCCGATGCCGTCGTAGTATCCCGCCCGCGCGCCGATGCCGATGTCCTCGGCCATCGTGATCTGGACGTGGTCGACGTAGTTGGCGTTCCACAACGGCTCGAACATCTGGTTGGCGAAACGCAGCGCCAGAATGTTCTGGACCGTCTCTTTGCCCAGGTAGTGGTCGATCCGGAAGATCGACCCCGAGGCGAACACATTCCCGACGATCGAGTTCAGCTCACGGGCGCTCTCGAGGTCATGGCCGAACGGCTTCTCGATGACGACTCGACGCCACGCGCCCTCGGTGTCATGGCTCAGGCCGCTGCTGTGGAGCTGCTGGCACACGGTGGCGAAGGACGCCGGTGGGATCGAAAGGTAGAAGGCGTGGTTGCCTCTGGTCCCGCGCTCCTTGTCGAGCTGCTGCACGGTCTCACGCAACAGGTCGAATGCCTTCGGGTCGTCGAACGTCCCTGGTACGAATCGGATTCCCTTCGCCAGGCTCCGCCACACCTCCTCGCGGAGGGGCGTTCGGGCGTGCGCGCGCACTGACTCGTGGACGATCTTGCAGAAGTCCTCGTGGGCCCAGTCGCGGCGTGCGAACCCGACCAGGCTGAAGCCGGGGGGCAACAGGCCGCGGTTCGCCAGGTCGTAGATGGCAGGCATGATCTTCTTGGTCGCGAGATCACCGGTGACGCCGAAGAGGACCAGGTCACAAGGCCCGGCGATCCGTGGCAGGCGCTTGTCCCGGGGATCGCGCAGGGGGTTCATCTCGGCGGTGACCCTGGTGGGGCTCATGGTGTCTCGAAACCAAGTGCCCGCGTCAGCTGGGCGAGGCCGGCATCGTGGTCGGTGAGGTGCAACCGCAGAACGGGGCGGCCGTGGTCGGCGAGGACCTGGGCGTCACCGCCGGCCTGAGCCGTGACGAAGTCGCCGAACGTGAACTCCCGGCCCGGGATGGCCAGATCCTCGTGCGGCGTCGTGGTGATCTGAAGGTAGACGCCGGTGGCCGGACCACCTTTGTGGTACTGCCCCGTGGAGTGCAGGAAACGTGGGCCCCAGCCAAACGTCGTGGGGCGATTGGTGCGACGGGCAATGGTGCGGCGAGCCGCTGCCAGAGGCGCGTCGGCAAGCCGGTCGAGATAGGCCATGATGGCCAGGTAGCCATGCTGTGGGTCCAGCTGTGAGATCAGCGAGTCCAGTGCGCTGGCAACGGTCTTGGCGTCGCCGAGCCAGTCGCCGCCGAGGGTGCGCACCTCAATGGCGCCGTCGTTGAAATCGGCCTGGTCGGGTTTGACGTCGGTGGCGTCGAGCAGCCCGCGGGCGGCATTCTTGGCGCTCTCGACATCGGGCTGGTCGAAGGGGTTGATCCCCAGGATCCGGCCTGCGGTGGCCGTGGCGACCTCCCACAGCAGCAGCTGCGCCCCGAGGGAACCGCTGACCTGCACCTCAGAACGCGACGGATCGGCAGCGGCCGGCGCGGTGTCATCATCGTCAGCGACGTCAGCGACGAGTCGGGCCACCGTCAGGTCGTCGGCCGAGGAGGTGACCTCCGGGTCTGGGTTGTCCGGGTCACCCTGTACGACGACCGGCAGCACCCCCGTGCCGTTCTTGCCGGTGCTCTCGGCGATCAGCTGCTCCGCCCAGTCGGCGAATCCCGTGATGCCGGAACCGTCGTCGACCAGGACGAGCTTGTCGCGCAGGGGCTCGGTGCCGGCAATGGCGGAACCGAGCCTGAGGGCGGGGTTCGCCTCGTCATCGGAGGCCAGCAGGTCGGCGACGGACTCGGCCTCGGCCAGCAGCTGCTCGAGATCGACACCGGCCAGACCGCTTGGGACCAGGCCGAACGCGGTCAGGGCCGAGTAGCGCCCCCCAACGTTCGGGTCTGCATTGATCACGCGGTATCCGGCGACCCGTGCGTCCTTGTCCAGCGGGCTGTCGGGGTCGGTGACGATCACGATGCGCTGGGTCGGGTCGATCCCGGCGTGGGTGAACGCAGCCACGTAGGCACGACGCTGGGAGTCGGTCTCGATGGTGGAACCGGACTTGCTCGAGACAACCACGACAGTGCGTCCGAGCCGGTCGGCAAGCGCGGCGCGTACCGAGTCAGGTTGTGAGGAGTCCAGCACTGTCAGCTCGACGTTGGCAGTCGCACAGATGACCTCGGGAGCCAGGGACGACCCGCCCATGCCGCACAGGACGACGTGGTCGACGCCTTGCTCTGCCAGGTGGCTGCGCAGCGCGGCGACCTCTCCGACGAGGGGTCGAGACGTCCGACCGAGACTGACCCAGGAGAGGCGGATCGCAGACTCGGACTCGGCCTCGGGACCCCATAGCGTGGCGTCCTTGGCAAAGAGCTTGCTCGCAAACCCGTCCGCGACGAGCTGCGGCACGTGCCGGGTCACCGCGTCGGCGGCCGGCCCGGAGGCGAGTACGCCCAGAGCCACTGTGGTCACAGCGCCGCCTTGGTGAGCTCGACCTGCACGGTGGACAGCAGCTCGGACCAGGACTTCGCGAACTTGTCGACGCCTTCACTCTCAAGCACCTCGACGACGTCGGCGTAGGGGATGCCGAGACGTTCAAGTGTGTCCAGCACGTTCCTGGCATCGTCATAGTTGCCGGTCACCTGGTCGCCGATGATCTCGCCGTGGTCGGCAACGGCCTGCATGGTCTTGGTGGGCATCGTGTTGACGGTGTTGGGCGCCGCGAGGTCCACGACATACATCGTGTCCTTGTATGCCGGGTCCTTGACTCCGGTGGATGCCCAC
>Ga0209745_1002407_pt1 | contig 10693 bp, 11 predicted proteins | sample BarGraNGADG00312_FD_184495 | JGI IMG/M metagenome (GOLD analysis project Ga0209745, IMG submission 184495) | Arctic peat soil microbial communities from Barrow, Alaska - Barrow Graham LP Ref core NGADG0004-312 (SPAdes) (version 2) | ecosystem: Environmental > Terrestrial > Soil > Wetlands > Peat... | reverse complement strand
GTCAAGCATTCCCCTATATAAAAGAAAATCAAAGAAGACTGCTGACCAGTAGGAATGATAGGCAAGTTTTGGGGTCAGACCCCTTAACTTGCCTTTTAGCAACTGGGTCAGGCACCAATGCGAAAATGCGAAAAGGGGCCAGGCACCATTTTTGCATTTAGTAGGAATGATTTCCGGCGTGCAATCGAAAAACGCAACAATGGTGCCTGGCACCTTTGTTGCGTTTGCGTGGATTACGGTTGGCCAGGGGCCTTTATGCCGTAAGGCGTGCCGGTCTCTTTGAGGTCCATGACAAAGGTGACGTTGGTGCGGGTCCCGTTTATGAGGGCCCCGAAGACCTGGGCGGTCTCGCGCATGACCTGGAAGGTCTTGGTGTCGATCCAGACTTCCATCACCACGTCGCCCACGTCTGTCTGACCCGCCAGTCCCAGCACGGTGAGCATGAGGCGCGGGTCCATCCTGTACTTGTAATGGAAGCAGTCGGCGCTCGACCCCGCCGGTGCGTTGGGCAGTCCTTCGACGTTCGAGACACTCTTCCACATCAGCGTGACATCACCGGTCGCCGTCTTGGGGTCGGCCGGCGCCCAGGTGCCGTTCGATGAATACGTCTGCGAGCCCACCTGCAGCGTACCCTGGACCCGCGCTCCAGCGGGGTCGGCGCTGCGGACCTCCCAGGCCGAGTTGCCCGGCGAATCAAAGAGCACGTGACCGTCACCGGGGTAATCGCCCTGCGTCGCCGCGAAGGTGACCCCTATCCCGAACTGGAAGCCCGCGAGCTTCTGCATCACCGAGCCGGCCTTGTGGATGTTCTTGGACTTGCTGTCGAAGAGCGAGTGGAAACCGCCGAAGAAGAACAGCCAGATTAGGGCGGCGGCGATGAGCGCCGCGACAATGAGTAAGACGAGCTCGCGCACCCCGAAGTCGGGACCGGTCCTGTTGCTGCGCGCCCGCCGAGCCCGTTTCATGCGGGGGGTCTGTGTTCCTTCCGAGCCGGTATAGGCGCTGGAAGGGGAGACGTCGGCAAGGGTGGTCTTCTCGGTGACGATCGTGTCGGGCTGGACGGACGGAGCCGACTCGTAGGTCTCATCCGCCATCCCCCCGGCCGCCGCTTCCACCAGCGCCGAGCCGCAGTTCTTGCAGAAGCGCTGGTCACGCGGGTTTGCCATCCCGCACCTGACACAGAACTTCTTGTGCTCGGAGAAGTCCGCGTGGAGGTCGCGCTGCTGGATCTGGGGCGGCGCGGGCGCGGCGCCGGGAGCGGGGACCTGCTGTTCCTGCTTTTGTACCGCGCGCTTGTCGTCGGCGGCCCGCTCCTGTATCGCGGCCTGCTCCTGCTCGGCCTCCCACGCCGCGGAGGACGCGGCCGCCGCTTCCTTGTAAGAGGCTACGTCACCGACGGGCTCGCGCGTGAGCCGCTTGGTCGGGGCGAGGCGTGAGAACTCGCCGTCATCGAGAGGCGTGAATGTATCCGAATCGGTCTGCATCCCGTCGCGGGCCTCCGAGCGCTCGACCTTGTCCATGTCGCGCCCGCACTTCATGCAGAAACGCGCCTCGTCGGCGTTCTCGGTCTCGCACAGGTCGCATTTCTTCAAAAATGGCTCCTTAATCCTTCGATCCCCCGGCGAAGGGCCGGGGGTCGATGGTATTCTATAACAAAGAAAGGCCAATCAATATCAGCCCGGCCGCCCGTTTGATAGGATACAAACTGTTGTTCTATCCTTGAGCCTCAGGCTGAAAAGGAGCAGAAGTCATGCAGATAATTGACTTGCGGGAACCCTGTTACGTGCAGGCGCCCGGGGAAGACATCCAGCACCTGCCGCTGGACCTGTGCCGGAAAATGTTCGCCTGGGACTCGGCGTGCCAGTCCTTCGAGATCTTCATCAGGCACGAGATACCCAACGTCAAGTTCTACGCCCTCGTCGCGGTCAAGGACGAAGGGATAACCCTCGCGGCGAGAGGGGAACTGGGCACCCACCATTACTTTATCCCCTGGAGCAACGTCATCGCGGTGCACGGACACATTGCCACCTGACGGCGTGGCGGGGCGGCCCGGCGGGGCTCAGGAGTCGCAATGGTGCTGCTGATAGTCCTTCTGGTCGCCGGCTTCATCGCGCTCATGGTCAGCCTTTTCGCCTGTCTCCTGCTTATGACCCGGCGGGCGCTCGCGAGAAAAGAAGAGCTGGCCGCCCGCGCAATGGCCCCCGAGCCGGTCATCTACTCGACCTACAAGGCCAACTTCTTCGGGCTGGCATCGAAGGGCATGGGACAACTGAGGGGCAACGGCGTGCTGGCCCTGACCCGCCTCGAGCTGGCGTTCTTCATGCTCAAGCCGGCCTGGGAGGTCAGGGTCCCGCTCGAGCGCGTCAGGCGCATCGAGGACCCGAAGTCGTGGCTGGGCAAGTCGGTCGCCCGGAGACTGCTGGCGGTGTATTTCCTAAATGAGGACGGCGCCGAGGACGCCGTCGCTTTCTGGGCGCCGGACGTGGCGGAATGGACGGCCCGCATCAAGGCGGTTGCCCCCGCTCCTGACGACATCGACACTGGCGGTCGCGGTGACACTTCCCAATAAGATCTGCCTGGTGGCCGACGTGCACTCGAACCTCGCCGCTCTCGAAGCGGTGGTACAGGACGCCGGCGAGGTCGACGCGTGGTGGTGCATGGGGGACGTGGTCGGCTACGGACCCGACCCCAACGAGTGTGTAGAGCTGATGGCCGGACTGGGAGCGCTCATCGTGGCCGGAAACCACGACGCGGGAAGCATCGGGACGATGAGCCTGAGCCGCTTCAATATGGACGCGCGAGTTGCCGCCGAATGGACCGCCAGGACGCTCTCCGAGAGCAGCACCCGCTTCCTTCAAGCTCTTCCCGAGACGCGCTACCAGGAGGATACCGGCTGCCTGCTGGTGCACGGCAGCCCCAGCGACCCCATGTGGGAATATGTCACCACGGTGCCCCAGGCCGAAGAGAACTTCGAAGCATTCACAGCGGACGTCTGTTTCCTGGGCCACTCACACGTCCCCGTCGTCTTCGCCACGCCGGCGCCGGGCTCGACGGAAGGCGTGTCGCAGACCACGCCGGCGGATGGGGAGACCATCGAGCTCTCCGGTGGCAGGCGATACCTGGCCAACGTCGGGAGCGTGGGACAGCCTCGAGACGGAGACCCGCGTGCTTCCTATGTGATGTTCGAGCCGGGAGCGTTGCTGATAACATACTACCGGGTCGAGTACGAGGTGGCGCGCACCCGGCGGAGAATGGAGCAGATTGGCCTGCCCTCTTTCCTCAGCAGCCGACTGGCGCTGGGCAGGTGAAAGATGTTGATGAAAACCATGTGCGCTTTCCCGAACCGGTCGTATGGTGGTTTCGTCGAACAATATAGAAGGAACCCCACCGATTCCGGAGCCGGTCCGCGGCCGTTATATTGTTGGCGGGCCGCGTAGGCCCGGAAGCGCACACACTTAGAACTGGAGAGGCCATGCGCAAGACCAGACTGTTCGTAGCTGTCGCACTGCTGGCGATAGCCCTGGCCGCCGCCGCCATCCTTGCGGGCTGCGGGACGAATACTGCCGACAGCACGGACACCACCCAGGGGCGGCCAAAGTCCGTCACCGCATATGAGGCCGGGCAGTTTACCAAGCCGGCCGCCGTCAAGTGGCAGGCCAGCAACTGGATGATCCAGACCCGGAGCGCCGACCCCGATGGGGTTTCCAAGGACGGGAAAGCCCAGATCTGGGAGGTCTACTATTTCGCCCCCGCCCCAGAGCAAGGCAACCAGATGTTCGTCATATACAACCGGGGCAACGTCTGGCCGAACGCTCCCTCCGACAACAAGGGGGCGGACAAGGGGCTCGATATCTACCGCAAGAACAAGCCCCCCGACTTCAGGGTCGACTCGGGCGAAGCCTACCAGGTGGCCCGCCAGAACGGCGGCGGGGATTTCATGGACGCGCACCCCGACGCGCGCGCCAATATGCAGCTCCGCTGCAAGGCCGACTACGACGCGATCGCCGAGAAGACGCCGTCCGCGAAGTACAAGTGGATCTGGGACGTCAGCTTCAGAGAGCCCAAGGTGGGCGCGGAGGAACTGCACGTGCTGATCGACGGGATGACCGGCGACTTCATCTCAAAGGAGACGAAGAGCACCACGCAGTAACGTCGCCCCAGACCCTTTCGATAACCACGATATGACCCGCACTCCGAGGTTCGACTCGTGCGTCGTCAAAAAGCGCGTTACATATGTTATTGTATCGATAGTTTCATCTGTCTGAGCGGAATAATCACTGGAGCTTTACTGGAGGGAAGAGATGTCGCAGGAAATGAAGTTGTTCACATCCGAGTCGGTCACGGAGGGTCATCCCGACAAGGTGGCCGATACCATAAGCGACGCGATACTGGACGAGATAATCGCCCTGGACAAGCACGCCCACGTCGCCTGTGAGACCCTCGTCACCACCGGCCTCACGGTGGTGTCGGGCGAGATAACCACGGACGCCTACGTCGACATGCGAAAGATCATCAAGCAGACGATCAAAGACATAGGCTACACGCGGCCTGAGATCGGGTTCGATTTCGAGACCTGCGGCGTGATGATATCGATAGACGAGCAGTCCAAGGACATAGCGCGCGGCGTGGAAGAGTCCATCGAGATCAGGCTCGGCAAGACCGCCGACGAGCTGCTCGACACGCAGGGCGCGGGCGACCAGGGCATGATGTTCGGGTACGCCTGCAACGAGAACGAAGAGCTGATGCCGACGCCAATAATCCTCGCCCACAAGCTGGCGCGCAGGCTGGCGGACGTCCGCAAGGCGGGAATCGTGCCCTACCTACGCCCCGACGGCAAGACCCAGGTGACGGTCGAATACGACGGGTTCACACCCGTGGGCATCTCCACCATCGTGATATCGGCGCAGCACAACGAGGACGTCGACATCATGGGCCTGATGAAGCCCGACCTCGAGGAACACGTCCTCAAGCCGGTGATCCCGCCGGAGTGGCTCGAGACCAAGCCGCGCTTTCTGGTGAACCCGACCGGCGCCTTCGTGATCGGGGGGCCGATGGGTGACACGGGCCTGACCGGCCGCAAGATCATCGTGGACACCTATGGCGGGATGGCGAGGCACGGCGGCGGTGCCTTCTCCGGGAAGGACCCATCCAAGGTCGATCGGTCCGCGTCGTACGCCGCGCGCTGGGTTGCCAAGAACGTGGTGGCCGCGGGCCTGGCGGACAGGTTCGAGGTTCAGCTGGCATACGTCATCGGCAAAGCACACCCGGTCTCGATATCCTGTGAGGGGTACGGCACCGAGAAGATATCGATCGACAAGATAGAAGAGCTGATCCGCGAGGTCTTCGACCTCAGGCCGGCCGCCATCATCCGCGACCTCAAGCTTCTCAACCCGATCTACAAGGCCACCGCCGCGTACGGACATTTCGGCCGCGACGAGGAAGGCTTCACCTGGGAGCGTACGGATAGGGCGAAAGTGCTCAGGAAAGCAGCCGGACTGTAGGGGAGGACCGCTTGGCCTTGAGGATAAGGACGCTGGGCGACCCCGTCCTGCGCGAGAAGAGCAGGCGGCTGGAAGAGGTCGACGCCGAGGCGAGAGAGCTCATCGAGGAGATGGCCGACACCCTTTGCGAGCAGCCGGGCAGGGTGGGGCTGGCGGCGCCGCAGGTCGGTGTTCTCAAGCGCCTCTTCGTGTACGACCTCGGCCACGGGCCGAGGTGCCTGGTGAATCCCGAGATAGTCGCCGCCCAGGGAGAGCAGCCCAACGAGGAAGGCTGCCTTAGCCTTCCCGGCATCTACATCACGGTTCCGCGCCACCAGAGGGTCAGGGTGAGGTGCTCTATGCCCTCTGGCCACAACGTGGTGATCGAAGCGGAGGACTTCCCCGCCAGAGTGATGCAGCACGAGTGCGACCACCTGGACGGGGTGCTGATAATAGACCGGTGTGACGAGGAGGAGAGAAAGAGGGCTCTCGAGGAGTACCAGGAACTGGAGTTGCGAAAATCTCTTCCTGACGACTGAGGGGCGGAGCGGGCTTGAGGACACTGTTCTTTGCAAGCGATTCGTTCGCCATCGAGCCGATCGAGGCGGTCCATGCATCGCGGCATGACATCATCGCGTTTCTGGGGCGCCCGGACAGGCCCGCGGGCCGCGGACTGAAAGCGGCGGCCACTCCCGCGGTGGAGCGCGCACACGCGGCCGGACTGGCGGTGCTGCAACCCCAGAGCCTGACTCCTGAGTGCCTCGCTCCCCTGATCGACAAGCTCGAGTGGGATGTCGGAGTGGTGGTCGCCTATGGCGGCCTGATCCCCTCATGGCTTCTGCGGACGCCGCGCCTGGGATTCGTCAACCTGCACCCGTCGCTCCTTCCACGCCTGCGGGGAGCGGCCCCGATCGAACGCGCCATCATGAAGGGGACCAGCGTCACCGGCGTCACCACAATTCAGATGAGCGATGAGCTGGACGCGGGAGACATCTTGCTTCACATCGAGGTCCCGCTGACCGAGGAGGACAACACCGGTACGCTGCGCGACAGGCTTGCACACGCCGGCGCCAAGCTGCTGGTCGCGACCCTCGACGGCTGTGAGGACGGCACGTTGTCGCCGGTCCCGCAGGAGGAGGACAAGGCAACCTACGCTCCTCCCATCAAGCCCGCCGAAGGACAGATCGATTGGGGCCAGCCGGCCGAGGCCATAAACCGGCTCGTCCGCGCGATGGACCCGGAGCCCGGCGCCTTCACCTGGTTCAGGGGCAAGCGGATCAAGATATGGTCGGCCCACGTGACCGACGTCCCCCCTGAGGACGAGCCCGGCACGATAATGAACCTGGGCAAGGAGGGCTTCATCGTCAATACCGGGAGCACCGGGATACAGGTGGTCACCCTGCAGCCCGAGGGCAAGGGCAAGATGACCGCGGCGGAGTTCTCCCGGGGCCAGCGGCTCATGATCACGGAATGTTTCGCCGGCCGCCCGGAAGCCTAGGCCGGCGCCGATGCCCTCAGAAGACTCCCGCACCACGGCGCTCAGGATCCTCACCGAGTACGAGCGCACCGGCACCTATCTGAACGTCCTGCTGTCATCCAGCCTGGCCGGCTCCTCCCTCGAGCGGCGCGACCGGGCGCTGGTGACGGAGCTGGTGCAGGGGACAGTGAGGATGAAGCTCGCCCTCGACAGCGCCGTACTGCGTTTCTCCAACCGGCCGGTCGCCGAGCTCGACGCCGGCGTGCTCTGGGCGCTACGGCTGGGCGCCTATCAGGTGCTGTTCACCTCCGCTCCCGACTACGCCACGCTCGACGCGACCGCGGCCGCGACGGCCGCCGTGGTGGAGCAGTACGCCGTAGGGTACGTCAATGGAGTGCTCAGGGCTTTCACGCGGGGAGACCGGGCGATCGGCTATCCGGCCAGGGAGGTCGACCCGGCCGGTTACCTCGAGGTCCGCTACTCGCACCCGCGCTGGGTTGTCGAGATGTGGATACGTGAGCTGGGCTTCGAGAGAGCCGAAGCCGTGTGCGCGGCGGACAACGTCGAGCCGCGCCTCAGCTTGCGGACCAACCTGGCGCGGACCAGCCGCGAGGAGCTTGCTACGCGCCTTGCCGCGATGGAAGTGGAGGTTGAGGCGGGGGACATGACCCCCGAGTGCCTTCTGGTGAGAGGCAGCGGCCCGCTGGCGGACATCGCCGAGTACCGGGAGGGGCTCTTCTCCGTCCAGGACCAGGCCTCCCAGCTCGTCGGCCACCAGGTCTCGCCCGAGGGCGGCATGCGCGTGCTGGACGCCTGCGCCGCTCCCGGGGGGAAGGCCAACCACCTGGCCGAGCTGATGTGCAATGACGGCGAGGTGCTGGCGGTGGACCTCATAGGTGATCGCCTGCGGTTGGTGAGCGAGTCCGCGGAGCGCCTCGGCAACACCGCCGTCCGAACGATGGAGCTCGACGCCACCGAGCTGAGCGGCAACGTCGGCGGCCCCTTCGACCGGGTGCTGCTGGACGCGCCCTGCACCGGGCTGGGGACCCTGGCCAGGAGGCCGGACGCCCGCTGGCGCAAGCAACCCCGTGACGTCGAGGACCTGGCGGGGCTGCAGTCAAGGCTGATGGCGGCCGCCGCGGAGGTGGTCATGCCCGGCGGACTTCTGGTCTACTCCACCTGTACCATCTCGCAGCGCGAGAACGAGGGCGGGGTCAACAGCTTCCTGGCCGCGCATGCGCGCTTCACCGCCGAGCCCGTCACCTTGAGAGGTGTCCCGGTCACGCCTTACCTGCAACTGGTTCCCGAGCCCGCTGTCTGCGACGGGATGTTCATCGCGGTCCTGCGCCGCTCCGACTGATTCCGCCAGGCGCCTTGTGGTATCTTGAGACAGTCACGGACGGGAGTCTGAGAGATGGCAGACGAGAACCTTGCTTATAGCCCCGACGGCTCCGAGTATTCGCGCGCGCTCGCGGGGGAACTCGAGGAGATGGGCATATCGCTGCGCCACTTCGAGCGCTCCGAGCAGCTCGAGATGCTGCTCGACGACAGCATCTCGGCGGTGGTCATCGTGAGCCCGCACGTGCACCAGGCCAGGCAGGCCAGGCAGTCGATGCGCAACGCTGGAGGCTGGAGCTCCAGGGTGCCGCTGCTGGCCGTGGTCAAGGACGTGGAGCAGCTCTCCGAGACGGACATCCTCAAGCACTTCGATGATTTTATGATCTACCCGGGCGGGGCGCCGGAGATCATGGCCCGCATCAGGCTTCTGGAGAAGAGGAAGGGCAAGGGGAGCAACCTCATCGAGCACGGCGGGCTGGCGGTAAACCTCGACGCCCACCAGGTGACGGTCAACGGCAGGCCTGTCGACCTCACCTACAAGGAGTACGAGCTGCTCAAGACCATTGCCGCGACCCCGGGCCGCGCCTACACCCGCGAGGAGCTGCTGCGCAACATCTGGGGCTACGATTACTTCGGCGGCACCCGGACGGTCGATGTCCACGTACGGAGGCTGCGCGCCAAGATCGAGCAGGACAGGACCTACATCGAGACCGTCCACGGCGTCGGCTACAGGTTTTCAGCGCAGTAATTCCTCTATTTACATCTTTTTCACCCGCAGGAAACATTTTCGAAACATCGTACCCCTAGAATGGCCGTCATAGTCATCTATCAAGGAGGAGCAATGGCATCAGGCCCTGACAAAGATTACGTGATGGAAGCGGTGCGCGAGCACGACGTCAAGTTCATCAGGCTCTGGTTCACCGACATCCTCGGCTTTCTCAAGTCCTTCGCCATCACGCGGGAGGAGCTCGAGGAGGCGCTGGAGAACGGAATGGGCTTCGACGGCTCGAGCATCCAGGGGTTCGCCCGGATCGACGAGAGCGACATGATAGCGCAGCCCGACCCCTCGACCTTCGCGCTGCTGCCCTGGCGCCCCAGCGGCCACAGCGCGGTGGCGAGGATGTTCTGCGACGTGCTGGAGCCCGACCGCAGCCCGCACGCGGGCGATCCGCGCTACGTCCTGCGCCGCAACGTCAAGAAGGCTCAGGACCTGGGCTACACCTACTACGTCGGCCCGGAGCTCGAGTATTACTACTTCGCCACCTCCGAGCCGCCGCCGGTGACGCTCGACCGGGGCGGATACTTCGACCTCACGCCGCTGGACCTGGCGAGCGACCTCCGCCGTGAGACCGTCCTGACCCTGGAGGAGATGGGCATCGGCGTCGAGTACTCGCACCACGAGGTCGGCCCCAGCCAGCACGAGATTGACCTTCGCTACACCGACGCGATGCAAATGGCTGACAACGCCATGACCTACAGGCTGGTGGTCAAGGAAGTGGCGATGAAGCAGGGCGTGCACGCGACCTTCATGCCCAAGCCGCTCTTCGGAGAGAACGGCAGCGGCATGCACGTGCACATGTCGCTCTTCAAGGGCGACAAGAACGCCTTCTTCGATCCTAAAGACGAGTACTTCCTGACGGCGGAAGCCAAGGCCTACATAGCTGGCCTGCTGAAGTACGCTCCGGAGTTCTGCCTGATCACCAACCAGTTCGTGAACTCCTACAAGCGGCTGGTCCCGGGATACGAGGCGCCGGTCTACCTCTCCTGGGCGCGCAGGAACCGCTCGGACCTGATCAGGGTCCCGACCTACAAGCCGGGCAAAGAGAACTCGACGCGCATCGAGTTTCGCTCGCCGGACCCGGCCTGCAACCCGTACCTGGCCTTCGCGGTCATGCTCGCCGCCGGGCTCAAGGGCATCGAGGACGGCCTCGAGCTCGCCGAGCCCATCGAGCGCAACATCTACGAGATGCCCGAGTCCGAGCGTAAGAAACTGGGTATCCAGAGCCTGCCCGCCGACCTCTGGGAGGCCATAAAGCTGGCCGAAGAGAGCGAGCTCGTGCGCGAGGCGCTGGGAGACCACGTCTTCAACTCCCTCATCACCGACAAGAAGGTCGAGTGGGACGAGTACCGGGCGGTCGTGACAGAGTATGAGCTGAACAAGTACCTGCCGGTCCTGTAAAGCAATTTCGATAAAACGCAAGAAAGGGGTCAGACCCCTTCCTTGCGTTTTTCGATTACACGCCACACGACATTCCTACTGGTCAGCCAGTCATCTTTGATTTTCTTATAAAGGGGGGACTCCTGACGGGGGCAGGGTTAGCCTTTTGCGAGCGTTTCGCAGCGTTCCAGGATTGTAGAGAGTCTGCCGACATCAAGACGCGAGGACCAGCGAGCAAAA
>Ga0209745_1002406_pt1 | contig 10695 bp, 9 predicted proteins | sample BarGraNGADG00312_FD_184495 | JGI IMG/M metagenome (GOLD analysis project Ga0209745, IMG submission 184495) | Arctic peat soil microbial communities from Barrow, Alaska - Barrow Graham LP Ref core NGADG0004-312 (SPAdes) (version 2) | ecosystem: Environmental > Terrestrial > Soil > Wetlands > Peat ... | reverse complement strand
GCGCAGCGTGTCTATGGTGTAGGACAGGCCTTCGCGGTTGAGCTCGACATCGGATGCGTCCAGGAACTGGTTGCCCCGTATGGCGATGCGGACCATCTGGAGCCTGTCGGCCGCCGGGCTGTGCCGTACCCCTGTCTTGTGGGGCGGCCTCGCGGAAGGGACGAAGACGACCTTGTCGAGCTGGAACTGACACCTGGCCTCGTCGGCGGCCATCAGGTGGCCGATGTGAATGGGGTCGAAAGTACCCCCCATTACACCAAGCCTCACCTGGCTTCACCTTCCCTCTCGCGTCCTCTGATGGAGGCCAAGAGCTCTTTCTGAAGCGCGGCGATGACGGCGTCGAGCCTGCGGTGCGCCTGCTCGTCTGTGAGCGTGCCCGAAGGCGAGCCGAACTCCAGCGCGTAGGCCAGGCTCTTCTTGCCCTGCGCCACCTGCGGCCCGCGATAGACGTCGAAGAGCCTCACGGACTTCAAGGTGTCGCCGCCGCTCTGGCGTATGACCCGCTCGACCTCGATCGCGTCGACCGCCTCGTCGACCACTGCCGCCACGTCGACCTTGACGTTGGGGAACCGCCCCACCGGGCTGTAGACGCTCTCGGTCGCGGCCGCCAGCAGCGGGGCCGTGAACAACTCCCCGCAGTAGATGTCTCCCTCGAGATCGAAGGCCGCGGCCACCCGGGGGTGCAACTGCCCGATGTAGCCGGCGTATTGGTTCCCCGCCAAGAGGACGGCCGCCCGCATCGGGACCAGGAATTCCTCGGACGCGCGCTCGAACTCCAGGACGGCGACGCCCAGGGCCTCCGCGAGGTTCTCGACTATTCCTTTGATGTCGAAGAGGTCACACTCCGCCTGGTGGCTCGACCAGTGTTGCGGATGGAGATCTCCAGCCAGCAGCAACGCCACCGTGTCGATCTCGACCGGAAGCACTTCGGCGCCTTGCGATATGAAAGCCCTCCCCGCCTCGAACAGCGCCAGGTCCTTGTTGCCGCGGTTGATGTTGCTGCCCGCCACCCGCAGCATCCCCGGCAGCAGGGTCGTGCGCATTCCCTCGCCCGTCTCGGCGAGCGGGTTGAGAAGGGTCACCACCCGGCGGCGCTCGTCGTCGCCGGCGAGCCCCAGCAGATCGAGGTCCGCGGGGTTCATGAAGCTGTAGGTCACCGCCTGCGACAGGCCCTGAGCTGTGAGCGCCGCGAGCATCTTCTTCTCCAGGCGCTGCGGCGGGGTGAGTCCGGCGGCCAGCCCACCGCCCTGCGGCACGGTCTCGGGGATCCGGTCGAAGCCGTTGATGCGCGCGACCTCCTCGACCAGGTCGATCTCACGCTCGAGGTCGGGCCTGAAGGTCGGCACCGTCACCGTGAGCGCCTCGCCCGCTTTGACCCTGGCGCCCAGGCTCTCGAGTATGCCGGCCATCTCCTCGCCGCCGAGATCGGTGCCCAGCACCTTGTTCGCGCGCGATGGCCGCAGCTCGAGCGTCCTCGGCTTTATCTCCTCGGGGTAGGCGTCGATCACTCCACTGGCGACCTGGCCGCCGGCGAGCTCGCTCATGAGTCGGGCGGCCCTGGCGGCCGCGAACGCCGTGCCCCCGGGGTCGACCCCGCGCTCGAAGCGCGCGGAGGCCTCGGTGCGGATCCCCAGCCTCTTTGAGGTCAGCAGTATCGAGGTCGGATCGAAATGAGCGGATTCGATAAGGATGTTGGCGCTGCGCTCGGTCACCTCAGAGTCCTCGCCTCCGATGATGCCGGCGACGGCCACCGGCCCCGAGGGGTCGGTGATGACCAGGGTGGCCTCGTCGAGCCGCCTGTCAACTCCATCCAGCGTCCTCATCGGCTCGCCACTGGTGGCGCGCCTGACGATGATGGTTCGCTCCGCCAGCAGGTCCAGGTCGAAGGCGTGTAGCGGCTGGCCCAGCTCCAGCAGGACGTAGTTGGTCACGTCGACCACGTTGCTTATGGGGCGCAGGCCCGCGGCGGTCAGTCGCCTCTGCATCCATGCCGGGGATGGCCCTGTCTCGACTCCCATGACCACCCTGGCGGTGTATCTCGGGCAGCCTGGCGGGTCCTCGAGTATCACCTTGGCCAGCGTGTCGACTGGTGGCCCGCACTCGTCCAGCTCCACCGACGGGAGGCGCAGCGGAGCGCCGGTGAGGGCCGACACCTCGCGGGCCACTCCCACCACGGACATGCAGTCGGGCCTGTTGGGCGTTATCTCCAGCTCGAGCACGATGTCCTCCAGCGGCAGCACCTGGTGCACGTCGGCGCCCACCTCGGCGTCGCCGGCGAGCTCGAGGATCCCGGTGTGGTCCTCGCTTATTCCGAGCTCGGCCGCGCTCAGCAGCATCCCCGCGCTCTCGACTCCCCTGATCTTCGCCTTCTTCAGCGGCTTGCTCGAAACCGCCGGGAGCCTGGCGCCCTCGCGGGCGAACGGATATTTCATCCCGGCTCGCACGTTCGGCGCGCCGCAGACGATCTCGCGCACGGTCTCGCCATCGTCCACCACCACGATGCTGAGGGCGTCGGCGTTGGGGTGAGGCTTTACCTCGCGCACATCAGCGACCACGACTCCACTGATGCCGCCGCCCAGCGTGTGGACCCTGTCCACCGCCGTGCCCGACATCGACAGCGCGTCGGCGAGCTCGGCCGCTGTCATCTGAATGTCTATGTACTCTTTGAGCCACTCGATCGATATTCGCATCGTCCCGCCTAGAACTGGCGCAGGAAGCGCATGTCGTTCTCGAAGAACACGCGCATGTCGTCAACGCCGTATTTCAACATCGCTATTCGCTCGACTCCCCCGCCGAACGCGAAACCAGTGTACTTCTCCGGGTCGTAGCCGACGTAGGAGAAGACGTTGGGGTCGATCATCCCGCAGCCCATGATCTCCAGCCAGCCTACTCCCTTGCACAGCGAGCATCCCTTACCCGCGCAGACGAAGCAGGAGACATCGACCTCGGCTGAGGGCTCGGTGAACGGGAAGAAGTGCGGCCTGAAGCGCACCGCGCGCTCCTCGCCGAACAGCTTGCGCGCGAACACCTCCAGCGTGCCCTTGAGGTCGCCCATGGTTATGTCCTCGCTGACCGCGAATCCCTCGACCTGGTGGAAGACCGGGGAATGCGTGGCGTCTATCTCGTCCTTGCGGTAAGCCTTTCCCGGGCTGATCACGTAAAGCGGCGGCCTCTCCGACTCCATCACCCGCACCTGCACCGGCGAGGTGTGGGTGCGCAGCAGGATGTCTTTGGGGTTGTCGCTCACAGGGTCGGAGCGGCGCACGTACAGGGTGTCCTGCAGCGACCGCGCCGGGTGGTGCGGCGGCGTGTTGAGCGCCTCGAAGTTGTAGAAGTCGAGCTCGACCTCCGGCCCGGCCACTACCTTATAGCCCAGGCTCACAAAGATGTCGGTTACATCGTCGATGACCCGCGCCAGCAGGTGTGCGTGGCCCAGCGGCAGCCTCCTGCCGGGCAGCGTCACGTCGGTGGCATCGCGAAGCAGTCGCTCCTCGGTCTCGGCGTCCTTGAGCCTGGCCGCCCTGGCGGTGAGCTCGGTCTCCGCGAGAGTCCGCAGCGCGTTGCCGATCTGGCCCAGGGCGCGCTTCTCCTCGGGCGCAAGCGAGCCGAGGCCTTTGAAGACCGCGGTTATCGAGCCTTTCTTGCCCAGCAGCCTTACCCGCGTCTCCTCGAGCTCAGCGGGCGTACCCGCGGCCTCGATGGCGGCGAGCGACTCGCGCGCCAGGGCGGCAAGCTCCGGCCGCTCCTGCGTAAGCTCCTCGATCTTGTTCATGGAGTTGTCGTCCATCTCAACCCCCGCCGCCGTCTCGCCTCTGGCGCAGCGCCTCGAACAGCACCACCGCCGCGGCGGACGCCACGTTCAGCGACTCGGCTTTCCCGGGCATGTCTATGTAGACCGTACCGTCCAGGTACGAGCGGTCCTCGTCCGGTATCCCGAACGCCTCGTTCCCCACCACCAGCGCGACCGGCCGTGAGAAGTCCTCGTCCAGGTAGCTGCGCTCTCCCCTGGGGTCGAGCCCCAGAATGGCGACCCTTCCCTGAAGGTCCGCACCCAGCCTGGCCACGTCCACGTCGCGCGCCAGCGGCACGTGGAAATGCGAGCCCGCCGCGGACCGCACCACCTTGGGGTTGTACAGGTCGACGCTGCCCGCCGTCATGAGGAACCCGTCGAGGGCGGCCGCGTCCGCGATTCGCAGCAGCGCCCCCAGGTTGCCCGGGTCCCTTACCTGGTCGGCGACCAGCAGCATGGAGACCTCGCCTTTGATCAGCTCGTCGTAGTCGGCGGTCACCTGCTCCATGATCCCGACTATGCCCTGCGAGGTGACAACGTCCGATATCCAGTCCATCAGGGGCTGGCTGACCTCGTGCATCTCGACGGGCTCGTCAAGCCGTCTCCTGATATAGCCGGCCTCCTCGGCGCGCGAGTCCACGTAGGCCAACTCCTTGAGTTTCGCGCCGGAATCCAGGCCTTCCTGGATGAGGTTGAGCCCCTCGACCAGGAAGAGGTCGAACTTGTCGCGGTAGGTGCGGCGTGAGAGTTTTCTGAACCGCTTGACGACCTCGTGGTTGCGGCTGGTGATCGGACTCAGCATGAGTCGCTTTCCATACTCGCCCTATCCGGCCGCCTGTTCGCCCGCTTCAGATGCGGCCTCCGGTGTGGAGTCCTTCTCGCCCTCGGCCTTAACGGTCGCCTTGCCGTCGCCGGCGCCGGCTGCCACCTCGACCAACTGGCCGAACGTATCAGGGTCGTTGATGGCGATGTCCGCCAGTATCTTGCGGTCTACCTCTACCCCAGCGTTCTTGAGCCCGCTGATAAATCGGCTGTACGACATGCCGTGCTCGCGCGCCGCCGCGTTTATCCTGGTTATCCAGAGCTTGCGGAAATCGCCCTTGCGGACCTTGCGGTCGCGGTAGGCGTACTGCAGCGAGTGCATGACCTGCTCGTTCGCGGGCCTGTAGCACTTGCTCTTGGGCCCGCGGTAGCCGCGCGCCATCTTGAGCACTTTCTTTCTTCGCTGCCTGGTGGCCGGCCCGTTCTTTGTCCTCGGCATGATGATCAACCCCTCCGGGTGGAATAGTCTCTTGCAGCGCCTCTCCTACTTGGCGTTCTTCACTCCCAGCGCCCTGCGGACGTTCTTGTCGTCGGCCGGGTCCACTGCTCCCTCCGAGTTCAGGTGGCGCTTGCGCTTGGCGCTCTTGCTGGTGAACAGATGGCTGTTGTAGCCGTGCCTGCGCACGAGCTTACCTTTTGCCGTGACGTGGAACCGCTTGGCCGCGCCTCTGTGCGTCTTCATCTTGGGCATGCGATCACTCCTTCTTTGGCTGCTCGACGACGACGATCGGCGTGAGCACCATCGTCATGTTGCGGCCGTCCAGCCTGGGCCTGGCCTCGACCGTGGCGATCTCGCTGACGTCCTCAGCCATCCGGTTCAGGAGGTTCAGCCCGAGCTCCGTGTGGGTCATCTCGCGACCACGGAACATTATCGTGACCTTCACCTTGTTCCCCTGATCCAGGAACCTCACCACGTGTTTTTTCTTGGTCTCGTAGTCATGGATGTCGATCTTCGGGCGCATCTTCATCTCTTTGACTATGATCACGCTCTGCTTCTTGCGCGCCGCCTTCATCTTCTGGTCCTGCTCGTAGCAGTACTTGCTGTAGTCCATGATCTTGCAGACGGGAGGCTGGCCCTGCGGCGCGACCTCGACCAGGTCAAGGTCACGATCGAGCGCTATCCTCTGCGCCTCCTCGATAGGCGTGATGCCCATCTGCTCTCCGGTCTCGGATATCAGGCGCACCTGAGGGCACCTGATGGAATCGTTGACTCTCAGCTTTCCTAATATGGCGGCTCCTCCTTTTCATAAAGAACGGGTGGCTTGAATGCCACCCTTCAATATCCGATATGGATAACCCTGCCGGCTGCCATTGTCGGCTCCGTCGTTACCGGCGCCGCAGGGTGAGGAGCGGCATCGTTCGCCCCTTCTTGTCTTTGATTTACATGAGTATAGCGAATGGGCCGCCCCGCGGCAAACCCGCGCACCACCGGTGAAGGCAAAAATGCAAAATTGGTGCCAGGCACCGGTTTTGCATTTGCGGAACGCACCACGGTGTCTGACCCCAGTGGTGCGTTTTGTTGCGTTATACTAATCGTGCGATCGAAAGGATGGCGGAGCATGCTTCAACCCAGGCCCAAAGTCCTCGTCGCCGATGACGACCACAACCTGCGGCAGCTTCTGATGGAGGCGCTGCCCAGGCACAAGTTCGAGGTCTATCAGGCGGCCGACGGGAACGAGACGTGGGACACCATAAGGAACCTGAGGCCGGATATCGTCCTGCTCGACGTCATGATGCCGGGGCTGGACGGGCACGAGATATGCAAGAGGATGCGTGAGAACCCTCAGACCCGCAGCATCCCCGTGATCATGCTGACCGCGCGCGCGCAGCTCAAGGACAAGCTCGAGGGGATCGAGTCAGGGGCTGACGATTACATCACCAAGCCGTTCGATCCCATGGAGCTGCAGGCGCGCATCGAGATGCACCTGCGGCGCTACCTGCGCGACAGCGACATGAGCCCTATCACCGAGCTCCCCGGCAACAAGGCGATCGAGGACGCGCTGGTCAGCAGGATCGAGTCCAGCCGCCTGTTCGCCATGCTCTACATCGACCTGGACGACTTCAAGGCCTTCAACGACTACTACGGGTTCACCGCCGGCAGCGAGGTCATCCGCATGACCGGTGCTGTGCTGGCCGAGGCCCTGGACAAGTACGGCGCCGGAAGCGGCGAAGGCTTCCTCGGTCACGTGGGCGGCGACGACTTCATCATCCTCACCCTCATCGACGACGCCGAGGCCGTCTCCAAGGAAATAATCAGGCTCTTCGACGAGCGCATCAGGGACCACTACAACCCGGAGGACCTGGAGAAGGGCTACATAGTCTCGATCGACAGACGAGGGTACGTGATGAAGTTTCCGATCATGACCATATCGATCTCGATCGTCCACAACGAGCACCGTCAGCTCACCGACCCCGCCCAGATCGGCAGGATCGCCGCGGAGCTCAAGAAGTACGCCAAGGACCTCGAGGGAAGCGTCTACGTCTTCGACCGCAGGAAGATTTGACGGTCCCGGCGCTTCCCCCCTTTACACGGCCCGACTGAGAAATATGGATTACCGAGACGTTCTCTCGCCCAAACGCGCACCCGGCGCCACCAGCGAACCTGGCAGGGGCGACATCAGCCACCTCCTGTTCGTGACAGCGCGCCCCGGACTGCAGTTGCTGTGGACCGCGCTGGTCGCGGCCACCCTCATATACACGCTGGTGCGCAGCGGGCCGTCCTACCCCTGGGCGATAGCGCTGATGCTGGCCTCGTGGGCCGCGGTGGTCATAGGCAACCACTTCTTCCCGTTCGACGAGTACCACCCGGTGCTCTTCTTCCTGCTGATGTCGACGTTCCTCGCGCTCACGGCGAGCATCGTCTTCCTGACCGGAAACCGCACCAGCCTGCTGGGGTTCCTGTTCTTCGCCGTGCCGATCCTGGCCTCGGCGTATTACGGCTACCCCGGCACCCTGCTGATGTCGGTGCTGGCCGGGGTGGTCCGCTACATCCCGTTCATGACCGGCAACGTGACGGCGCTGGAGCACATCGCGCTGGGCCTCACGGTGCTGACCTACGTCTTCATCGGGATGATGTCGTGCTATGTCGTCGAGGGCGAGAAGATGTACGCGCGCGAGTCGAACGAGTACAGGCACCTGCTGGAGCTCGCCCGCCACCGCGAGCGGGACATCTCGCGCATCTACAACCTCTCCAGGCGCTTCTCCTACACCCTCGACCTGGACACGGTGCTCAAGACCACGGCCGCCCTGGCCCGCCAGATGCTCTCGTCGCAGGGGGCCCTGGTGTTCCTGATCGAGGACGGAAAGCCCGTGCTCAAGGCGGCGCTGGGGACCCTGCCTTTCTCGGACATGTCGCAGGTGAAGCTGCCCTCGGGGCGCGAGTGGACCAGGACACTCTTCTCCGGCGGGCGTACCCTGGCACGCCGCGACAAGCTCGATTGGCTCCCGCTGGATCCCGAGTCCTCGGGCAAGAGCCACTGCGTCGCCGCCGTGCCGCTTTTCACCGGCGGGGACGTGGCGGGCTACCTGGTGTGCTTCTCCCCCGCTTCGCGGACGTTCCGGCAGCAGCACCTGGAGGTGCTCTCGACGATCGCCAGCCAGGCCGCGGTCGCGGTCGAGAAGGCGCGGCTCTACTCGCACTCTGGACGACAAGACCAAGGTCGAGACGATACTGGGCGCGCTGTGGGACGGGCTGGTGCTGACCGACGCGGCCGGCATGCTGGTGGACGCCAACCCGGTCGCGGAGCGCATGCTCTCGCTGGACGGCGGCCCCCGGCGGCGCGACCTGGCGGGAGTGCTGTCCGCGGTGGCCACCGACAACAACCTGGGCCACCTGGGCCTGGGCGAGGCCGTCTCCGCGGTGCTTGAGGGCCGGACCGTCTTCGGTGAGATCACGCTTGCAGGCGAGGCTCCCATGACGGTGCAGGCGCACTTCATCCCGCTGCGCGATCAGGTGGACAAGGTCTCCGGCATGGTCCTGTTCCTTCACGACATCACCGAGCTCAAGCGCCTCGACGAGATGAAGTCCAACTTCGTCTCCAACGTCTCGCACGAGCTGCGCACGCCGCTCACCAGCATCTCCGGCTTCGTGAGCCTGCTGCTGGCGGGCAGGGCCGGACCGCTGGCGCGGAACCAGTCGAGGTATCTCGAGGTCGTCAAAGAGCAGGCGGGAAACCTGACCGAGATGATCGAGGACCTGCTCGACCTGTCCAGGTTGCAGGCGGGGGGGCGCAGGCTGCAGACCGCCGCCTGTGACATCCGCGAGCTGATCGGCGCCGCGGTGACGCAGGTGGAGAAGGCGGCCCTGGCGGGAGACGTGGAGATAAGGATCAACCTGCGCGGGGACCTGCCGCCGGTCAACGCCGATTCCGCCCGCCTGACCCAGGTGCTCAACAACATCATCGAGAACGCGGTCAAGTTCACGCCCGCGGGCGGCATGGTGGAAGTGGCGGCGCTGGATGGCGGCTCGGCCCTGCAGGTGCAGGTCTCCGACACCGGGGCCGGCATAACCCCGGCGGCCCTCCCCCACATCTTCGACAGGTTCTTCCAGGCTCACGCCACCGAGAGCGAGCAGGCCGGCTTCGGCCTGGGCCTTGCGATATCACGCGAGATAGTCGAGCTTCACGGTGGAAGGATCTGGGCGGAGAGCGACCCCGGCAGGGGCTCGACGTTTTATTTCACGGTCCCGTTCTACGCGTGATCAGGCGCCGGGAGTCGCGGTAGCGCTCTCCGTCATGGAGATCCCCCTGGCACGGTACTGCTCGGCGGCGATTGTGTCGGCCTTCGCCTTCTCTTCCTGCTCGACGATCGATTCCATGAAAGCCTTGACCACCACCGGGTCGAACTGCGTGCCGGCGTTCATCTCGATCTCTTTCACGGCCTCGACCACGGGGAGCGCCTTGCGGTAAGGCCTGTCGGACATCATCGCCTCGTAGGAGTCGGCAACCGCGAGGATGCGGGCGCCCAGCGGGATATCCTCGCCGGCGATCCCGTCGGGGTAGCCCCTGCCGTCGAAGCGCTCGTGGTGATGCAGGATGATCTCCCGGGGCGCCTGCAGGAAGGTGACCGGCTCGATGATGGAGTCGCCCAGCCTGGGGTGGGTCTTGACGTGGATGAACTCCTCCTCGGAGAGCGCCCCCGGCTTGTTCAGTATCTTTCGCGCGATCCCGATCTTGCCGATGTCGTGCAGCGCCGCGGCGTACTTGATGTTGCGCAGGTCCCACTCCGACAGTGACATCTTGCCGGCGATCGCCATGGCGTACTCGGTGACGCGCTCGGAATGGCCGTAGGTGTAGGGGTCCTTGACCTCGATGGCCCTGGCCAGCGCCTTCACGGTCGAGAAGTAGCTCATCTCCAGGTTCTCGTACAGCGAAGCGTTCTCCAGGGCGACGGCCGCCTGCCCGGCGATGCCGGTGACCATGTTGAGGTCCTCGTTCTCGAGCTCGTCGCGCTCCTTGGAATAGTAGAGCACCATCATGCCCAGCAGGTTATCCCGGGTGTAGACCGGGACCAGCAGTATCGAGCGCGTGCCCGTGTCCTCCACGCGGTCGTCGGGTATCAGGGGCGACACGTGGGGGTCGCTCATCGCCACCTGGTAGTTGAACAGCGCTTCGGAGTCCTCGTCGGTGAGGTCCGCGGGCTGGATGCCCTCGCCCAGGCCCATCTCCCAGTCGGAGTCCGGGAACAGGCTGAACGTCGCGGTCGGATAGAACCGCCCACTCTCGTTCACGTATATGTAGGCGCTACACTTGCCGACCTCGCAGACGTCGGCGGTAATCTGCACCAGCCGCGTGAGCAGGACGTCGATGTCCAGCGTCGAGGTCACCAGGCGGGCGACCTCCAGGAGCGCCATGGTCTCCTTCAGCTTCTGCTGTTCGCTGCCGTGGAGCCGCGCGTTCTCCATCGCCGCCGAGACCTTGTTGGCGAACCTCACCGCGAGGTTGACGGTCTCGGGGGTAAACATGTGCGGACGCTCGACGTTGTCGATGAGCATCAACCCGACGTTGCGGTCGCGCACCATCAGCGGGGCGATGAGCACCACCTTGGTCTTCATCTTCTTCATGATCCCCGACATGACCGGCATC
>Ga0209745_1002404_pt1 | contig 10697 bp, 9 predicted proteins | sample BarGraNGADG00312_FD_184495 | JGI IMG/M metagenome (GOLD analysis project Ga0209745, IMG submission 184495) | Arctic peat soil microbial communities from Barrow, Alaska - Barrow Graham LP Ref core NGADG0004-312 (SPAdes) (version 2) | ecosystem: Environmental > Terrestrial > Soil > Wetlands > Peat ... | reverse complement strand
TGCCGTTGGACCTGGGCCGGGAGGCGCGCTTGTTCTCCCGGTACCAGTTCCTCGCGTTGTGGGAGCGGGACGGGGGGTGTGCTTCGTGTGGGCAGACCATGTTCGTGGAGGCCCACCACATCGTGGAGCACGCCCTGGGGGGCCGCACCGACCTGTCCAACGGGGTGTTGTTGTGTTCCCGGTGCCACCATCGGGTCCACCGTGACGAGTGGGAGATCCGCATCGACACCGCCGGCCGGGTCTGGTTCATCCCACCCCCGACCATCGACCCCACCGGAACACCACGCCCCGGGGTACAACGCCAGACCCTCCGAGAGCGCAACCGCCACAAACACGACAACCCCGAGCATTAGGGAGTCGTGGTGTCAGACTGGCGGTATGCCCTCTGCTGACCTCGCCCGCCGAGCGTTCCGTCAGGGCAACAAGGCCATGGTGCTGCTGTGGCGACTCGGGTTGCAGCGCTGCGGCATGGCCAACCCCTACTCCGGCTACATCCTGGTGCTCACCCACACCGGCCGCCGCTCCGGCCTGCGGCGGCGCACGCCCCTGAACTTCGCGGAGGTGGGGGGCGACATCTACTGCGTGGCCGGCTACGGCGCCGACTCCGACTGGTACCGCAACCTGCGCGCCACCCCGGGCGTGGAGCTCTGGCTCCCGGACGGCAGTTGGTGGGCGGCGGAGGCCGACGACGTCACCGCCCTCCCGGCCGACGAGCGGCTGCCGCTGGTCCGGCAGGTGCTGGTGAACAGCGGCTTCGCCGCCTACCTGGCCGGTCTCAATCCCCGCACCATGTCCGACGAGGCCCTTGCGAAGGCCGCCGCTGATTACCAGCTGGTCCGCATCCGGCGCACGGAACGGTTGAGCGGCCCCGGCGGCCCGAGCGACCTCGCCTGGGTGTGGGTGCCGCTGGTTGTTGTGGTGGCGCTCGGCGTCGCGGCGGCACGGCGCGTGCGCACGTGACGGCGATCCTCTGGCTGCGCCGTGACCTGCGGCGTCGCGATCATCCGGCCCTCATGGCCGCCCACGCGGACGCGGGCGACGACGGCGTGGTGGTGGTCTTCGTCGTCGACCCGGCGCTGTGGGACACCGCCGGTCCGGTCCGGCGGGCATGGCTCGCGGCCACCCTGGAGGCCACGCGCGAGGCCTACGACGGCCGGCTCTGCCTGCGCGCCGGCGACCCGCTCGAGGTCATCCCGGCACTTGCCCGCGAGGTGGGTGCGACGTCGGTGCACGTCACCCGCGAGACCGAGCCGCACGGTCACGAGCGGGACCGTGCCGTGGCGCGCACCCTGGCGGCCGGCGGCGTCGCGTTCCGCGAGACGGGCACACCGTATGCCGTGGGGCCCGGGCTCGTGATGAACCGCGGTGGCCAGCCCTTCCAGGTCTTCACCCCCTTCTCCCGCGCGTGGCGGGCGCACGGGTGGCCGGCGCCCGCCGTCGAGCCGGAGGGGCTGCGCCTCGTCCCCGCCCCCGACGACGACGCCGCCCGGGACCGCGTCCGCGCGGCGCTGACGGCCGACGGCGTCCCCCCGCTCCCCGCGGCGGGCGAGTCGGCGGCGCTCGCGCGGTGGGACTGGTTCCGCACGGAGGCGCTGCCCGAGTACGAGACCACGCGCGACCGCCCCGACCTCGACGGCGTCTCCCGCCTCTCCCCGTACCTCAAGTTCGGGGTGCTGCACCCGCGCAGGCTGCTGGCGGACATCGCCGGGACGCCGGGCAGGGGTGTGACGCGGTTCGAGACCGAACTGGCGTGGCGCGAGTTCTACGCCGATGTCCTGTTCCACAACCCCGAGAGCCTGTGGGAGGACCTGCGCCCCGGCCTCGCGGCGCTCGCGTACGACGACGCGGGCGATGCGGTCGACGCGTGGAGGGCGGGCCGCACCGGCTACCCGATCGTGGACGCGGGCATGCGGCAGCTCCTTGCGGAGGGCTGGATGCACAACCGCGTCCGGATGATCACCGCCAGCTTCCTCACCAAGGACCTGCACGTGTGGTGGCCCGTGGGCGCCCGCCACTTCCTGGACCACCTCATCGACGGCGACCTCGCCTCCAACAGCCACGGCTGGCAGTGGGTGGCGGGCACCGGGACCGACGCCGCGCCCTACTTCCGCGTGTTCAATCCCGTGACCCAGGGCCTGCGGTACGACCCCCTCGGCGACTACGTCCGGCGCTGGGTGCCGGAGTTGCGGCACCTTCCCGGCGCCGCGGCTCACGAGCCCTGGCGGGACCCCCGCGGGCGCGACCTCGGTTACCCGGGGCGGATCGTGGACCACGCCGTCGAGCGCGAGGCGGCGCTCGACCGGTACCGGCGCAGCCGGGGCTGAATGCGCGTCGGGTGAGCCGGACGCGGGGGAGAATCGCCCCATGGACTGTGACGTCATCGTGGTGGGCGCCGGCCTCGCCGGCCTGCAGTGCGCGCGGCACCTCGGCCGCGCCGGGCTGGACGTGCGCGTGCTGGAGGCCGGAGACCAGGTGGGCGGGCGGGTGCGCACCGACGTCGTGGACGGCTTCCGCTGTGACCGCGGCTTCCAGGTGCTGAACCCCGCGTACCCTGCCGTGCGGAAGGGCGTGGACGTCGCCGCACTGCACCTCCAGCATTTCGGGCGTGGGGTCGCGGTGCGGCGGGAGGGCGGGCTCGCCATCCTCGCGGACCCCACCCGGCACCCGCACTACGCTGCCGCCACGCTGCGCAGCCCCTACGTGCGCCCGGGTGAGCTGCGCGGGGCGGCCGTGTGGGCCGCGCCGTCGCTCGGCTCGGTCAAGCGGCTCCTCCACTCCACGGATGCCAGCTTCGCCGAGTCCCTCGACGCCGCCGGGCTGCACGGCCCGCTCCGGGACGAGGTCCTCGAGCGGTTCATCGCCGGGGTCGTGCTGGAGGACGAGGGCAGCACGTCGGCGTCGTTCATCCGGCTGCTGGTGCGCTCCTTCGCGCTCGGCGTGCCGGGCGTGCCTGCCCAGGGGATGGCGGCGCTGCCGGACCAGCTGGCCGCGGAGCTGCCGCGCCCCGTCGAGCTGCGGCGGCGCGTGGAGCACGTGCGGCGGGCAGGGGACGGCTGGGAGGTGGGGGTGGGCGGCACGGCGCTGACGGCGTCGGCCGTGGTGGTGGCCACGGACCCCGTGAACGCGGCGGACCTGACACCCTTGAAGGCGCCCCCGATGAAGGGCTCGATGACCTGGTGGTTCGCAGCCGCCGAACCCCCCAACGACCTGCCGTTCGTGATGCTGGACGCGCGGCCCGGCGCGGGACCCGTGATCAACACCGCGGTGATGAGCAACATCGCGCCGTCGTACGCCCCGGCGGGGCAGCACCTGGTGCAGGCCACGGCGCTGCTGCCGGACCCCGGCGCGCTCCCGCCCGCCGACGCCGACGTGCTCGCCCAACTCGCCGGCATCTACGGCTGTGACACGGCCGGGTGGCGGACCGTCACGGTCCACGTGATCCCGCACTCGCTGCCGGTGCAGCGCGCGCCCCTGCACGTCCGCAAGTCCGTGGACCTCGGCGACGGGCTCTTCGTCTGCGGCGACCACCGCGACACCGCGTCCATCCAGGGCGCGCTGGTGTCCGGCCGGCGTGCGGCGCGCGCGGTGGTGCGGAGGCTCGCGCCCAGCGCCTGACCCGGCTCGCCCGTGCCACACTGGGCCCGTGGGAACGCTCGGGACGACGGTGGCCGCGGTCGCGGCCGTGGCGGCGGGCGCCGTCGGGCTGTGGCTGGGCCAGACGTCGTCGTTGCCGCCCGACGCCGTGGCGTCACCGACGGCGTCGGCGTCCGCCGACCCGAGCGCCGGGCCGACGACGCCGCTCCCCGGCTCGCTCGCGGGCGTCACCATCGCGCTGGACCCGGGCCACAACGCGGGCAACGCGGACGCGCCCGGCATCATCAACGACCTCGTCTCCGACGGGCGGGGCGGCCTGAAGTCCTGCAACACCGTGGGAACGGCCACCGTGGACGGGTACCGGGAGTACGAGTTCACGTGGGATGTGGCCGACCGGACGCGAGTGCTGCTCGAGGAGCGCGGCGCCACGGTGTTGCTGACCCGCGGGCCCGACGGCGTCGGCCCGTGCGTGGACGTGCGCGGGCAGTTCGCCAACGACGCCACCGCAATGGTCTCCATCCATGGGAACGGCTCCGAGTCCGCGGCGGCGGCCGGGTACTTCGCGATCCTGGTGGCGAACCCGCAGAACGAGGCGCAGGGTACGGCGTCGGCGGAGTTGGCGGGGGTGCTCCTGGCGGAGCTCGCGGCGGAAGGTTTCGCGGCGTCCAACGTGGTGGAGGGCGCGATCCAGTACCGCGACGACCTCGGCACGCTCAACTTCGCGCAGCGGCCCGCCGTGCTGCTCGAGCTGGCGGAGTTCCGCAACCCGGTCGAGGGCGCGGCGGTGCAGGACCCCGCGGTGCGGGAGCGTTACGCCCGGGCGATCGCGGACGGGATCACGGCGCGGTTCGGCGCGGCCGGCTGAGGTCGGCTGACGCCGGCTGAGTCCGCGGGACTACCGCGCGAGGATGGGCTCCGTGGTCCGGAACGTGGACCGGGCCAGCTCGAAGCTCGCCCCGGTCCAGGTGTCCCAGCAGGTCATCCCCGACTGCTCTGACGTGCAGGCGAAGTGGCTGTGGACAGCGGCCGAGCCGTACCCGAGCTTTGACCCGCCCGCAACCGCGCCGAGCCCGCAGTCGGGGCCGGCGCCGGCCGCGTCCACCACGGCCGTGACCGGCGCGTTCTGGTCGGGGCAGGTTTCGGGGGCCTCGAAGGAGTACGTGCTGATCGAGCACACCACGGACGTGTCGTCGATGGTGCAGGCGATGTTCCCCGAGGGGGACGAGAACGCCGTCAGGTCCGCGGCGCCGCCGGGGGCGGGCACGGTGGCGACCACCCAGTCCCGCGCGCCGAGCACACCGGCGATCTCCGCCGACTGCCCGGACGCCTGGTCGGACGCGGCGACGGCGTAGCCCGCGTTGCACCGCGCCTGGAGCGTCGAGATCGCGGAGCGGACGGTCTGGTTGGCCGCGTCGTCCCAGGCGGGGGCGACCGCCTGCCCGAAGGCAACCAGCGCGGCCGCCTCGGTCGCCGGGTCCGCGCATTGTGTTCCGCCCATCGCGGCGGCCAGCTTCTGGCTCTCGGCGGCGATGTCGACGGTGGGCCCTGGGGTGGTCGCGGCCTCCGTGGGCGCCTCCGACGTCGCCGCGGTGGTGGGGGCGGGGGCGCCGTCGTCCGCGCCGCCGCGGTTGACCAGCCAGACGATGAGGACGATCAGCAGCACCGCCACCGCGCCGAGGATGGCCCAGGGGAACCGGCGGGCCGCCGGCTCGCCGTCGCCCTGCGGCGGGAGCTGGTCTGGGGGCACGTGCGCGCGCTCGACGACGAGCGGCATGCCCGACGCCGCGGCCGCCGCCGTGGGGGCGAACGACGGCGGGATGGCCGGCTCGAGCACGGGCTGGATGAGCTGGGTCTCGGCGGAGTCGTCGGCGATCGGGAAGGTCGCGGTGGCGGCTGGCTCGAGTTCCAGCCCGAGTTCCGGCTCGGGTTCCGATTCCGGTTCGGGTTCCGGTTCCGGTTCCAGCGGCGTCGTCGTGCCCACCGCCGCGGCCCGCCGCGCCAACGCCGAGTCCACCACCGGGTTCCCGAGCGAGCCGAGCCAGGTGAGCAGGTCGGGGTAGGTCGCCGGGTTCCCGGCCAGGACGGCGTGCACCTCCGGGTTGGTCTGGGCGATTTCGTACATCGTGGCCCAGTCGGTTGCGGGGTCGGCCGCCAGCCGCAGGGCCTCTTCGGGATCGCGCGCCATCACAGCCTCCTTTGGCACCCGACACTACACAATTCCGCCACCCCAGCGGCCCCTTCCGCCCCACTGGTGTTGGCCTACGGTGGTGGGATGAAGAAGGTGCTGTACGCCGTCATCGTGATCGTGGGCCTCCTGGGCGCCGCGTGGGCGGCCGACACGTGGGCCCGGGGCCGGGCGGTGGAGACGATCCGGGCGGCCGTGGCCGAGTCCACCGGCGCGGACCCGGAGGTGACCGTCACCGGTTTCCCGTTCCTCACGCAACTCGCGGCGGGGGAGGTGGACCTCGTGGAGATCACCATCGGGGAGATGTCTCTCTCGGGTGTCCGCGTCGAGGGTGTGCGGCTGGAGGCGCGCGGTGTGGCCATCGACCCGCCCCACCGCATCGCGGCACTCACGGCGACCGCACTGGTCCCGATCGCGGAGGTCAACCGGCTGTTCGGGGAGGCCAGCAACCTCGACGCCGAGGTGGTGGTGGACGGCGACGCCGTCGCGCTCACGGGCGAGGTGCTCGGGCTCGAGCTCGGGATCTCCTTCCTCCTCGAACCCGCCGACGGCGGGATCACGCTCGTCCCCGACGCCGTCAGCGTGGCGGGGCGCAGTCTCGACCTCAGCGCGCTCGGCGGCTGGAGGTCCGCCCTGTCAGCGGAGGTGACGCTGCCGATCGAGCTGCCGGAGGGCATGCGGTTGGCCGCGGTGGAGCCCGCCCCCGGCGGTGTGCTCGTGCGGGTGGAGGGCATGGACGTGATCCCGGAGCCCGCGATGTTCCGCTGAGTCCCGGAATCGCGCCCCGGCGGCCACGAATCGCACGATGATGTGCATGTGACGAATCAGAACCAGGGCGCCGCCGGTGCCACGGGCGCAACCTCGGTGGACGCCCTCCTCTTCCGCCTCATGCTGCTCTCGGTGCTGGCCGCCGTCGTCACGATCGGCCTGAAGGTGGCCGCCGCGGTGATCACGGGGTCGGTCGGCTTCCTCTCCGACGCGATGGAGTCCGGCGTCAACCTGGTGGCCGCAGTCGTGGCGCTGATGTCGCTCCGCGTGGCCGCCCGCCCGCCGGACGCCAGCCACCACTTCGGCCACGGCAAGGCGGAGTACCTCTCCGCGATGGTCGAGGGCGCCATGATCTTCGTCGCGGCGACGGCGATCGTCTGGACCGCCGTAAACCGCCTCCTCCACCCGGCGGCAATCGAGAGTGCCGGGATCGGCCTCGCGCTCTCCACGCTCGCCTCCCTGGTGAACCTCGCCGTGGGGCTGACCCTCCAGCGGGTGGGCAAGCGTCACCGCTCGGCCACCCTCGTCGCCGACGGCAAGCACCTCCTGACCGACGTCTGGACCTCGGTGGGGGTCCTGGTGGGCATCGCCCTGGTGGCGATCACAGGCTGGGCACCGCTCGACCCGATCGTCGCCCTCGCCGTCGGCGTCAACATCCTCTGGACGGGCTATCGGCTGCTGCGCGGTTCCGTCAGCGGCCTGCTCAGCGCCGCGCTCCCGGAGCACGAACGCGAGGCGGTCAGGGCGGTCCTCGAGCGCTACCGCACCGAGCGCGGCGTCGAGTTCCTGCCGGCCCGCACCGTGGAGTCCGGCCGGCAGCGCCTGGTCTTCCTCGTGGCCGTGGTGCCCGAGGACTGGACCGTCAAGGCGGCGCACGACATCACCGACGCCATCGAGACCGACGTCGCGGAGGTGCTCCCGGGCTGCGAGACGTTCATCCACGTGGAGCCACGCGGCGCGATCACCCGGGCGGGGGCGGCCGCGGGCCTCTGACCCGCGGCCACCTGACCGCGGCCATCTGACGCGCGGCTACCGCCGGCCGTCCTCCTCGCGGGCGCTCGCGGCGGCGCGTTCGGCGAGCATCCGGTTGTACGCGATGAGTTCGGCCTCGTTGGTGCGGTCGGCCTGGCGGTCGAGGCGTACGGCGGCCTTCTCGTCGGACTTCGCCCACATCATCGCCATGATGACGGCGAGCACCAGGGTGGGCGCCTCGCCGATGCCCCAGGTGACGAACCCGCCGATCTGCTGGTCCTTCAGCGCGTCCACCCACCAGGTCAGCCCGAGCCGGCCGAAGTGTTCCGCGGCGAGCAGCGAGGTCAGGTTCGCGAGCGAGAGCCCGAAGAAGGCGTGGAACGTCATCGTGGCGAACAGCAGCACCAACCGCACGGGGTAGGAGGGCCGCTTGGTCCCGGGGTCCACCCCGATGATCGCGTTGGCGAACATGTAGCCCGCGAGCGAGAAGTGCACCACCATCAGCAGGTGCCCCACGTGGGTGGAGAGCGCGAGGTAGAGCAGGTCGGTGTAGTAGAACACGAACAGCGAGCCGGCGAAGTTCACCGCAGCCACGTACGGGTTCGACCACGCCTGTGCCCACCGCGAGTGCAGCAGGGCGAGGAGCCATTCCCGAGGTCCGCGGGAGCCGTCGCGGCGCGCGGGCAGCGCCCGCAGTGCGAGCGTCACCGGCGCGGCGATCGCAAAGAAGATGGGGACGAGCATGACGAGGGTCATGTGCATCACCATGTGGGCGGAGAAGAGCAGGATGCCGTACACGATGGGCCCGCCGTTGGTGACCCAGGCGAAGATGGCCCATGCGGTCACCCAGGCGATCGTCCGGCCCACCGGCCAGCGGTCCCCGCGCGCGGCCAGCCGCCGGACCCACCCCAGGTACACGACCACCGCCGCGATCGCGCCGACGACGTACAGCGGGTCCGGGTGCCACTGCGTGAACCAGGTGAGCGGCGTCGGGAGCGGGGGTTCGGGGTAGCCGGTGAGTTCGAAGACGGCGGACGGGTCCAGCACGGGGTTCTGCGGCACGGGGGGCGCGGAGGACCCGAGGACCACCGCGAGCCCGGTGATCGCGCCCATGAGGAGCACCTCCACCCCGGCCAGCCGCCAGACCAGCCCCGGCCGCTCGGCGAGCTGCGGGATGGTCCGCTCGCGGTGCGCCCACCCGGCCGCCCCCAGCCCCAGGTAGAGGGTCACCTTGGCGGCGAGGACCACGCCCCACGACGTCGTCCAGAGGTCGGCGGGCGAGGTCAGGCGCAGGACCGAGGCCAGCACCCCCGAGACGCCCACCAGCACGAAGCACCACAGGGCGAGCCCCGAGAACCGGCGGGCGGCCGCGGGGAGCTCGTCGCCGAGCCGGCGCGCCGTCACGGAGAGCGTGGCCAGCCCGCCCACCCAGAGCGCCACCGGTACCAGGTGGAGCCACATCGCCGAGATGGCGAGGTTGTGGCTCGCGGTGCCCTGCGCGTGCCCGGTGAGCGCGATCGGCACGAGCGCCACCGCCCCCAGTACCGCCGTCCACGCGGCCATCGTCATGCCGCCGGTGGCGACGGCGGCCAGCGAGACCACCAGCGCGAGGATCGTGGCCCAGAGGTACGCCTGCCCGAGTTCCGTGCCGGTGAGGAAGACCTGGAGTTCCTGCCCGAAGGTGGGCGAGTCGAGCGGCCGCCCCCAGACCTGCGCGTACGCGAACACCACGAACGCCACCTGCGCGATCGCCCACGTCACCGCCGCGACCATGCCCACGCGGGACGCGAGCCGCCATGCCGGCGACGCCTCTGCCGTGCGGGCGCCCCTGCCCGGCCCCGCGATGACGACGGCGCACACCGCGAACCCCCCGATCGTCACCGCGGCGGCGATGCGGGCGAGGACCGTGACCACCGGCAGTCCCCACCGGACGACAGCGCCCGGGTCCACGAGCTCGTTCGGGCGCGCGGCCCCGGTGAACGCCAGGCCGAGGACCAGCGCGATCGCCGCGGCGGGGAGCAGTCCGGCGAGCCACACCACCCGGGGGGAGCCCGCCCGGGGCCGCCTTGCCGCCGTGCTCGTCACGCACATAGCCTAGTCGTGGGGACGGCGGCTCGGCCTGACCGTGGATCGAGGGAACTATGGCGAATGAGTCCGCCATCTCCTTAACCGAGATGGAACGTGCACAGGCACTGCTGGCGCGGGTGGAGCAGGTGTTCGACCAGCGCGTGGTGGGCCAGCGGGGGTTGCGGACCGCACTCGTCAGCTCGCTGATCTCCTCCGGCCACGTGCTGCTCGAGTCCGTGCCCGGCCTCGCGAAGACCACCGCCGCGCAGACACTCGCCTCGGCCGTCTCGGGCAGCTTCCACCGCATCCAGTGCACCCCGGACCTCATGCCCAACGACATCGTGGGCACCCAGATCTTCAACTACACCACCGGCGCCCTGACCACCCAGCTCGGCCCGGTGCACGCCAACCTGGTGCTGCTGGACGAGATCAACCGCTCCTCCGCGAAGACGCAGTCCGCGATGCTCGAGGCCATGCAGGAGCAGCAGACCTCCATCGGCGGGGTGGTCTACCCGGTGCCGCAGCCCTTCATGGTCATGGCCACGCAGAACCCCATCGAGGAGGAGGGCACCTACGTGCTCCCCGAGGCCCAGATGGACCGCTTCCTGGTGAAGGAGGTGCTGACCTACCCCACGCCCACCGAGGAGGTGGAGATCCTCGAGCGCCTCGCGGACGGGTCCCTCTCCGCGCCGCTCCGCACCGAGCCCATCACGCTGGAGGACCTACGCTTCCTGCGTGGGGTGGCCAACCGGGTGTTCGTGCACCGGACCATCAAGGAGTACGTCGTCGCCATCATCAACACCACGCGCGGCGGCGGCCCGCGCCCGCTCGCGAACTTCGACGAGCACGTCCGCGTGGGCGCCTCCCCCCGCGGCGGTATCGCCCTCATGCGGCTCGGCCAGGCGCTCGCCCTGATGGCTGGCCGCACCTACGTTGTCCCGGACGACGTCAAGTCCCTGCGCCACCCCGTCCTGCGCCACCGCCTCGTCCGCACATACGACGCGCTCGCCAACAACGTCACGCCCGAGTCGCTGATCGACGCCGTGTTCGCCGCGGTCCCGGTGCCGTGAGCACCCCGTGAGCACCCCGTGAGCCAGGTGTCACGGCTCCC
>Ga0209745_1002403_pt1 | contig 10698 bp, 7 predicted proteins | sample BarGraNGADG00312_FD_184495 | JGI IMG/M metagenome (GOLD analysis project Ga0209745, IMG submission 184495) | Arctic peat soil microbial communities from Barrow, Alaska - Barrow Graham LP Ref core NGADG0004-312 (SPAdes) (version 2) | ecosystem: Environmental > Terrestrial > Soil > Wetlands > Peat ... | reverse complement strand
TTATTGATGGCACGCGCAGAATAATTGAAGCTGATCTGGTGCTTCTGGCTCTTGGTTTTATTAACCCGGTTCAGTATAGTATAGTTAAGGATTTGCACATCAACCATGATGGGAGATATAAAGCCGGAACGGCCCAGGGTCATGAAACGGGTTTCAATAAAGTGTTTGCCGCCGGAGATGCCGTAAACGGAGCCAGTCTGGTTGTTTACGCAATTGCATCCGGCAGGAGTGCCGCAAGAGAGATAGACAGGTTCCTGAACCTGCCGCCTGCCCCTTTTACCTGAATTCTTTTATCTATATTTGATATTCTGACTGCCGGAAGACGTAAAACCAACGAATAAGAAATGGAAGCACCACTGCTGAAAGACCCTGATACCTATCCTTCAAATGAAATACTGAAAAGTGTTTTGAAGGACAGCTATTCTGCCTACGAGGAAACCATGAAACAAATCACCGGTGCTGATCACGGCCTTGTACCACAGTGGAATTATTACAAGGACGGGAAAGCGTGGCTGTGTAAAGTCGGATTTAAGAAGAAAACGGTTTTCTGGTTATCGGCTTGGGACGGGTATTTCAAAGCTGGATTTTATTTCGTTGCAAGACACTGTCCCGGTGTACTTGAGCTTGACATTGACAAAAGCATTAAGAACGATTTTAAAACCAAAGAACCCATTGGCACTCTGTTCCCCCTTGCAATTGAGATGAGAAGAAAAGAGCAGGTAAAGGATCTTTTAACAGTTATTGATTATAAAAAGAGTTTGAAATGATCCGCCGGATCATTTCTTAACGTTCGTCATTCTGTTATCTGACCACAAGCACCGGCTTTCCAAATCCGACCTTTTCCAGTTGGTTCATCTGGGTGGCGGCGTCTCCGACCACAACATAGATCATCCTGTCGGGATTGATGTATTTTTCAGCGATCGCCTTGTGTTCTGCCACCGTCATGCTTCTTATGACATCTTCTTCCCGCTTTACATAATCATCACTGAACCCGTATTTCCCTATATAATAAAGCATGTTTGCCAGTGCATCGTTGGTTTCAAAACGCAGTGCATTCGACCTGATCATACAATTCTTGATGAACTGAAGATCATTTTCTGAAATGCCTTTGCGGTATTTCTCCATCTCACTCTTTATGATTTCCATGGTTTCAAGTGTCGCATCGGACCTTACGCTTGTGGAAGCTATAAACGGAGCCGGGACTTTCATCTCACGGAAATAACTGGAAGCCCCGTAGGTGAATCCTTTTTCTTCGCGTAGTATCTGGTTCAGTATGCTCGTGAAGGCTCCTCCGAGCCTGTAATTGTCAAAATCCGCCTTTACAAAATCCGGGTTATCCCTTGACAAGGCCAGGTAACCGGCATATATGACGGACTGGCGTGAGCCCGGGATGTCGACAAAATATATCTGTGACTTCTCCGGCGCCGGAGGCGGGGTATAACTGTTGAAGGTCACATCTTTAGCTTTCCACTCTGCCTCAAGAGGCTTCAGGGCTTCAAGTACCTCTTCTTTAGAAACGTTGCCTGCTACCTGAATTTTGGTGACTGATGGCGATAAGTTCTTTTCATAGAATGCCTTAAGGTCATCAATTGTGATTTTATCAATCGATTGCTTCGTTCCCCTGATGTCATAACCCAGGATGTGGTCAGATCCGTATACTAACTTCGAAAACTGATTGGCGGCGACGCTTGACGGCCTGGCTTCTGACTGAATAATGCCATTCATGGTGCGTGTCTGTGCCATCACAAACTCAGCTGAATCCCATCTCGGCTCAAGCAGTATCTCTTTCATCAGCGACACGGTTTTGCCGAAGTTCCTCGACAGTGTGCTGGCGGTGAAAGTTATTTCTTCACTGCCTGCACGCATATTGATACTGGATCCCAGCAGTTCTATCTCTTCCTCCAGTTCTTCGGGTGTCTTGTTCTTTGTTCCCTGCGGCAGTACACCAGCAACCATGGCAGCAACTCCCGGTAATTCTACCTTATCGAGTAACGCTCCTCCGGCAATGACCATATTCATGCTTACCAGCGGCAATTCTTTATTCTGAATGCCAAGGACTTCGATACCGTTAGCAAGGGTAGCTTTCCATATCACGGGAACTTTAACCTCGGGTTCCGGTCCGGCCGGTGGTTCTGCAGTACGATCCATTGATGAAACGGTTTTGGCAATCTGTTCAGCACCTGCCTTAGCTATCTCGACCTTACTGGCTTCTGTGATTTTCTCCTCATTAACCTCCGCCACGACAGAGTTTTCCGCCATCATTTCCTGCTGTCCTTTCGGGACAAAGCTGGTAACGATATGAGGCTTGTTTTTTATGTACTGGTTGTAAACCCTCATGATGTCTTCACGTGTAACAGCCTTGATGTTTTCAATGTCTTTCTCAACAAACCCGGGGTCATTCAGGTAAGTATTATAGAAGGCCAGCTGAATGGATTTGCTAAGCACGCTGTTCAACCCCAGATAGAAATCCTTCTCGCTTGATGATTTGATCCGTTCCACCTCTTTATCAGTGAAGCCATCCTTTTCGAAGCGTGCAAAAGCCTCATTAATTGCATCTTCAATCTCCTTAAGGGTCTTGCCTTCGTTTGCAGTAATTGAAATTGTAAACTCACCTGTGAGTTCTTCGGCTCCGTTATAGGCTGATGTCCGCGAGGTGAGCTGTTTCTCCTTTACAAGCACTTTGTACAATGGGGCTTTCTTGCCGTCAGCAAGGATCTTTGCCAGGAAAGTGAGCGCATAAGCATCTTTATTATAGTTTTCCGGAACGGGCCAGACAAGATTTATTTGTGGAACATTTGCAAAATTGTCTTCATGATAGAGTTTTTTTGTCTGGTCAAGAGTGACAGGCATCGGGCTCCGGGGGGCAACCTCACCGTGGGATTTTATTTCTCCGAAATATTTATCTATCAGCAGTTTTACAGAGTCAGCGTCAAAATCGCCGGCAAGGACAAGTGTGGCATTATTCGGTCCGTAGAAATTTTCATAGTAGGTCTTTACATCATCCAGCGTCGCGTTCTTCAGGTCCTCCATCTCGCCTATCACATCCCAGTTGTAAGGATGAGTTGCAGGGTAGAGGTTTTTGTAAATGACATAACTTGTGAAACCATACGGTGAGTTATCCACATACTGTCGCTTTTCATTCTGGACTACATTCTGCTGGATGGCCAGCAGGCGTGGTGTCACGGAGTTTATGAAGAAACCCATGCGGTCCGATTCAAGCCATAGTATTTTTTCCAGCGCATTCTTCGGAAAACTTTCGAAATAAGTCGTTACATCGCGGCTGGTAAATCCATTGTTGGAGCCGCCCGCATTTTCTATGATCTTATCGAAAGTCCCTGTGGGAACATTCTCCGAGCCGCCGAAGAGCAGGTGTTCAAAAAGATGAGCAAAGCCTGTCCTGCCCGGAACTTCCCTGCTTGAACCCACATGATACATTATTGCATACGAAATTACGGGGTCGGAGGGATCAGTGTGCAGTATCACCTGAAGCCCGTTTGGCATCACATATTTCTCATACGCAAGGCTTAGTTTATCCTGTACGGGAGCTTTGCTGCATGATGTTATGAATATCATAACGGCCAGTATCAGCATCTTTTTAATGTGGTAACGCAATTTGTTCATGGCGGGAAATTTAGTATTCAGGTTTAACGAAGTATAAATGTAATGATATTATTTACGGGTAAAGTAATATTTCCCTGAACCCACTTTCAGCACCACATAACCAGTTTCCTTTCCTGTTACCTGAATATCCTTCACCAACGAAAGCGTCTTGCCTCCTTCGAGAATGTCTGCTTCGTCATCTGCCGGGACAAAGACTGTAGCTGTTGTGTTAGCGGGGATTTCAATATCCATTGTGAGGTCTGATCCTTTAACCTGCCAGGCGCAGCTCAGCGTCCCGTAATATGTCTCCAGGCTTGCGGCCACACTGGTGAATCCTCCACCGATATGAGGTTTAATCATGCTGTGTTTATAACCCACCCCGTCTTCATAAGTATCCAGTCCTGCCATCACGCGGTACATCCAGTCGCCGATGGCACCGTAAGCGTAGTGATTGAATGAGTTCATTCCGGGCGTCTGGAAGGTACTGTCAGGCTTAAGCCCGTCCCACCTTTCCCAGATGGTTGTTGCGCCCATAGTGACCGGGTAGAGCCATGACGGATAGGTCTTCTGAAGCAATAATGTGTAAGCAAGGTCAGTGTACCCGAAACGGGAGAGCACATGACAGAGATAGGGTGTTCCCAGAAATCCTGTTGTAAGGTGGTTGCCGTAGAATGCCACGTTATCTGCCAGTCTTTTCGCTGCCTGATCTCTTAAATCTTCGGGAAGCATGTTAAAGTTCAGCGCCAGCACGTATGCAGTCTGTGTTCCTGATACCAGGCGGCCGTTAGCGGTCATGTATTCATTTATGAATGCCTTTTTTATCCTGTCAAGCAGAATGCTGTACTCAGAAGCCTCATCTCTTTTACCAAGGACATTTGCAGCATTGATGAGCAGCTGCACTGAGTTGGTATAAAAGCACTGGGCGATTAGATAACAATCCGTCACCGCCGCCCGGCCGAGGACATCATCATCAGGCCTGTAGAACAGCCAGTCGCCGTAATGAAAACCTGAATTCCAAAGATCGTTCACTGCTGTTTTCCTTATGCTTTCAACATAGGCTTTCATTGACCCGTACTGCTGTTGCAGCAGCTGCCTGTCGCCATAATTCAGGTACATGTTCCATGGCACAATGGTAGCCACGTCTGCCCACCCGGCGCTGTTGACAGATCCGGCTCCGAGCACGTTGGGAATGACGTGCGGCACCTTGCCATCGACCTGGTCCGCCTCCAGATCTTTCAGCCATTTGGCAAAAAAACTATTGACGTTCATGTTGAATGAAGCTGTGCGTGAAAAAACCTGTGCATCACCCGACCATCCCAGTCTTTCGTCACGCTGCGGGCAATCAGTCGGAACATCCAGGAAGTTGCCTTTCTGTCCCCATTGAATGTTGTGCTGCAGCTGGTTAACGAGAGAATCTGACGTTACAAAAGTACCTGTCGGCTGCATGTCCGAATAAAGAACAACCGCAGTGAAGTTCTCCGGTTTCAGCTCACCGGGATATCCCTCAACTTTAAGGTATCTGAATCCGTGCCAGGTGAAAAGAGGTTCGTAAGTCTCTTCTCCTTCGCCTTTCAGGATGTAAGTGTCCTGTGCTTTCGCCGAACGAAGGTTCTCAATGTAGAAATTACCAGCCCTGTCAAGAACTTCGGCATGGGATAGAACGACCTTTTCACCGCTCTTGCCGCTGACTTTCATCCGGACCCGGCCGACAAGATTCTGGCCGAAATCGATCACCTGCTCTCCCTTTGGTGTAGTCAGGATCTTTAACGGAGCAAGTGTCTCGTGTCTTTTTACCGGTTCGTTTTGAGTTGCTATAAGAACATCCTTGCTGTGCAATGCGATCTTTACACCGATCCATTCTGAATCGTCATAGCCGGGACGTGTCCATCCTTCCTTCTCCATCCTGGCATCATAGATCTCGCCATGGTAGATTTCGGAATACCTTATGCCGTCTGTTGACGATTTCCATGTACCGTCCGAAACTATGCTTTCGGTTGTGCCATCGGCATAAGTAATATCAACCTGACAAAGGAGGGCAATATCTTTGCCATATACATTGATCTGGCCGGAAAAGCCTAGGTTGCCCCGATACCAGCCGCTTCCCAGGATAACGCCGAGGGCATTGTCACCTGTTTTCAGCTGAGAGGTTACATCATATACCTGATACTGAAGTCGCTTATTGTATGATGTCCATCCCGGAGTCAGGCAGGCATCTCCGATGCGCACACCGTTAAGCCAGGCTTCATAAAGTCCGTGTGCAGTGATATAGACAGTTGCTTGCGATATCTTTCCGGAAAGGTTGAATTGTTTCCTCATCAGTGGAGAAGGCCGCATGACTGTATCCTCAGCATAGCCCGGCTCTATCCATTCTGCCTTCCAGTCTGCGGGGTTCAGTAATCCCATCCGGAATGTTGCCGGAGTGCTCCACCTTGATGTTTTACCGTTATTGTCCCATACTCTCACCTGCCATCTGTAACGGGTACCGGACTCAAGCGAAGAACCGTCATAGATTACATGAACCGACTGGTCGGACATTACCTTTCCACTATTCCAGACGACGGTCATGCCGTCCATGACCTTAACCTCGTAGGCCGTCTGTTCCACATTTCGTTTTTCAGAGACAAGCTGCCAGGTGAACCGTGGCTGAGAAACACCAATGCCCGCTGGGTTGGAGAGGTTTTCTGTAAGCAGATTAGTCACAATGAGCTGTGCCGGAGCGACTAAGGAAAGAAGCAGGCAAGCAGGGAAAAGGAGTATTGATTTTCTCATGATATGAGTTTTATTATCGTCTTATTGATTACTGTATATTGCCTTGAGACCCAGGTAAACGGGTGGTATTTCTTTTCCGAATGCACTTTCATAAACTTCCATCGCAGCCCCCAGTGCAGAAGAATCACTGATTTCAGATGTGAAGACCCTTTTACGATGTAACCTGGTAGCCAGCAGACGTACAAAAGTGTCATTCCGGGCAAACCCGCCTGTAATATAGACTATCTCAGTCATATCATCATGTGCAAGTATCAGCCTGACTGATTCCATGCAGATATCAACCAGGTCGAACATCATCTGGTGATAAGCATCGGCAAAGGTCAGGAATTGAGAAATATCCACTTCGTTGTCAACATAATCAGCGGGAATTCCCTCACGAAAGAAAACCCTGCCCTGTTTATTCACAAGCAGTTTCCAGATCTTTAAATCTCTGATCTTTATTGTTTTATATAAGTCATCCTGAATGCCAAAATAATCATTGAGCCTTTCCACATTCTTATCGTGAATATGGCCCAGAAAAAAGCGTGATGTCTTCACCTCCTTCTGATCGATGCTCATATAGTACGGCATTTCGCCACGCAGTTGTTCTGCTGTTAATGGTTCTGTGTTGAAGGGGTTCATGAAGGTGCACCAGGTGCCCGTCGAAATAAGGATGAACTGCTCTTTGGTGCCTTTCAGGTAAGGAATCAGTGCAGCAGAACTATCGTTTATTCCGCGGCCTGTTTTAATGTTTAATACCTTACCCGGCGCATCTGGCATTGTTTTATGGATTAACTGTTTCATACCGCCTTCGAAAGCAGAGAAGTTCAACGCTTTAATATTATATTTTTCGTCTTTGATAACCGCATTCAGGCATGATCTCATCCATGCTTCAATTGCAGCAATTTCCTCACTGGAAAAAACCTCATCGTCAGATATCCCGCCCGGTATCTTTTCTTCCGAATGAACTACGTTAAGCCATGGATCAAAGAGAAGAAACTTCTGGTTGTTCTTCCCGATATCAAATATTGCTATTACTTCCATTGCCGTTCTCTCCGGTTTAATTATCAAAGATAACGAATGGTCACGATCCCAAAAGCAAATCTACAGGAATGACCGTCTTTGTTCAAATGTTCAATAATTCCTACCTTCATACCTTCAAACGTACTGAACAATGAACTGGATTGACTTTGTTATTATCGCCCTTCTTGCCTTCGGACTGATACAGGGTTTCATTGACGGAGTGATAATCGAAATTGCGAAGCTGGCAGCACTGATCCTGGGCATTTGGGGAGCTATACATTTCTCGGGCTGGACAGCTGACAAACTCTCCGGCTGGTTTGACATGCAGGGAACCTGGACAGGTATCGTAGCCTTTGCAATCACTTTTGTTGTTATCGTCCTGTGCATAAACCTGCTCGGCAGGCTCTTGGATACAATTGTTAAATCGGTGTCCCTGGGTTTCCTGGTGAAATCGCTGGGAGCTGTTTTCGGAGTGATCAAGACCGCACTGATTCTTAGTGTCGTTTTCGTTTTTCTTAATACCATAGATGAAAAAAGACACTTTTTGCCCTCCGTCACAATAGAAAAGTCCTTTCTCTATAATCCTATCGCTGATCTCATTCCCGCAATTTTCCCGATAGTAGAGGGCGGCGATCTGCTTGACAGTTTCAACCGCCATAAAAACAAGCCGCAGGGTGTCACCATCTGACCGGTTTTGATATCTTTGCGACACTGAATTTTGAGCTGCCGATGACGAATTTTGTCGAAGAATTGAAATGGAGGGGAATGATACATGATATCATGCCCGGAACAGAGGAATTTCTGCTTAAGGAAAAGACTGCTGCCTACGTTGGCTTCGACCCCACGGCCGATTCCCTGCATATCGGCCACCTCGTGGGAGTGATGATGCTGAGACACCTGCAGAATGCCGGTCACAAGCCCATAGTACTTATCGGTGGCGCCACGGGAATGATAGGTGATCCGTCAGGGAAATCGGAAGAGCGAAACCTTCTTGATGAGCAGACACTGCGCCATAACCAGGAGGGGATGAAAAAACAGTTCGAGAAATTCCTCGACTTCGGATCAGCTTCTACCAACAGGGCTCTGATGGTCAACAACTATGACTGGATGAGGGAGTATTCCTTCCTTGGCTTTATCAGGGATATAGGAAAGCACATCACGGTCAATTACATGATGGCGAAAGACTCCGTGAAAAAAAGACTTGACTCCGACACCGGTCAGGGGATGTCATTTACCGAGTTCTCATATCAGCTGGTTCAGGGTACCGATTTCCTTTATCTCTACAATACCTATGGCTGCAAGCTGCAGATGGGCGGCTCTGACCAGTGGGGCAACATTGTGACAGGCACCGAACTCATCAGACGCAAGAACGGGGGGGAAGCCTATGCCATGACATGCCCGCTGATAACAAAAAGCGACGGACAGAAATTCGGCAAGACCGAGACTGGCAATGTGTGGCTTGACCCGGCTAAGACAACACCTTACCAGTTCTTCCAGTTCTGGCTCAATGTGGCGGACGACGATGCGGAGAAGTTTATTAAGATCTTTACCATGCTGTCACACAGCGAGATAGATGAGCTGGTGAAGGCTCACCGGGTTGAACCGCATCTTCGCATCCTGCAGAAGCGTCTCGCGGAAGAGGTGACCGTCATGGCACACTCAAGGCAGGACTATGAAGGGGCCGTTGAGGCTTCCCAGATATTGTTCGGGAAGGGAACGACAGAGCAATTGCAGCGCATGGAAGAAAGTACATTCCTTGCCGTCTTTGATGGCGTGCCCATGTATGACATAAATCCCGGCCTGTTATCCGCCGGCGTTACAATCTCCGACCTGTGCGCGGTGCACACAAAAATCACCGAATCAAAGGGAGAGTTCAGGCGCCTGGTGCAAGGCGGAGGGGTCAGCCTCAACAAGGAGAAAATTGAAGATCCGGAGCTGATCATCAAACCGGATAAGCTGCTGAATAATAAATATCTGCTGCTCCAGAAAGGTAAAAAAAGCTATTACCTTATCAGGGTTATGTAAACCTAAAACCGGACAAGATGAAGAACAAAATCAGGGCTGAATTCAAGCCGGACTCGATTGATCTGATAAATTTTATTATCAGTCATTTCAGGGTATTTCTTGTCACCGGAATTCTGGCAGGGATATTATCTGCAGTGATCGCGCTGCTTATTAAGCCGCTGTATGAATCAAGGGTTATCCTCTATCCTTCATCAAACATTACCGAAGCAAGCACACTGCTTGGTGAGGCTTCCTCGAAAACAACCCTTTACGGTGATGATGATGCCACTGAAAAACTATTGCAGGTTATCAGCAGTGAGCAGGTCAGGGATTACCTTAAGATGAAGTACAATCTTTCTGATCATTACAATATCAAACCCTCCGAGAAATACCCCAGAACGCTCATAGCAGATAAGATGGACAGGTATATACATTCCTCCAAGACTTCCTTAGGGTCAGTTGAGATCAGGGTGAGGGACCGTGACAGGGAGCTTGCATGCGCTATGGCTAATGACATAGCTTCTCAGAGCGACACCATCTTCAATAAGCTGCAACGCAATGCTGCTGCTGCCATGCTTGATGAGATCAGCAGGAGCTATGAGATGCAGGATCGTCTCGTAAGACAGTATGAGGATTCGCTTGAAAATCTCGAGGGAGCAGCCGTATTAAAGGCCTATGCCACTCTTGACACTGAGACAGAATACCTTGGCCTGATAAGGGGGAGGTATATTGAAGCTCTGGCGCTGAGCCAGCAGACTATGCCCTACACCCTTGTTGTTGACAGGGCGGTGGTAGCTGAGAAGAAGGTATATCCGCGCAGGAGCATAATGGTCATTGTCTCTACCCTCTCTGTTCTTGTCCTTGCGGCCCTTGTACTATTTGTGGCCGAAGGCGTGAAGGTGCACCGCACTGATGAACGGCATTGAATTACTGATATGGCTTATCCCTGCAGGGCTGGCTGTTGTCATGCTGGCCGTGCTCTCCCTGGAGTATCTGTTGCTTTTGACGCTTTTCCTGACCCCCCTTTCAATCCAGATCAGTTATCTTACGGGCGGTGCGGGCTTTGATCTTTCCGTACCTACTGAGCCTGTCCTTGCACTGCTGCTTTTTATAACCCTGTTCAAGCTTATTGTCACGCGCGAATTTTCCGTAAAGCTTCTGAGGCATCCTGTGACCGTTCTTATCGGTCTTTATCTTATATGGACACTGGTGACCTCGCTGACATCGACCATGCCGGGTGTCTCATTCAAGACGCTTGCCTACCGGATGTGGTTCATTGCAGGCTTTTATCTTATTGCAGCTCAGTTATTCAGCAATGAACGA
>Ga0209745_1002402_pt1 | contig 10699 bp, 14 predicted proteins | sample BarGraNGADG00312_FD_184495 | JGI IMG/M metagenome (GOLD analysis project Ga0209745, IMG submission 184495) | Arctic peat soil microbial communities from Barrow, Alaska - Barrow Graham LP Ref core NGADG0004-312 (SPAdes) (version 2) | ecosystem: Environmental > Terrestrial > Soil > Wetlands > Peat... | reverse complement strand
CGACTTCCAGGCAAAGGTCGCCGGCGGCGCGAGCGCTGTCGACATCCTGGACGCGTGGCTGAGGGCGCAAGGCCTGGCCTGACGCCGTCCGGCGCTTAGTAGCCTTCGGAGCGTCCCCCGGCGAGTACCGCTGCGGTGCCGGAAAGCCCGAGGCGGGTGGCGCCGGCCTCGACCATGGCGACGGCGGTGTCCCAGTCGCGGATGCCCCCGGACGCCTTCACGGCGAGCCGGCCCCCCACCGTCCGGGCCATCAGTTCGACGGCGTGCGCAGAAGCGCCCCCAGCGGGGTGGAAGCCGGTAGAAGTCTTGACGAAGTCCGCCCCGGCCGCCTCCACCGCCCGGCAGGCCGCAACGATCTCGTCATCGGTCAGCGCCGCCGACTCGATGATCACCTTCAGGACCTTCGGCGCAGGGACGGCCGCGCGCACGGCGGCGATCTCGGCCTGCGTTGCGTCCAGCGAACCGGCCTTCACGAGCCCCAGATCGATGACCATGTCGACCTCGTCGGCGCCGTCAGCAACAGCCTGCGCCGCCTCGGCGGCCTTGATGGACGCGGCGTGCTTGCCGGAGGGGAACCCACATACCGTCGCCACCTTGACGCCGGGTGCGAAACCGAGCGGCAGCATGGCAGGCGAGACGCAGATCGAGTAAGTGCCCAGTTCCGCGGCCTCGGCGGCCAGGGCGGCCACGTCTGCCGGGGTTGCGGTGGGCGAGAGCAGGGTGTGGTCGACCATGCCGACCAGTTGAGCGGGAGTGACCTTCACCCGGCGACGGTAGCGCGCGCATCCGTGGTGCCGCCAGTTCCGGGTCAGGGAGAGGCGGTTACCCGATCGCGGTCAGCTCGATCGCTTCTTCTTCTTCCTCACCGCAGCCGAAGCGGCGGCGGTAGGCCACCGGTGAGATGCCGATGACCTCGCGGAAGTGCTCGCGGAGCACAACAGGGGAGTTGAATCCGACCCGACCGGCGATCTGGTCCACCGACAGGTCGGTGCGTTCGAGCAGGGTGCGCGCGGCGAGAATGCGCTGCTGGTTCAGCCACTTGTGCGGCGTGGTGCCGGTCTCCGCCAGGAATCGCCGGGCGAAGGTCCGCTCGCTCATCAGCGCGCGCGCCGCCAGGGTCGAGACGGTGTGCGGCTCGTCGATGTTGGCTACAGCCCACTCAAGGATGGGGGAGAGGCTGTCCGCGGAGCAGGCGGGGATGGGAGCCTCGACGTACTGCAGCTGTCCCCCGTCCCGTTGTGGCGGAACGACCATCCGTCGAGCGATCCGAGTGGCGACCGCGGCTCCCAGTTCCTTGCGCACCAGGTGCAGGCAGGCGTCGATCCCGGCGGCTGTGCCGGCGCTGGTGATGACCCCGTCGTCCTCGACGAACAGCACCCTCGGGTCGACGACAGCCTCGGGAAAGCGGCGCTGCATCTCCTCTGCATACATCCAGTGCGTGGTGCAGCGACGCCCGTCCAGCAGGCCGGCGGCGCCGAGGACGAAGGAGCCGGAGCACAGGCTGAGCAGGGTGGCTCCCTCCTTGTGTGCCGCGCGCAACGCTGCCAGCGCCTCCGGAGGGTAGGCCTCGTCGGGACGGGGAAGGGTTGCGGCGACGACGATCAGGTCGCTGCCGGCCATGGCGTCGAGGCCGAGCTTCGGGGTGATGGTGAACGGGTCGAAGTTCTTGCTCGCGAGCGGCTGGCCCGGGTTCACCCCGCAGACCCGGAAGTCGAACGGCGCGATGCCGTCATCACGGCGGTCGATGCCGAACACCTCCACGGCAACGCCGAACTCGAACATCGCCACCGGTTCGAGGACCATCACGCTCACCTGATGCAGTGCCATGCCGCCAGTGTAGTGGCTCTAATCCTTCGATAGCTGTCAATCCAGCCACTGTTGGCGGAGAAACGATGCTGGAAGGATTACTGCCATGACCGAATCACTCATCCTCATCGCCGTGATCCTGCTTCTCGTCGTGGGCCTGGAGATCAGCCACCGCCGTCATGCCGGCACCTGGCGCCCCGGGTTCGAAACCCGTGGGGACCGCGACCTCGCCCGGCTGGACGAGGAGCTCCGTGCCGTCGCCCAGCGCGACACCGAGACGACCGTTCCGACTGTTCCCGTGCACCTGGCGGCCCCCCGATCGGCCCAGACCGACTACCGACTGACCAACCGGATCGCCGCCTGATCGGCACCGCGGCCACCCAGGTGATGTCGACAGTGGTGCTGAGGTCGTCCGTCCAGTCCACCGGCACCTCGTGGATCTGCAGCCCTGCCCGTTGGGCCAGGACGAGCAAGATCGGTGTCTGGGACGGCCCGTCCCCACAACTGCGGTGCCATCACAACGTCCGCCTCGCTACCGTTCACCCTGCTTCGCTACCGGTGTATGGGTAGCGAAGGGCACCGAGCGGTAGCTAGGCGGGACAAAGGGGTAGCGGTGCGCGTCGGACGGGTAGCGAGGCAGAGGCGGGGCGGACGCTGAGGCTCAGGCAGCCAGCGGGACGCGGATGGTGAACCGGGTGTGACCGGGACGGCTGTCCAGGGCGACCTGGCCGCCGTGGGCGTTCACGACCGCTGCGACGATGGCCAGGCCAAGGCCCGTCGAGGAGCCACCGGCCTGGCGGACGCGGCTGACGTCGGCCCGGGTGAACCGCTCGAACACCGAGTCCTGGATCTCTGCCGGCACGCCGGGGCCGTTGTCGGTGACCGAGATGACGGCCCAGCCCGCCACCCGGCTCAACGCCGTCTCCACCCGGGTGCCAGGCGGGGTGTGGGTGCGGGCGTTGGCCAGCAGGTTGGCCACCACCTGGTGCAGCCGGTTGGCGTCGGCCCTGCCCATGACGACATCCTCGGGAAGGTTCAGCGCCCAGGTGTGGTCGGCGCTGGCGGCCCGCGCGTCGCTGACCGTGTTCAGCACGATCTCGGTGAGGTCGGTCGGCTGCAGGTCGAGGGTCGGCTCCGAGTCGAGCCGGGCCAACAGCAGCAGGTCCTGGACCAGCGCCGACATCCGTTCGGACTCGGCCTCGATCCGGCCCAGCGCATGCGCGGCGTCGGTTGGCAGTTCCTCGGAGCCGCGGCGGGTCAGCTCGGCGTAGCCGCGGATGGAGGCCAGCGGATTGCGAAGCTCGTGGGAGGCGTCCGCCACGAACCGGCGCACCTTGGTCTCGCTGCGGTGCCGGGCCGCCAGCGCGCCCTCGACGTTGTCGAGCATGTGGTTGAAGGCCAGCCCGACCTGGCCCACCTCGGACGCCGGGTTGGCGTCGGCTGGCGCCACCCGGATCGGTACATGGCCCTCGCCGCTGTCCAGGGGAAGGTTCGAGACCTGGGTCGCGGTGGCGGCCAGGCGGGTGAGCGGACGCAGGCTGCGCTCCACCACCCGCCGAGCACCGACGTAGGAGAGCAGGATCGCACCGAGGGTGAGGAGGCCGGTCATGATCAGCTGGCTGGACATCGGCGCACTGACGGCGTCGTAGGGCAGGCCAACCACGGTCTTGACGCCCTGGTGCTCCCGCACAACGACGCGGTACAGACCACCGCCGGACACACGTACGGTCACCCGTCCTGAACTCGCATCGAGCGTCAGCAGTTGCTTCGCGGCTTCCTCGGTGATCGTGTCCGGGGTGCTGACGTAGTAGTCGACGGCCACGTCGTTGACCTTGAGCACGTAGCCGTCCATGGGGCCGTCGACCCTGATCAGGCCCGAGCCGCCGAGGTCACCGGGCCCGTTCTGGAAGTCGTTGCCGCTCGCCCCCCCGCGCAGGAGCGGGCGCGAAGCTGCCGCCTCCAGCCGGTCGTCCAACTGGCTCTGCAGGATCTGGAAGCTGGCCAGCGCCGTGAACAGGCTCAGCACGATCGTGACCACGGCCACAAGGGCCGTTGTGCGCATCACCAGCTGACGACTCAGCGTCCCCTTGCCCATGGGCGGGGGAGCCGTCGTCTTCACAGGGAAGGGGAGGGTCATTCGGCGGCAGGCTTGAGAACGTAGCCGGCGCCACGCATGGTATGGATCATGGGCGGACGGCCGGCGTCGATCTTCTTGCGCAGGTAGGAGATGTACAGCTCCACAACGTTGGCCTGTCCACCGAAGTCGTAGTTCCACACCCGGTCGAGGATCTGGGCCTTGCTCAGCACGCGGCGCGGGTTGCGCATCAGGTATCGCAGCAGCTCGAACTCGGTGGCGGTGAGGCCGATGATCTCGCCGCCGCGGGCCACCTCGTGGCTGTCCTCGTCGAGGGTGAGGTCGCCGACCACCAGCTGCGACTCGTTGCGCAGCGTGGTCGCGCCCGAACGACGCAGCAGCGCGCGCAGTCGGGCCACGAGCTCCTCGAGGCTGAACGGCTTGGTGACGTAGTCGTCGCCGCCGGCGGTGAGGCCGCCGATGCGGTCGTCGAGGGCGTCCCGCGCGGTCAGGAAGATGACCGGCACATCGGGCTGCTCGGTACGGATGCGTCGCATCACCTCGAGGCCGTCGAAGTCGGGCAGCATCATGTCGAGCACGATGGCGTCGGGACGGACCTCGCGTGCGGTCTTCACCGCTGCGAGGCCGGACGCAGCTGTCGAGACCTCCCAGCCCTCGTAGCGCAGCGCCATGCTGAGCAATTCGGTGAGGCTGGTTTCGTCGTCGACGGTGAGCACCCGAATCGCGGTCCCGTCGGGGCGGGTGAGCGCTTCCTGTCCGCTTCGCGCAGTGATGGCCATGGCCTCACTATCCCAGCGGGAGGTGAGTGCCCGCTGGCAGTTTCCTGTGGGAACCCTATGAGAACGCGACGCGTACGGCGGGCGCCGTGGCAACGTCGGCGTCGAGTAGCCTTGTCGCTGCCCGGCGAACGCCGGACGGCACACCAGCAGGAGGCGTCATGCGGATCGTCCGCGGCATCGCCGGGCTGCTGGGCGAACTTCTGATCACCATCGGCGTCATCCTCGTGCTGTTCGTCGGCTGGCAGCTGTTCTGGACCGACGTGGTTGCCGACGCCGACGCCGGCCAGGTCGTCACCACCATCGAGCAGGACCCCACCGGACCGGGATGGGTGCAGCCCAAGCGTGCGTTGCTCGGGAACGCGTTCGCGATCGTCCGGATCCCTCGCTTCGGCGCAAAATTCGCCCGGCCGCTGTACGAGGGCACGACAAGGGACGTGCTGGTGCGCGGCATCGGGCACTACGTCGACACCAGTCTGCCGGGCGCGGTCGGCAACTTCGCGATGGCCGGCCACCGCACCACCTACGGCAAGCCGTTCAACCAGATCGACAAGCTCGCCGAGGGTGACGTCGTGCTGGTCGAGACCAGGGACACCTACTTCGTGTACCGCGTGACGGGCCACGAGATCGTGCCGCCGACGCAGGTGTCGGTGCTGCTGCCGGTGCCCGATGAGCCCGACAAGAAGGCGACCGTGGCGACCCTCACCATGACCAGCTGCCACCCCGAGTTCAGTGCACGGGAGCGCTATGTCGTTCACGCAGAACTCGACGCGACCTACCCCCGGGACAAGGGCGTGCCCGACGACGTGCTGAAGGTGGGTGAGTGAGATGTCGTTCTACGGGCTCGTCTGGCGCATCCTGCCGGGACCGACGGCGCTGAAGGTGGTGGAGGCACTGATCCTTGTGCTGGCCGTCGTTGCCGCGTTGTTCACCTGGGTGTTCCCGCTGATCGCGCCCTACATGCCCTTCAACGACACCACTGTCGGTCAGTAGGGCTCAGCGGTAGCCGAAGGCCTTTGCGCCCATGACCACGTCGGTCCATTTCAGGTCGTAGTCCTCTATCCGTCCCGGGCGGGCTGTGGTGCTGGGGTCTTCGAGGGTGAGCCGGATCATCCGTCCGACGGCCTCATCCTCGCCCTGTGCGCGGATCTCGACCGAACCGTCGGCCTTGTTCTCGGCGTGGCCGGAGAGGTTGAGGTACCTCGCCTCACTGGTGGCCCACCAGCGGAACCCGACGCCCTGGACGCGTCCGCGGACGGTGATGAGGACGGCGAGCATGCCGCCCATTCAACGCCGTCGGGCTGCCCGGTTCAACACCGCGCCACCGGTCGGCCACAAGGTTCGAGAGGCCACCGGACCCGACCGCCCCATCTGGAAGGATGCTCGGTATGAGCGAATCGGTCCGCGAAGTACTCACCTGGGAACTGTTCGGGAAGGCGGCCCGCGAGCTGGCGCAGCAGGTCGTCGATTCCGGCTTCGAGCCCGACCTGATCCTCTCCATCACCCGTGGCGGCATGCTGCCGGCCGGCACGATGAGCTACGCGATGGGCATCAAGAACCTGCACATCATCAACGTCGAGTTCTACACCGGAGTGGACGAGCGGCTGCCGCTTCCGGTGTTGCTGCCCCCGGTGCCGGTGGCGGTCGACCTGTCCGGCCAGACGGTGCTGATCATCGACGACGTGGCTGACACGGGCGAGACCCTGCGGATGGTCCGCGACTTCTGTGAGGTGCACGTCGCGGAGACCCGCACCGCCGTGCTGTACGAGAAGTCGCAGTCGGTCGTGAAGTGCGACTACGTGTGGAAGCGCACCGACGAGTGGATCGCCTTCCCCTGGTCGAGCGAGCCGCCGCTGAAGGGCCGCTCCACCGACAATTGATCCTTCAGCTGAGCGCAGCGACCACCTTCTCGATGCGCCGTTGACGGGTCGCCTCGGCTTTCGCCTCCGTCACCGAACGTACGTGCTCCTTGCGGTGGGACGGGGCCAGCGCGTCGAAGGTCGCCCGTAGGCCTGCGGCGGCCAACGCGTCGGCGAGGTCGTCGGGGACGGGGGTGTCGCGCGCGGACGTGTCGTGGGTGAGGGTGACCTCATGTGTCTCGCCCCCGGCCACGCCGGCTGCTTCCCGGTGGACGGCAGCAACGCCCACCAGGTACTGCCCGCCCATCACGGCGATCGTCGAGGCGTAGCTGTAGCCCTTGATGGTGACGATCACCGGCACGCGCTTCCCGGCGCCGAAGCTCTCGACGACATCCTCGGGCACCTCGATGCCGACGTTGTTGCCGTTGAGCAGCAGGGTGGTGGTGAAGCTCGGCACGGTGTCCTCCTTCGCAGGTTCGAGGATCATGCCACGGCGGGCACGCGGGCGACAGCCTTTCCGGTGCCTGCGATCAGGACGCCGCCCAGCACCAGCAGCACCCCGGCGACCTGCAGCGGCGCGAGCGTCTCGCCCAGGACCGCGACGCCGAGGATGGCGGCGGTCAGTGGCTCGGCCAGCCCGAGGGTGATCGCCGTCGACGCCCGTAGGTGCTGCAGCGCCGCACCCATCAGCAGGTAGGAGACCACGACGGTGACCGCGCCCAGCCAGAGGGCGACGGCGAGCCCCCGGGGTTCGGCGAGCCACGAGTTGTCGGTGAACGGCAGGACGGCCGCGCCGATCAGGCCACTGGTGCCGACGATCGCTGCGGTGGCCGGCAGCGCAGAGACGCCCTGTTGCACTACCTCTTCCGCAGCTACGGCGTAGCCGGCGTAGGCGGCACCCGCTACAAGCGAGGCCAGCACTCCGACCGGCTGCAACGTCACCGCCCGTCCGATGACTACTCCGGAGAGCAGCAGGATGCCCACGACGGCCAGTGAGGTGGCAGCGAGCCACCGAGGCGACGCCCTGTGCCCGCGCAGCCAGTCGAACAGCCCGGCGAACAGCGGGCTGGAGCCGAGGGCGATCACGGTGCCGACAGCGACCCCGTTGCCGCGGGTTCCAAAGAAGAAGGTGGCCTGGAAAGCCATCACACACACGCCGCCGAGCACCACCCAGCTGGCCTTGCCCGACCAGCGGGGCAGTCGCGCCCCGTGGACCCGGAGCCACCAGGCCACGACGATCGCCAGAAGCACGGAGCCGCCGATCACCTGACGGATCGCGCCGACGCTGAGCGGATTCGCGCTGGCAGGGCCGAAAGCCTGCGCCGTGCCGGTGGTGCCGAACAGCACCGCGGCCGCGAGCATCATCAGCGCCGGACGCAGGCGGGTGGGTTCTGGCATCCGGACAGGCTAGCGACGCCGGTGGTTAGGCGAAGCGATAGTTCAGGACCAGCGAGCCCTGCTCCGACGTGTTCGACGACTCCAGGTGCAACCGGTGCAGGTCGGGAAGATCCCCGAACAGCCGGGTGCCGGTGCCCAGCAGGAGGGGATGGATGAAGAGGGTCAGGCCGTCCACGAGGCCGGCAGCGAGCAGGAAGCGGGCAAGCGTGCCGCTGCCGAGCACGACGATCGCACCTTCACCCTCGGCCTTGAGCGCTGCAACCGAGGCGCCCACATCACCGGAGATCACCCTGGTGGGTTCCCAGGAGGCGTCGCCGATGGTGCTGCTGACCACGTACTTCTGGGTGGCGTTCAGGCTGGCGGCCATCGGATTCGAATCGGGCTGGTGCGCCCAGTTGGCCACCATCTCCTCATAGGTGCGCCGACCGAACAGGTAGCCGGTGGTACCGACGAACGGCGTGGTACCCGGCTCGGCCTGCGCCGGCGCCGGGTACTCCCGCCCCCAGCCGGGATAGGGGAAGTCACCGTCGGGGCCGGCGAGGCCCTGCATCACACCGTCGACGGAGACGAATTCAACCAGATCGAGGTTTCGCATGACTCACCTCATCACTCACCGGTCAGCGTGCGCTCGAACAGCCGCCGGACTCGTTCGGGTAGATCGGGCTCGGCCACCTCCACGTCCAGTTCCACCGCCATGCAGGTGACGCAGTACGCGAAGGCGTCCGGACGGGGCGAGCTCTCCGCTGCGAGCCGCGGCAGGAGGTCGTCGGCGAGCAGGCCCTGCCAGGTGCGACGGTCCTCCGGTGGAAGGTCGGACAGCTTCGCCTGCCGCTCGCGGGGGATGCCGGCGAATCCCCCAGTGCGCCGCAGCAGGAGTTCTGCATGCTGGTCGACGGGCGGCTTGCTGCCGGCCGGCCGGTGCGTCGTGGTGTCGGCGCCGACCCCGACGGTTGTCCAGCCGCCACGAACGGCTGCGGCCTCTGGCGAATCGGCCCCGAAGCGGGCGGCTGCCGCGGCGATGGTCAGCTGGGCGAAGGCGGCGAAGTCGGCATCGGCCTTGAGGGCGCCACCGGTGAGCACGTCGTACCAGACGCGCCCGGCCTTCTCCCAGGCCGGGCCGCCGATGGTGGTTGCGGCGAGCGCGAACGCGCGGTTCGGGATGCCGGAGTTGTAGTGCACACCACCGTTGTCGTCGGTGGTCTCCACGTAGCCGCTCATGTTGTCCGGCTGCGGGTCCTTGCCCAGGCGGGGGTCGTCGTAGGCGGTGCCGGGATGCAGCATGCTGCGCAGCGCGACACCCTTGACGTCGGGCAGGAGCAGGTCGCCGCCGATCAGCCAGTCGGCCGCCGTGGCGTCCTGGCCGAGCGTGTACTGCTTGACCAGCACCCCGAACACGTCAGCGATGGACTCGTTGAGCGCCCCGGACTGGCCGGAGTACGCCAGCGCAGCGGTGTGCTCGACGACGCCGTGTGTGAGCTCGTGGCCGATCACGTCGAGGCTGGCGGTGAACCGGCCGAAGATCTCCCCGTCCCCGTCGCCGAAGACCATGCGGGTGCCGTTCCAGAACGCGTTCTGGTAGCCCTCGCCGTAGTGGACGGTGCCGAGCAGTCGCAAGCCGGCGCCGTCGATGGAGTTGCGGGCATAGATCTCGTCGTACAGCCTCCAGGTGGCACCGAAGCCGTCGTAGGCCTCATCGACGGCCGCGTCCCCGGTGGCAGGCGCGCCCTCGTTTCGGACAGCCTTGCCGGGAAGCTGCTCGGCGTTGGCCGCGTCGGAGATCAGGCGGGACGGGCCGGTGGCCGCGGGTTCTGCCATCGCTGGGCGCCGGCCGATGCCGGTGGCACGGCTGTGGCGGTACAGCTGGTCCCTGGCGAGGGTGGCCTTCGCATACTCGGCGATCGGCTCGGTCGTTGTGGCCAGGTGGCGCAGCAGGTAGGGCGGGACGATCTGGGCGATGCGGCGTTCGGGGTGGCTCGTCATTCCCCAAGCATGTCTCGCGCCGCTGACACCCTCGGGTCAGGCGGGGTCGGTCACGTCGGCCAGCGTCGCACCCAGCGCAGCGACGGCGGCATCGGCGTCAATGGTCACGCTCGCTCCGTGCTCACCGGCGCCCAGCGAGATGCTGCGTCCGGCGATCGTGGCGTCTGCGACCACCGGCCAGGCGGTGCTGGCGCCGAACGGCGTGATGGTGCCGCGCTCGTAGCCGGTGACCGCGAGCGCTGTGGCTGCGTCGGGCATGGACAGCCTGTTCACGCCCAGATGGGCGCGCAGCTTGGGCCACGCGATCTCGCGATCCCCGGGGACGAGCACGAACAGGTAGTCGTCCTCGCCGCGGCGCACCACGATCGTCTTGATGATGTCGCCGGGGTTCACCCCCCGTAGCGCCGCAGCTTCGACAAGCGAGCCGACCCGCTCGTGGCGGACCAGCCGGTAGGGCACACCGGAGGCGGCAAGGGCGACCTCCGCGGGTGCCGGCTCAGGTGTGGAGGTACTCAAGCAGGCGGTTGCGCTCGTCGGTGAGCTGGTCGATGCGGTTCTTCACCACGTCGCCGATGGAGATGATCGCAACCAGCTTGCCGTCCTGGGTCACCGGCAGGTGGCGGAAGCGTCCATACGTCATCGTCTCGGCCGTCGACTCCAGGCTGTCCTCGACGCCGCAGGTCTTCACCTCGACGGTCATGATGGCGGAGACCTGCTGGACGAGCACGGCAGCACCCTGGCTGGCGAGGCGGCGTACGACGTCGCGCTCGCTGACGATCCCGCCG
>Ga0209745_1002400_pt1 | contig 10709 bp, 5 predicted proteins | sample BarGraNGADG00312_FD_184495 | JGI IMG/M metagenome (GOLD analysis project Ga0209745, IMG submission 184495) | Arctic peat soil microbial communities from Barrow, Alaska - Barrow Graham LP Ref core NGADG0004-312 (SPAdes) (version 2) | ecosystem: Environmental > Terrestrial > Soil > Wetlands > Peat ... | reverse complement strand
GGCATTATTCAGAGGAGCTTGAACTTTAAGAGGAGCTTGAACTGTAGGTTGCACTTGAACTTTGGAAGGCTCTTGAGGAACAGGCAATTCTTCAGGAATAACTTTCATCGTCTCCACACTCTTGACATTCGCTCCTTGATTGATAGGAGTTTTGGCAACATTAACCACTGGGCGTTTACCTATTACCGTTCTACCGGGTATTGGCTTGGGAGCGAAGGTTTTCTTTGGATTACCTCCAACGTTCAAGAGAGGCAATTCATTCTTCTGCACATTCTCTTGGGCTTGTTTCGCCTCTTCTTGAATCTCCTCCTTCTCAATAGCAGGAAGGGTATTAAGAGCTGGAACTTCAACAGATTGAGCATTGACGATTGGAACTTCAGCAGGTTCAGCATTGACGATTGGAAGAACATTGACGGCTGGAAATTCAACTGGTTGAGTATTGATTTCTCCCGAGAGTACATCTTCCTCTTCAGTGCTAAGCAAGAAGGATGGGTTAATATCATCATCGGCAAGGAGATTCATCACGCTATTAGTGAGGTCTTCAGTGTTGGTTTGGTTAATTTCAGTCATTGTTTCTAAGGAAAGTATCGTTGAAAAGAATAAAGCTAAGTATCTAACGCAGATGTGTTATAATATATTGCTCTACTAATCATTTCCAATTATCCGTTCAATCTTAACTAGCGTTTTTACATGAAATATCTCTCTAGCACATATTTCTGAGAAGAGATGAAGGCCAATCTCTAGAAAGGGTCATTTAAAAAGTATTTCTGTCAAGACGATATTATCCCTCTCTCTGGAATCTCATCATGAAAAGAAGGTTAAAATAGATTGACCATGATCTCTCTCTGTGTCTCATCATGAAAGGAAGGTTAAAATAGATTAAGCATGATCTCTCTGTCTCTCCCTCTGGCATCTTATCATGAAAAGGTTAAAATATATTAAGCGTAGCTCCCTGAAAATATGCATATCCCTAGAGATATGTAATTGATTTCTAGCTTATCTGACGACGATGGTTCCTCCCATGAACTTGTGCTCAGCGCTCTGATAGTAAAACACGTCAGGGCAATCTCTTCCTATGTGAAGCTTCACTCTTCCATGAGAGATAGGATCTGGAGAACCAGGAAGGGGTTTAGAATGTCCTCCAATCAAGGTCTTTCCTCCGCTGTGGTCAGAAGTAAAATAGAGATGATTCTTTTCCTTGTTGGTCTCATGTCCTTCCACGCTCTTATAATTCTGCTTAACATCGAAGTAATAATCTTCACCTCGCTTGACATAGACAGTTCCTCCTTTATGTCCATCTATGGAGAAGCACTTGTCAGTGGTAGTGATATCTCTCTCCCATGGATGGCCTTCCTTTCCATCAACCATTACTTGAAACTCATTCTTCTTGGAGATAGTTAAATTCTTCCCTCTGATCTTCTTTGATGACTTGGCAAGATGATGTCCTTCCTTAGCATCTTTGACAGGGGCTGCCTTAGAATATCCAGCAGGGTGGCTAGGCTTAGCATATCTTCCATGATTCTTCTTGGCATAACCATGACGAGATTTGTAGTAACGAGCCTCATGATGATTCTTCTTCTTCTCACAGCCTCCATTACATCCATGCTTCTTACACTTATCACAGGTTTTCTTGCATTTGTGGCAGCTAGAGCTAGAAGAGGATGATGAGCTAGAGCATTTACAATCGCTAACACAGCTCATCGTCGTGAATTCTATGCAATTACTAGAGCTGGAGGATGAGCTAGACGAGCATGATGAACTAGATGAACTAGACGAGCATGATGAACTAGATGAACTCGATGAGCATGATGAACTCGACGAGGAATGCTTCTTACACTTCTTGCAACCCATTGTTTTCAATAGAATTAGAAAAACTCTAAGTAATTAAATTCGTCCTCTAAAGTCTTCAGCTATTTACAATGTCCAAAATATGTATGATGACTGGCCCCACGGGAGCAACTGGAAAAGATGGGCCTATGGGAATCCCTGGGAAAGATGGTCTTCAAGGAGTTAAAGGAGATGTTGGCCCTCAAGGAGTCCCTGGAGTTAAGGGAATTCCTGGAATTAAAGGAGATGTTGGCCCGCCAGGGCCTATGGGAATGCCTGGAAAAGATGGTCTTCAAGGAATCCCTGGGAAAGATGGCCTTCAAGGAATCCCTGGAGTTAGAGGAGATGTCGGCCCTCAAGGAGTCCCTGGGAAAGATGGCCCTATGGGAATGCCTGGCCCTATGGGAATGCCTGGCCCTATGGGAATGCCTGGAATTAAAGGAGATGTCGGCCCGCCAGGGCCTGTGGGAATATCTGGAAAAGATGGTCTTCCTGGTCCTATGGGAATGCCTGGTCCTATGGGAATGCCTGGAAAAGATGGTCTTTCTGGCCCTATGGGAATGCCTGGAATTAAAGGAGATGTCGGCCCGCCAGGGCCTGTGGGAATATCTGGAAAAGATGGTCTTCAAGGAGTTAAAGGAGATGTCGGCCCTGCGGGAGCTCAAGGAATTCCCGGTAAGACAGAGAAGATAGAGGTTCAATATCCATTAAGCAGGGAAGGAGATCTTCTATCCCTGATGAAGCCTATAGGAGATGAGTTATTCTTGGCATACTCTTCTGTAGAGGGCTTTAAGTGGAGAAACATGAGTGAGATCATGAACAATAACAATAACTATCTCTCACAATCCTCTCTCCAATCATTTGTGAAAGTTGAGAAGGTTTCGTTAAAGGAGACAGTGAAACTTCCAAGAGATACGACTCTCGTCTTCGATGACTACTCAGTGAAAGGATCTATAGAATCTTCTGGAACATTAACTCTCCGAGGAGGGAAATTCACATATAAGTCAGACAAGAGTGTTTTCATAAGTGGCTGTGATAAGGTCATCTTTGATGGGTGTCATATCGTATGCAAAGATGGGAAGTCTTCGATGTTGACTCAATCTGACCTAGAGATCAAGAATTGCACAGTATCTCTCCCTTCATCTTCTGGAGGATCTTTCCTTGATTTCTTATCTCTGGAAGAGAATGTTCCTGGAGATTCTCCCACAGGAAAGATAGCCTTGAGGAACACAGAGCTGATAGGCAATGAGACAGGGAGATTTCTGTCAACATCCAGTCCCATCTGTATGGAATATTTGACCTTCTCAGGATCTTTCAAGAATAAATGCAATATCCTCATCCCTACCTCGAATGTTAAGATAAGCCATCTCAAGGGGCAAACGTTAGTATCTCTTCAATGCCAAGGAGAGTTGAAAGATCTAGACCTTCCAAATTCTAGGTTATTCATAGATGATGATATAGTCCTTAAGAGATGTAAGCTTGACAAAGTTTTCATCTCTCTTTCCTGTAAGGTTTCCATCGTCGATTGTGTGATTAACGAGATATGTATCCTTATTAGCCAGATGAATGACGATTTCGAGATGTTCAACAGTAAGTTAAGCTCTCCCCTCACCTTGCCCTACAATTCTAAGAAGACGTTGATTAAGGGATGTTCCTTGCCCTCTATTGTATGCCCGAAAGCCTCTGGGATATTCCTTCTAGACTCCTCTGTCTCTGGAAATTTAGACATATCTTTCTCCCATGATCCTTCTCCTTCTCCTTCTCTGTCAGGAACACCTTCTCCTTCTCCTTCTCCTTCTCCTTCAGAGACGCCTTCTCCTTCGACACTTCCAGAGATACCCCAACCTGAAGATAAGACGATTGAGGATAATACCAAGCCGAAGAATAATAACGAAGTTGACAATGTCCCTGTGGAACCTCTCCCTAAGACAGGAAATCTGGAAGGTCTCTCAGGAGTGGAGATAAGAGGCTTGAAAATATCAGGAGTGTTAAGAATCAGCGACTGTAGATCCCAGGAATCCGTCATCTTCAAAGACATTCAAGCCTCGAAAATTAAATTATTACCATCCTGTTCTAACATAGAGCTGTCAAGAGTTAAGATCAGCAAGTCCCTCAAGATATTATGCAAAGATTCTATATTCAGGGACATTCATCTCCTTCAAGGGTCAAAGATGAAAGTCAAGGGGCCAAACAATATCATCAGGGATGTTCACGGTTTCCCTTCATTGTTGTTGGTGGATGGCCAATTTAACAATATCCAGGATGTTGAAATCAAGGGAAAGATCAACCTCATACTGGATGCCTCTCACATATCCTTCACTAATTCTAACATCTTCCTCGATCCAATGCCTAACAACAACAGTGATGATTTCCCAGCATATCCATTGAGGATCGGAAACAAGGGTATTCATCATCTCCACATGTCAACAGTTAAAATCTTCGCCTCCAAGATCAATCCTCTGAATATCATTAGATGTGATGATTCCTTCTTCTTCAACATTGGCTTGTATATCAAAGATTTCCTTCCTTCTGTAGATAATCAAGATGTCTCTGTGAATGTCTCTCCTAATCAAGATGTCTCTCCTAATCAAGATGCCTCTCCTAATCAAGATGTCTCTCCTAATCAAGATGTCTCTCCTAATCAAGATGTCTCTGTCAATGTCTCTCCTAATCAAGATCTCCCTGTGAATGTCTCTCCCAATAACGCCAAACCAGGAAAAATCAACGAGATGATAGACATATACGGCACTGGAAATTTTGTTGATAGATGTATCCTCTACAAAGTCTAAACAAAGAGGAAGGCCTATATATAACTAGTTATATATGGAAAGATGCAGTATACTAATTTTATCATCGCTATGGGATCTCTGGGCCTGGCGATCATCCTTTGTATATGGTTCATCTTGGCCAATTTTACATGCAGGAGGAAGAAAGCTCAGTCTTTGATAATAGAGGAAGACCCGATCATCGAAGGATCAAGCATTACATACTCTCCTCTAGGAGAAGGAGATGGCCAGCCTCCAACAATAAGAGTCTCGACTGCTGATAAACATACATTCTACGAAGTCCTTCAAGATCCTTGAGACAAGCACCGAAGATTCTTGAGGGAGATATCTTTGCTGATGAACATACATTCAAGATCCTTGAGAGAGATATTCAGAAACTCGCTTAAAATTAAAGGCTGGCCTAGGCTAACCTTCTTATATGAATGACCGTCAATGATCTGTCTCTTCAATAACATCAGAGATATCTTTCTTGACGGATGACGACAATGGTTCTTCTATGCCAAGAATAGTGACTACAGCTTCCTTCTGCTCTGGGATATTGGTCATTCCTGGAGGATATAGGACACGCTTATATGCCCATTCATCTGTCTGCAATACCTTACCAATATCAGGATATAAGTAATTTTGCCAGTAAGGATCGTTCCTGTAAACTCTCTCGAGATATATCTGCCCACTCCCAGAGCATACTAGATAATCCACCCATTCTAAGCCTATAACGTAGATGCTAGTCATCATCTGGTCATAGTGAGAGTGGAAGATATGATCAGGCCTGCCATCTTTTGTCGAGATTGTATATCCTCTCAACATCCTCTCTAGCAAGGGCTTGTATATGGAATCCTCCGGAGATTTAATTTCTAGAGCTCCTCTTGTAGTGAAATCATGACCGTTGATTATATGCCCAGGGACAGGATCTATTAATCCATCTGAAGCAGACGTTGATATTTTCGGGTTAGATTTAGGTATGAATAGCCCTGATTGCCTGACCTTCACTCTAAAAGTCTCTTCGTACCACTCTCTTCCCTCAGCTTCATGAGATATCCCATAGTCAGCTTTCCTTCTAAGGATGTCAGGAGGATATGTCTCTAAGAAATTATTTCCTTGCAATCCCAAGGCTTTGTTAATGTCGTAGCGAAGCTTGGAAGATCTGAGTCGGTTGTTAGAATAAAGCCTGTGAACGTTAGACTGCTGCTCACATCTCAACTCCCAACTATTAGGATGTTCGATCCACTCAAAATCCTCATTCATGATAGCCTTTATAGATGGGGCATGACTTCATATATCTACGGTAATATGGAATATCGTCTTGGTGGATATTCAGAAGCTTTGTTGTTATAGTGGGCGAAGCCCACGTCAGTAGAGCTGGCAGGGCACTGATCGTTAGAGAGCTTGAAAGTCTGAAGGCCTCCAGGTAGACATTTAACCGAAACTCTAGAGTCTCGATGCATATACTGGGAAGATTTAGGGAAACGCTCATAACACTGACAAATTCTAATATATTTTAGACCCGCGCAAAAATATACAGGCAAAAATAGAGATGTCTGAAGGAGGAGCTGCTAACATCCCAGGAGCTGCTAATATCCCGGTTCCTAGAAGAAGAGGAAGGGGAATATCGTTGGTTCAACCACAAGGCCTGCCGCAGGCGACTCTCCCTCAAATTCAGAGAACTCCTATCCCTCTCCAAACGAATGTTCCAGAGATCACCACAGATGTCGTCATTGAGAGAGAAACTATAACTCCTCCTGTTCAGAGTAATATAGAGAGCATCAACCAGAATTTCCCCGATCTAACTTCCCAGGTTCCCTCTCAGATAGGATTCCAAGCTCCTCCTCAATTTCAACAGGTTCTTCCTCAGATAGGATTTCAAGCTCCTCCTCAATTTCAACAGGTTCCTCCTCAAGTTCTTCCCCAGATAGGATCTCCCCAATTTCAACAGGCTCTTCCCAGGGTTAGATTCCAGGAGCAACCTTCTGAGCAACTTTCAGAGGCGATAGAGGAGACCAGAGAATTCTTGCAAGAGATACAGCCAGTAGAATTGGAGATCAACACTTCTTCTCTGCCAGGTCCTCCAGTGGAACAACCAGAGAGAAGGAGAAGAGGATTGTCGGTCAACCCCAGAGGAGGAAACATCAATCAACAACAAGGACAGATCAAGGTTACAGAGCAGGAAGGCCTTTATTATTGTGATCCTAAGACTGGCATTGGTTTATCTAACCAGGATTTCCAGAGAGGCATTAACCAGCTGAACGCTCAAATAAGAGGAGAGTTGACCCCAGAGATAGACAATGAAGTCATGGACAGAATCAACGACCCAAACAGCAATTTTGAGGAGAGGCGAGAGTTCCCAGAGGCAGTTATCAATAATGTCAGCATCTCAGTATACTCCTATGAACAATTGCAGGCAGAGACTGTGTGTTCTGTGGTCAATCCTTCTTATGAAACTGGAGAAGGAGATGTTAATGATGCTGCCATGGGCACTGTCCATAACTATTATAAGTGTGCAACCTGTGGAAAGTCTAACATCGATTGCCCTGGCCATTATGGGTTAATTACTCTCAGCCATCCAATATATCATCCTCTCTTCATCAGACATCTAGTTGGAGTTCTTAACTGCGTCTGCTCATCATGTGGAACTCTACTTACTGACAGAGTTGAGCTAGAGAGCCTAGGATATCTCAGATACACAGGCCCTAACAGAGTTCCTCTCATCGAGAAGTTGGTCAAGAACAGAGATTGTCCTAGACAAGTGGCTAAAACTCCAGGTCTTAGGCCTTGTGAGAAGAACCCAGAATATGTCTCTTCCAGAAGTATGCAGGAGAAGCGCATAGAATTTCGTATTCCTGTGTCTAAGGCTTCTATGTATGGGATGGAGAGATCTAATCTCAAAGCTGAGAAGGAGTGGTTGTATGGAGTCAGAGATATCATGGAGGTCGGTATTACCTTGAATGCTATCAGCCCTGAAGATATTGAGCTATTAGGATATGCAGGCTCTCACCCTAACAACTTGATCATGAGAGGGTTGATCGTCATTCCCCCAATAGCAAGGCCTCCAGAGATTAAGGGAGGAGCTCCTAGCCATAATGCCTTGACTTCCACCTATCTCCAGATTCTGAGATGCAACAAAGCTGTGAGTGATGCTAAGGAGAAAGGCCAAGATTTCACAGAGGCTCTAGCGAAGTTAAAGTTTGAGGTATATCACCTAATCGATAACACAGATGGTAACTCTCACTTGAGTAATGGAGGAGTTCTTCTGTCTCTCTCAGAGAGGATTCAGGGAAAGAAGGCAATCATCAGGTCTGGAATTCAAGGAAAGCGTAGCAATCAGACGATGAGAACTGTCCTGGGAGCATGGTCTGGGAAATTTGGCCGTATTAGAATTCCTAAAGTCCTGGCTAGTACGTTGACCAAGCCTGTTCGTATATTCAGAGATAATCTCAAGGCCATGGCTGAGTTGATGAGAAGAGGAAAGATAAGATATATGATACCAGGGAGAGGCAAGAACGTTGGAAAGAGGTTCAACATTAAATCTGGGAAGACGTATACTCTAGTGGAAGGAGATGTTGTAGGAAGAGATCTACAGAATGGTGATTATGTCATCTTCAACAGGCAGCCGACTCTCCATCAATACTCGATGATTGCCTATGAAGTGGAGCTAGGAGATGAGCTCACTATCGGGTTACATTTGGCCTATACCTCCCCGCACAACGCAGATTTTGATGGTGATGAAGGAGCAGTATATAACGTCCAGGTATTAGAGGCGGAGGCAGAGGCGAGAGTCATAATGGATGTTAAACAATGTATAATGAGCCATATCAACAACTCTCCTAACATAGGAGCTGTCCTAGATATTGTCACTGGTGTTTACTTGATGACAAGAGGACAAACAGAGGGAGAGCTAGCAGAGGAGAATATAGACACTGACTCGTGGAGCGATCTAATAATGACGATAGACAGGCCATTCGACTTAGATGACTTCTTATCAAGATGTTCAAGGCATGGAGTTAACCCTCTATCAGGAAGGGGAGTTTTCAGCTTGTTCCTCCCAGAAGATTATGCTTATTTCAGGCCTGCTGGAGACAAAGCTGACCCAATAGTGATAGTCAATGGAATCTTGACAAGCGGGACTATCACTAAGAAGTATATAGGTAACTCAGGAAGCTCTATCATTCATGACATGTGGGCCAAGTATGGACCTGAGAGAACTGGGCAACTCATCTCTGACATGTACCTGATCACAGAGAGATGGATATCCGCCAGAGGTTTCACAGTAAGCGTCGCTGATTGTTATATCAGGAATGAGGAAGCTGAGGAGAAGATCAAGGAAGAAATCATAACTGCCAGGAAGATTGCTGAAGCTCTCGTTCCTACAGGGAATCCTACAGTAGATAAGATGAATGAAGCCCAGATCAAGGCAGCTGTGCAGGATGTCAAAGGTATTGGTAAGATCGTGGTCAGCAAGAGTATGGGAAGAAATAATAATCTGGCAGCTATGGCTGATACAGGAGGTGGAGCTAAAGGTGATTTCTTCAACATCTCACAGATCATGGCTGCCTTGACTCAACAGTTCTATGCTGGAGAACGTATAAGCCCTGACCTCTCTCTGAGCACTGGCACTCCTAGATGTTCCCCATATTTTGAGGATGCTCTGAGTCTGGAGAGCAGAGGTTTCTGTAATAACTCCTTCTCCTCTGGGCTGAATCCTGCTGAGTATTTCTTTCACTCCTTCGGTACTAGAACTGGGTTGATAGATACAGCCATTAGAACAGCTGACGCTGGTTATGCTCAAAGAAGAATCATGAAAGCTCTCGAGAATGTCAAGATGTCTAACAATGGAGCTATAGATTCCCCAGGAGAACGTGTCAAGAATAAAGCAGGGAAATTAGTCAACAAGGGAGGCAACATCTACGACTTCGTCTATGGAGGTGATGGCTTCGACCCAGCTGAGCTCATCTATGATAGAACTACCACCAACCCAATCATCAGCTTCATTGACATTGAGAGTGTTGTCTTACAGTTGAATGCTGAAGCTGGATGGATTCCTGATCTCTAGAAAATTTTAATATAGCCTAGGCTATGTTATTGTCTATGGGAGAGTCATCGCTGATTGTCATCTCTGATGGGTGGATTCTTGATGATTGGGGAATTTATCTCTTGATATTCACATGATCTTCTCTCTTGATATTCACGTGATTTCCATGGTTTGGGATTTAGAGGTTTCTCTCGTTGGTTGAAGCCTTGATTCTGTGATCAGGAATTTTTCTGGAGAGACCCTTCTTACCCCCAAGGCCCCTTTAAATTCAGGATTTTATTGGTAAATAAGCATCCAAGAAAAGGAAATTCTCTTCTCGGCAATGTAGTGACTTTCCTTTCTCCCACTCTCTCTTCCCCAAGATTATGTGAATCCTCCTAAAATTTTAAGGGATCGATTTTCTTTAATTTTCTAGGTCCGCTCCCAGGATTTTCCCATTTAAAGCTTGAAAGATGAGAAAAAGATCGGAATTTAATGTCTTCTTTTGTTGTTGGCTCTCTAGAGAGTCATCTATTGATTGTCCAAGGAATTTACTCATCTCTCACTTGATCTTTCCTCTTATCCTTCCACTGAAATTCTAACACCTGACTCTTTCCCTCTATTCCTCTAGTTAAAGCCTTGATTATCCTCTAGGAAATTAATTTTAAATGACCCTTCTTACCCCCAAGGCCACTTCAAAACTAGAAATTTATTGGGAGATTCAATGCAAAGAAAAGAGAATCATGCTGTCGGCAACCTACCAACTTTTCTTTCTCTCTCACTCTCCTCCAAGGGATTGTGTCAATCCTCCTAAAATTTTTATGGATCGATTTTCTCCAGAATTCTAGGTCTGCTCTCAGGATTTCCTCATTTAAAGCTTGAAACTTCGGAAAAGATCGGATTTCTCAACATTCTCTTCGCTTCGCTCGACAGACAGAGATCATAGTGATCATTGGAAGAAATGACTGTCTTTCTTGATAGTCTCCTCTCTGACTCTTCCATTGAAATCCTAACAATTGGATCTTCCCCTTTCTTCCTCTAGTCAAAGCCTTGATTATCCTCTCAGAAAAATTTTTTAAATGACCCTTCTT
>Ga0209745_1002399_pt1 | contig 10710 bp, 9 predicted proteins | sample BarGraNGADG00312_FD_184495 | JGI IMG/M metagenome (GOLD analysis project Ga0209745, IMG submission 184495) | Arctic peat soil microbial communities from Barrow, Alaska - Barrow Graham LP Ref core NGADG0004-312 (SPAdes) (version 2) | ecosystem: Environmental > Terrestrial > Soil > Wetlands > Peat ... | reverse complement strand
TAACCAGACAGAATATCCTGGTAACTCTATTTCCAGCCGCAACCATTCTCCATTGGGTTGACGCAGCGGAGTAACTGGCAATTGTCCCGGATCGTTATACGGGAAAAGAGCCTGTTGTTCACCGTTTTTGTCGATTTCCTGACGAAAATAACCTTGCTGATAAAGAAGTCCGACACCGACAACAGGAACACCCAAATCACTTGCGGTCTTAAGTTGATCGCCAGCCACATTGCCGAGGCCACCTGAATAAATTGGAAGAGCTTCACTTAACATGAATTCCATGCAAAAGTAAGCTACACATGTAAGCGGAGACTGCGGATAGCTTTGCTGGAACCAGGCCGGAGATGTATTTGCTTTCTCTTTGGATTGATAGAGAACATCTACTTTCTTACGAAAGACCGGGTCGGACATTACGGTCTGAAACTGGTCTCTTGAAACTGTTTGCAGAACTACCCATGGGTTATGTGTGAGATCCCAAAGTGCAGGATCAAGTTGCCGCCAGACTTCATCGGCTGCATGATTCCATGACCATCGCAAATCGAGAGCAAGCGCTGCAAGAGAATCCACCCCTTCAATATCCGATGACAGGAAACTGTAAATGGGTTTTCTTATGTCTGTCTTATCTTTCATGATGCTATTGCCAGATTTTTTTGTATAAAAACTTCTATGTTACAGCATTTGTAACAATAGTTTGTGCTTCTTCAAGTATTTTCTGCAGATGTTCATTTCCCTTAAAACTCTCGGCGTATATTTTGTAAATATTTTCTGTCCCTGACGGACGAACTGCAAACCATCCGCTTTCTCCCGACACCTTTAAACCGCCAATTGAGGCTCCATTTCCGGGTGCGTTTGTGAGAACGGCTTTTATCTTTTCCCCGGCCAGGCTTTTAAGGTGAATCTGTTGAGGTGAAAGTTTTCCTAACATTTCCTTTTGCTCAGGTGTGGCCGGCGCTTCTATACGGTCATAGACAGGATCACCTAATGTATTGGTAAGGTCACTATAAATATCTCCGGGATCTCGATTCATTTTAGCTGTAATTTCAGCTGCAAGCAAGGCCAGGATAATTCCATCTTTATCGGTAGTCCAAACGGTGCCGTCAAAACGTAAGAAGGAGGCTCCGGCACTCTCTTCTCCTCCAAAGCCAAGAGAACCATTAAATAGTCCCTCCGCAAACCATTTGAATCCAACAGGTACCTCATAAAGCTTACGACCAAGCTGAGAAGCGACACGGTCAATCATCTGACTGCTTACCAATGTCTTGCCTATGGCTGCTTCCCGGCTCCACTCAGGCCGGTGCTGAAATAAATAATGGATTGCGACAGACAAATAATGATTTGGAGGCAATAAACCCTTACTTTTGGTGACAATCCCATGCCTGTCATGATCGGGATCACAAGCGAAGGCAATGTCAAATTGATCTTTTAGTTTGATTAAACCTTGCATCGCATAAGGAGAAGACGGATCCATACGGATTTGACCATCCCAGTCAACTGTCATGAAGCTGAAAGTCGGATCCACTACTTTATTTACGACAGTAAGATTTAGTTTATATCGCTCTGCAACAGGTTCCCAATAATGAACGCCTGCCCCCCCCAAAGGATCAACACCAAGTTTGATTTTTGAATTACTAATCACATCCATATCAATAACATTGGAAAGATCAGAGATGTAATTATTTAAATAATCATGCCTATGTGTAGTGGATGCTTTCAGAGCCTTTTCAAATGAAATCCTTTTTACGCCCTTAAGGTTATTCTTCAGGAATTCATTTGCCTTTGCTTCAATCCAGCTGGTTATTGAGGATTCCGCTGGTCCACCGTTGGGAGGATTATATTTAAAACCTCCATCGTGAGGCGGATTATGCGAAGGTGTTATCACTATTCCATCGGCAAGTCCTTTCTTGCGACCGCGGTTGTGCGTGATAATAGCATGCGAAATAACAGGGGTTGGCGTATATTCCTCCTTTCCGGCAATCATAACATCTATTCCATTGGCCGCCAGTACTTCCAGGGCAGTGCTAAAAGCCGGAACAGAAAGGGCATGTGTATCCATGCCCAGAAACAGGGGACCGGTTATCTTCTGTTGAAGACGGTACAGACAAATTGCCTGTGTAATTGCCAGAATATGATTTTCGTTAAAAGAATTTTTAAAGGATGAGCCACGATGCCCTGATGTACCGAACAGAACCTGTTGCTCTGGTACCGATGGGTCAGGAACTTCTGTAAAATATGCTGAGACGAGCTTGGGTACATTAACCAGCATCTCTGGTTTGGCAGGTTTTCCTGCATCTGTACTCACTTCCATAATTTAAAAATATTTTTTGCCTAAGTCCGGGTTAATTGTTTTTTTTAGTCGGGATGATTAAAAGAGGTATAGAAGTGTGATGCAAAACTTTTTCAGTAACACTTCCCATGACTACATTTTCAAGCCATCTCCGGCTGTGAGATCCAATAACAATAATATCTGCATTCACCTCTTTTGCCGTCTCCAGAATACTATCAGCAAAATCACCTTCTTTTACCATGGTTTGAATGGTATTATCGCCGAGGTGTTGTTTTGATTTATCGAGATATTCCAGAGTTGCAGCTTTCAGTCCATCAACACTATCTGTTTGTACTTCACCTGTATACGTGTAACCTGTAAATCCCATTATCGGAGAATATCCCGGGGTGGAATAAAACACCGGATCTGTAATTACATGCAGCAATACTACTTCAGCATTCATGGATTTTGCCATCGAAAAGCCTGCTTCTGCCACTTTTTGTGCAGTTGGATTATAATCCAGCGCTATCAATACTTTACTTACCTTCTTTGTTTTCATGTTGTTTATATATTTAATTTGAAATTCTAAATCAAGTTCTGTTTTGCCTGTTGTTTTTCGTTGCTGGCCCGGCTCATTCGTACTCTCGTCTTTTCTCTCAATATGCATTAATGCAAAATGAAGGAGCTAAAGTTAAGCGTCGGGAACGGGACGAGTGTTACACGACTTTTAAAAAAAGTTACATTATTCACATATTCTATCAAAAAACCCTTTTGGGTATAATAAGTTTAAATTGTGAGGACGCCGGTTGATTTATCTGCCACCCCGGAATACATTCTTCTGAACTGGAGATTCTCCTGACCATTTGAACAAAATAGTCAATTTGATTGTTACATTTGTATCTTTTCCAAAAATGATGAAAACTGACGGAGGAATTGACAAGAGTACCAAAGGTGCAATAATAATAAATGTCGCACAAAAAAGATTTGGATTATACGGTCTGAGGAAGACGTCAATGCAGGATATTGCTGATGATCTGAAGTTATCAAAAGCTTCATTGTACTACTATTTCCCGGATAAAGAAAGCCTTTACAGAGCAGTATTTGAAAAGGAACAGACTGAATTTATCAGTAAAATTTCGGAAAGAATTATGAGTATACAGGAGCCTGAACAGTTATTGCTTGAATATGTTAATGCTCGTCTCACCTATTTCCGCACTTTACTTAATCTAAGCAGGTTAAGATTTGAAGAATACTCTGATCTTAAACCGGTATTCATGGAAACGATAAGGATTTTTAAAGAAAACGAAACCAAAATTGTCAGGAATATATTTGAAAAAGGAATCCGGATGGGTAAATTTTCAATAAAGGATCCTGATGTTACCGCTTCTTTATTTCTCGATATCCTTAAAGGGCTTAGGATATCAGTAGTAAATGATAAAAAAATGTTGGTCATTGAGCAGAAAGAGTTTGAACAGCTTCGTAAAAACACGATATCATTTACTGAAATATTTATAAATGGATTGAAATTCAAGTAGTTTTTTGTACAGATAATTAACGGACAAAATAAGTAAATCAGAACAGTTTTATGAAACATGAATCCAATAAAAACCGCTTCAAAGTCTACATACCACTGGCAGTGGTGGTTTTAATAGTATTTGCAGGTGCATGGTACTGGTATAAAGACTATTCTAAGTACATAAAAACAGATGATGCCCATGTTGATGCCGACAATGTGAGCGTTGGATCCAAGATTCTTGGCAGAATAACTTCTATTTACGCACAGGAAGGAGATGTAGTAAAAAAAGGAACCCTTCTTGCTGAGCTTGACAGCTCTGATTTTCTTGCCCAAAAGAATCAGTCTCTTGCACTTGAGGCGCAGGCCCAGGCTAATTTAACTCAGTCAGAAGTTAAATATAGCTCCGATCAGAAAAGTTTACGGATTCTTGAAATAAACCTTGAGAGAGCAACAGATGATATGACAAGGGCCAAAAACCAATATGATGGAGGAGTCATCACATATGAGCAATTTGACCATATTAAGAAAGCGTATGAAACAGCTTCTGCTCAACTTGATGCTGCAAAATCCCAGTTGATGGTCGAAAAATCTATGATAGCAAGTGCTTCAGCCGGAGTTGAGACTGCTAAAGCCCAGGTTAACGTAACTAATACCCAATTAAAGAATACAAAGCTTTATGCTCCGGCTGATGGTATAATTACAAAAAGATGGCTCCTTCCGGGTGATGTTGTTCAACCCAGTCAGTCAGTCTATACAATGACTTTAAGCAAAAATCTCTGGGTGGTAGCATTTCTAGAGGAGACAAAGATTTCGGGAATAAGAAACGGTCAGAGTGTTATATTTTCTATTGATGCTTTTCCTGGAATCAAATTCAAAGGCAAAGTATTTTTGGTTGGATCCAATACTGCATCGGTATTTTCGTTAATTCCGGCTAATAATGCTTCAGGTAATTTCACCAAGGTAACCCAACGAATCCCAATAAGAATTTCAATCGACAGCACTGAAAATAATGAAGATATTTCATCATTCAATATCCTTTCAGGTATGTCTGTCATTGTCAGGATAATTAAGAAAAAATAATGGAAAGACGCAGAACGCCAGTTCACCGTATCAGAAACCTGGTAAGAAGCGGAAATTCAGCTTTTCATCCCAAGCACCAGTCGTACAAATGGTTTTTGCTTGCAAATGTCATGCTTGGCACTTTCATGGCTGTTCTTGATGCAACAATTGTGAATGTTGGCTTGCCAAAAATTATGGCATCTTTTGCAGTAGGTCTCGATAAGATTGAATGGGTCATAACGGCCTATATGCTGGCAATGGCTGTGTCGCTTCCTGCCTCCGGATGGCTTGCTGACAAGTTTGGATACAAACGATTATATTTCATAGGATTGTTTCTTTTTACCCTGGGTTCATTGTTGTGCGGAAGGTCATCCGATGAGAACATGCTGATAATTTCAAGGGTTATACAGGGATTGGGAGCCGGTACAATACAGCCACTCGGGATGGCTATTATTACACGTGAATTTCCACCTAACCAGCGAGGTATTGCTCTCGGATTCTGGGGTATTGCAGCCGCAGCATCAGTCTCATTTGGACCAATCATTGGTGGTTTTCTGATAGATCATTTCAGCTGGCCATTGATTTTTGATGTGAACATACCAATAGGAATAATAGCAATGTTATTTACAATAGTTATTCAAAGCGAGTATATAAACAAGAAGACAAGAAAATTTGATATTGTAGGTTTTATTTCAGTGACAATATTTCTTCCTCTGACACTTTATGCACTATCACAGGGGAGTGCAGCTTCAAACTCAGCAGGATGGCATGCACCATATATACTTGCCTATGGAGCAATTGCATTGATTGCTCTTGCGGTTTTTATAACCGCAGAACTAACAGTAAAAGAGCCACTACTGGATCTGAGGCTTCTGATGAACCATAACTTCGGTATAGCAAATATTATTCTGGTTATCTTCAGCCTGGGAATGTTTGGGAGTACCTTCTTGTTACCAATCTATCTCCAGAATGCGCTGGGGTATACAGCACTCCAGGCAGGTTCAGTCTTCCTTCCGGTAGGTATAATACAGGGAATAACAGCTCCTATCTCAGGCAGAATATCTGATAAAATAAATCCAAAACTGCCACTCTTTATTGGAGTTCTGTTATTTGCTTTTAGTTTTTACCTAAACTCCAGACTATCATGGCTTACTGAACAAAATTACATTATGCTTTCTTTATACCTGAGAGGACTTGCAATGGGGTTGATGTTCACTGCCCTGACAACCGTGTCGCTGTTGGAAATTCCTCGTGAGAAGATGGCACAGGCATCCGCAATTACCAATTCTATCAGACAACTGGGAGGAAGTCTCGGTGTTGCACTACTGGCCACTCTGTTAACAACAAGAGTAAGTTATTATGGTCAGCTGTATGGTGACTCAATTAAACCAGGTTCAGAAGTATACCTGCAGACTTTAAATAAAATAAAATATCATGCTCAATACGAGGCCGGCAGCTCCCCCTCAAATTCTGTCAGACAAAGCCAGGCACTGATGCTCTCTAATTTGAATAAACAAGCTTATATACAAGGAATTAATGATGATTTCCTGCTGGCAGGTATTATAACTCTGATTGGAGGTATACCCATAATTTTACTTCGTACGAAAAAATCAAAATCTCAAAATCTTCCGGTAAATGAATAATCAAGTCTTTAAAAAAAATATTCTTTACGTCATAATAATGATACTCTTCATTAATAACACTATTGACGGTCAGACCTCAAATTCCACCAGAATCAAAACTGACATTGATTCTCTTTCCATAAAAAGCACTATTGAAAAGGTAGTAACCAGTTATCCATCAGTAAAAGTGGCAATTGAAGCTATAAATAACGCTGATGCCAGAATCGGTTTTGCCAGGACGGGATATTATCCTGAAATTGATTTGACAGCAAATTATTCTAATCTGGGACCGGTAACTAAGCTTACAATACCGGATTTGGGAACTTTCCAGCTTTACCCTGAAAATAATTATTCTGCTTCAATAAATTACAAGCAGGTTTTGTATGATTTTGGGAGAACAAGACAAAATATTGCTATTGAAAATGAGGGAAGAACAATTAGTGAACTGAATCTTGAGCAGGTTAAACAAAAACTATCACTATACACAGTAAATATTTTTTATACACTTCTTTATTTACAGGCTGCCATAAAGATAAAAGATGAACAAATAGCAGCATTAAATGAACACCTCAATTATGTTGAAAAGATGAGTGCAACAGGTTCTGCTACAGAATATCAGATTCTTTCCACTAAAGTTAAAATATCAGCTGTGGAAAGTCAGAAAATTGATCTGACAGCCTCATTAACTGCTCAGCAGGCATCTCTGAACTCTTTGCTTGGGAATGACAATAATACTAACCCCGTTGTAAAAAATGAACTTTCTGTTAATATTCCTGTAATTCCGGCAGATTCAGCACTGTCATTTGCTTTTCATAACCGCGATGAAGTACTGATTAATGAAAAAAGAACTTCCCTTGCTGAATTAAAATATGGAATGACAAAATTACAGAATAAACCCTTTCTGAGTTTTGTTGCATCAGGAGGTGCGAAAAATGGATATATACCTGATCTGTATAAGCTTACCCCAAATTATATTTTAGGGATAGGATTCAGAGTTCCGCTTTTTGATGGAATGAAAAACAAATACAATCTTTCCCAGGTTCAATCTGCAATTACATCTTTATCATATGAATCTGAATTTACCAAACGAAATATATCAAAGGAGCTTTATGAAGCAGAGGCTTACATGTATGCTGCTGAAAAAAAAATCAGCCAGTTCACACTTCAACTTGAACAAGCATTAAAAGCATATTCCCTTGCTGCAACAAGTTTTAAATCAGGGATGATTACAAATCTTGATCTTATTGACGCCAATACTTCAGTCTCTGAAAGTAAATTAATGTTACTTAAAGCCAGAATAGACTATGCTGCAAGCGTTTATAAACTTAAAGCTTCACTGGGTGAGAGGTTATATTAAAACTTAATATGAGTTTCAATCTCATATCTCTAAGTCCTCTCCGGCCTGAAACAAAGAAAATAATACCCATCTTTACTCCGCCATTTAACAGGATCTTTGATGATTAAAATATCTCTTAAATCCAAAGGAAAATTGCCCATTCTGTTAATTGCTGTATGTCAGCTACTTATTACTTCCTGTTCCAATCGAACTTATCCTGAACCATCGTTTAAGAACATTGAAAGTAAGGCTGAAAAGAAAAGGATGGATGATTTTATGTACGCGGGCAATGAAAAAGAAATAGATACTCACAATGTCACTCCTGATGAGATCATTAAGACTGCCCGGCAATATCTTGGTGTGCCCCATTGCATGGGCGGAACGACAATGAAATGCATGGACTGTTCCGGATTGCTTTTCACAGTCTTTGCCAGCCATGGCATTACGCTGCCCCATAACTCGGAAGAGCAGGCCAGGTACGGAAGAATAATAACCGGGATTGAAAACCTCAGGAAAGGGGACCTGGTCTTTTTCATCAGATCATATGAAACAAGTCATTTCATCACCCATTCGGGCATCTATATCGGAAATAATAAATTCATTCACACATCGGCAAAGGCAGGCGTGACAATCACTTCATTATCCGATCCCTGGTGGAATGAAAGGTATCTGTTCGCAACAAGGGTCCTTGACTGATAACCAAATTAAATCATGCAATCATGCCATCATGCAATCATGCAATCATGCAATCATTATTTTCGGGGATTGAGGTATTTGATGAAGCCCCCAAGGCTGTTCATGAGTTGCTGGCATATTAAGCCCTCCTATTATTTAGGCCTCGACATTTTTGTATTTGTAGGATTTATTTATTAACTTTTCTCGATATATTAATCAGATAATCCCTTACATATGAAATTAATCCGTTACAAATCCAGTCTTCTTATTTGTGCTCTGATTGTTATGCAAGTATATTTATTAACTTCCTGTAATACAAAATCATACGATTCAAAACATCAAGTCGGGAAAATTGATTTTCTTGGTTTTTACCTTGATATGGACTATTTAAAAGTAAAAAGTATAACAGATTCTTTGCTTAACAATAGTGAATTACAATATTTTGAAACTACAGATATGCTTGGAAATAAGCAAAAAAACTTATACTATGATTTTGCAGGAATAAGTCCTTCCCTTTGTGCAAAAGTTAATCTTAGAGGGACTCTTATAATTGATGAAAGGTTAACCAGTATTCAATTAACTCTATACAGCAGGTCAAAAACAGGAGAACAAAGATTTTCATCTAATTGTGACCTGAATGAACTTAAAAGATTATTTGAATTATATGGAGAAAAATATGGAACACCAACCTTACTTGGCCCGGGAGAAAAATATGATTTGTTGTCAAAAAGAATATCAGGTATTTATTCCACGGGGCCAAAAGGAAGATTGGTAATGGATAAGATATATTTTTGGGAGAGGGGAAACTATATAATATATTTTGATTTTGGGTATCCGGCAAGTTTGACCAACTCAGATAATCTAATCACAGAATCTGATGTTTCTGAATTGCCTGATTCGACAAGTGCTCCTATTATATACTATAGCTTTACACAAGACTATATAGATAAGCTACTTGAGAAAGCAAGTAGAATGAAAGAAGAAGAATTTAAATAAAAACTGTGATATTTCAATTTTAAATATTCAGTTGCACCTCCTTAAAAAGTCTTGCTGCATTGAGGTGATGTCCCAATATCGGATAAGGGAGTACTGTTGATATTTAACTTTGGACAAATCCCTTATTTTCCCCAATCGTTGCCTTCTATTTTTTCATAGATGATTGTCAGGAAAAAGATGACAGGTAAACTGAAATCTTCATCTAATCTTCATCTGACCCTTGTACATTTGCTTTAGGCCCAAATTGAACTTAATTATTAATTGATTGAAGCTTTACATCAAAAATATGGTTTGCCTCCGGTGCATTATGGCAGTGAAATCAGAACTGGAAAAACTCGGATTGCATCACACCCGGGTTGAATTAGGTGAGGCTGAAATCAAGGAGGACATTTCAACAAAGCAATGGGATAATCTGAGCAGTTCATTGAAAAAGATCGGGCTTGAATTATTGGAGGATAAGAAAAACATTATGGCCGAGAAGATAAAAACCATCATCATTGAACTGGTACATAATACCGATGATCAGATCAAAGTAAACCTTTCCGACCGCCTGAGCGAAAAATTAAATCACAATTACACCTATCTCGGTAATATTTTTTCAAAAGCCAAAGGGATTACCATTGAGGAGTTTTACCTGGCACATAAAATAGAAAAGGTAAAGGAACTGCTTGTATATGATGAACTCAAGCTGAGCGAAATAGCCTGGAAACTTCATTACAGCAGCGTGGCCCATCTGTCAAACCAGTTCAGGAAAATGACTGGACTTGCTCCTACCCATTATAAAAACCTTAAAAACAAAAGACGCAGCGCTTAGGGAGTTGTGAGAATAATATAACTTTGTTAAAAAGTTATGTAATACACATCTCCATAAATGTTCTGATCTTTAGTATGGCATTCGATATTTACAAACCTGAAGGGATAATCAGGAATGCTGATAAAATCTTTAAATCGTAAACCTGATGTTTTATAAAAAAACAATAAAATCATTTTTAAATATTTTAGGCTCTGCTTCCAAACGCTGGTGGAAAAAAGATCCCTTTAAGGAAAGTGCTGTTATTGCTTACTATGCCGTTTTCGCCATGCCTGGTTTACTTATAATGGTAATTTCTATTGGCTCACTCTTTTTAAAGCGTGACGTCATAACAGGTCAACTATATACACAGATATCTTCAATAATGGGTGTAGAAACAGCGAGGCAGGTTCAGGATATGATCATAAGCGTCAGCCAAACAAATAAATCAAT
>Ga0209745_1002398_pt1 | contig 10715 bp, 12 predicted proteins | sample BarGraNGADG00312_FD_184495 | JGI IMG/M metagenome (GOLD analysis project Ga0209745, IMG submission 184495) | Arctic peat soil microbial communities from Barrow, Alaska - Barrow Graham LP Ref core NGADG0004-312 (SPAdes) (version 2) | ecosystem: Environmental > Terrestrial > Soil > Wetlands > Peat... | reverse complement strand
GAACGGCGGGATCGAGGTGGTGGACGTGGGGCAGTTGGAGACGAAGGATGGGACGCGGGTGCGGATCCGTTGGTACTGCGGCCTGGCCCTCTTCAACCAGCTCCGGTGCGCCAAGCTGGTGGGAGTGCTGGGCAACTAGGGAGTGCCGGGTTCTGAGTGCTGAGTGCTGGGCCCTCACCCCGTGGATCGGCTACGGGACCGATCCGCGGGGTGAGGGCCCTCCGCGCACCCTGGCCACGGTTGAGTGGGGTGATATCGGCCCACTGGCCTCCAAAGGATGCTTGCATTGGCCGACCCTCAGGCCGCCGCGCTGTACAACTCGTACGGCTGGATCAGGACTTCGGCCGGAATCCCCAGGCTGGCATGGAGGCGCCGGATCATCCCCATAGTCAGTGGTCGTCTGCGGCGCAGCACTTCAGATACGCGCGCTCGGCTGCCAATATAGGGCTCGAGATCGCGGCGCGTCAATCCGCGGCTCTCCAAGTGATATTCGATAGCCGCAACGGGATCGGGCAATGGTATCTGGTAGTGCTTGGTTTCGTAGGCTTCGACCAGCGCAACGAGCACCTCCAGGCGATCCCCCGCGGGGGTATCAGGCGCAGCATCGTACAACTGCTCCACCTCGGCGAGCGCGGCTCGGTAGTCAGTATCCGTCTTGATAGGCTTGATACATACGGTTTCGCTTCCCGTCTCCATGTCCATGCTCCTCTCATACCGTATCGGCATCGATGCGATCATAATCCCGATGGGTACCGACGAAACGTACGAACACGATACCATGCTCATACTGGACGGCTACAACCAGGCGGTAGCTATTGCCCTTTATGTTGAACACCACGCGGTTCTTCCCGACGATGCTGGCATTGCGATAGGTGTCTTTGATATCCGACGGAGATCTCCAGGTCGCCCTTCTGGCATCGGAGTACCAGGCTTCCAACGCAGGCTGTGCGTCAGGGTGCCGTTCCCAGAACTCGCGTAGGGTGCGCAGAGCGATCACACGCATGACAGCATTCTACCATGATCCCAGAATGGGAGCAAGCTATCCTGCTCCTAGCCTTGTATTTCGCACATGGGTAGTCCGGGCCATCAAATCACTCATGTGCGAAATACAAGGCTAGCCTGAGATTTGGGTGCGCCGGCCCTGAGGGTACCACGCCACGCAGCCGTGGTCGCACGGCAAACGCCCCCGCGAGCGGCCTCCGCGTGGTCGGAGAAAGGCGCCCGCCCATGCAGAAACGGTCTGGCCACGGTTGCGTGCAGCGCTGCCCCAGATGTCGTCTCTGGCGATTATGCCCCCTCCTTGACGGGCGACAGATTTCGCCATAAACTATATTGTAGATACTGTGTTTCGACTTCGTCTGTTCGCTAGGGGTGAGTCATGAGCCGCCGCAGCCTGCTCGCCGTCGCAGCCGCCCTGGTTGCCCTCGTTGTCCTTGCTCTCATCCTTCCGTCGACGGCGGCAGGCCCCCTTCCGTCGATGGTGCTGGGCGATCGCGCCCGCGCCTTCCCAGCCCCGCTCGCCGCTCCAGTGGCCGGACCCGGCCTCTACGAGGACGATAGCGGCTACCTCACCTTCGACGGGCATTGGGACGTGGATCCCTCGGCATCGCAGGCCAGCGGCGGCGAGGTTCGGTACTCCAACATCGCCGGCAGCTCGGTCACACTGGAGTTCGAGGGGGATCGGGTAACCTGGATCACCTCCAAGGGGCCTGCCGAGGGGGTTGCCCGGGTCTGGATCGATGGGGTCTACCAGCCCGAGGCGGATCTGTACCGCCCGGGGGCGCGGCTCTGGCAGGTCGCGATTGCCTACACGGTCCCTCCGGGGCGCCATCAGATCAAGGTGGCGGCCAGCAACTCGCACAATATGAACTCCACCGGCTACAGAGTCACCGTGGACGCCTTCCTGGTGGAATCCGGCGGGTCGCTCGAGTCTCCGACTCCCACGCCAATTCCCACGGCCAGTCCCACTCCCACGCCCATCCCTACGGCCACAGCCGCTCCGCTCACCGTCAGGGTAGAGGCCCACCTTGCCTTCCAGCGTCCACGCGGGCATCCTCGCCCTCAACTGCCGCTGCACCTTCTGGTTTACACCGCGGGCGCGGTTGGTCCGCCGTCCCCGGCCGCCCTTTTTGACGGCGTGGCCACCACCCATCTGGATGGAACGGTGATCTTCGACCTGGGGGCGGTGCCGCCCGGCCGGTACGACCTGTACGCCAAGGGGGATCACACCCTCAGCCGGGTCGTGGCGGGGGTCTCACTGGTCGCGGGGGATACTCGGGTCGATTTTGGCCTGTTGCCGGAGGGCGACGTTGACGGCGATGACGTTGTTGACAGCTTGGACTTCGACCTGCTGGAGCAGGCCTTCGGCGCACAGACCGGGGAACCCGGCTATTCAGACGTGGCGGATCTGAGCGGGGACGAGGTGGTGGATATCTCAGACCTTTCGCTTCTGGCCGGGAACCACGGCCTCGACGGCGCGGCCCGAGCGGCGATTCGCTAGGGCTCGGCCGCACTTCTCCGGCCTTCGGGAAGCATCTCGGCCGGGGTTGGCCCCAACCGATGCCGGATGTCTACTGCCTATCGCTGAGTCGCTGAGTTGTCTGCTGGATGTATCTGTGGACCGCGGGCGCCGGGTTCTGCTCGCCGGGGAGGCTACTAGATCCCGGAAGTGTCGATGTCCCCGACCCAGCTCTTCGCCTCGTACCAGAAGAGGAGGACTTTTCGGATCTTGGCGAAGCGCTCTTCGAAGTCGTCGGACTGGACGATGTAGATCGGGTTCGGCGTCACAACGAAGTGGTCGTTCACCCACATCAGGCTGGACACACAGTAGCGGCAGTACGCCCACAGTGGGTTGAGGTCGACCTTGGCTGCCCTCATGTGGTAGAAGAGGAAGCTGTCCTTGCCCGGCCCGGGCGTGAAGGCGAAGTGGCTGGTGGGCTCTATCTCATGGCGAGGCAGCGGCTGAATCTGCAACTCCTCGTTGCCCAGGGTGCTCTCTTGCTCAACGCGCTTGTCGTGCTCCATTTCAGTTTGACCTCCAATAAGCATCCTTATCATACCCGATTTGTAAATAACCCACCGAACTACGCGCTCTCTGCCACTTCCACCGGCCCCAGGCCGAACTTGGCGGCGTTCGCGTCGGCGATCGCCTGGATCCGCTTCAGCTGCTCGGCTCCCGCGGGGGACTTGAACAGGTGGGCATACCTGGTCTGCGGCTTCAGGTAGGCCTCGACGGGAACCCGCTTGGGCACCGCCTTAACCCGCACAATCTGGCCGTTCTCGATGTCGTACAGGGGGTAGAGGCCGCTCTGCACGGCCAGCCTGCCCATCTCCAGGGTCAGGTTTGAGGCGAAGCCCCAGCCCAGCGGGCAGGGCACGTGGACCTGGATGTACTTGGGCCCCTTAACCTTCATAGCCCGCTTCACCTTGGCCTGGAGGTCGTAGGGGTAGCCGGCGGATGCCACGGATACGTAAGCGCCGTGGGCCGCCACTATGGCCGGCAGGTCCTTCTTCATGGTGTCGTTACCCCAGGACTCCTTGCCCGGAGGGCTGGTGCTGGTCCTGGCGTCGAAGGGCGTCAAGCCACTCCGTTGGATGCCGGTGTTCATATACGCTTCGTTGTCGAAGCATAAGTAGAGGATGTCGTGGCCGCGCTCCAGCATCCCGGACATGGCGCCGAAGCCGATGTCGGCGGTGCTGCCGTCGCCACCCTGGGCGACCACCTGGATGCCCTCTCCCTTGCCCATCACCTTCAGCCCGGCCTCGATGCCGGAGGCGACCGCCGCGGCGTTCTCGAAGAGGGAGTGGATCCAGGGCACGGTCCAAGCGGACTCGGGCCACTTGGTGCCGAACACCTCTAGGCAGCCGGTGTTGTTCGCGATGATAACGTTCTCGCCAATGGCGTCGATGGCGAGCCTGGCGCCCAGGGCCTCACCGCAACCGGCGCATGCCCGGTGGCCAGCCATCAATGCGTGCTTTTCCATATTCTCGATCTTCTCCATTTCAATCTGTCGGAGCGGCAAGGCGACGGTCCGGCAGCGTTGCCGGTGTCCGGCCCCCCTGTTCAGGCGGGGCGGTGGTGATGCTGGATCCTAGCGGGCGGCTGCCAGATCCCTCAGGAACTCCTCGTCCAACTCCATGTAGTGCTGGGCCACGTATCCGGCAGAAGCCATCTCCACGGCCCTGTGTATGGTCTGTTCCGAAATGTCCTTGCCACCGAGGCCAACGACGAAGCTGCTGATCTCCGGGCGATTCTTGGCGGCGTAGAGCGCCGACCGCAGCTCGGACGCCAGGATAGCTGGGGCACCCAGGGATACGGCCTTCTCGAAGACCGCTACCTTCTTGATGCCCTTCAGGGCCTTGGCCAGCTCCTCGCCGGGGAAGGGGCGGAAGCTCACCAGCTTCAGAACGCCGACCTTCTTGCCCTTGGCTCGCATGTCGTCTGCAACGCTCTTCAGCAGCCCGATGATGGAGCCGGTGGCCATCAGCACGATCTCGGCGTCGTCCATCCGGTAGCCGCGGAGGAGGCCGCCTGAGTGCCGGCCAAAGGAGTGCTCGAACTCGGCGGAAACGCCCTCGATCACGTCCTTCGCGTTCAGCATCGCCTTCTCGATGGCGTAGCGGGTCTCGCTGTATCCCTCCTCGGAGTACATGCCGAAGGTCTTGGGGTTCTTGGGATCCAGGATGCGGGTGGCCTTCCATGCCGGCAGGAACTCGTCCACGGTCGCCTGGTCGGGCAGGTCCACCGGCTCGTAGGAGTGGGTGAGGACGAAGCCGTCCATGCACACCATCACCGGCAGCTCAACCCTGGTGTGCTCCGCGATCCTGTATGCCTGCAGGTGCAGGTCCACCGCCTCCTGGTTGTCCTCGGCGTGGAGCTGGATCCAGCCCGCATCTCGGACGGAGTAGGAGTCCTGCTGGTCGTTCCAGATGTTGATGGGTGCGGATACCGCGCGGTTCGCGCAGGTCATCACCACCGGCAGCCGCAGGCCTGCGATGTTGAAGAGCACCTCGGCCATCAGCAGAATGCCCTGGGAGGAGCTGGCGGTGTACGCCCTGGCTCCCACGGCGCTGGCGCCCAGAGCGGCGGAGGCGGCGGAGTGCTCGCTCTCCACCCTGATGTACTCGGCCTTCAGCTCGCCATTGGCAACCATCTGCGAGAGATTCTGGACGATGTGGGTCTGTGGGGTGATGGGGTAAGCCGAGATCACCTGTACCCGGCACAGCTTGACGGCCTCGGAAACGGCCGCGGAACCCTCAACTACCTTACGCATGCTGCTGGGCCTCCGGCACCATGATGATGTCCCCGACGGGGCACTCCTGGGCGCAGATGCCGCAGCCCTTGCAGTAATCCAGATCGGTCTCGAAGACCTTCTTGTCGACGGCGTATACTACGGCGTCCGGGCAGACCGTGACGCAGCTCTTGCAGCCGGTGCACCTCTCGTGCTTGAAGATGGGCCTGTTGCTCCGCCAGCCGCCGGTCTTGTTTACCTTGCTGGCCCCGGGCTCGCCATAGAGCCCTACGGTAACCTTCATTGCGAACTCCTTGTAGCTCTAACCTACTTTGCGGAGCCGGTGAGGCTCCCACCGGTGACCAGATCGAACGCCTTGCGTGCGGCCTGCACGTTCTTGGTGGCAACCGTGCCCTTGCCGAAGTTGGCGATGATCGCCTTCTCCAGCGACGGGAACTCGATCTCACCGGTGGAGGCGGCAAACGCGCCCAGGATGACCATGTTGGGGCGGTCCTGGCCCAGGATCTCCATGGAGATCTCCGAGGCGGGGACGGTGCAGATCTTGGCCTTGGTCATCGTTGCGAGCTTCGCGGTGTCGCCGGCGTGGTTGATGATGGCGGTGCCGTCGTCCTTGAGTCCGTCGAAGACCCCGAACTCCTGGGACTCAACCAGGGTGGGGTCCACCACCAGGATGTAGTCTGGCGCGTGGACGCGGCTGCGCAGGTAGATCTTGTTGCGGTCGATTCGAACGAAGGCGTTCATGGGAGCGCCCATTCGTTCGGCGCCGAAGTGGGGGAAGGCCAGGGCATACATCCCCTGCTCGAAGGCCGCCATGGCCAGGATTCGGGCGGTGGTGATGGCCCCCTGCCCCGCTCGGGCGTGAATCCGAATTTCCTTCATCGGCGATTCTCCTTAATGCCACGCGGTAGATGCTCTGCTCTGAGCGGCGCCAGATCACGCAAGCAGACGGCTGGGGGGACCGTAAGCAGCCCTAGTTCGGGCCAGTCCCCGGGAGGTCGGCCCCATGAGGCGGGACTGCTTCGTTGCGGAGGATTGTACGGGCCTCTTTGCCCTCGCCCAGATCCAGGCAATCGCAGAAGGTGGAGTAGACCGCCTTGTCCACCAAGCGGAGAAGGGCGGTACCCTTTTCCAGGAGCGGTCCTTTATCCCGGCGGACCTCTACGAGACGCTCCAACCTCTGGAGGAAGAATCGCTCGAGTGGCCGGGTAGAGCTAGTGCTGCGTCCGCTGCTGCTATCTTGGGAAATGGCGTTGGTGTACATGATACCTCCCCGCGCTTCGTGCGAGCAAACTACGGAGGTATCCTATCAGTCGACCCAGTTTTTGTCAATTATAATAGTAGCTAGCAGAACAACCACGAGAAAGCAGTGCGCGCGGCCGGAAGGGCGCCCGACGATCCGCGGGCGTCAGGGACGCGACGCGAGCGCAGCCCTACTCACGGATTATGGCTAGGCCCGTGCCCTTGACAGGGCGGCCGTGGCTGCTACCATGCCCACTGAGTTCGGCGGTGCTGATAGCTGACGGCCGAGTGCTGAGCCGGGTTCGGATCCCCTTGCGTAGGCCGCCGAGGGGCGGCGCTACACCCCAGCTATGCCCAACGGGGAGGGGTCGCGCTCGTCGGCCCCCCGGTCAGAATACTTTTAAGGGAGGGAATACCATGCCCAAGAAGGTCGTGACCTTCGGCGAAATCATGATGCGCCTAACTCCCCCCGGCTTCCTGCGGATCGAGCAGACCACCAGCTATGGTGCCACCTTCGGTGGCGGCGAGGCCAACGTCGCCTTCGCCCTCGCCCGCTTCGGAATGCCCACCGAGTACGTGACCCGGCTCCCCAAGAACGAGATCGCGGATAGCTGCATCGCGTCCCTCAGGCAGTGGGGAGTCGGCGTCGACAGGATCGTCAGGGGTGGCGATCGGATCGGCATCTACTTCCTCGAAAACGGCGCCGTCCAGCGGGGCAGCAAGGTGGTGTACGATCGCACCGGCAGCTCTATGGCCGCCATCGAGAAGGGGATGATCGACTGGAAGACCGTTTTCGCCGATGCGGACTGGTTCCACGTCACCGGCATCACCCCTGCCATCTCCAGGGGTGCGGCCGAGGTCTCCATCGAGGCGGCCGCGGCGGCGAAGGAGATGGGTCTCACCGTGTCCTGCGACCTGAACTACCGGGCCAAGCTGTGGAAGTGGGGCCGGCCGGTGGGCGAGGTGATGGCCGAGTTGGTGCAGTACGCGGACGTGGCCATCGGCAACGAGGAGGACGCGGACATGGTCTTCGGGATCAAGGCGGCCGGCACCGACGTCACCAGCGGCAAGATCGAGGCGTCCCGATACGAGGACGTGTGCAAGCAGTTGGTTGCCAGGTTCCCCAACATCAAGCAGGTCGGTATCACCCTGCGCGGCTCCCTGAGCGCCAGCCACAACAATTGGTCCGGCGTGCTCTATGACGGCGGGAAGCTGTACACTACTCGAACCTACGACATCACCCACATCGTAGATCGCGTGGGCGGAGGCGACTCCTTCGCGTCCGGTCTGATCTACGGCCTGCGCCAGTATGGCGACTCTCAGAAGGCGTTGGACTTCGCCGTGGCGGCTTCCTGCCTGAAGCACTCCATCTACGGCGACTTCAACTACGTCAGCGTCGGCGAGGTTGAGAAGCTGATGGGTGGCGATGCCTCGGGACGAGTAGCAAGGTAGCTCAGTTATCCGGCAGCCTCAGAAGCACGAAGACACGAAAGCAAACAGGCGCGTGGCCTTGGCGCGCCAGTGCTTCGTGGTGAGCATAAGATGAGGAGAAAGTCAGGACATGGCTCGTTTCACGCGTCTGGATGTGCTGAACAAGATGCTCCAGGTTGGGATCGTCCCCGTTTTCTACAACGGCGATGTGGAGGTGGCCACGCAGATCGTGGCGGCCTGCTCCAACGGCGGGGCGAAGTGCATAGAGTTCACCAACCGGGGTGACGGTGCGTTCCAGGTCTTCGGCGAACTGGTAAGCCACTTCGCCAAGGCCGACCCCACGGTGATCCTGGGCGTGGGCTCGGTGATCGATGCACCCACGGCCGCGATGTACATCGCGTCGGGCGCCAACTTCGTCGTGGGCCCCGTAATCAATGCCGATGTGGCAAAGCTGTGCAACCGCCGAAAGGTTGCCTACTCCCCCGGTTGCGGCAGTGCCAGCGAGATCTCCGAGGCCGAGGAGTTGGGAGTGGAGATCGTCAAGGTGTTCCCGGGCAGCGAGGTCGGCGGCCCTGCCTTCGTGAAGGCGATCCACGGCCCGATGCCCTGGACCCGGATCATGCCCACGGGCGGCGTACAGGCAAATGAGGAGAGCATATCCAGTTGGATCAAAGGCGGGGCCTCCTGCGTTGGCATGGGGTCAGACCTGATCAGGAAGGAGTTGGTGGCGGCGGGCCACTGGGCGGCCGTCTCCGCGAAGGTCTCCCAGGCGATTGCCTGGGTGAGCAAGGCACGGGGCGAGCCCATGTACGGCGCAATCGAGCACGTGGGGGTTTACCCGGGCGCCGGTGTGGGATCCGAGGGGATTGCCGGGTGGTACAACAAGGCGTTCGGCTGGCCGATCTACACGGCCGGTAGGACCGGCTTCTTCGTCAACGAGGGCAAGTTCGGCTGGATCGAGGCGATGGCCGCCCCCGAGGGCGAGAGGTGCCACATCGCGGTCTTCGTCAAGGACTTCGACGCCGCTGTGGCCGACCTGACAGCCCGGGGCTACGAGCTGGACGAGCCGAAGATCACTCCCACGTCCAAGCTGGTCTATCTTAAGCAGCGTGACCCGGGAGGAAACCCGGTTCACCTGATCTGGCGAGTCTAGTCGCGACGCGGAGACGCGGGGACGCGGAGAAAGCGTACTCCGGATTCAGGGTCACCGGGAGGGGATTACGCGGCAAACCTGAGACAACGACGGACAGGGCACGCAGGATGGACAGGATAGGGAGCCTCGTTCATTTCCCCTATCCTGTCCATCCAGGGCATCTTGTCTATCCTCTTCGTTTCCCCGCGTCCCCGCGTCTCCGTGTCCCCGCGTCTCCTACGGGTAGGTCTACTTGGTTCCGGTCGGCATATCCTCGATGTAGTGTTGGGCGGCTATGGCGGCCGTTGTGCCGTCCCCCACGGCCGTCGTGATCTGGCGGGTCAGCTGCGCTCTCAGGTCGCCGGCCGCGAAGATCCCCTTGACCGAGGTCTCCATGTTGGCGTTGGTGAGGACGTAGCCGTACTTGTCGTGGTTGACGTGGCCGCAGAAGAGCTCCGTGTTGGGCACGAAACCGATGAAGATGAAGACGCCGGAGACCTCCAGCTTCTCCTCCTTGCCTTCCCTGTCCATAACGAGGTATTCGACCTGATCGCCCCCGTTGATCGACTTGACCAGGGTGTTGTGGATGATGTGGATGTTGGGGTTCTCCCGTGCCCTCTCCCCCAGGCTCAGTTGGGCGCGGAACTCGGCCCGGCGATGTATCAGGTACACCTTGCTGGCATACCGCGTGAGGAACACCGCCTCCTCCACGGCGGCATCCCCGCCGCCCACCACGGCCACCACCTGGTCCTGGAAGAATGCCCCGTCGCAGATGGCGCAGTAGGATACCCCCCTGCCGGCAAATTCCATCTCGCCGGGAACACCAAGCCGGCGGGGCTCGCCGCCCGCGGTGACGATGATCGCTTTGGCGACGTACTCCTTGCCGCTCTCCGCCTGCACAAGCTTCCTGTCGCCCTGAGGCTTGATGCAGGTGACCCCATCCATCTCGATGTTCAGCCCCAGCTTCCGCACCTGTTTCTCCATCCGTTCGGCCAGCTCAGCGCCCGAGATACTCTCGAAGCCCGGATAGTCCTCAACCATCTCGGTGTTCAGAAGCTGGCCGCCCGGCCACTTCTTCTCGATCATCAGCGCCTTCAGCTTCGCCCGGGCGGCATACAGTCCAGCGGTGAGTCCAGCCGGACCGCCACCGACAATTATCACGTCGTACTCTTCCATGACCTCATCCTCTCCGTAGAAGGAGAACTTCTATATTAGTGCGATTGTAACAGACCCGACATCTCTAATCAGCAATTAGCGATCAACGATTTGGTCTGACTGATGAGTGCTCGGTGCGATGTGCTAGAATAAATGCCCAGTTGAATCGATGGCCTTTCCTCGGGATGGCTGTTACCCCCTGAGTTCCTTTGCCCATCTGGCTGCCGGGTGTCTTGCTGCATTGAACGGGCTGGATAAGATGGAGTTGTCGAAATCCCCAGCGCTGCACGAACGGAATAGGGTGGCGAACGATCCTCGTACTCCCGGCTTGATCGAGGGGATCAGGGTCGCCGATGGCGCGGTCCTCGCCTTGCTCGTCCTGCTTGCCTTCCTGTCCTACGGGCTGGAGTTGGTCCTCGGCTGGAAGCCGATGGACATGGACATCCTCAACGAGCACATACCGACCGTCGCCTGGCTCGCGCAGGTCATCCGCTCGGGTGGTAGCC
>Ga0209745_1002397_pt1 | contig 10715 bp, 7 predicted proteins | sample BarGraNGADG00312_FD_184495 | JGI IMG/M metagenome (GOLD analysis project Ga0209745, IMG submission 184495) | Arctic peat soil microbial communities from Barrow, Alaska - Barrow Graham LP Ref core NGADG0004-312 (SPAdes) (version 2) | ecosystem: Environmental > Terrestrial > Soil > Wetlands > Peat ... | reverse complement strand
ATCGTCCTGCGCAACGAGGGTCTGGACGTCGTGCACTGCGCCAACGGATCCTCGGCGATGGCGCTGTTTCGCGAGAGTCGCCCGGACATCGTGCTGTTGGACCTGATGCTGCCCGGGATCGACGGGATCGAGGTATGCCGGCGGATCCGTGCCGAGTCCGGCATCCCGATCGTCATGCTGACGGCGCGCACCGACACGATCGACGTCGTGGTGGGGCTCGAGTCCGGCGCTGACGACTACGTCCTGAAGCCGTTCAAGGCTCAGGAGCTCATAGCCCGGGTGCGTGCCCGACTGCGTCGCGGCGACGAACCCGAGCCCGAACAGCTACAGATCGGCGACCTGAGTATCGACGTGGCCGGTCATACGGTCAAGCGCGAGGACAAACCACTGTCGCTGACCCCGCTGGAGTTCGACCTCCTCGTTGCCCTGGCACGCAAGCCGCGGCAGGTGTTCACCCGCGAGGTGCTGCTCGAGCAGGTGTGGGGTTATCGGCACGCCGGCGACACCCGTCTGGTCAATGTCCACGTTCAGCGCCTGCGTTCGAAGATAGAGCATGATCCCGAGCACCCCGAGATCGTCGTCACGGTGCGCGGTGTCGGCTACCGGGCGGGTCCCCCCTAGGCCATGTTCCCCCGGAGTCGCCCGGTCAACTCGGTCACCCCGACCGAGTCGCAGTTACCCCTGCAGGGTGCGCGGCTTGGGCAACCGTGGGAGAGGCGGTCGCGAGCTGCCCGTGCTGCGCTGCAGAGGATGGCCCGCTGGTTGCTGCATGTGTGGCGCGCTTCCCTGCAGCTGCGAGTCATCGCATCGACCATGCTGCTGGGGCTCATCGTCGTCCTGATGCTGGGTTCGTATCTTTATCAGCGGATTGCGGATGGTCTGGTCAACGACCGCCTCCTGACTGCCCGCGCCGAGGCCACGTCCCAGACCCGTGCCGCCCAGGCGAGGTTCGACTCCGCGGGCCGGATGGATGCCGTCAGCCTGACCCAGCTCGCGTTTGACGTCGTGGGGCAGCTGTCATCCCCCGGGGCAGACCAGTCCCGTGAGGTGATCCTGACCAGGGCCAAGAACAACACCGGCCCGGCGAGCGTCCCGACGGTGCTCTCCAGCGATGTGGGGTTGCCCAGCGTGCCGGCCAGCCTCCGCGCGGCGATTGCCGCCGACCCGAGCCACCAGCAGGTGCAGATCATCTCGATCAGCCTGGCCGACGGTGCAACCGTTCCCGCCGCAATCGTCGGCTCGCGGGTGACCCTGCCGGCGGCAGGCCAGTACGAGCTGTACTTCGTGTTCCCCCTCGAGCGAGAACAACAGACGTTGCAGGTCGTCGCCAGGACCTTCAGCCTGGGCGGGATCGTCTTGGTACTTCTGTTGGGTGGGGTCGCCTACGTGGTGACTCGTATCGTCGTCGATCCGGTGCGGCGGGCTGCCGTTGTCGCCGAGCGGCTGTCCTCCGGGCGGCTGCATGAGCGCATGCGCGCCCACGGCGAGGACGACATCGCCAGGCTGGGCAAGGCCTTCAATGCCATGGCCGACAGCCTGCAAAAACAGATCCGCCAGCTTGAGGACCTGTCACGGGTGCAGCAGCGCTTCGTGTCCGACGTATCGCATGAGCTGCGCACCCCCTTGACGACGATTCGTATGGCGGGCGACCTGATCCATGAGTCCCGACACGACTTTGACCCGTCGGTGGCCCGCTCCGCAGAGCTGCTGCACAACGAGATTGATCGTTTTGAGTCCTTGCTGGCGGACTTGTTGGAGATCAGCCGCTTCGACGCGGGGGCGGCGGCACTCGACGTTGAAGCCACGGATCTGCGCAGCACGATCGTGCGCACCATCGATGCGACGGCCGTGTTGGCCGCCCGCCGGGGCAGTCGTGTGGAGGTCATCCCGACCGATGGCCCTTGTGTTGCCGAGATCGACCCCCGCCGGGTCGAGCGGATCCTGCGGAACCTGGTGGCCAACGCCATCGAGTACGGCGAGGGGCGCCCGGTGACGGTCCAGCTGGGCGTCAACGCCGATGCTGTTGCGGTGTCGGTCTGTGACTCCGGGGTGGGCCTGCGCCCCGGCGAGGCTGCCCTGGTCTTCAACCGGTTCTGGCGGTCAGACCCTGCTCGAGCGCGCACCACCGGCGGCACCGGGCTCGGACTGGCGATCTCACGCGAGGACGCCCGGCTGCACGGGGGTTGGCTGCATGCGTGGGGTGAGCCGGGCGTGGGGTCCTGCTTCAGGCTGACGCTTCCCCGGCACACGGGGGTCCCGATCGAGAGCTCCCCCTTGCTGCTGAGGCCGCAGCAAGAGCGGAGCGCCCCCAGCCTGGCGTCCGAATCGGCATCCAGCCCCGTCGCCACCTCAGGGGGAGCGGAGTCATGAGGCGTTCGCGGCCGCTCGCGGCAGGTGTCGCCATGACTGTTGTTGCGATGGCGGCGGTCGTCGGATTGAGCGCGTGCGGCGGGCTGCCCACCAGCAGTGTCGTGCAACAGGGTTCGCTGGTGGGGGAGCCTGCGCTGCAACCGGTTCGGGTCCAGCCGGACGGTCCGGCGGCTGGCGCGACTCCGGAACAGATCGTGCGTGGCTTTCTCCGGGCCGGTGCCGGTGCAGGCTTTGACGATGACCACGCGACTGCCCGTTCGTTCTTCGCCCGGAGCGTCAAGGACAAGTGGCTGCCGGACTCCGGCGTCAAGGTGTACAGCGACGAGTCTGCACTCAAGGTCGAGCTGTTGACCCCCAGCACCGTTCGAGTGCGAGCCGTGATCGTGGCAGAGGTGGACAGCTCGGGTCGCTATCGGGAGACGCCGGCCGGCACAGTGGCGCAAGCCACGTTCGGGATGCAGAAGCTGGGTGGGGGTTGGCGAATCTCATCGCCGCCAAAGGGATTTGGCCTGTGGCTGAGTGCCAGCGATCTGGATCGCAGCTATCGCTCGTTCACCGTGGCCTATGTCTCCAAGGTCGCCCAGACGATCGTGGTGGACCGACGATGGTTCCCGATCACCCCCGGGCTGGCCACCACGTTGGCGCGGGCACAGCTGGCGCCGGTCCCCCGCTATCTGACCGGCGCTGCACGGACCGGCGTCCCCGAGGGGACGACGCTTGCCGTGGACAGTGTGCCGATCCAGTCCGGTAGGGCCGTGGTCGACCTGTCGGCGTCGGCGTTGTTGGCAAACCCTGGTCTGCGCCGGGCCATGTGGGCGCAGTTCGTCACGACGCTGATGCAGGTGGCATCTGTGTCCGAGGTGTCGCTCGAGGTCAGGGGCGCCGGGCTGGACCTGCCCGACACGCCGGGTCGGGTATCGACCCTGTCGGCGTTGGGTTACCAGTCCCACGATTCCGCTTCGATCGAGACGGCCATCCTGCGCACCGGCACCGTGTTGAGTCGAGTGTCCTCGGATAGCCCCCCCGTTCAGGATCAGCCGGCCAAGCCGTCGAATCTGCCGGCCAGCGCCATACTGCCCAAGATTCCCACCGGGTGGGTCTCCCTGGCCCTGTCATGGAACGGTCAGGAGATCGCGGGGATTGGCGGCGATCACGGCGACCTTGCCCGCTGGCAGTGGAATCGACGTTTCCAGCTTGCCGAGTTCGGCCGCAACCTGACCAGACCGTCGTATGACTCGCTGAACGGCCTGTGGGTCGCCGGGCAAGCCGGCGGCGCGGCAAGGGTGTGGGTGATCGACACGTCGCTGAGCCCGATGGAGAAAGCCAAGCCACGCGTGATCTCGGTCCCCTGGCTGGCGGGCCGCACGGTGCTCGCCCTGAAGGTGGCCACGGACAACCAGCGGGTGGCACTCATCACCAGCGACCGCGCTGGCCGAGACGTTCGCGTCATGGTTGCCGGGATTGCACGCTCTGCGAGCGGCGCGCCGGTCTCCCTGGCGGCCGAACCGTTTCGGGTCGGGTGGACGCTCACCGCTGCGACCGATCTGGCGTGGGTGGACGACAGCACCCTGGCGGTTGTCGGCAGGGTCAGTCCCCGGGACCCCATCGGGCCTCAGCTGGTGGAGATCGGTGGCAAGGTCACGCCGATGCCGCCTGTTGCCGGCACGCGTCTGGTTACCAACACCGGTGGGCTGCGAGGCGTCGTCGTACTGACGGATCGGGGCAAGGTGCTGGCCCGCGCCGGAAACGGCTGGCAGGTGCTGCAGACCGGCACCGATTTCCTGATCCCGGGCGAGTAGTCCGTCCGCGTGAAGGGGGCTTGCCCACGATCAGGGGTAGGGCCGGCCCATGGGCGGACCGGTGATAACGAGAAACTGCGAAATCCACACCCATTGCAGGATGAGTCCGCAGATAGACAAAATTGCCACGGCTGCCAACCGTAGACGTCGGTCTGCCGTCGTTCTGGCCACATCTGGGAAGGGCCACATTAGCGGGAACGCCAGGAACAGGTAGCGAACGTTGCTGGTTCCTGGCGCTGTGGCCAAGAGAAGAAAGAGGGGGTAGAAGCCCGCCCAAGCGCGGACCTCTGGGTCCCAGGCCCTGGCGCCTCTACGCAAAACGATCACCGCTATCAGAGCGATGATGCCGAGCAGGACCGTCAAGCCCACCGCTCCGCCTTCGGCCCACGCAAATGCCGGGAACTCGATCATCACCCGAAGCTTGCCCGTTGTGCCCCAGGAAGACATTGTTTGGATGTATGCCTCTGGATCTCCAGTGGTGACCGCAGCGATGGCCGGCCAGAGGCCAGTCAGTGCGATGGCCAGGCATGCCAGACCAACCACCCGCCAACGGTCAGGCTTGGGGAAGGGCTCAAGGGAGCGATGACGGTAGCGAGAGATGCCATGAACAACCACAACAGGCACGAATGCGAGTACCACAGCCCGGGTCAGGGCGAGCGTCACGAGAACCGGAATGAGCCAGCCATACCGGCGGTTGCGCAGGAGAAGCAGCGCGGTGCATACCAGGAGCAGGCCCAGGCTCTCGGTGTAGGCGATCTGCATCGCCGGTGCTGCCATGTAGGTGCAGGTGAGGAGCACAGTCGCCGAAGCGGCGAAGCGCCCCGACCCCTGGTTGATCAAGCGGAACATGACGGTCACCGCCGCGGCACCCAGGAGGAAGCTCAGGATGGGAGCGACAACCATGAAGCTGAGTCCGCTGATGCGCATGATGGCACCGACGATGAACGGATAGACGGGGTAGAAGCCCCACTGGTTCTGTAGAGCGTGCCCGGCGGCGTCTCGAGGGATGGAAGTCGGGTAGCCGTGACTTGCGATACTGAGATACCACTGGCCGTCCCAGTTCGAAGCCACCGAACCGTAGCCTGGCGACGCCGGGGAAGGCTCCCAGATGTAGTAGCCCGCCAGTCCTGTGTCCCCTCTAGAAATGGGCATCTGGTGACGAGCGGCGATGATGATGATGACGACGTCGACCAAGCGGACAATCGCATACACGCTGAGCGGGAACCACACTTGGTAGCTGGGGCGCGAACTGGCAGCAGCGAGCCTTGAACGCAGGGGAGACGGCGTCACGGTGACGTCCGCACGTCTGGGGCCTTGAGCAGCACGTAGTCGGCGTCCTTGCCCACGGTCGTCCACTTCAGCTGTTCCCGAAGAGCGACCGTCAGCGGGGCGTTGGCCTTCAGCAGCGCGTACCTAGGCCTGGTCCGGCTAAGAAACGTCTGCCAACCGGCTCGCACCTCCTTGGTCCGGATGTAGTCGCGGATGTAGTCCACCGAGTAGATCTCGGAGCGCAGGTCGATGACCGGAGTCAGTTGCGGTTCGGCCCACAGGAGCCACCCTCCGGCTGTGAAGTCGTTCAGGACAACCGTCTTGGCAGGTATGGCTGATAGCTGCGGACGGAGCCCCTCCGGCCAACCACTCGGTCGTTGTGCCACAGCCCCGGCGATCGGCACAGCCACGATGGCTGCGGCCGCTACGAGTCCTATCCAGGCCGATGTGCCTCGGCGAGTCAGTCGCGTCGGCGGGTGTCCTCGTTGTTCCTGCAAGGAAGCGGCCAATAGAGGGGCAGCAATGATCGATCCGACGGGAACGGTTCGTCCCATCGCAAGAGTGAAGACCACAGCGGTTCCCGCCAGAGCGATCTGCCACCACGGCCGGGCCGAGGTGCCACGAATCCATGGCAGGAGCGTCAGAGCGATCATCGCGAGCGTGACGGCCGCGAAGAGGTCCCGGGGGTCGGTCGGCTGCCACTCCTGCACGAACTGCGCGGCGTTGGAGGACACCTCGAACGGAGTCAGGAGTAGCCGCGGTCCGACAGGGGTCAGAGCCGCTGCGACGACCGAGAGGGCCGGGACGGCAAGCAGCCTCAGAGTGGTCCGGCGGTCCAGCCGTCGATCGAGGGCCAGACCTGCGACGACGATCAGGCCGATGAGCACGCCAACCCCCCACAGGCCGTGGCTGCAGGCCCAGAAGAAGGTCATCGGGGCAAGCCACCAACGAGGTCTCAGATCCCCGGCTGTCTTCCACCAGGCTCCGACCGTGATGGCAAGCAGGACGAAGCTGATGAGCTGTGGGCGCTCGGACAGGCTTCCCCCGGTGCCAATGAATCCGGCGAGTGCGGCGATGATCGCGGGCACGGCGTCGGCTGCCTGTCGGGCAGCCCAGACGAGGGCTGAGATCAGGGCCAGCATCGCCGCGCACCGCAGCCAGGCGACCGCCGGCAAGCCGAAGAGCTCATAACCCTTCTGGGCGACCACCTCGGGTAACCACTGGGTGAGCACGAAGGGCCGCGACGAGAAGGGCACCCATGGATCGGGTCCGTTGAACTGCCAGTGGGAGAGCAGGTAGGCGCCTGCCTTGAGGTGCCACCAGGCATCGGGATCGCTGACCGGGCGGATCCCTAACTTGACCGTGGTAACAATGGCGAACAGGGCCAGCGCCGGCACGAGCCAGCGGGGGTCCCGATGCCGGTCCGTATGTTCACCCACGGGGGGCTTGGTCTGCTCGGCCTGAGCATTCTGGCCGGCTCCATCGGCAGGTAAGGCTGGGGCGTGCCCGAACTGCTTGGTCATGGCGCTCTCAGCAGGACAAAGCCTGCGTCCTTGCCGAGCTGTGACCAGCCGGCGCGTTCAACGAGCGCGGTGGCGATGGGCGAGCCGGTGAGAAGCAGCGCGTACCGCGCCCCTGATCGGTCCACATACTGTCGCCAGCCCGGGCCGGCGGTCAGCGTCGTCGCGAGCGCGCGAATGTATGCCGGGGGGTAGATCTCGATCCGTGGGTCAAGCACCGGCTTCACGCCTGGATCAGCCCAGAAGAGCCACCCGCCGATGTCACCTTGGGTGAGGACAACCGTGCCCGACGGGATGGCAGACAGCTGTGGCGTCAGTCGCTGTGGCACTGCCACGGGGTTCTGTGCCCGCGCTGCGGACAGGGGCGCCGCGGCGAGGAGGGCAACCAGGATCAAGGCGGCCCAGGCCACGCGAGACCGTCGCGTCGTGGCAACAACGGGGCGACCCCGGTACAGCTGGATCTCATGGGCAAGAAGAGGGGCAGCGATCACCGCGCCCACCGCGATGGTGCGCGTCGTGGCCAAGGTCGCCGTGACTCCCATCAGCAATAAGCCGATCTGCCACCAGGGTGGTCGTCGCCGGCGGCGAACCCAGGACAGGATCACCAGCCCCAGCATTGCCAGCGTCACCATGGCGAACGGGTTGTGGACCGAGGTGGACTGCCACTCGCCCACGAACTCGTTCGCGTTCTTGCCGACGGTGAGGGGACTGAGAAGAAGGCTCGGGCCCAGGGGGGTGAGGCCGGCCGCAGCAAGGGAGGCCAAGGGTATGGCGAGGAGCCTGGCTGCCGTCGCCCGAGTCAGCCGGCGGTCGAGCAGCAGACCGGCGATGCAGACCAGTCCCACGGCGATGCCCACGATCCACAGGCCGTGGCAAAAGGCCCAGAGCCAGGTCATCGGCACGAGCCACCATCGCGGCTTCATGTCCAGCCCAGTCCGCCACCAGGCACCGACCGCGATAGCTAAGAAGACGAAGCCGACCAGTTGAGGGCGCTCAGTAAGACCCTCGTATGCTCCGACAAGGGCTACCAGGCAGACAAGTGCGGAGGTCGTGGTGTCCGCGGAGCGGCGCGCAGACCACATGAGAGCCGACAGCAGGCCAAGAATCCCGGCACATCGCAGCCAGGCGATGCCAGGCAGACCAAAGGCCCGGTAGGTCTCCTGACCGACAATCGCCGGCAGCCACTCTGTGGGGACGTACGTTCGAGTGGCAAATGGCGCCCAGGGATCAGGCAGGCCGAAACGCCCGCCGTTCAGGAGGAAGGCGCCAATTTTCAGGTGTAGCCATGGGCTTGGGTCACTGACCGGACGCACGCCAAGGATGACGCTGATGGACACCACGATCGTTGCCACCGTCATGGCGACCCGCGGCCGGGCGCCGGGTGCCCTGGCAGCCTCGGCGTTGGTCCTTGTTCGCGCATGCGGCGTCGACGGGCCAAAGCTGACGTCGGCGGGCATGTCTTCAAGTATGGCCGGATTCAACCCTTTCTGGCAGGCAATTCCCCATCGGTCGAACGGGTGATACCCCACTGACCGAATGTGGCGATGTGAGGACGAATTGGCCGATGTCGCCTCGTTGGGGCTTAGCGCATGCTGAAAGAGATTCCGGAACAAATCGCTCCGGGGGCATGATTCCAGTCCTATGAAGGGGACCGAAATGCTTTCTCAACTCGTCAAGTTCCAGGTCAAGATTGCCGCACTGCGCAGTGACCGTGGCGCCACCGCCGTCGAGTACGGCCTCATGGTGGGCCTGATCGCCGTCGTCATCATCGGCGTCGTCACCGTTCTCGGCCGCCAAGTCAGCACACTTTTCGCGGATGTGGTCACCGCTCTCTAGCCATCTGGTGGGTCCGTCACGGGCTCTGGAGTGTTTTGTTGTGATCCTCCCCTTCACCGGAGACGTGAGGTTCAGTGGTGATTGGCAGTAGTCGCCTGCGACCTCGCACGGTCAACACACGGGCCATCTACACCGCGGAGTCGCCGCGGGATAGATGGCCCGCGTGCATGCCGGTTCCTTGGCTGACTCAACCAACGAATGCTGGCTCGACTAACGAATGCGTCTTTGACAAGGGGATGTCCTGATGGGTCGTCGTGTGATGGCGGTATTGGCCGCCATGGTGGTGGGGTTGATCGGTGTTGCCATGGTGCTGCTCTACGCCAGCGGGGCCGACGCCCGCGCGGTCGCGGATCAGCGACCGCAGACGGTGTACGTCGCCCAGGAGCTGGTTCCATCCGGCACCACCGCCGCGGATGCCGTGGCCAAGGGCTTGATGGTGCCCACCAAGATCGCTGCGAAGGGGGTTCCGGCCGGCGCCCTGACCACTGTCGACGCTGCGACCGGCAGGCTCGTGGCCCTCAGCGATATCGCGGCCGGCAGCTTCGTGGTGGCCAGCCGTTTCGGCACGACTCCAACCGGGTCGAAGGCGATCCAGGTGCCCGACGGACAGGTCGCGGTCTCGGTCGCCTTTACCGATCCAGCCCGTGTGAGTACTTTCCTGACTCCTGGTTCGCGCATCGTCATCTACGACACGTACCAACCGGCGGCCGCAGCACCGGTAGCCGGCAAGAGTGCGGTGGCAGGCAAGGAGACCAGGGTCCTGCTCGACGACGTCCTGGTCATCGCGGTGGGATCGACATCTCTGACGCCTACTGCCAGCCCGAATGGCCAGGCGCAGGCTCCCGCCGCCGGTGCGCTGGTGACTGTCGCGCTTGCGCCTGCCACGGCGACCAGGCTCGTCCAGGGCATCCAGACCGGGACCGTGTATGCCGGGTTGCGTGGCACCGACGCCAAGGCAGATCTCGGCCAGATCGTCTCTGACTCGACCCTCTTCACCAAGTAGCCAGGGGACTCACTTATGACCATTCTTTGGGACACCGATCCGGCTGGCGCTGAGACCTACCAGTTCGCGGTCAGTGACCCTATTACGGTCGTCGAGGTTGCCCAGGCGGTGACGCGCGCTCTGGCCACCAACCTGCAGGAGCTGTTGGTCATCGTCGGGCCGAGCGTCGACCTTCAGGGCGCCTCGTCGCTGGCGGAGCAGATCCGCAGCGAGCGGCCGGAAGTGAGCGTGATCCTGCTGCGTCGGCGGCTCGACGTCACGATCCTGGCTCAGGCACTGCGCGCAGGCTTCCGGGAAGTCGTCGCATCCGACGATCTGACCTCGCTGTCCAGTGCCTGCCGGCGAAGTCTTGAGATCTCCCACCAGATGGTTGGCGTCTCTGGCGGCGCGCCGATCGTGGATGGCACGGTCGTGATGGTCTTCAGCGCCAAGGGCGGGTGTGGCAAGACAACGATAGCGACGAACCTGGCTGCCTATATGGCGTCCACTGGCTCGCGCATCCTCTTGGTTGACCTTGACCTGGAGTTCGGTGACGTCGCCATCACTTTGCAGCTGCGCCCTTCGGCGTCGTTCGGCGATCTTGTGGCGATGTCGGGCCACCTCGACTCGCAGGGCCTCGCCTCGGTCGTGACCAAGCACGAGAGCGGGCTTGACGCTGTGTGCGCTCCCAGCCAACCCGGTGAAGCGGACAGGATCCCGGGGACGACAGTGAGTGAGATGTTGCGAGTTGCCCGTCGCTCCTACGACTTCGTCATCATCGACACGCCTCCGGCCTTCTCAGAGCATGTGCTTGCCGCGTTGGACATGTGCGACATCCTGATCCTTCTGGCCACGTTGGACATCCCCGCGGTCAAGAACCTCAGGCTCGCCCTGGACACCCTTGATCAGCTGGGACACCCTCGCGATGGGCGGGTGGTG
>Ga0209745_1002394_pt1 | contig 10719 bp, 11 predicted proteins | sample BarGraNGADG00312_FD_184495 | JGI IMG/M metagenome (GOLD analysis project Ga0209745, IMG submission 184495) | Arctic peat soil microbial communities from Barrow, Alaska - Barrow Graham LP Ref core NGADG0004-312 (SPAdes) (version 2) | ecosystem: Environmental > Terrestrial > Soil > Wetlands > Peat... | reverse complement strand
GAGCCGCGCCCGCGCATGTCGGTCGCGGCGGCGTTGTCTCCTCTGGCATGGGAGACCGATCATTTATCGGAATCTGGCGAATGGCCAACCCGGCGGCCAGATCAGGCCTCATCAAGAGTTTATGTTTGAGCTGCGCGCACGTGTCAACAACGTCGTATGGACGACTTCGAGAAGATCTTGAGGATCGTGCGCGGGGCGAGTGGAGTGCCGCCACCACCGCATGCGCCTCCGCTCGAGCACCGTGGCGCCAAGCAGGGTGCCGGGGACTCGGAGGAGTCGGCGCGGCGCCCCGACGAGGAGCGTCGGGGCTCGGGCGAGCAGGGTAGCGGCGGTCAGCCGTAGCGCGCCGTCGGGCTCATCTCCCGGCATCGGGCGGCGAGCGCCCGGCCGCCTCCAGGGCCGGCCAATCGCGGCACGGGCGGGCCCGTTAAGCGCAGATTCGGCAAGCGGCGGTTGATCACCTGCGGTTAGCGCCCGTTCGCTCGCCCGCCGGGCTGCTACAATCCGCGCCCGGCGGAGGCCTTCGGCTCCGCTCGTTTTTCGTGTCATGAAGACCTACAGCGCAAAACCCAATGAGATCGAGCACGACTGGTACGTCGTGGACGCCGAGGGTAAGACCCTGGGCCGTCTCGCCGTGCGCATCGCCGACACGCTGCGCGGCAAGAACAAGCCCCAGTTCACGCCTCACGTCGACACCGGCGACTTCGTCATAGTCGTCAACGCCGGCAAGGTCGCGGTCACGGGAAACAAGCTCGACAAGAAGATCTACTACCGGCACTCGGGCTATCCGGGCGGCTTGCGCGAACGGACGCTGCGCGAGCAGCTCGAACGGCGCCCGACCGAGGTGCTGCGCAAGGCCGTCAAGGGAATGCTCCCGCGTAACCGGCTCGGCCGCGCCCAGATTCGCAAGCTCAAGATCTATGCCGGCGCCGAGCACCCGCACGTCGCGCAGCGGCCGAAACAACTCAAACTCGAGGACTAGGATCAAACCCGTGGCAGACGAGCAGCTTCAGTATCGAGGCACCGGCAAGCGCAAGACATCCGTGGCACGGGTGATCCTGCGCCCCGGCGACGGTCAGACCTGGATCAACGGGCGCACGATCGAGGACTACTTCCCCCGCCCCACCCATCGCCAGACGGCCATGTCGCCGATTGTCCTGGCCGGTGTGGAGGGTCGCTACGACCTGCGCGTCCGCGTCCGCGGCGGTGGCACCAGCGGCCAGGCCGGCGCGCTGCGTCACGGCATCGCGCGGGCGCTGATCGAGGCCGATCCCGAGCTGCGCATCCCGCTCAAGCGCGCCGGATACCTGACCCGCGATGCTCGCATCGTCGAGCGAAAAAAGGCCGGCTTGCACAAGGCTCGCAAGGCGCCGCAGTTCTCGAAGCGTTAGTCCCGGCAACTCGAAAGCTCCTAGAATGAGGCGCCTCTCCAAGGCTGCTCAGCGCTCGAGACGACGCTCTCGCGGCGAAGCTCAAAAGGAGGATCCCGGTTTCGATGTCAACTGAGCCGCAGGTTGAGACAGCCGGAACAAGACAGTACTTCGGCACCGACGGTGTCCGCGGCGTCGTCGGCGAAGACCTGACCGTCGAGCTGGTCGAGCAGCTGGCTCGGGCCGCCACCATCTGGTCGTCGAGCGGCCGCGTCTTCGTGGGGCGCGATACGCGCGCTTCGGGCGTCGAGTTGGAGGAGGCGTTCGCGCGCGGCGTTGTCGCAGCGGGCGGCGTGGCCGTGCTCGGCGGTGTGTTGCCGACACCGGCCGTGGCACTACTCGCGCTCGACCTGGGCGTGGTCATCACCGCGTCGCACAACCCGCCGCAGTACAACGGGGTCAAGTTCTTCGATCACCACGGGCGCAAGCTCTCCGACGCCGCCGAGCTCGAGATCGAGGCGCTGATGGAGTCGAAGACCTCCGGCGGGGGGGTGATCGATCACGTCGAGGTGGCGACCGACAGCTATCTCGAGCACATCCTCGAGCGCTTCGGCTCCGATCTGAGCGGGCTCAAGCTGGCGGTCGACTGCGCCAACGGCGCCTACTCCGAGATCGCGCCCGAAGCCTTCAGCCGGCTGGGCGCCGAGGTGATCGCAATCGCCAATACGCCGAACGGCGTCAACATCAACGACCGCTGTGGCGCGACCGATCTGTCGCTGCTCGCGCGCACCGTCGTCGAGAACGGCTGCGACCTCGGCCTCGCCTTCGACGGAGACGGCGACCGGATGCTGGCGGTCACCGCCGCGGGCGAGCCGGTCGACGGCGACCAGATTCTCGCCGTCCTCGCTCTGCATCTCGGCGTCGAGCTGGTGGCGGTCACCAAGATGACCAACCTCGGCTTCCACAACCTGATGCGCGATCGCGGTATCCGCGTGCTGACCACCGATGTCGGCGATCGGTACGTGCTCGAGGCGCTCTGGCGCGAAGAAGGAGTGCTCGGCGGCGAGCAGTCCGGCCACATCATCTACCTCAAGGATCACGTCACCGGCGACGGGCTGGCCGCGGCGCTTCTCCTCTGCTCGGCGCTCGAGGGGCGCACGCTCGCCGAAGCGGTCGGGGTCATGCCTCGCTTCGCCCAGGTCAAGCGGAATCTTCGGATCGAGGGCAAGCTTCCAAAGGCCGCGGTCGAGGGGGCCGAGCGGCTGAACGAGGAGCTTGACGGGCGCGCTCGGGTGCTCGTTCGCCCGTCCGGAACCGAGCCTGTAGTGCGGCTGCTGGCGGAGGCCGAGACGGAGGCTGAGGCGGAAGACCTCTGTGGTAGGATCGAGCAGCAAGTACGACAAGAGCTCGGCCAGCCGTCCTGACCGGGACGGCCCAAGTGCCGGGCTCTGTGCTTTTCCGAGTTGTTGTCGAAGACCGCAGTCGATTGATACGAGACTTCACTCTGGGGAAATAAAAGCGCCATAGGCGGGGGAGGAGCTCCAGGTGTGCGGGATCATCGGATACGTCGGGAACAGGGCCTGCAAGCCGCTTCTTCTTAACGCCCTGCAGCGGCTCGAGTACCGCGGTTACGACTCGGCCGGAATCGTTCTCCGCGAGGACGAGGGCCTCGAGTACATCCGCACGGTCGGTAATCTGCAGCACCTGATCGAGGCGGCCGGGAGCAACGGGTCCACGTCCAGCCACGGGCTGGGCCACACGCGCTGGGCTACTCACGGCAAGGTCGTGGTCGAGAACGCGCATCCCCTGACGGGCTGCGACGAGCGCGAGGTCGCCGTCGTCCTGAACGGCATCATCGAGAACTACCGCGAACTGCGGGCCGCGCTGATCGAAGAGGGGCACACCTTCACCACCGAGACCGACGCCGAGACCGTCGCTCACCTGATCGAGCGCCACTACGACGGCGATCTGGTCGAGGCGGTGCGCCGAACCTACCGTGAGATCGAGGGGCACTTCGCCTTCGTGGTCATCCACCGCGACAGCCCGGAACTGATCGTCGGTACGCGCCGCCAGTGCCCGTTGGTCGTCGGCGTGGGCGACGGCGAGGGCTTCATCGCCTCCAATACGGTGGCATTCCTGTCGGAAACGCGCGAAGTCCAGTTCCCCGACGACGGCGACATCGTCGCAGTCACTCCCGATGGGTGCGCCTACACGAGCGCGCTCGACGGCTCCGGTCCGGTCGAGCACGAGACGATCACGGTCGACTGGGACGAGGAGGAGGCCGAGAAGGGCGGCTACGAGACCTTCATGCTCAAGGAGATCTACGAGCAGGCGACGGCGGTGCGCGAGACACTCGCCGAGCGCGTTCGCCACGGTCAGCTCACGCTCGAAGGACTTCTTCTCTCGGACGACGATCTGCGCGGGCTACGCCGGATCGTCATCCTCGCCTGCGGTACGGCCTACCATGCAGGCGTCGCCGGCCGCTACGTGATCGAGGAGTGGGCGCGCGTGCCGGTCGAGCACGACATTGCGAGTGAGTGGCGCTACCGAAACCCCGTCCTGGATAAGAACACGCTCGTGATCGGGATCTCGCAGTCGGGCGAGACCCGCGACACGATCGACGCCATGGTGCTGGCGAGAAAGCAAGGCGCACGCACGATGGCGATCACCAACATGATGGGCGCTCAGATCACGCGCGAGGTCGACTCGGTGCTCTACACGCGCGCCGGCCTGGAGATGGGAGTCGCCGCCTCCAAGACCTTCACCGCCCAGGTGTCGCTGCTCTATCTGATCGCGCTCAAGCTGGCGCAGGTGCGCGAAACGCTGCCGAAGAGCGAGATCGCGTCGCTGATCGCCGAGGTGCAGCAGTTGCCCGAGAAGGTGGCCCAGTTCCTGCAGGACGCCGACGACGGAGTCCATCCGATCGACGACATCGCGGCGCGGCACTTCGACAAGGCCTTCTTCCTCTATCTCGGCCGCAACATCGGTCTGCCGATCTGCCTCGAGGGTGCGCTCAAGCTGAAGGAGATCTCCTACATCCCGACCGAGGCCTACTCGGCGGGGGAGATGAAGCACGGCCCGATCGCGCTGCTCGACTCCGAGACCCCGGTTGTCGTTATCGCCACCGACTCGCACGTCTACGAGAAGGTCGTCTCGAACATCCAGGAGACGCGCGCCCGCGGCGCCCAGGTGATCGCAATCGCCACCGACGGCAACGAGGACATCCAGCACCACGCCGACGACGTGATCTACGTTCCCAAGACGAACGAGTACCTACAGGCGGTGCTCGCCGTCTTGCCGCTGCAGCTCCTCGCCTACCGCATAGCTCGTCTGCGCGGCCTCAACGTCGATCAGCCGCGCAACCTGGCCAAGACCGTCACCGTCGAGTAGCGGTGGCTCGGACATTGACGCCGGCCTCGCTCGAGGCGCGGACTTGACCATCCGGCGGCTAGCGACGGAGAGATAGGCGCAGTTGATAACAGCCTCACTGATGTTTCATCAGGATCGGTAGAGGAAACCTGATAGCAACGAGTGCCGTGGCGCGATGACGCGCGTGCAACCACCGAGGAGGAACTTCATGACGATTATCGAGGAACAGGATGCGCGGGTTGGGTTGCCGCGTCTGAACGAGCCGGCGCCGGCTTTCGAGGCGGTCACCACCGCGGGTGTGCTCAAGCTGGCCGACTTCGAGGGCAGCTGGCTGATCCTCTTCTCCCACCCGGCCGACTTCACGCCCGTCTGCACGACCGAGTTCATGGCCTTCGCCGAGATCTATCCGGAGCTGCAGAAACGCGGCACCGAGCTGCTCGGTCTCTCGATCGACAGCGTCTACTCGCACATCGCCTGGCTCCGCAACATCGAGGAGAAGACCGGCACGAAGATTCCGTTCCCGGTCATCGCCGATCTCGATCGCAAGGTCGCCACCGCCTTCGGCATGGTCATGCCCGGCGAGAGCAAGACCGAGACCAGCCGCTGCGTCTTCGTCATCGACCCGAAGGGGATCCTGCGGGCGATGATCTACTACCCGCTCACGACCGGCCGGAACATGGACGAGATCCTGCGCCTCGTCGATGCGCTCCAGACCGCCGATGCGAACGCAGTCGCCACGCCCGCCAACTGGCGCCCCGGCGACAAGGTGATCGTGCCCGCTCCGAACACGACCGAACTGGCCGAGGAAAGGGTTGACGCCGGGCTCGAGTGCGTCGACTGGTACCTCTGCAAGAAGTCTCTGTAATGGCATGCGTGGCGCCGGACGGGTCGCTCAGCACCTCGGGCAGGTTGCTGCTCGAGGCTGTGCGCCCCGACTCCGGGGCGGAGGATGTGGCCGCGATCACGGGGATGCCGCTCTATCGGGTTCGAAGCTCGCTGCGCGAGCTGACGGAGGCGGGCTTCGTCAGCGAGCAGGATGGGCGCTACTCGCAGACCGAGCTCGGCGTCGCGAAGGCGAAGTCGGGGCGCTGAAGCGGCGGTTCGGCCGCGCGCTCCCCTTCCTGTGCCGGGATCAATAGACTCGGTTTTGTGACCGCGGTGCTGATCGATATCGACGGTGTGCTGAGCGTCTCGGGCGAGCCGATTCCGGGGGCCACCGGGGCCGTTCGCCGTCTGCGCGAGGCCGGGCACCGGCTGCGCTTCCTGACCAACAACACAACCTCTCCCCGCGCTCGCCTCACCGAGTCGATGCGCTCGAAGGGCTTCGACATCGAGGAGAAGGAGCTGCAGACCGCGCCACGGGCGGCCGCCCGGGCGCTTGCCGGCCGCCGCGTCCTGGCGCTGACCATGTCGGCGATCGTCGAGGATCTGCAGGGGATCGTCCTGGTCGGCGAGAGCGCGGACGCGGTGCTTCTTGGCGGCGCGGACGAGACGGAGGAGACCGGGCGCGTCTTCTCTCATATGAATCTGGCCCGAGCCTTCGCCGAGCTCGAGGCCGGCGCCGACCTCTTTTGCCTGCACAAGAATGCGTGGTGGCAAACCAAGCACGGGCCCCTGCTCGACTCGGGCGCCTTCGTCGCTGGGCTCGAGTACGCCGCCGGAGTGCATGCGACGGTGCTCGGAAAGCCGAGCTCGGCCTTCTTCGCCGCCGCCCTCGAACAGCTCGATTGCGATCCCGGCCAGGCGCTGATGGTCGGCGACGACCTGACCTCCGACATCCGCGGGGCGCAGCTGCACGGGTTGCGAACCGTGCTCGTGCGTACCGGCAAGTTTCGCCCCGACGTCTACGAGCGCTCGGGAGTTCGTCCGACCGCACTCCTTTCCTCGATCGCGGATCTTCCGGAATGGCTTCAGACGGCGCGCTGAGAGTCGGCCTCGACCTGATCGAGATCGAGCGAATCCGCTCGGCGCTCGAGCGCCCGCGCTTTCGCGAACGCTGCTTCACCCAGGCCGAGCGCGACTACTGCGACTCGCGCGCCAACCCGGCACAGAGCTACGCCGCTCGTTTCGCGGGCAAAGAGGCGGTCGGCAAGGCGCTCGGTTGCGGCGTGCACTTCACCTGGGTCGAGATCGAGATCGCGGGGCGCCCGCGTCCCACCGTCTCACTCTCGGGACGGACGAAGGCCTGGGCCGAGAAGCTCGGGGCGCGGCAGATTGATCTCTCGCTGACTCACTCCAAGGGGATGGCGGCGGCGGTTGTGGTCCTTTCGCTGGTCGAGGACGGCGCCAGATGAGCGGCCGCTCGTCCTTCGAACCTCTTTTCAGCTCGGCTGAGATGCGCGCCGTCGAGAAGGCCTATCCCGGCTATCCCGATTCGATGCGCGAGCTGATGGTGCGCGCCGGAACGGCGGCGGCCGAGCTGGCGCTGCGCCGCTTCCCGGATGCGAAGGCCTACACCGTCGTCTGCGGCGGCGGATCGAACGGCGGAGACGGGTTGGTGGCCGCCGACGTCCTGCGCGCGAACGGACGGGATGTGCTCGTCGCCCGAGCAAAGAGCCGAGAGCAGGAGCTGGGCGACCCGGACGTGATCGTGGACGCGCTTTTCGGCACCGGCTTCTCGGGCGAGCCGCGCGATGACGCCGCCACCCTGATCGAGCGGATGAACGCACACGGGGCGCCGATCGTCTCGGTCGACATTGCCTCCGGCGTCGATGCCTCGACCGGAGAGATCGCAGGGCCGGCCGTGAACGCCGCCGTGACGGTCACCTTTCAGGCGCGCAAGGTCGGGCACGTCGTGGCGCCCGGCCGCTTCCGGCGCGGCGAGCTGGAGGTCGTGGACATCGGTCTCACGGGTGGTGAGACCGCCTGTCGACTGGCGCGGCCCGAGCTGCTTTCGTTGCTTCCGCGGCGCGAGGAGTCGGGTAACAAGTTCGCGTCGGGCTCGGTGCTTGTCATCGGCGGCTCACCCGGTTTGTCCGGGGCCGTGTGCATGGTCGGCGAGGCGGCCTTCCGCGCCGACGCCGGCTACGTCACCGTTGTGATCCCGCGCTCGGTGCTCCTTCCGGTCGAGCTCAATCTGATCGAAGCCGTCAAGCGGCCGGCACCCGAGGATGAAGACGGCAATCTGACCAGCGAAGCGCTACCGCTCGTCGCCGAGCTCGAGCCGCGCGCCCAGGCGCTCGCGCTCGGCCCCGGGATCGGGCGCTCGGAGGCGACGCGGGCGTTCGTGCGCGAGCTGCTCGAGCGGACGACGCTGCCGGCAGTGGTCGACGCCGACGCCCTGTTCGGGCTGGAGCCCGGCAAGTGGGCCTCTCCGCTCGTGCTGACGCCGCACGCCGGCGAGCTGGCCCGCCTGCTCGGCAAGGACTCGGCCTGGGTGAACGAGCACCGCCTGGCCGCCGCGCGCGAGTGCGCCGATCGGTTCGCCGCGGTGACGCTGCTCAAGGGCGCCGACACTATCGTCGCCTCTCCCTCCGGCGAGGTGATCGTTTGCGAGGAGGGGACTCCGGTGCTCGCAACCGCCGGCTCGGGCGACGTCCTCACGGGCGTCGTCGCCGCCTTCCTCGCCAAGGGACTCGAGCCCGCGCTTGCCGCCGCAGCCGCCGCGGTCGCGCACGGGCGGGCCGCCCAGCTGATCGAGCCGCAGGTCGGCGTAGTCGCCGGCGACGTGGCTCGGATGCTGCCGCGGGCTATCGCCCGAAGCTATTGAGGCGCGCCGAGGCTGTTCGGCCGGACTACGTCTCCCGTGCCAACAGTTCGGCGGGGGCGGCCGCCCAGGCCTCGATCGCATCCCAGTCACGGACGTCGGTGAGCGGGAAGAGGCGCTTCAGCGGCGGCGAGTACTTGTCGGGGAAGCGGACGGGCGCCCGTCCTTCTACGATGGAGCGATGCACCGCTCGCAGCTGACGATCGACCTCGGGGCCGTTCGTCGCAACGTCAAACGTTTGATTGTCGCGCTCGACGGGGCCGACCTCTGGGCGGTTGTCAAGGCCGACGGCTACGGGCACGGAGCGGTGGATGTGGCTGGCGCCGCGATCAACGAGGGCGCCCGCACCCTCTGCGTCGTCACGCTGGCCGAGGCGCTCGAGCTGCGTGCCGAGTACCCGACCGCCCGCATTCTCGTGATGAGCCCTCTCCTTCCCGCCGAGATCGCGCGGGCGCGCGAGGCAGGGCTCGAGATCACCGTCATCGATGCGGACATCCCGGAGGGGATACGCGTCCATCTCAAGCTCGACACGGGCATGGGGCGCTTCGGACTGTCGGAGCTTCTTTCCGCGCCGGGGCGAGACATCGTCGGGCTGATGAGCCATCTCGCCACCGCCGACTGCGACCTCGAGTTCGCCCGCGCCCAGGTCGAGCGTTTTCGCCGGCTCACCGAGTCCTATCCCGGCGTGACGCGGCACATCGCCAACAGCGCAGCAGTCCTTCGGATCCCCGAGGCGAGCTTCGACGCCGCCCGCTGCGGTATCGCCCTCTACGGACTGTCGCCCTTCGGCACCGATCCGGCCGACGACGGGCTGGAGCCGGCGCTGCGCTGGGAGAGCCGCCTGGCTCAGGTTAAGCAGCTCCAGCCCGGTGAGAGCACCGGCTACGGCCGGCGCTTCGTCGCCACCGAGCCGACCTGGATCGGGTTGGTGCCCGTCGGCTACGCGGACGGCTTCCGCCGCGACATGACCGGCAGCGAGGTGCTGGTAGAGGGTGAACGCCGCCCGGTCGTCGGGACCGTCTCGATGGACTCCTTCGCCGTCTTGCTCGAGCGCGAACTTTTGGTCGACACCCCGGTCGTGATCGTCGGAGACGGGCTGCTCGTGGAGGATCACGCCCGCATCGCCGACACGATCAACTACGAGATCACCTGCGGCATCTGCTCCGATCGCCGCCGCGCGCGCCGTGTCATCGTCGACGCCTGATCTGCTCGGCGTTGTCCGCGAGGTGCTGGCGGACGAGGAGGCGTACCTGGTTGGCGGCGCCGTGCGGGACGAGCTGCTCGGTCGGGAGCTGGTCGATCTCGACATCGTCTGTCTCGATTCGAGGAGGGCGGCGCGAGCGTTCGCAGAGAAGAGTGGCGGCGCGCCGTTCTCTCTCTCCGAGCGTCACGGTGCCTGGCGGGTGACCTTCCCGAGCGGCGAGTGCGTCGATTTCACACCGCTGCGCGGAACGCTGGCCGAGGATCTGGCGCTGCGCGACTTCACGATCAACGCGATCGCCGAGCCGCTCGCGGGAGGTGCGCTCGTCGACCCCTTCGAGGGGCGGCGCGATCTGGACGAGCGCAGGCTCAAGGCCGTCTCCGAGAGCGTCTTCGACGACGACCCGCTGCGGCTACTACGAGCGGTCAGGTTCGAGGAGGAGCTGGGGCTTCGACTCGATCGTGAGTGCGAAACGCTCCTTCGCTCCCGCGCCGGCCTGGTCGGCAAGCCCGCAGGAGAGCGAATCCTGGCCGAGCTGGAGAAGCTCGGCTGGCCGGGGTATGAACGGCTCGAGCAGCTCGGATTGCTCGCTCCGCTCGGCGGCTCACTCGCGCTGGTCGGTCGCGTCGATCGCTCGCTTGCCGATTCGCCGCGGCTGCGACTGGTTACGGTTTTCGGGGAGAGCCTGCGTCGCCTTCCGATCTCGGGCGAGCTCGGTCGCTACCTCGGCAAGCTGCTCGGCGCCGCGCCGCCAGCCGACAACTCGCCGCGCCAGATCCATCGCTTCCGCCGCGCAACCGAACCGTGGGCGATCGATGCGCTGGCCTTTCTCGGCGCGGGCGGATTCGCCGAGGACGTTCGGATCGCGCGAGAGACGGAGCCCGACGAGCCGCTCCTGCGCGGCGACGAGCTCGGCATCGCTCCCGGGCCGCTCGTCGGCGAGCTGCTCGACCAGATCGCCGAGGAGCGCGCCGCAGGAACGATTGCGACGCGTGAAGAGGCGCTCGAGCTGGCGCGGCGCCGGTCCGGCAGAGGCTGACTCCGGCCAGGTCTAGCCGTTGGCGGCCGAGCGA
>Ga0209745_1002393_pt1 | contig 10723 bp, 9 predicted proteins | sample BarGraNGADG00312_FD_184495 | JGI IMG/M metagenome (GOLD analysis project Ga0209745, IMG submission 184495) | Arctic peat soil microbial communities from Barrow, Alaska - Barrow Graham LP Ref core NGADG0004-312 (SPAdes) (version 2) | ecosystem: Environmental > Terrestrial > Soil > Wetlands > Peat ... | reverse complement strand
GACTGAAAAGCGGGGAGTGGAACTTCCGCATATCAACCGGAACTTTGAGACAAATGTTCCGGGGATATTTATCGCCGGAGAACTTGGTGGTATGGGCCTTATCAGAAATGCAGTCGAACAGGGCAGACAGGCGGTCGAAAATATAGCAAAATCTATAAGGAGGAATCATAATGCAACATATGATCTGATTATAATAGGATCAGGACCGGCAGGCATTTCAGGGTCACTTGCCGCCAGAAAACTTAATCTGAATCTTCTGTTGCTGGACCAGGATACTCTCGGAGGAGCAGTCTATTCATTTCCAAGAAAAAAAATTGTGATGACCTCACCGATGGACCTTCCTTTGTACGGAAAGGTGAAACTGTTTGAGACCACTAAATCAGAGTTGCTTGACCTGTGGCAGACTGTGCTGAAGCAAAACAATATCACGGTTAACGAGAATTCAAAAGTTGAATCTGTAGTTTCTGAGGGTGATATATTTAAGGTTACGACCCAGAGAGGCGAGGTGTTTTCCGCAGCAGCCGTCCTGCTTGCAATGGGAAGGAGGGGAACTCCGCGAAAACTTAATATCCCCGGAGAGGACAAGGATAAAGTTGCCTACCGGTTGCTCGAGCCGGAAGATTTATCCGGGAAAAATATTGTTGTAGTCGGAGGTGGTGATTCTGCAATAGAATCCGCCCTGCTCCTGGCCGATCAGAATCACGTTACTCTTTCTTACAGGAGTGAAGCTTTCAACCGCATCAAACCTAAAAACAGCATCGCAATAAATGAGGCAGTTGAGACAGGCAAGATTAAGGTGTTCCTGAAGAGTAACCTTGTTTCCATAGAGGATGAGCATGTCTTCATAATGACTGCGGACGGAGGAGAACCGGTTAAACTTAAGAATGATCTGGTATATATTTTTGCCGGAGGTGAGCTCCCCACACAGTTTCTTGAGAAAGTCGGGATCAAAATCACAAGAAAATTTGGGGAAACAGTATTAAAACACTAAATTTGGCTAAACACATATACCCTTACAGTGTGGCTTATTGAAGTTCTGGTCAGATTAGAGTGAGAGTTTTATGGATCATGCGACAATAAAAATCAGGATAGTTTTCCTCCTTTGTCTCCTGAACAACCTTAGCCTGTCTGCACAGCTTTCACCAGGTCCTTTGTCAACTTCTCATTCCAGCCTCGAGGGCATTTCAAACTGCACCCAGTGTCATGTTCTTGGAAATAAGGTTTCAGATGCAAAATGCCTTGTCTGTCATACTGAGATCCAATCCAGAATAACTGCAGGGAAAGGATATCACTCATCCGCAGAGGTAAAGGAATATTCCTGTTTCAATTGCCATAGTGAGCATAACGGAAAGGATTCCAAACTCGTACGGTTCAATGCTGAAAATTTTGACCACTCTCTTACCGGATACAATCTGTCAGGCGCTCATGCAGCAATAAAATGCCCTGATTGTCACAACACCACAAACATTTCAAGCCAGAAACTTAAATCAAAAAAGAATACCTGGCTTGGTCTGGATGAAAAATGTCTGAGCTGCCATGCTGACTACCATCAGCAGACCCTTTCGGGCTCATGTCTCAATTGCCATAGTACTGATTCATTTAAACCGGCTTCGAAGTTTAACCACAACACTTCACGGTTTCCGCTTACCGGGAAGCATAAAACCGTCGATTGTCTGAAATGCCACAAGAAAGAAACAATAAACGGCAAGGAATTCCAGGAATTCAGGGGTGTGCCTTTTGGTAACTGTACAAGCTGTCACAAAGACCCTCATCAAAACCAGTTCGGACAGAATTGCCGTCAGTGCCATACTGAAGATTCATTTCTTGCGGTATCCGGAGGACTCTCGAGGTTTGATCATAATAAAACAAATTTTAAACTTGAGGAGAAACACATGACGGTTGGGTGCAAGGATTGCCATAAGGGCAAAACTACGGATCCCGTTAAGCATGACAGGTGTACAGATTGTCATACTGATTATCATAGCGGTCAGTTTGCCAGGAACGGAATCTCTCCTGATTGTTCACAGTGCCACACTGCAAAAGGGTTTAATTTTTTTACATATACAGTATCACAGCACAATACAGGTCTCTTCCCCTTAAAGGGATCTCATTCCGCAACTCCATGCCTGGAATGTCATAAGAAACAGGAAAAATGGAGTTTCAGAGGGATTGGCACAGTCTGTTCTGACTGCCACACTGACGTACACAAGGGTTTGATTCAAACAAAATACTATCCGGAGGCAGATTGCCGGTTCTGTCACAGTGAAAACAGGTGGTCCGGGGTTTCATTTGACCATTCAAAGACAAACTACAGCCTGACAGGAGCGCATGCAAAGCAGGGATGCAGAGCCTGTCACTTCAGACCTGACCACACCGGAGCAGTGCAACAGAAATTTTCGGGATTACCAGTCACCTGTACCAGTTGCCATAATGATTACCACTATGGACAGTTTGAGAAGAATGGTACAACCAACTGCAACGACTGCCATAATACAGAGACCTGGAAGGCTTCAGGGTTCGATCATAATAAAGCAGCTTTCAGGCTTGACGGGAAACATGTTAATGTTCCATGTGCGGAATGTCATAAACCGCAAAGGGAAGGTTCAGTAACTTATATAACGTATAAAATTAAAGATTTCAGATGCGAATCCTGTCATTTATATTAATCTGTTTTCTCCTTCTGTCACTGAGACAGAGAACAGGCCATCCGCACGGTGAGGATTTCAAGCTCAGCTGCAGTATCTGCCATAGCCCGGAGGGATGGCACCTTGATAAAACGATATACTCGTTTGACCACGGTACAACACAACTACCTCTCACCGGGCAGCATGCAAAAACAGACTGCAGACTTTGTCATCCAACCCTGGTATTCAATGAAGCTAAGACTGAATGCAATGATTGTCATACCGACATTCACCAGGCAACTGTCGGGTCAGATTGTGCAAGGTGTCATTCCACTGCCAGCTGGCTTGTAACCAACATTACCGGGATCCATCAACTAAGCCGTTTCCCTTTGCTGGGAGCGCATCGTACGGCTGACTGTACGGACTGCCATCTCTCGGAAAGCCTTGTAAGGTTTGATGTCATCGGAGTTAATTGCGTTGACTGTCACCGGCAGGATTACGCGGCCACCACACAGCCAAACCATGTCCAGGCCGGTTTTCAGGAAGATTGCTCTGCTTGTCATCCTGTAAATGCCTTTCAGTGGACCGGCGCAGGATTTGATCACAGCTTCTTTAAGCTGACGGAAGGTCACGCCAATCTCGAATGTGTTCAGTGTCACGGTACAGCCAGCTATTCCGACGCAAACCCGGATTGTTATTCATGCCATCAGGATGATTATCTGGCAACGACGAACCCGGTGCACTCAGCATTGGCATTCCCTACAACCTGTACCACTTGCCATACCCTAAGCCGGGGATGGACGCCGGCGTCATTTACTGAGCATGACAACCAGTCATTCCCGATATACTCGGGAGCGCACAAGGGAAAGTGGGCATCTTGCAACGACTGCCATCCGAGTCCTTCAAATTACTCTCAGTTTACGTGCCTGAGCTGCCACGAACATAACCAAGCCTCTATGGACAGCAAGCATAATGAGGAAAGCGGATATTCATACACGAGCACTGCATGTCTCGATTGCCATCCGACTGGCGCTGCAGGCGACAGATGATGATATGAAAAGAGTTACAATCATATTGTTCAGCTTTTTTTTAATTGCAGGGTTAAAAGGCCAGTCAGTAACTGAAAACCTGGTTGGGAAGGTTTCGTTTGTGAGCTCTCAGAATATTTATGTAAAATTCAAGTCATGTGAAGGCATATCTGCAGGCGATACACTCTATATCCCGGCAGGGGATACCCTGGTCCCTGCCCTGATAGTCAATAGTCTGTCATCTGTTTCATGCCTGTGCAGTTCTATATCTGATGATCCTGTTCCTCTTGATCATATAGTAATCGCCCGGATCAGGACTGACAAACCGGATACTGTACCCAGTGAGGCTGTGAGTGTCAGTGATGTCCCTCCGCGGCAGGAGATTAAACCTGATTCACTAAACAGGAAACTGAAAGCAATTGAAAAGAAGCAAAAGGTATGGGGGAGCATCTCTGTGAATTCATATACTGATTTTTCAGATACTGATGTGCCTGATATCCAGCGTTTCAGGTATACTTTGTCATTAAATGCCCTGAAAATTGGCGGATCCGGGTTTTCTTTCGAATCATATATCTCATTCAGGCATAATGCAGGAGAATGGCAGGCGGTGCAGGACGATCTTTTCAGTGCGCTCAAGATCTATAATCTCGCAATCAGATATGACCTGAACGAAACCACAAGCTTCAGTCTCGGGCGACGCGTAAATACCCGGATAGCAAGTATGGGAGCAACAGATGGAATTCAGTTTGAGAAATCATTTAATAACTTTACTGTTGGTGTCCTGGCCGGATCAAGACCTGATTATCAAAATTACAGCCTTAATCCGAAACTCTTTCAGTATGGTGCATACCTGGCATACAGCACGAAGAGTCAGGGAAGGCGCACTGAGAGTTCAATTGCCTTTGTTGAGCAGACAAATGATTTCAGGACTGATAGGAGATTTCTTTATTTTCAGCATTCAAACAACCTGATTAAGAATCTGAATTTTTTCAGCACAGTTGAAATGGACCTGTTCAGCATTGTTAATGACGTCCCGGGGAGCACATTCGACCTTTCAGGATTGTACCTTTCACTGTCGTACAGAATTTCAGGAAAATTCTCAGTTAATGGTTCTTATGATGCCAGAAAGAACGTCACATATTATGAAACATACAAAACTTACACTGACAGGATACTGGAAGAAGGAATGAGACAAGGCTACAGGGTATCCGGCAACTGGCGGATTATCAGGAATATGGCTGTTGGTGTTCATGCTGGTTACAGGTTTCTGAAAAGTGATCCTTTTCCATCACGAAGCCTGAGTGGTTATTATACTTACAGCAATATCGGCGGACTGAATTTTTCGGCCACACTGTCCGGCACCTACGTGGAAACAAGTCATATTAACAGTTCAATTGCCGGGCTGAGTCTTTTAAAAGACTTTTCAGGAGGGAAGTTCCAGTCGGGTGTCGGGTACCGGCTGGTTAACAACAGGATTTCGGAAAACAGGACTGACCTTCTTCAGCATATCGGAGAACTGAACATCTACTGGAATGTCTTTGAGAAACTGTCATTTTCTGCAAATTATGAGGGAACATTTGGTAAGGAAAATGTCTTTCAGAGAATTTATATCCAGCTGAGAAAAAGTTTCTGAGGCTGCCATGTACGGAAGATCATTCATAAGGAAATGTTGTTGGTTTTTCTGCGGACTTGTTCTGGTTGCTGTGGCAACCGATGACATGGCCCTTTACGGTCAAACAGAGGATCCGGCTTCTTCGTGGACAACAGGAGCTGATTTATACAGCAGCTTTGTCTGGAGAGGCACGAGGCTTAGCGGACCTGCGGTTCAGCCTGTGATTGAATTCAATTCCGGCTTTTTTACGGCAGGAGCCTGGGGCTCTTTCGATTTTAATGATTACCAGGAAGTCGATCTTTACCTTTCATTCGCCCTTACCGAAAGTATCAGCATAGGAATACAGGATTACTACCTTCCCGGCCTGGCATATTTTGATTATTCAAGCGCATCAGGAAGCCATGCTTTTGAGATCAACCTTAGCTATTCGGGAGAGCATGTGAGTCTGGAGGCTGATTATGTGGTAAACGAAGCAGGCGGTGCCGGATCATTGGGAGGAGATCTTTATTTTGAAGCGGGGATCGCGTTTGATTATTTCACCGTATTCATGGGAGCCGGCAACGGATGGCATACTTACGATCCCGTGGAGGATAAAGCGGCTTTTAACGTCTGCAATATCGGACTTGAAGTTTCTAAAGACATAGTAATAACTGACAGCTTCAATATTCCTGTAACCGGGCAGATTATATTCAATCCTGATTCGGAGCAAATGTTTCTTGTCGCGGGATTTACGTTTTGACTATTATTTTTAATTTTGTCCGGCAATAAATAACCAGCTTAGAATGTACACAACCGATAGTCAGATCCTGAGAAGATCAGGTTTTAAAACCATTGTATTTTCAATATTAATTCTTCTTATTACCCTAAGTGTCAGTGCCCAGCGCAGGAGTATCAAATGGTCTGAAGATGGGAATTCTTATTATCAGCTGGAGAATAACGAACTCATCAGACACATTCTTCCGGGCAACGAGACAGACATCGTTATCTCAAAAAATCAACTCATCCCTGCCGGGAGTTCCGTCCCGCTGAAGATCAGTTTCTTTGCATTTTCAGATGACCAGCGGAAGGTTTTGTTATTCACCAACACAAAGAAGGTCTGGAGACTGAATACCAGGGGTGATTACTGGGTACTGGATATGAAGACCGGGGAACTGAATCAACTGGGAAAGACTTTGCCGCCTTCCTCGCTGATGTTCGCCAAATTCTCTCCAGACAGCAGGTCGGTGGCGTACGTCAGCGGCAACAATATTTATGTGGAAGATCTCAGGAAAGCCCGGATCAAAGCCCTTACCACGGACGGTTCAGTTACATTGATCAACGGCACTTTTGACTGGGTCTATGAAGAGGAATTCTACTGCCGGGACGGTTTCAGATGGAGTCCTGATAGCAAATCTATAGCATACTGGCAGCTTGATGCAAGTTCAATCAGGAAGTTCTACATGATCAACAATACTGATTCGATTTATTCCCGGCCTGTTCCGCTTGAATATCCGGTTGCAGGCGAAAAGCCTTCTGTCTGCAAGGTCGGGGTAATAAATATTGCTGACGGCAAAACCGTCTGGATGAAAATTCCAGGTGAGCCGGATCAGAATTATATAATCAGGGCTGAGTTTATCCCCTCCTCAGGAGAGCTTCTCATAAACCAGCTTAACAGGCGACAGAACTGCAGTAAACTCTTTGTCTGCGATACAAGGACAGGTAACCCGAGATTAATCAGTGAGGAAACTGACGAAGCCTGGTTAGATGTTGAGTACACAAAAAATCCACGTGACATCGACTTTACAAATGACTATACTTGGTTGGATAATGGCAAAAGCATACTTTGGATTTCTGAAAAAAGCGGCTGGAGACAGCTTTATGAGATCTCACTGGAAAACGGAGCTGAAACGAAGATAACCAATTGCGATTTTGATATCATTGATTTTAAGGGTGTCGATCAGACAGGTGGTAATGTTTATTTTTCTGCTTCACCATTAAATGCCACTCAGAAATATCTGTACCGCACAAGACTGGTTGGCACGGGAAATACTGAACTGCTGAGCCCTTCGGCCCTTACGGGAACACATGACTATTCAATATCACCGGACGGAAGATTTGCCACCCACACTTTTTCCAACCACTTCACCAGACCGTCTCAGGAACTGATCTCACTGCCTGACCACAGACCGCTGAACGAAAAGGAAAGCATTATTGCCAGGCTGGATAAGCTTGTAACACCTTCCTCAATGGAGTTTTTTAGAGTTACCACATCCGACAGTGTGGAAATGGACGGATGGCTGGTTAAGCCGAAGAATTTTGATTCCGGCAGGAAATACCCTGTTGTATTTTTTGTATATACTGAACCCGGGAACACTACCGTGACAGATGTCTACGGTGTCAACAGTAGAGAAAATCTGTATACAGGCGATATGGCTGAAGACGGATACATTTATGTTTCAGTTGATAATCGCGGGACGCCCGCTCCCAAGGGCAGAGCATGGAGGAAATCCATTTACAAACAGATTGGCCAGATCAACATCCATGATCAGGCAATGGCGGCAAAAGAAATATTAAAATGGGATTTTGTCGATCCTGAAAGAGTGGCTGTCTGGGGCTGGAGCGGCGGAGGCAGCGCAACCCTGGGTCTGTTGTTTCAGTACCCTGAGATCTACAAGACAGGCATCGCAATTGCACCAATAACCAATCTCCTTACTTATGACAATATCTACCAGGAGCGGTATCTTGGTCTTCCGCAGGAAGATATTGAGCCATATACGAAAGGTTCCCCTGTCACCTATGCTAAGAACTTGGTAGGGAATCTGTTGTATATTCACGGAACCGGCGACGACAATGTTCATTATCAGAATGCTGAAATGCTGGTAAATGAACTCATTAAATACAACAAGCAATTTCAGTTCATGCCCTATCCGAACCGCACGCATGGCATCTCGGAAGGTGATGGTACGATAGAACACCTGCATACCCTTTATACCAATTTCCTGAAGACATACTGTCCTCCCGGCCCAAAATGACGTTTTTCAAAGCCTGAGACCTTGAATGTCATACCTGAATCGACCCAAATCCTGATTTTTCATCAATCCACGGCAACCGTTAGTCAAATACGGATTTCGGTACGATTCTGAAAGAACTGTCCCCGTACTGCCCGGATAATCAAGGTTATAACATACAATTGTCAGGCTATCAGGTGAACCATACCCGGATTTCCGGTAAAAACCCGTCCTGTTTTGACGAATTGCCCCCTGACCGGGGCGGACAGATCATTAATGTTTACAGTCATGTGTTTTGGGTAGATTAATGCGCAGTTAAATCATCCCATTATCCCACTAAATGGGCATTTGCGCTTTGCAGAAAGACTTTCGCGGTTTATCTTTAACCTATAATTAAACCGCAAAATCATGGAAGATGTTTCAACTTTAGAGAACACCATAATTGCAGGTGAAGAAACATACCGAACCAAAGTCAACGCTGATAAAAGATCACCAAGGTTGACAGGTTTCAGTGATTCTGCTACCAAGTTGATAACTGAGGGGGGGATAAACTTCTTCCGTTACCTTAAGAAACGCGGTATGTCTGATGAGACTGACCTGATTGTTCTTTCTTCAAAGAGCCATTATTTCTATGATGAAAATGATTTAAAAAGAGTCAGGGTGCTTGTTAACCTCAGGAAATTGAATGTGATAAAGCATCTTGACATGTTTCTGAATACTATCGTGCGGATTTTGCCTCTGGATACAAGTTTCGTAGGGTATTTTTCAGATAACAATGCCCCTTTACAGAATGGCCTGGGCAGAAGGTTTTCGAAGCTGTACGGCAGACTTATCAATCTGATGGACGGAAAAACTGACCGGATAATGAATACCAATGATGTCAGGGGACTTCTTGAAAGGAACGGTTTTGAGGTCATTAATATGACAACGATCAGCGGCCAGACGTATTTTCATTCACACTGTGTTCAACGACCGGTTGAACTAAAGGCCTCATAACTAATTAAACGGAGTATTAATTCCGAATGACTATAATAGATAGAGCACAATGAGAACAATATATCAGATAAAATCAGAAGAATGTGGAACGGTTCTGCTCAAAAAACGAAAAATCGCAAAAGCCTTACGCTGGTGGTTGCGTGAAAAAGGATTTACATACCAGTATATCTATTTTTCAAATTAAGTCGGAGATGCAAATGTTTACGCCACATGATATCCTTCTTAAAGAAGGACCGGCGGGTTATGGCAAGTTATTCCAATTAAATTAAATATTAACCAACAGGGATTAGCGGAGTCAGATAAGAGTTTAGGTTATTTTCAGATCAGAGGAAAGGGGTCATCTATTCAGATGGCCCTTTTTCATTTTACAATAAATCACATCCACAGATGGGGAGACTCACTACCTGAATTTCTTTTGAGATGAATCACGGTAGATCCTGTTTATACCATTTGCCCTGTAATTGCCTTTTTGGGTGAGAGTATTGGCCATATTGTTGACAGAGTCATTGTATGCAGGACAGACGGCCTGGTTGCAGGCACTAAGCAGAATGACCAATAGTAAGAGAATGAATAGTTTTTTCATCACTACAAACTTAAAACAAAAACCTTTCAAGGTCAAATCCGAATGAAGAATTATCTCAGGAGGATTGGCTTACAATTTCCCTGTGAACTTTACAGAAACATCAAATAATTTTTGCTTTTGGTACAATTAGAACATTTTTTGGGACGAATCATATATACGGTTAGCCGGGAATAGCTGAACTTAGCTAAAGAAATATAAAAACCTCCGACATGAAAAAAGCTATTCTTCTCATGATGTTACTTTGCATCTTGCTGACAGTTCCGCTGTTGGCTACTACCTTCCGGGTTAACAACAAGGTCTCGGATAACGCAGGCGCGAAGATCTACTCAACTCTTGAAAAAGCGCAGGAAGCGGCATCAAATGGCGATACCATTATGCTGGAAGGATCACAGGATGACTATTTGACAGCTTTTGACCTTACTAAACGATTGATCATCAAAGGGCCGGGCTATTTTCTGGATGAGAATCCGGGTATCTCAGCAAACAAACTACCGGCAGTTATATATTACCGCGCTGATGATTGCAACCGAGGCAGGCCAGGCTGAGATAGTAAAGCTGCTGTTGGTTCAGGGAGCAGATCCGGACCTGATATGGGAGGGAACCACCGCTTTGATGATTGCTTCACAGGAAGGAAAAACGGAAGTAGCCAGACTGCTTCTTGAGGCAGGAGCACAAACGGATCTGCAGGATAATTTTGGATGGACAGCCCTGACCATCGCTGCCCAGTTTGGTCGTACGGATATAGCGAAGCTCCTGCTTGAGAATGGAGCAAGAATGGACCTGCAGGCAAGCGACGGCATTACCACTCTGATGATAGCGTGCAAGGAAGGGAAGACCGAAATTGTGAAGATACTGCTCGAAAAACGGACGCAGGTCAATATGCAGGATACATA
>Ga0209745_1002389_pt1 | contig 10730 bp, 5 predicted proteins | sample BarGraNGADG00312_FD_184495 | JGI IMG/M metagenome (GOLD analysis project Ga0209745, IMG submission 184495) | Arctic peat soil microbial communities from Barrow, Alaska - Barrow Graham LP Ref core NGADG0004-312 (SPAdes) (version 2) | ecosystem: Environmental > Terrestrial > Soil > Wetlands > Peat ... | reverse complement strand
TTTTCACTTTTTTGCCGAGCTTCTCGGGAGGTTGTCCTGCAGCCAAGGCAGCTGCGGCACGCACAAAGAGCGTTATCTCATCGGCATCGTCGTCATTGCTCAGGTTGACTATGAGGTCGGGTTCCGAGTTCAGGATGAGGTTGAACATCCCGTTGTCAGCACCAATAAAATAATGTCCCCGGGCTTTAACGAGCAGGTGAGGCTTCTCGTCCGAACCCTCACTGCTGACAAATACAAGATGTATTGTGCCTTCGGGGTAGTGGCTGAAGGTATTCCTGATCACAAAGGCACCATGCATAATATTCAGCGGAGGTATTCTGCTTGCATTATTCACCACAACGGCGCCGGGGCAGCTCGTACTCAGCTTGCCCCTGAGTATGCCAAGAAAGATATCGTCCTCCCTCCACTCCGTCGTCAGTGTGATCAATGCCATTCTCAAAATAGTTACAGCAAAGATAATCTTCTGAAAAAAATAAACTTACTTTGTGAAGGAGCGGTTTTAAAAATTTAAGCTGATCGTAAAGCATTGATTAACAGCCGACAGAAAGAAAGAGAGAGATTAGGCGGATGACTGAAAGAGTGATTTTACTTGATGGGATTGATCCTGTGGTCATGTTTGGGCCGAACAACAGGCTTCTGGAACAGATACAGGGTTATTTTCCAAAGATAAAGCTTGTTGCCAGGGGAAATGAGATCAAATGCATGGGAGAAGCCGAAGAGATTGCTCTGTTTGCCGACAAAATATCAGTCTTGCTTGATTATTACAGGCATTACAACAGGCTTGATGAAAATGACCTGGAGCGTCTCCTGCTTGATGATGATCATATGCGCACTGCCTCGAATGGTGATTTTGAGGATACCCTTGTTTTTGGCACGAATGGCAGGCCGGTCAGAGCCCGGACCGTCAACCAGCTCCTTCTGGTGAAGGAATATTCAGACAATGATCTTGTTATTGCGGAGGGACCGGCAGGTACCGGTAAGACATATACTGCAATAGCGCTGGCCGTGAGAGCGCTGAAGAACCATGAGGTGAAGAAGATTGTCCTCACCCGTCCTGCCGTGGAGGCAGGAGAACGCCTGGGCTTTCTGCCCGGTGACATGAAGGATAAGCTGGATCCCTACCTGCAGCCGCTCTATGATGCACTCCATGATATGATCCCGTCACGCAAGCTGGAGCAATGGATTGAAGACGGGACGGTGCAGATAGCACCCCTCGCCTTCATGCGCGGACGAACGCTTGAGAACAGCATTGTAATTCTTGATGAGGCACAGAATGCAACTGTCAGCCAGCTGAAGATGTTCCTTACCCGTATGGGTGTCAGCTCGAAGTTCATACTCACAGGAGATACTACCCAGATAGACCTTCAAAGGAGAAGTGAATCAGGCCTTCTTCAGGCAATAAGATTGCTGACGGACATCGAAGGCATTTCGGTCATACGGTTTGATGAAAGAGATATTGTCAGGCACAGGCTCGTCAAACATATCGTCAGAGCATATGACAGCGAAGAGAGAAGTCAGAACGAAGAAAGGAAAGAGACAAAATAGCATAACTATGACAAAGGCGATCACAAGGACAGACTTTAATTTCCCCGGACAGAAAGGTATATACAGGGGCAAAGTAAGAGATGTTTATAATATTGATGACAGATACCTGCTGATGGTGGCTTCTGACCGTATTTCAGCATTTGATGTTGTTTTGCCGGAAGGTATTCCTTTTAAAGGTCAGGTTCTTAATCAGATAGCAGCAATGTTCCTCGACATGGTCAGGGATATAGTACCCACCTGGAACATCGCATCACCTGACCCGAATGTGACAGTGGGCTACCGGTGTGAGCCCTACCCGGTCGAGATGATTGTAAGAGGTTACCTCACCGGCAGCTCATGGAGAACATATAAGTCAGGTATTCACTCAATCTGCGGTATCCCTTTGCCTGATGCAATGAAGGAGCACCAGCGCTTCACGCAGCCAATTATCACACCCACCACCAAGGCTGAACACGGGAAACATGATGAGGACATTTCAGGTGAAGAGATAGTAAGCTCAGGGCTGGTGTCAAAATCAGAGTACGCCAAACTTGAAGATTATGCCATGAAGCTTTTTCTCCGGGGTTCGGAGATAGCTGCCGCACACGGTCTCATACTGGTTGACACCAAGTACGAATTCGGCAAACGTAACGGAGAAATCTATCTCATTGATGAGATACATACCCCGGACAGCTCGCGGTACTTTTATGCTGACGGATACGAGGATCGCTTCTCCAGGGGAGAGCAGCAGAAACAACTCTCAAAAGAGTTCGTGCGTGAATGGCTTATGGCAAATGGTTTCCAGGGAAGGGAAGGAGAAAAGGTTCCTGAAATGACCCCGGCCTTTGTCACGGAGGTATCAGACCGCTATATCGAACTATATGAAAACATCACCGGCACGAAGTTTGTCAGAGCTGAGGCAGAAGACCCGGTGAGGCGGATTGAGAGAAATGTTGAACTGTTCCTGCCGGAGCTTAAATAAATACCGTTGGAAACTGTTTTAATGCAATGAATATTAATTTTGCACTTCACAAACTGTCAGATATGTTGCTGAAACGTACTACACCAGCCTTTATACTTCTGGTCATTATGTTGTTACCGGCTGAGCTGTCCGCTCAGGTGCCGGCGCCTGTGACGGTTGAGAAATCAACCCAGAAGATAGTTGTTGAGGGGAGGGTGTATTATATGCACCAGGTTTTAAAAGGCCAGACACTCTATTCAATTTCCAAAGCATATAATGTGACTGTTGACCAGCTCAACCGTGATAATGAAATACCGGCTACGGGTATCAGGGAGGGTCAGATGCTTAAGGTGGCGGCTACCGCCCCTGCCTCCGATCCGGCTTCGGCAGCACCTGGCTCCAATGCGGCTTCAGCAGCACCTGGCTCCAATGCGGCTTCGGCAGCACCTGCAAACCAGGATCAGCGTTATCTCTACCACAGGGTGAAAAGAGGAGAGACCCTCTCATCAATTGCCGGTGAATATGGAATATCAGTGCGCGACCTGAAGAAAGCAAACAGGCGACTTCTCTTTCCGCACGAGGGTGATTATCTGATGATACCCCGCAAAAAAATGACCGGGCAACCTTCTCAGAAGAAGGCAGTACCTGATACCGTACCTCTGTCTGTCGAGCGCACAGATTCACTGATTGGTCCCGGCGAGAAGGAGATGTTCACAGAACTTTCAGAGAATACCGTCATAAAGAACCTGACAGGCTCCGTAAAAATAGCCGTCATGCTCCCGTTTTTCATAAATGAGAATAACTCGAGATCTTATTTGGATTCAACCAAAAGGGATCCGCAGGGCAACAAAATCTACAGGGAAGTGGATATGGACGACAACTGGATCTATGAGGGCAGCCTGCCTTTTCTTGAAGCTTATGAGGGCATCCTGATTGCTGTTGACAGCCTGCGCGCACTGGGACTGAATATCGAGCTTGATGTTTATGACATTGGTGGTGATACAACAGAACTCAACAGGATAATATGGTCAGGAAAGCTAAATGATGTTGATCTGATCATTGGTCCCGTATTTTCAACCAATCTGAACCGAATGGCTGCCTATGCGGCTGAACGTGATATTCCCATCGTATCTCCAGTACCGCTTCGAGACCAGAATATTGTCGAGAACAGACCTACTCTATACAGGGTATTCCCGTCAGCAGGCATTTCCCAGGATGTAGTAGTAAGGGAACTGAAATCTCATCGGGGAAGCAACGTCGTTTTCGTCTATTCCGACACCTTGATGAATGACCCGAAAACATCAGGGTTCTGGAACAGAGTAAGAACGGCAATGGTTACTGACAGTCTAAGTGACACCGCTCTGGTCACTGCGCATTATTTTACAGGGGCAATAAAGAAGCGTGACACCTACAGCGGGGTTGCATCATTCGAAGGTTTTCTGAATCCTGACCGTGAGAATATTATTATACTTGCTTTTACACAAACTCCTGTTGTCAGCTCGGCTTTCTCTACACTCCATACCTTGTCACGCAAGTACGATATCAAAGTGATCGGTTATCCTGAAATAGGGGGGCAGGAGACAATTGAGATCAAATACTATTATGATCTTGAGGTCTTTATCCCTACTGAGTCACATATCGATTTCAGTTCTCCGGCTGCTTTATCGTTCAATTCTGCCTTCAGGAAAAAATTCAAGACAGAGCCGATGGCTGAGAGTTTCGCATGGAGAGGTTTTGATATCGCATATTACTTTGTTGGCGGAATTGCCAGTTATGGCCGCGAATTCCTGAAAGACCCGGGTATTTTTAATCCTGCACTCCTGTGCCTTGACCCTGACTTCAGGCGCGAACGCTCCAGTGACGGTTATGAAAACAGGGGGATGTTTATCCTTCATTATAAGAAGGACATGACTATTGAGGTTATGAGTCCTTTGCCTGAAGAAAATGCTGAATTAAAATCTGAAGTTCAGTATCAGGACTGACCCTTCAGGCTCATAAGCACAAAATCAATAACAATCGGCAGGTCCTCAGGATTGACTCCGTTGGCAGTAAGGGCAGGGGTATCATCGTTAAAGATATTAATGAATGTCTCAACAGTCATTTTACCGCTCTCCAGCGCATTGATATAGTACTCTGAAGCTTTGCGCGGATTAGCCTTGCACAAGGCCAGATGACCCATGTTGATCAGGTCATGGGGAGTCAGGCCTGCTTCTGCAAGACGCTCGAAATATCGCTCCGCCTCATTGAATTTGCCTGTCATAAGATAACACCATGCAATAGGTCTCAGGACCTTTACGTTCCCGGGATCCTGATATTCAATCCGGAAATAATATTTAAGCGCCTCTTCATAATTGCCTGTGTCAAGAAAACAGTGGGCTGTCATCAGTATGGAAGTAAGGTCATCAGGCTCGCTCTTCAGTGCCCTGAGGTAGATGTTCAGTGCCTCATGATTCCTGTTCAGTTTTCTCAGGCATAAGCCAATTTTGCGTAGTGTCCAGGTCTTCGGATCAATGATTGACGCCATCGTATACTTGTCGAGCGCTTTCTCATATTCTCCTGCCTTCTGGTAGCAGTACCCTGCTTTTTCATGGAGTTCTGCATCATCGCTCACTGATTTGATCACGGAGAGGTACAACGCCAGTGCATCATCATAGTACTCTTTTCCGAAGAAATAGTCTGCAAGGGACCTGTCGTCAGCGGTTGTACCGCACACATCCCTGTAAAACAATGAGTTGTAGATATCGAGGCGGCTCATGAAGAGGTCGTCAAACTCATTCTTGTAGTCTGAAAGCTTATAGAACCGGTAAAGATCATGGATATACTGTGTCAGGTTCGTTCTGAAGACCGCCGATGGATCGGTAAGTGCACTATCATATTTCATTTGTTCAAGGCCCTCAAGTTCCATCCTGAATACCTTCAGCATCATGTTTTTCTGTTCAGCGGGCAGGAATTTCATATTAAGGATGAGCGAAAACTTATCCGAGTTACAGATAAACGGGGTCTTGTACAGTGCTTCGGCAAGCTCATTAATGCCGGGACCGAGGATCTCATCCCTGAAGATAGCATCCACAGCCTCATGATCGGGATAGAAGGGTATGAACCAGTTACGCAGTTCCCTGAAGAAGTCAAACTTTTTCAAGCCTGAGAAGGCTGACATGTAAACATCAGATCCCTCCATCTGCAGGTTGGTCAGCTCCTCCATTGTCTTGAACATTTCCTCCGAGTCTTTAAACATGTCTGACCAGTCAGGGTTCTGTCCTTCTTCGGTATTCTCCCCCAGGATAGCATCAAGGTCCAGCTTTTCTTCTATGCGCGGCCTGAGCTTAACCACCTTGGGGAGTATCTCGTCATTCATTCGTCTGCTCAGCTTCTCTGTGTCACGTGATCTAATTGCCTGAAGCACTACCAGGCGGCAGTTTTCCCTGAAGTTGTTATTTGCTGCCAGCTCTCTTACTGTCTGCATGACCTCCGGATAAAGACTGAGGCGGTCATCGTAATAATAGAGGCTGAGTACCAGTCCTGTCAGTGCTCTTTCTGGTACGTGCTGAGTAGGGTCCAGATAAAGCTTAGCAAGAAGATTGAGCTTGGCCGGATCCCATATCCGGAGGCTGCTCAGCGTGATGGCGCTGACAAACGAAGCCATTTCATGCCACATAAACTTTCCAGACCTCCGGAGTATGTCAACAAGACTTTCTTCGGCCTCACCATAGTAGTCTGTCAGCCATAAATGATTGAAAATGATCCCCGAGAGATGCTCCCTTTCTGCTGCCTGCTCCCTTTCTGTCTCAGGTTTTTTTATCTCAGCCGATGCCAGGAGGTCATCTAACCTCGACTTAAACACAAGGTCATCAACGCTCTGTATTATATTGCCACCCCTTAGTCTTTCCTCTCTTTCTTCACGGGCTCTGACAGAATAAGTGTACCACCCAGAATGATGTGCCAAAATGTCCTGTTTTATTTTATCGTTCAGCCTGAGAATACTCTGGAGAAGTTTGATGTATACTTTCTGACGGCTCGGGTCGTTAATGCCGTCAACAGTATACTTAAGGATGTTCATATAAGTCATTTTCAGCTCCGCGAACTCATCCCTGAAGCCTCCAAATGAAACATTATCAAGCATATCGGACATAATGTCAAAGCTCTGTTTGACCTTACGCCTCACAACAAGGTTACAAATTCTCTTGTGCTGAAGTATGATGGTGGATACATTCATTTTATTCAGATAATAACATACATCTGAAAAACAAAGCAACAATCAGGCCACTGGAAGGTTCAGAAGGTAAAACCTATGCTGACATAAGGCTTAACCGCTTTATAGAATACCTCTCTGTCATATAAACCGTGCATTACTCCGAGGCGGATCGGGCCGGCGATGGTCATATAACCGATTCCCAGCCCATACCCGCCAACCAATGAGAAGCTTTTGGTACGGTCAAGTTCCTGGATTGCAAAGAGGTTAGTGCCGAAACTAATATGAAGGTCTTTAGCCACCTCAAAGTCAGCACTAAGCCTGACACCGGCAAGGCTTTTTAATGGTATCTGATTATCAAAGAAACCTATTGCAGACACTGACCGCTCGGTTGTCGGAGTTATGCCGCCTAAAAGGAAAAAGCTGTTCTGTGCAGAGACAGTATCAGCATCTGTTAAGAACAGGGCTTCCCCGCCAACATTCCAGGTCAGTTTGGGTGCGGGTGACCAGTAGGTACTGAACCAACCCCTCATGGTAAAATTGTGGTGGAAAGAGAAGTCTCCCGGGTCCTCCCTGATATAGTCCGTTCTCTGTGTATCTGTCTTTATAACACCCCTGACAAGCTTTGAGAGTGAGGCAGATACGCTGTAGGTGATTCCTTCATTCGGGAAGTGCTTGGTATCCAGGGTGTTTGCCTGGTAACTATAGGCAACGGTGACATAATCATAAGAGAGTCTTTCAATATGGCTGGCTGAGAGACGATCAGTAATGAGATTATCTGTTTCAAATCTGAAGCTGAGGTTCATCAGGTGGTTAAGGCTTATTCTTTGACTGACTGAGAGACTCGTAATGTAGTTCTGACTTAACATAGGGCCTGTTTCACCTCTCAGTTCGATGAGAGGAAACCGGGTATTGTCCATAAAAAATGACGCTTCGAGGCCAAACTTCTGACTTCTGTCAAGGAACTGGATAGTACCTAACCTTAACCTGTAGTACTGTCCGATATATGATTCGGCATAGATAACGGACCTTTGTGTAACCAGGTCCCTGATTGAAAGGCTAAGCACGGCCCCTGCACTCAGTGCATTGTCATAATGCAGCGATCCATAAATCATAGCTTTCGGCCGTTCAATACAATCAATCTCCAGAAGGAGGGAATCATTCCGGGGAATAATTTTGTAACTGACTTTTTCAAACCATGCCTTTCCATAGAGCAATTCAATTCTTTCAGCGAGCAAATCCCTGCTGACCTTCTGACGGGGACTGATATCAAGAACACCTATGATCTCTTCGTCACTTATAATGCTGTTGCCAGTCACATCAATCCTGTCAAAAACATGATATTTAATTTCCGGCAGTGGTACCAGCGGTGCCTGAGTTCCTATTGCGTTAAGCGAATCAGCCAATCGTCTGAACTTCTCTTTAAAAGGAAGGGCTGCACGATAACCTGCTTCAATGATTGTGTCGATATGGTTGAAGTCCAGGGTACTAAAGCCCTTCATATCGGGCTCGATCATGATGTCGGTTTTTCTCTTCTCATCGCCGTAATCTGCAAGGCTGGTCAGAAAACCGATTTGCTTGAGAATCCCATAAACAGACTCAAGGTCTTTCTCGGTATATCTTACGAAACCGACGTAGGACCCTATTACGATGTCAGCACCCATATCCCGCAGTTCGGTGGCAGCATAATTGTGGACGACGCCACCGTCAACGAGCAAAGCGGTGTCGATCCTGACGGGTGTGAATACTGAAGGTATGGCCATGCTTGCTCTGATAGCCTCTGGCAGATAACCCTCAGTAAGCAGCACCGCTTTACCTGTAAGCAAATCAGTTCCCACACAAAGAAAAGGTATCGGCAGCCTGGAGAAATTGCTGATGTTGGCAGCCGACCAGGAATAATAACTTAGCAGATTGTCTACCTGCTGACCGGTTATCAGACCTGAGGGCAGCTGGATCTTTTCCCTTGTAATGGGCAGGGAGATCAGGCTGTTGTAAAAGTGTTTCTTCTCGAGAAAAATGATCCTGTTCTCAGGTATCCTGTCAGAGAGTATCAGGTTTAAGTCCGAACCCCTGAAAAAACCTGCAATACTGTCGGTTGTATACCCCATTGCATACAAACCGCCAATGATACTTCCCATGCTGACCCCTGTGATATAATCAGGCCGCAGTCCGGCTTCTTCCATCACTTTTATGACGCCGAGATGAGCAAGTCCTTTAGCCCCGCCTCCGCTGAGAGCAAGACCTATTTTTGGTCTTGCTACAGGGTCCTGCGATTTAACCTGTTCAGAAAAGAGGACAACCACCAAGACAAAAAATACTGCCAGCGATTTAGATAAAGGTCTCATACCGGAACCTTTCAGGAATTGAAATTTTCATTATCAGGATTAGCAAGTTAGGTAAAACAAGTATATTAGAAACATGAAAAGTCATGAAAAAGTTCTGGCTGGATGGCTTCCTACATCAAAAAAAGAGATGGAGGCGCTGGGGTGGGAGCGTGCTGATGTCATACTTTTTACCGGTGACGCTTATATTGATCACCCCTCTTTCGGGGCAGCCGTTATAGCGAGGGTGCTGGAGGCTGCCGGCCTGCGTGTGGCGGTGGTGCCGCAACCTAACTGGCGTGATGATCTGCGCGATTTCAGCAAGCTCGGTGCTCCGCGATTTTTCTTTGCCGTCACAGCCGGTAACATGGATTCCATGGTAAACCATTACACCGCCACGCGCAGGCTACGGTCCGATGATGCTTATACTGCAGGCGGTGCAGCAGGATTCCGCCCTGATTATTCTACCATTGTCTATACACAGGCTCTGAAAAAACTCTTTCCGGATATACCGGTTGTCGCAGGCGGCATAGAAGCATCCATGCGCAGGCTGATGCACTACGACTACTGGAAAGATGCCCTTGAGCCGTCGATTCTTATCTCCAGCGGAGCTGACATGATTATTTACGGTATGGCCGAAAAAGCGGTCACAGAGCTGGCCCAGAGGGTTAAGAAAGGAGAGAAGGTAAAAATGATCACTGATCTGCCGCAATCGGCTTACCTTAGACCGTCCGGTGAATTTCTGCCCCCTTTGCCGGGGGTAAAGGACATGATGATGCATCCTTGCTCAGAATCCAGGACCTCACGGAAAGCTTATGCTGAAAATTTTGTTCTGTTTGAGAAAACAAGCAACAGCCAGAAGCCTGTGAGGCTGATTGAACCATGTGGCGACAGGGTGGTGGTGGTCAATCCCCCCATGCCTGCAGCTTCTGAGGCTGAGGCTGATGCTGTCTATGACCTGCCCTTTAGCTACGCGCCCCATCCTCGTTATGAAAAGAAAGGGCCCATACCGGCATGGGAGATGATAAAATTCTCGGTAAATATTCACAGAGGGTGCTTTGGGGGATGCAGCTTCTGCGCCATCGCCGCTCACCAGGGTAAGTTGGTCAGCAGCCGCTCCCAAGCTTCCGTGCTGAAAGAAGTAGAGCGCATTAGCAGGATGGAAGGTTTTAAAGGTTACCTCTCAGACCTGGGCGGACCGTCGGCAAATATGTACCGTATGGCAGGCCGCGATAAGGAGAGGTGTTACAAATGCGGACGGCCATCTTGTATCTGGCCAGCGGTGTGCGATAATCTTGAGACATCACACCGTGAGTTGCTGGCTTTGTATAAGAAAGTGAATTCACTTCCGTACATAAAAAAAGCCTTCGTCGGAAGCGGCGTAAGGTATGACCTGCTGATGAAGGAATACAATCGTTCTGCCGGAAGAGATGAGGAACACTACCTGAAGGAGCTGATTGTAAATCATACCAGCGGGAGACTGAAGGTGGCCCCTGAGCATACCGACGATGAGGTGCTGTATCTCATGAGGAAGAGCTCCTTCAGACACTTCAGGAAGCTAAGTGAAAAGTTCAGTGAGATAATACGAAGCAACGGGTTGAAGTATGAGCTGATCCCGTATTTCATATCAGCACACCCGGGCACCACGGAAGTGAAGATGGGGGCTCTGGCCCGTGAGCTGAAAGATCTTGGGATGCATCCGGAGCAGGTGCAGGATTTCACTCCCACGCCGATG
>Ga0209745_1002386_pt1 | contig 10733 bp, 9 predicted proteins | sample BarGraNGADG00312_FD_184495 | JGI IMG/M metagenome (GOLD analysis project Ga0209745, IMG submission 184495) | Arctic peat soil microbial communities from Barrow, Alaska - Barrow Graham LP Ref core NGADG0004-312 (SPAdes) (version 2) | ecosystem: Environmental > Terrestrial > Soil > Wetlands > Peat ... | reverse complement strand
GGCAGCCGGTCGGCCAGGCTGTGCTCGATCTCGATCGCCACCACCCCGGCGGCGGCCTCCAGCAGACCGAGCGTCAGCGAACCCAGGCCGGGCCCGATCTCGAGCACGACGTCGGCGGCCCTCACGCCGGCAGCGGCAACGATCCGGCGGACAGTGTTGGGGTCGTGCACGAAGTTCTGGCCCCGCTGCTTGGTGGGACGCAGGTCGAGCTCTGCGGCCAGCTGCCGGATCGTGCGAGGGTCGAGCAGTCCTTCAGCCATGGAACCCTCCGGCCCTTCGTGACGCTGCGCTCCTCAGGGATCGTGTCGAAGGTGACGGTCCCTGAGGAGCCCGTGAGCGCAGCGAGCCGGCGTCACGAAGGGCCATTGCTGTCTCCGTCCCCCCACTCGCCGAACACTGCGGTGGCATTGTCTGCCAGCACCCGGCACAGCGTGGCGAGGTCGACGCCCTTGCGTTCGGCGATGAACCGCACGGTGTGGGCCATGAGGTAGCTGGAGTTGGGCTTCCCCCGGTAGGGCAGGGCGGTCAGGTACGGCGCGTCGGTCTCGACGAGCAGGCGGTCAGGGGGGGTGAGGTCAAGCGCCTCCCGCAAGGCCTCGTTCGCCTTGAAGGTCACCGTGCCCGGGAACGACAGCCAGTAGCCGCGATCGAGGCAGGCCCGGGCGAACGAGGCGTCCCCGGAGAAGCAGTGCATCTGCACGCGCTCGGGCGCGCCCTCTGCGTCGAGCACGGCAAGGATGTCGTCGTGGGCGTCCCGGTCGTGGATGACAAGGGCAAGGTCGTGCTCCTTCGCCCACGCGATGTGGGCGGCGAACGCTTCCTTCTGCAGCGCCTGCCCGGCAGCGTCGGTGGTCCGGAAGTAGTCAAGGCCGGTCTCCCCCACCGCCCGGGCGCGGTCGGAAGAGCCGACCAGCGCTCCCAGCTTTTCGAGCTCTGCCGGCAACTGTTCGCCCAGACGGGCGGCGTCGTTGGGGTGGATGGCCACTGAGGCCACCACCTGCGGGTACTGCTGCGCGAGCGCCACCGCAGCGGCGGAGGACTCGACGTCCGTCCCGACCTCGACGATGCGGGTCACGTTCACCGACCGGGCCATCGCCAGTGCGTCCGCGACAGCGAGCCCGCTGTACTCCAGCGTGCTCAGCGCATGGGTGTGGGCGTCAGTCGTGGGCGCCGGCAGTGGTTCGGGCAGCGGTGGTAGTTCGCTCACTGCTGCTCCTTCCGCGCGGCCAGAGCAGCCTGGTACAGCGCCTTCCGGGGCAGGCCCGAGTCGGCGGCAACCGAAGCGACCGCAGCAGAGAACGGTTCGCCTGCGGCCACGCGCTCGGCCACCAGCGGCAGGGCGTCGGCCACAGAGAGGGCGGACGCTGCGGCGCCGGCGATCACAACGGTGACCTCGCCGCGCACCCCGTCTGCCGCCCAGGCAGCCAGCTCCGAGAGCGTCCCGCGCCGCGTCTCCTCATAGGTCTTGGTTAGCTCACGGCTGACCGCAGCACGGCGTCCCTCGCCGAGGGCTGCCGTGGCGTCAGTGAGGAAATCGGCCAGCCGGTGCGGGGCCTCGAAGAAGACCATGGTGCGCGGCTCGGTTGCGAGTTCGGCCAGGCGGCGGCGGCGTTCGCCACCCTTGCGCGGCAGGAAGCCCTCGAAGCAGAACCGGTCGGTGGGGAGCCCGGAAAGGGCGAGGGCGACCAGCACGGCAGAGGGTCCCGGCACCACACGCACCGGCAGTCCCGCCTCCACGGCCGCTGCGACCACCCGGTAGCCGGGGTCGGAGACGGTCGGCATGCCGGCGTCGCTGACAACGACCACCGTGCTGCCTTGACGGAGAGCGGTGAGCAGTTCGCCAGCGCGGGCAGCCTCGTTGCCGTCGAAGTAGGACACCACACGGGCCGTCGTTGTGATGCCCAGGCGTCCCAGCAGCCCGTGCAGCCGACGGGTGTCCTCCGCGGCGATCAGGTCGGCTTCCACCAACACCCTGCGCAACGCCGGCGACGCATCCTCGGTGTTGCCGATCGGGGTGCCGGCAAGCACCAGCAGTCCGGCCGCAGGGGTGTTGTCCACCCGTGCAGTATCCCCGATCCGGGCGTCGCGGGCCTCCCGCCGACCCCGTCCACCTAGGATGCAGGGGTGACCGAAGCGGATTGGGGCCCCGGCAGACGGACGGCAGCGCCCCCGGAAACTCCGGAAACAGAACCGGCCGACACCGCGCCCGACACGCTTCCCGCGGCGGCCCCGCGCCACGCCGTGGAGGATCCAGCGCAGGCCGACCAGGTGGAACCCGCCCCACCCGGGACCGAAGAAGAGGTCCCCTACTGGGACGACCCCGAGCCCATCGCCGGCATCAGCCCCTGGCGGCGGCTGCGCCGGTCGGTGAGCCGTGAGGAACTCAGCACCCTCGAACGCCTGCGCGACGGCCAGGTGGAACTTCGCGACCGGCTCGCCGGCTGGGTGATGACGATCAGCATCACCGTGATCGCTTTCCTGATCCGGCTGGTCAACATCGGCTACCCCAACAAGCTGGTCTTCGACGAGACGTACTACCCCAAGGACGGGTGGACGCTGTGGAAGTTCGGCTACGAGAAGGACTGGCCGAGTACGGCGAACGCGTCCATCACCGCCGGTAACGTCAACGTGTTCAAGGACAGCGCAGAGTTCGCCGTCCACCCGCCGGTCGGCAAGTGGCTGATCGGTTTCGGTGAGCAGTTGTTCGGCATGAACTCGTTCGGCTGGCGGTTCATGCCGCTGGTGTTCGGCACGCTGCTGGTGTTCATCACGATCCGGATGGCGCGGCGGCTGTCCCGCTCCACGATGGTGGGCGCGATCGCCGGCATCCTGCTCACCTTCGACGGCTTGGCGTTCGCCATGTCGCGCATCGGCCTGCTCGACATCTTCGAGGCGTTCTTCCTTGTCGCGGCTGTGTCCTGCGTCGTTGCCGACCGCGACTGGTACCGCCACAAGCTCGCCGACGCCCTCGAGGCCACCGGTATGCCCGACTTCGGCGGACGGTTCGGCCCGATGATCTGGTTGCGTCCCTGGCGGCTCGCTGCCGGAGTGATGTTCGGCCTTGCCATCGGCACCAAGTGGAATTCGTTGTACGTGCTCGCTGCGATGGGCGTGCTCAGTGTCCTGTGGGACGTGGGTGCTCGCCGGCTTGGGGGGTCCGACTGGCGCAGCTGGTTCGCGCTGCTCGCCGATGGCGTCCCCGCCTTCATCCGGTTGGTCGTGGTCTCTGCCCTGGTGTACGTGGTGACGTGGTCGGGCTGGCTGTTCACGTCCGGCGGCTACGACCGCCAGTGGGGCGCCAAGAACCCGGACAACGCGTGGACCGTCCACCTCGGCCCGATGTGGGCGTCCTTCCTGAAGTACCACCAGGAGATCTACAACTTCCACACCGGCGACTACATCAACACCCTGAAGCCGCACCCCTACGCCGCCCCGCCGATCGGTTGGCTGGTGATGGCCCGCCCGATCGGCATCGACGCGGTGAACGACATCAAGCCCGGCGTCGACGGCTGCACAGCCACCGGCACCGACACCTGCATCCGGGTGATCTCGGGCATGGGCACGCCGATCCTGTGGTGGATGGCAGTCATCGCCTTGATCGTGGGCGTCATCTGGTGGCTCGGCGGCCGGGACTGGCGCTTCGGGGTGCCGCTCGTTGCCGCGATGTCCACGTACCTGCCGTGGTTCGCCCCAGGCGGACGCTCGCTGTTCTTCTTCTACGCGATTTGCATCATCCCGTTCACCGTCACGATCCTCGCCATGGTCTTCGGGCTGATCATCGGGCCTGCCGACAGTCCCCACCGCCGCCGTGGGGCAATCATCGTCGGGGTGGCGGTAGCCCTTGTCGTGGCCAACTTCGCCTACATCTATCCGGTTCTGACCGACCAGCTGATGCTCTACAAGGACTGGTTGGCGCGGATGTGGCTGCGTTCCTGGATCTGAGGAAACACCGTTCGAAAAGTTAGTGGACGCAGGCCCCGCAAACCGGGGATCTCACCAGAAATTCCTGCAGCTCCCGGCCGTCCGCGCGGCAATAGAGTTCGCCACGGCCGCTCGGCTGCTCGGCGAAGGGAAACTCATGGCTCTGTGGAAGCTGCACGGTGACGGCACTCTCGAACAGGGGGCCGTCGTTGCCCCCGACGAACGCCTCGGCTGGGGCAAGATGGTCGGGCTCGGCGCCCAACACGTGGTCGCCATGTTCGGCGCCACCTTCCTGGTGCCGCTGATCACCGGCTTCCCGATTCCCGCCACCCTGTTCTTCAGCGGTGTAGGCACGATCCTGTTCCTGCTGATCACCGGCAACAAACTGCCCAGCTACCTCGGCTCCTCGTTCGCCTTCATCTCCCCGGTGATGGCTTCCAAGGTCGGCGGCGACATCGGCAAGGCGCTGTTCGGCATCATGCTGGCCGGCATCCTGCTGGCCATCGTCGGCGCAGTCGTGCACCTGGCCGGCTCGCACTGGATCGATGCCCTGATGCCACCGGTGATGACCGGCACCATCGTGATGCTGATCGGCTTCAACCTCGCCGGCGCAGCCTGGGGCGTGAGCGAAACCTCTGGCTTCCGGGCCGCACCGCTCACCGGCTGGATCACCCTGCTGGCGATCGTGCTGATCACCGTCCTGTTCCGTGGCCTGATCGGCCGGCTGTCAATCCTGCTCGGCGTGGCCGTCGGCTATATCGCGGCGCTGGCGCAGAACCAGGTCACCTTCACAGAAGTGGACGCGGCGGCCTGGATCGGCTTGCCGCACTTCACCCTGCCGACGCCCGACTTCAACGTCACCGCGCTGTTCCTGCCGGTCGTCCTCGTGCTGATCGCAGAGAACGTCGGGCACGTGAAGTCGGTGGCCCTGATGACCGGGCGGAACCTCGACAAGTCCATGGGCCGCGCGCTGCTGGCCGACGGTGTGGCCACCACGCTCGCCGGCCTGGGCGGCGGCTCCGGCACCACCACGTACGCAGAGAACATCGGCGTCATGGCTGCCACCAAGGTGTACTCCACCGCGCTCTACTGGATCGCCGGCATCATCGCGATCCTGTTGTCCTTCATCCCGAAGTTCGGCACCGCGATCGCCACCATTCCCCCGGGCGTGATCGGCGCAGCCGGCACCGTCCTTTACGGCATGATCGGGCTGCTCGGTGCGCGGATCTGGATCGAGAACAAGGTCAGCTTCACCAACCCGGTGAACCTGATCCCGGCGGCAATCGGCCTGATCATGGGCATCGCCAACTTCACCTTCACGCTGGGCAGCATGACCTTCGGTGGCGTCACCGTCGGCACCATCACAGCCCTCGCCCTGTACCACGGCATGAAGGCGATCGCGAAGGTCCGCGGCACCCACCCGGGCGACGAGAGCACCGCCATCGTCGCCGAGTTCGAGCAGCACGAGGTCGAAGAGGTCCGCTGACCTGAACGGAAAAGGAACCGTCCCCGATTCTTCGGGGACGGTTCCTTCTTGTTCAGCGCCGGATTCGTCCGGCCCGTCCCCGCTCCCGAAACAAGCGCGTGCTCCCGGAAATTCGGGAGCAAAGGCGGATTTCGGGAGCGAAGTTGCGATTGGGGGTCGGCGCCGACCAGGTGGGGTCGACGGTGGTCGGCGTCAGCGGTTGGTCAGAGTCAGGACGGAGGTAGGGACGGCAATGCCGCCGCGCAGGTCCGGGCTGGCTATCGGGTCAACCCAGGTGGTCCGCAGCGGGACCACCCCGGCCCAGGCGTCGCCGGCAAGGTCTTCTGCGGGGTCCTCGGAGAAGCCGTCGGAGGACTTGTACGACCACTGCTGGATCGGGAGTGCCATCACGAGGGTGGCGGCCAGCTCCCGCGGCGTGCTGCGCCGGATCTCCGCGGCACGGCCGGGCAGGACGCGGTCGGTGAACGCGTTCAGCGCGCTCTCTGCGTCCGTCCCGGAGAGTACCTCGCACCGACCGAAGACACAGGCGCTGCGATAACGCATGCCCGACTCGAACGCCGACCGGGCCACCAAGATGGCGTCCAGCGATGTGATGGTCGCGCACACCTCGACCCCGGACGCCAGGACCCGCAGCCAGCGCGAACCCGTCGAGCCGTGCAGGATCAGCCGGTCGCCGTCGCGGGCGAAGCCGATCGGCAGCACCAGCGGCCCCTCCGACGACGTGAAGCCGACATGGGCGACAAGCACCTCGTCGAGCAGGGCGTCCAGACCTGCCCGATCGGTGCCGGTCCGGTCCGCCAGCCGGCTGGGCGTCAAGGTGCGGGTCGTCGCTTCGTCCATGCCCCGACCGTATCCTTGCGCGATGAACGGCACCCGGGCCACCCGCGCGTCCTCCCGGCGTCCGTCCCCCTCCGACTTGTCAGAACCTCATCCGGCTATAGGCGATTGAGATTCTGACAAGTCGGGGGGTGGGGGTGGGCTAGCTTGGCGCAGGTGCTGACTCCCGCAACCCGGATGGGCCTCTCGATCGCTGCTGCGGTCGGGGTGTACGGGGTGTCCTTCGGCGCCCTGTCGGTGGCGGCGGGCCTGGACGTGTGGCAGACGGTCGCGCTGAGCGCGCTGATGTTCACTGGCGGGTCGCAGTTCGCGTTCATCGGCGTCATCGCCGGCGGCGGGACGGGCGCAGCTGCGTGGGCGGCAGCGACCCTGCTCGGCATCCGCAACGGCATCTACGGCATGCAGCTGAAGGCGCTGATCCGTCCGCCCGGACGCCTGATCCCGCTGATGGCCCAGCTCACCATCGACGAGTCCACGGCGACAGCGACAGCGCAGGAGGACCACGACGAGCGTGTCCGCGGGTTCTGGACGGCCGGGCTCGGGGTCTACCTGCTCTGGAACACCTTCACCCTGCTCGGGGCTCTCGCCGGCAGCCAGATCTCCAACCCCGGCGCCTGGGGGCTGGACGGCGCCGCGGTGGCTGCCTTCCTCGGCCTGCTGTGGCCGCGCCTGAAAGGACGCGACCCGGTCGCGACAGCCGTCGTGGCCGCGCTGGCCACCATCGTCGCGCTGCCGTTCGTCCCGCCGGGCATCCCGGTCGTGATCGCCGCGGCGGTGACAGCCTGCTGGTGGGCCTTGCGCCGGCGTCGGGGGGTGGCGGCATGAGCCTGTGGGCCTGGGTGCTGCTGGCCGCGGCGACGGCGTACGCGCTGAAGCTGTTCGGCTACCTGCTGCCGCAGTCGCTGCTGGACCGGCCCGTGGCGCACGACCTGGCCGGTGCCCTTACCGTCGGGCTACTCGCGTCCCTGACGATCCTGAACACCGTGGGCGGCCGGGGTGCCGGCATCGTGCTGGACTCGCGCCTGCTGGCCTTCGCCGCCGGCGCGGTCGCCCTGAAGCTCAAGGCCCCCTACATCGTCGTGGTCATCGCCGGAGCTCTCGCCGCCGCCATCGGACGCCGGGTCGGCCTGCCCTGACCTGCCGGCCCGCCGCATCAGCAGGACGGCGCCCAGCAGCAGCAACGCAACGGACAGCGAGTCGATGCCGAGCATCACCCACATCCGCATCGCCGCGCGGCGGAACAGTTCGGGGTCGGGATCGGTGAAGCCGGACGTGCCGAACAGGTCGACCTTGCGGTCCAGCAGCCACCAGCCCCAGTGCAGCGCCATGCCGAGCACCACGAACAGCACCCCGGGCGCCCACAACGGCCGGTGGAACCACTGGCCTGCGGCGAGCCCGAGCACAACGACGGCACCTGCGACGATCTCGATCCATCCGAGTGCTGTCAGCAGCGTGATGATCGCGTCGGCGCCCAGCGCCTCGACGACCTCTTTTGTGAGCGCGAAGTTGCCCGCCCACACGGCGACGACGGCCAGCGCCATCACGACAGCCGCGGCACCGACCGTGCGTCGCAGGATCGGCAGCCAGTTGACGTCGGCCCAATGCATGCCACCATCCTGCCCCTCGGTCCGGGAAGCCGCGAAATCGGTGGGCTCACTGCGTGAGGAAGACTGCCCCCAGCCACGCTGCCGGCACGCCGAGGCCCTCGACCAGCGACAACGCCTGCGGACGCAGCTCCGCGCACAGCACGTTGAGCTGGGTTCCGATGGCCTTCGCCCGTGCAGGGGAGATGCGGCTGTGCTCCATGAACCAGGCCCTGTCGTCGTTGATGCTGGACAGCGCGTACAGGCTGCACAGCCGCTCCAGCGTCGCCTTCGCCTCCGGGTCGGTGCAGGCCTCGATGCCGGCGATGAACGCCTCCAGCGTCACCCTTTCCAGGTGTGCGCGAGCCACGAACAGCATGTGCTCGCTCAGGCGGTTGACGGCCTCGAAGTCCCGTCCGGACGCCCGTCGCATGCGGCGCGCCAGCGACTCCAGGGAGTGGCGTTCGCGTTCCTCGAACGCCCAGGCGTGCCAGGCACGGTCGACCAGCGCCAGGTTCTCCGACTGCCGCCGCGCGGTGGTGACGAGCCGGTCGATCAGGACGTTGGCTGCGGTGCGCTCCAACACGGCCTGGCCCACCACGCGGGCGGTCGCCTGCACCATGCCGACCCGGTCGAGGTCGCCCCACACCTGCTTGTACTCGGTGAGCAGTGCCTTGGCCACCAGCTGCAGCAGGACGGTGTTGTCGCCCTCGAAGGTGGCGAAGATGTCAGCGTCGGCCCGCAGCCCGACAAGGCCGTTCTCCGACAGGTAGCCGGCCCCGCCGCACGCCTCCCGGCAGGACTGGATGGCGTCGTTGGCGAACCGCGTGGTGATCGCCTTCAGCCCGGCGGCCCTGGTCTCCAGCTCGCGCTGGTCACGCTCGGTGCACTCCCCGCCGCCCTGGATGCGGACGAGGGCTGCGGTGAGCTCGTTCTGGGCGAAACCGAGCGCGTAGGAGCGGGCGATCGCCGGCAGCAGCCGCCGCTGGTGGGTCAGGTAGTCGAGCAGCATGACCCCGTCCGGACGGTCGGGGGCGGTGAACTGGCGACGCTGCAGCCCGTACCGGGTCGCGATCGACAGGGCCCGGCGGGCGGCGATCCCGCCACCGGCAGCGATGCAGACCCGTCCGCGTACCAGCGTCCCGAGCATGGTGAAGAAGCGCCGGTTCGGGCTGCTGATCTCGGCGTGGTAGGCGCCGGCGGCGTCGACGCCGCCGTAGCGGTCGAGCAGCATCCGGCGCGGCACCCGCACCCGATCGAACCGGAGCGTGCCGTTGTCCACCCCGAGCAGGCCGCCCTTCAGGCCCTGGTCGCCGGTGGTGACGCCCGGCATGTCGTTGCCGTCTTCGTCGCGGATCGGGACGAGGACGACGTGCACGCCGTGGTTGCGTCCACGCACCAGCAACTGGCCGAACACGACCGCCATCGACCCGTCGCGGGCGGCGTTGCCGATATAGGCCTTGGTGGCCTCAGGGGTCTCGGAGTTGACCTCGAACTCGTCGGTCTCCGGGACGAATGTGATCGTGGTCTCGATGCCGGCGACGTCGGAGCCGTGGCCGAGTTCTGTCATGGCGAAGCAGCCGAGCAGCTTCAGGCTGGTGATGTCCGGCATGAACGTGTCGTGGTGCCAGCTGGTGCCGAGATTGCTCACCGCGCCGCCGAACAGCCCGAACTGCACTCCCGACTTGATCAGCGTGGACAGGTCGCCCAGCGAGAGCATCTCGAACGCGAGAACGGCAGCGGCCGGGTCGGGGGCGTCGCCGGACTTCGTGATCAAGCCGGCCGAGCCGAAGCCCGATGCGTCGAGTTCCCTCAGCCGGTTCAGCACCCACTCCCGTGCCTGCTCCACACTCTGGCCGGGTTCGCGGTGCAGGTGCTCAGCGGGGAACGTGGCCCGGGCGATGGCGCGCTCATCGGCCAGCTGCCCGTCGAGGGCGTGACGGAGGTTCGCGCCGAGCTCGGTGAGCTGCTCACCGGGAACGCCGGCGGTCACCGAGCCCCCCTTCTGGTTCGCGGAGCTTGTCGAAGGGTCCATTGTCAGAGTCATGACTGCTCCTGAAGTTGCGGGACGGCCGCCAGCCCTGTGGCGAGCGCGGGGGTGAAGAAGGCATCGAGTCGGGCGAGGACGACAGCCTTGGGTTCGCGGTCCTCCGCGGCCATCCACTGGTCGGCTGCGGCGCGGATGAAGCCCACCAGGCCGTGACCCCAGGTCGCGGCACAGCTCGGGTCCTGGCCGCCGCGCCGCAGGTGCGCGGCGATCGCCCGGCTGACGTGGTCGCCGATCAGATCCGGCAGCCCGCCGTAGGGGTCGATCGAGGAGGCCGCGTCAACCGTCGGCGCGGCCAGCACGAACCGGTAGATCTCGGGGTCGCGCTCAACAAGGCCCAGGTAGGCATCGGCGAGGTCGCGGGCGAGCACGGACAGGTCCTCGGGATCGGTCAACTCGAGCGCTGCGGCCAGGTCGTGGTGGATGAAGTCGTGGACGCTGGCGACGACGGCGGCGTAAAGGCCGGCCCGGTCGCCGAAATGCCGATAGATCACGGTCTTCGAGGTGGCCGCCTGTGCGGCGATGTCGTCCATGCCGACACCGGCACCGTGGCGACGGATCGCGCGCAGGGTGTCCTCCACCAGGGCCCTGCGCCTGGCTTCCCGGTGCCCGGCCCAGCGGGTGTCGCGTCCATCCGTGGTGACCATGACCCAAGGGTACCTAGTACCTGCCGTATCTGCTACCGTCGGTATCGGATATTTTCAGGAGGTTCCCATGGCACTGCCCCATACGCCGGTGATCGTCGGCGGCAACAGGACGCCGTTCGCCAAGGCCGATGGCGCCTACGCGTCCGCCTCGAACACCGACCTGCTCACTGCCGCGATCGACGGCCTCGTGGCCCGCTTCGGCCTGGCCGGAA
>Ga0209745_1002382_pt1 | contig 10742 bp, 9 predicted proteins | sample BarGraNGADG00312_FD_184495 | JGI IMG/M metagenome (GOLD analysis project Ga0209745, IMG submission 184495) | Arctic peat soil microbial communities from Barrow, Alaska - Barrow Graham LP Ref core NGADG0004-312 (SPAdes) (version 2) | ecosystem: Environmental > Terrestrial > Soil > Wetlands > Peat ... | reverse complement strand
CACTCCAACGCCCTCGAGCAGAACTGCAAGGCCTCCCTCCACAAGCCCCAGGCCCGAGACGGTCACAGGGATAAGAGAGAGAGCGCTGACGAGGGGCAGCCCAAAAATGAGCATGGGCAAAGGGACATCGTAGCCCACAGACTTCGCTATGATGGCAATCCTTAGAGCATGGGTGATCCAGGCAAGGATTGTCATGAGCACCGATCCTGCCATAAGTCTCTTGATCCCCCGCACATCGCCGATCACATCATCGAGAGCGTTGGCAATCCCTATGAAGCGTGAGGATCGACTGCGAAGCACGCCAAGGACGGAGGATCTACTGAGCCAGATGATGGATGTTGATGCTACTATCATGAGGATCGCCGATGAGGCCAGAAGAAGGTATGGCCCTCTCTGCGCTAGGAAGAGCATCCCCCACAGTCCCAGAGCAAAGGTGGTTAGAAGATCTGCATACCGGTCGATTACCACGGAGGCCAATCCCTTATTCAGGGCCAGCCTGTTTCTGACCAGCAGCGGCCGTGATAGGTCGCCGATCCTGCCAGGCGTCAGATCCGAGAGTATCATGCCGCCCGCAAAGGCCTGGTAGGCATCGGAGATGGGCAGATCCTCTCCCAACGCCTGAAGGATCCGCCGCCATCGCATAGAGAGGATGAGAAAAGTGATGGAGTAGACCGCTGGAGCCAACAAGAGGAGGACAGGGTTGGCAGAGCGAACTGTGGAAAAGACCGCGGCAGGATCAAACCTGTAGAGCAGGGCTGCGATAAGAAGCAGACCGAATGTGAGCCTGGCAGCCGTTCTCCAGCGCATACTCTGGCATAGAGGCATGGGAGGTTATAGCCCTGGCGATGCTGCATGACTCATATGAGCACAGCTATTCTGCAGGGACTCAGGAACCTTTTTAATTCAGTGAGATATAGCATCCAGCACCCTGGGGCGATGAGCTGATCCTCGATATTCTTCTAGCGCTGACGGTCGTTGTTGTGACCACGATCTGTGGACTGCCCTTTTTATGGAGAGAAGGGACGCGCGTCCTAACGAAGATCGCTCTCTCTTTCGCCTTTGGCTATGTCCTGCTCTCAACAGTAGGGATAGCAGGAACGCTTTTAGGAATCGATCCGGTCGTGCCACAGGTATTTACTGCGCTCGCGGGTGCGATCTTGTGTGCCGGGCTCTATGTTCGCCATAGATCAGAGGCGCATGGACCTGGATCGCTTGACCTTGACCGGGACGACTGGATCGTCCTATGTGCTGGAGCGCTGTATCTGATCATAGGCATCCTGTTCTTCGATCGCCTGGTCATGTGGATGGGTGGAGATGCAGTGGCGCACGCGGAGATGGTGAGGATGCTCCTGGAAGGCCAGACCCTTCCAGTCGGACTGCCAGGGCTTGAAAGCTACTGGGAATACTACCCGAAGGGGTTTCACTACTACGCCTATCTGTGGGCCAAAGCCTTTCCGATCCTAGATGTGATTCAGACAGTGCCTGTCGTGATCACGGCCGTGACCCCTCTGCTGCTGTACTCGCTCGTGAGGGAGATGAGGCAGGATGCAGCGTCCCCCTACGCCTTCGTCCTGGCGTGCTTTGTATTCCCAGCGCACTACAGCTATCTCATCTGGGGTGGCTACCCCTCTGCTGCTGCTGAGATGCTCCTTGTCGCCGCGGTGCTGGCGTTTGTAGTTTGGAGGTGGGCTCTTTTGGTGTTGCTCCCAGGAATCCTGCTCTCCCATGCGCGGCTGCTGGCGCTCGCCATCGGGATGCTCTTCTGCTGGGTGCTGGCTGAACGGCTGAGGCGGCATCTCACATCCCTGTATATGTCTGTCATCCTCGGGGGACTCATTATCCTGGCTGCTGCCTACCTCTCCGTCCACAGGCCTGAATATTTCGTATCTGTATTCAGCGATCGGGGCCTTGCGAGCGAGTTTATTGCTCGCTGGTATCCTGCTCTCCTGGCGCTCTTCGGTGGGGCAATTGCATTCATCAGGCACGGGAAGCTGGACCGCCTGGCCCTAGCCTGGGCTGGGGGTGTGGTCCTCATAGTGCTGCTGGCGGATTCAGGGCCTCTGAGGTTCGTCGGCACCGCGGACAGGCTGCTTCTGGTGCTCTATCTTCCGCTGAGCCTTCTTGCGGCCCTGGCCCTTTGCAGGATGGACGGGGGCGACGAAAGGATGAAGGCAGCCTTCCTGCTGGTGCTGATTGCCATAGGATCGGCCTCCATGTGCACCGTCCTTTACAGCTATGCAGGTGCCTGGGGGCTGCCGCAGGAGGACTATAATGCGATTATGTGGCTATCAGGACAGAACCTGTCCGATGCGATCTGCATCAACCTGGATGAGACAGGTGCCTGGGTCTACCCGCTCACGGGCATCAGGGTCGCGAACCCACGCATGGGGCCGGGTGCGTCTCCTTTCGATCGGAACCTGACAGCGAAAATCAGTGCCGATCCGAACAGCCTGGATGTGATCGATGCACTCGGTAGCTTCGGGAAGGCCCGTTATCTGATCTATATATCGAGCATATCAGTCTCCAGGCCGGGGTATATACCGCCTTTTGCCGAATACAATCAGGTTTATCCTGTTGTGAACATGAGCTTTTCCGATAATAGTTATGATCTGATTTACCATAATGGGACATATATCTTCGGTTTCCCCAAAGGAGCCTTTTCCTGAGGCGAATCGTGAAGATTCTCTCTGCATCTCTGTGAACTACACAGCTTTGCTCCAGGTCGCAATTTTGACCCGTCTATAAGCACAAATCGCAGTAAAGGCCAACGTGAAGGCAGAAATTGAGAGAAGTATTGGTTTCGGCCTGATTCCCCAGGGCGTATAGTTCAATGCGATGCCAATGAAGATAACTATGCAGATGCTAAGCCCTATGCTCAATGCCAATCGCTCTATTCCATTCAGCTCATCTCTTCCAGGAAAAAGCGCGGATACGAATACATATCCTGGCACAAATAGGACCAGTATAAATCCCAGAACTGCCCTCAGCGGCGTCTCATTAAGAGGGGGAACGATAATGAATACTGCAGAAATTACAACAAAGACGACTATCGCGAAAAGATCTCTTAATTCCGCCATCTTCTGCCACTTAGACCTAATTGAACTTAACCTTTTTCATAGGCAGGAGGATCGCGCAAAAGATTTGGCAAAGGAAAAAGTGGCAAGCTTTACCGGACTATTCTCCCAGCCCTAAATAGCGCCTCGATATTTGTGCTTGTGCTTATGGGCGTTGGCCTCTTCCTGACCGGACTCTTGCTTTTCTCGCAAAAGAAGCTGCATTTTCGCTGATCGGAGAGCGTTGATTGGAAGGACGGCGTTTTTTACGGATTGCTTCTGGGACTCTCCACCGGCCTAGCATGTCTCGCGCGCAGGAACGTCATCCAATGTGCAAGTATGACGTTCCTTCAACTCAGAAAGTGCATTTCAGCTCACATTTCTTCACTTGAGCAACCACTTTCTAATGTTTTTCTTGTGAGCCTTTATAAGCCGAAGTGGCCTGACAAGATAGTAAAGAGGAAACAAAGCGTCTGGCAACGAGGCCGTATTCATGTCTTTCGTTCTGGGAGTATAAGCTCGAAGAAGAGCCCTGAGCAATTGATACTTGCTCATTAAACGAAAATAAAATTCTAATTCGGTCATATGTTCGGATGAATGAAGCTCGGAGCTTCCCCTAAAGGAATCTCTTGCAATTAAATCCTTTTTCACTTGTTCGGCGTTTGCTCTTACTGCCTTATCGCCTTTCGCCATCCAATAAATCTCAGGAGAAAGGTCCGTATCCAGAAGATCACTAGCTAGAAGCAGTCCTAGAAGAAGTGGGCGCTCTTTTCCAATTCTTTCGGCTTGTTCTATGAGGCGAGGCAGATTTATCTTCTTGGCCTCAACCATCCCTGCAACATCATATACCCACGACAGCTGTGACCATTGGTGTCTCGCTCCATGTTCACACAAGATTAAAAGCGTATCTTCCGGCGAAAGGCTTGGCACCTTTTTGCCCATTATAGTCGTAATTCCGACTCGATTCCAGGCCCCAGACAGCTCAGGTTGTAAGGAAAATAGGCTGGAGGATATTCTCCAATGGAGTTCTATTAATGTGCCGGTCTTGTAGTTGCCAAAATGATGATGATGCTCGGATTTCAAAAATGCCGCATTCTGTGCGGGAGTCAATTTTAAATCATTCAAATATCCCAGGGATTGTAGGAGTTCCTCTGCTCTGGCGTATTCTCGCTCAGGGATCAAGAGGTCGAGATCTACAAAAGATCTAAGGGCTATGTCACCGTAGACTTGTTCTGCCAGAACAGGTCCCTTGAAGGGCATGATTGGTATGCCTTTTGCATCGAAATTGTCAATAATGAATAGCAGCTCTCGTGTAAGCAACAAGTTTCTGCTGGAGTTAAGGAGGAATTCATTTCTAAGGCGCATCATAACGGCAGGCGGAACCCTCTTTGGTGATATCAGGATGAGGTTTTTGTAAAGAAGTGGCAGCATTTTTTCAAGGTTGGCAATATCCAAAAGCATATCCCAATTTATGTCGTTATGTAGTATGTTATTTATCTTTTCTGCTCTTTTCGTCTCTACATGCGCTCCTGAGCAGCTTAAAAGGATTTTAATCTCATTCATTCTTGAACCTTTAACTCAATTCTGATCATTCAGAGTTCATTGCCTATAATGCTTAGCCTGAATTTCAAATAGTTGTGCATACTCTTTACCGCTATCCATAAGCTGCCGATGAGTTCCATGCTCTGTCACGCGACCTTCTTTGATGTAAAAGATACGATCCGCCATTGTCACAGAGGAGAGTCTATGACTAATTATGATAGCCATCTTGCCAGCAGCTAGCTGTTTAAATCTATTGAACACTTTCTCTTCAGCCTTAGCATCTAATGAGCTTGTCGGCTCATCAAGGATGATCAATTGGGAGTCACGAAAGAACGCTCTAGCTAAAGCAACCTTTTGCCACTCTCCAATACTCAGCTCAGCACCGTCCTTCTCGAACACTCTTCCCAGAAATGTATCATAACCCTTAGCCAGCCGCCTTATTACTTCGTCTATGCCTGAGCATTCAGCCGCTCGGACTATATGGTTCATATCCTCAGGCATATCCACATTTCCCAGCCAGATGTTTTCTCGAGCCTTAAAATGGTAATTGGCGTAATCTTGCAAGACAGCGCTTATCTCCCTCCTCAAATCGTATGTTCTGAAATTTCGAAGGTCAATCCCATCTATTTTGATGGTGCCTTCTTGGGGATCATAGAGCCTGCACATAAGCTTTATGAGTGTTGTCTTCCCTGAGCCATTCTCGCCTACCAGAGCCACTATTTGCCCGGGAAGAATTTCAAGGTCAATATCCTTTAAAACCATCGTACTCGTATTAGGATAACTGAATCCCACATGCTCAAAGCAAATTCCGCTCTTTATGGGCCTTGGGAAAGAGATGGGACTTGACGGTTCCTCGACCTTCGGCTTCAGGTCAAGAAACTCATAAAGAGCAGTTAAGAAGAGATTATTTTCGTAGAGTCCCACCAGGCTGCCAAGGAAACTATTGAGAAAGGATTGACCCTGCTGAATCGCCCCGAAATACATCAGCATGTCGCCTATGGTAATGACGCCATTAAAGGCCTGTTGGGCTATGAAAGCAAATGTTCCAAAGACAACAGATAAAGCAATTCCTCTGGATGCGAATTCTTCCGCCGTTCCTCTGAAGGCCAACGATAGACGTTCCTTTCGGATCTGTTCTCGAAGGTCTCGATATCTGCTTATGAACAGTTGGCCTAGACCTAACAGCCTGATGTCCTTGGCATAATTTGTGCTGGTAAGCAACGAATGGAGGTATATTGCTCGTCTCTCTTTGGGGGTTACGCTGCTTTCCATGCGGTAATTTTTTCTGGAATATCTATACTGAACAAAAACAGCCGGCAAGGCAGCAACCGCGAGAATTAAGGCTGCAACCCAACTAAAAGATAAGAGCAATGCAGCCATGGTTGCAAGCGAGATGAAGCTTCGGCCTGATTGGAAAAGGCCATTGATGATTGCCGTTGGCCTAAAAGGCGCTTGACCCTGTGCTATATGAAATGTTTCATAATACTCGGAGTTCTCGTAATATTCTAGGTCCACTTCTATAGACTTCGCATGGAGAATCTCCTGAACATGGTCCGAGACTAATGCAGACTGAGTCTCATTGACGACTTTTGAAGCGGATTGGCTGATCAATGTAAGCAAAGCTACGCACCCAGAGAGAGCAATAAGCACCAGGATTCTTCCAAAATCTCCTTTGCCTGCAGATGAAGCGCCCGCATTCACATAGTCCACAATCAGCTTCATCAAGTAGAGAGTAACCAAAGGCAATGTGCCCGTTATCAAGATCAATAAACCGCTTGCAAGGGTCCAGCCGGGAGCACTTTGCCATACCAGCCTCAGGACATGCTTCAATTGCAATGCATTATTCCGGTTCACTCTACTTTCATCTCTTTACAAAGTAAAATAGCTTCGCCTTCTTCCTGCCTAGTGAGATCGATCAGAGGCTTGGGAAGCACAGACTCATCTACAAAGAGCCGAAATGGGGGGTGAATCTGCCAGCAATTGCCGGACTGACAATAATGGCCTACAATGTGGCCGCCAAGCATTAGACTAAAATCAATATCGTCGTTTCTATTGAACTGGACGATCCTTGGTCTGCAAAACAGCTTTACTAAACGCGATAAGCCCAATCGGCTGGCAGCTCTGTATGAATGAGCCAGAGATGAGCGGAATATTCTGTATAGTCTTCGCTGTCCGCATAGAAAGTGCTGATAGGTCTGACCAATTCGCCCTCCATATATTCGCCGCCGCCGCTGACCGCTCCAGGCCCCGACTACAATTCCAACTATGTTTTCCGGAGCAACAAATCCTCTGTCGTCGTCATTATTATTATCACCACGCGTGCTGATACCCTCAGAGGCAATGCCGACTACCCGGTGAACAACCAGATTTTCACCAGAAACAAAGAGAATAACGTCACCCACAGAAATTCGGCTGAGCTGCTCGATCTCAAGAAGATCCGCATCAAAGAGCGTCGGGTGCATGCTTCTCCCAGCATAAGCGCAATAGCGGATAGAGCCCGGGGATCTTTCAAATGGATTCGAGGCGGTAATAATCAGGCTTTTATCTATATTGGATTTCATATCGGAGAATTCAAGGCAAGGTCCATCTCCTTCCAGAACTGTCCATTAAGGCTGACGTTCAGGATGAAGGACTTCATGCTCTTTGACATAATGCATGCATTGTTAAATATCTGCAAGTTCATGGCCGTCAGATCTCCCTCAAGGCTTTTGTCATCCAATCGACCTGATGAGGCTTGCTGAGCTGTTTCTAATAGCATACCGACAGCCTGTCCTGCGCCAATACGCTCGGCTCTATCCTCACGTGACTGAGCCAGGAAGAATAAACCTTTCAAGGGCACTGCATAACTTACATCCCACTTGCGGCCGGAATTAACGCTTTCCCAGAAGAAGCTCCAGGTAGGCCAGGGATGACCCCAGTATCTGCCCTGGTCATCGCATACTACAAGAGTTATATCATCGGACAATGAACGCCACGGGCCGGATAGCCGGATGCTCGCGGTGGTCTTGCCCACTCCAGAGGGCCCGGCTAAAATTACGCCGAATCCATTTCTCTCCGCCAGTGCTCCATGTAAAAACAATCCATTTCGAGCCAGAACATCTCGATAGATGATCTTCATCATCTGGACGAAGGTATCATATAGCTGGCGACTCTCCTCGATAGATGATTTTGGGTTATCTATCTTTCGAGAGGTTCCTAAGGATATTTTGCAGCCTGGGCTAATCTGAGACTCAAGCTGCAACATAATCTTCAATTTGGAGATCGAAGCCGACGCGGATGCATCTTCGCCAACAAACAGCCACTCATTGCCGTCAGCTAAGACTAGACCCAAACCCTCGTCTCGAATGCCTGAATCGTGCCCAAGGTTGCTCAGAGCTCCACCAGGCATGCAGCCCTGCCTCTTCACGATTACGTTGTAGGTGCGGGGCCAGCTGAGCATGCATTTTGGTTAGCGGTACCTGCTGAGCAGTAAGTCCCCCTGTTACCGTAGCCTGCTGAGCAGTATCCTGTTAGGTTGCTTTCGCCTGCAGAGCAATAATCTCCGCCAGTATCCTGAGGGCCCGCGGCGCAGTAGCCCTTTCCTTTGGCCATAATACCCAGATCGATCATAATGGGTGGCTCATATCTCCGTCTTGGAAATTCGTCAGTCACTAAATCCCCTCTCATCTCTCACGAATACAATTCAGTTACATCACATAGATTTTTGGTTTTAAATAGATTTTGGCCTCTTGGAGCAATATCCTAGCTAGCGAATTCTTGTTTTTGGAAATAGACCCTCACTGTATGCCATATCGCAAAACCAGAATGGCCCCCATATATTCTTGGATCTATAAAAGTTTTGTGCTAAGCAAGAGCCTTGACAGGTATATTTCATAAGGCATTTGGAGCAAATGCCTTCAAGTTCATCCGGGATACCTGACCTAAGGGTGTTTAGAACCCCGTTCTCTTTCCATATCCGATCCAGGCTATCTGTGCCCGCCAGGCCAAACACAAGATCCTTAACGTGATATCCTATTCCGCAGAGTGCATACTCTCCACTGGCTATCACACCGATGATATTAAGAATATTGCATCTTGAACACCCTCTTCCGCAAGCTATGCCGCCCAAAGAACGAAATGCGTAAGGAATATCGAAAAAAACCTGCAACCTGGTCTTCGCCCGCAAAATGTTCTCTACGTATTCGCCTATCCGTATCAGCTCTCCTATGCTCAGCATCTCAGCGGTCTCACTCAATTTTTTGCCACGGCCCGTTGGCAAGACAATGTTGAACTTAACCGATGAAGCACCCAAATGCTCCGCCAGGCTGACGATTTCCTCGATCTGTCCAGCATTTCGGCGGACTAATGTGGTTATTATCTGCGGCCTTACACCCGCTTCCACCAGGTTATTTATTGCATATTTTGCCTTCTCAAAGCAGCCCGGAACGCCACGCATCCATTCATGCGTTGCCTTATCCGATCCATCTATGCTAACTGAGACAAATCTTCTCGGCAGTCTGGCAATATCAGCAGCAACTTCGGGAGTGCATAACAGACCATTGGTCTCTATGGTCACGCCCAGGTTCTTGCGCCTGATAATCTCCAAGAGTTCTGCAAACCTTGGATGCATTAGCGGCTCTCCGCCGGTAAGCTTGACATCTGTGAGCCCTAAAGGCATGGCTTCGTCTATAACTTTTTGGAAAATATCGACTGGAATTGCCGGCATAATGCCGCTCTCATCAAACTGGGGAGCTATCCAGCAATGTCTGCATGCAAGATTGCAGCCCTCGGTAAGGTAAAAATAAATCGATCTGAGCGGCGGAGTTCCTTCAAGGGATTTGCATTCAGCTTCATTCATGGTATATTTCCGCCCTCTGCCAGGAATTTTCTCAGGCATGCATCAGGGCTTGGGCTGTTGGTATCGCCGGTTAAAGTAAATGCCGTACCAGGACAATTGCCTGTGCAATATCGGATGTAATCACAGCCTCTGCAAAATTCAAGTTCGTTCAGGGGTATGCTTCGGCGCATTCTTAACCGGTTCAATTCTGGATTGTTCAGCCACACCTCCTGCAACGAGTCGCTATTGATTCTGCCCAGCACCATATGAGCCAACATAGTACAGGGAATGATCATCCCGTCTGCCCGAACGTTTATTTCGCTGAATGGACAACCGCAGGCAGTAAGATGCCCTCCGTTGGAGAATGCGGGATCGTGATTCAGTCGTGCCGCCTCCATTTTTCGCCAGTACTTAGCCTCATATAGAGGACCTGCTAGGGCTGTGATCCGGCCCTTGTACTCCTGAGACAGATTGAGCAAATCATGCATGGCTATCTGTCTATCCTCATTTGTCAATAAAACCTCCCCAGCATTTTTGCGACAAGCTCCTAAATATCCGGCTGAGTTTGTGCTAAAACTGAAGATGTCTAAATCATCCAGAAGAAAGCGGGCAACATTGGCAATTTCACGGACATTGTGATGATGTAATGTGACTCTAGCAACTACAGGGATTTCGTGTCGCTGAAGTGTCTTTATACCATTAACCGCCTTCACAAAGGAGCCATTTCCTCTGCAGGAATCATGGACCTTCGGAGAGGCCCCGTCTATAGAAACCTGCACATAATTGCATCTATGAGTTCCAGCGATGTACTCTGCTATATGATCATCGATAAGAGTGCCATTGGAAAGGATGCTAAACCTCATTTTGTTCTGAATTATCCCCTCGATTAAATCCATAAGATCCGGTCGAAGGAAAGGTTCTCCACCACCCAAAGAAACATCCATTACCGCCATGTTTCCAAGCTCGGCGAAGAATTGAAGCCATTGCTCAGTGGGCAGGTTCGTATAATCAACCGCGGGGTTATCAAAATAGTAGCAATAGAGGCATCGTAGGTTGCACTTTGAGCTTATTTCCAAACGAACGGTCCTGGGCGATCTCATTATCTTTGGCAGCGTTGCATTCTCCAAAGCAGAAAGGTTGGTCACTATGTTTCACCATTCAAACTGTAACCAATGAACCCATTCTTGTAAAGTTCATCTATGAAGTCAGATATCTCCTTCTCTAGGGAAATGGAAACATCTGAGAACTTCTCCGTGATACCTTTAACAATATCTTCTAAACCGTTTTGGCCGTCTATCATTTTCCAAACGGCAACCCCTGTCGGATTGATC